>Ga0247843_1000706_pt1 | contig 76694 bp, 80 predicted proteins | sample LaCruzMarch2017__FD_192420 | JGI IMG/M metagenome (GOLD analysis project Ga0247843, IMG submission 192420) | Freshwater microbial communities from meromictic Lake La Cruz, Castile-La Mancha, Spain - LaCruzMarch2017_8m | ecosystem: Environmental > Aquatic > Freshwater > Lake | place: Spain...
GCATAGATCGTATTATTGCTCAGCTACAGCGTGGAAAAGTTCTTGATACCTTTCATTTTATGCAGGATTATTTGCTCGTGGCTATTGATGGAACCGGTTATTTTAGTTCGCATGATGTGCATTGTGATCAATGCTGTGTAAAAAATCATCGCGACGGAACCAAAACTTATTACCATCAAATGCTTGCAGCAGTGATTGCTCATCCAGATTATCGCCAAGTTTTTCCTTTGATTCTAGAACCTATTTTAAAACAAGATGGCTCTAAGAAAAATGATTGTAAACACAATGGACTGAAGCGATTACTGGTTAACTTATGTCGCTCACATCCTCTCATCAAAAATTGATTGTAACATTAGATGGACTATATGCAGATGGCGTGATTATTCAGTTACTTAAGGACTTGGATATTCGTTTTATCATCACAGCGCATGATACCGATCTTAAATATTTGTATGAGTTTTATCACGCGGCAAAAAAAGACACCCTTACGACTAATCAAGATAAGGGTAAAAATACTATCTGCCACTGAATAATACACACCATGACTGTGCTGTGAATTTATTATGTGTTGAAGAAGAGTTAGTTAGCAAAAAAAATAAAAAATTACAAAAAAAGAAATTTGCATGGATTACCGATTTAGAAATTAATAGAAAAACAGCTCTAACCATTATGCAAGGAGGTCGCGCTCGGTGGCACATTAAAAAATAAGGATTATCAATTTGATCACAACCTTGGACGCGGCAAACATAATCTAAGCGTGGTTTTGGCATACTTGATGTTTACCGCCTTTTTAATTGATGAGGTACAAGAGTTTGCATGCAAGCACTTTAAGGCGACTTTAAAACAACTAAACGATTAAAATATTTATGGGAAAAAATGAGGAGCTATTTTTTCCTATGCCAGATGGATAGCTGGGAAGACTTATACAACGCAATTGCAGGTCAATGGGGTGCAAAACTGAGTGATATGAGCGCCTTAAATACGACATAGCTTGAGATGCTGTTAATAAAGTTGTGCCCACCCGATAACCCTGAATTAAAAATGATTTAAATTTTAGGCATCTTTCTTGTCAAAGGACTTCCTTTGTCCTCGAAAAATCTAAAATTTAATTGGTGCTACAAATTAATTCACCGGGAGCTCCTGATAGTTAATAATCTTGTTTGCATTGTTTATAATATATGTTTTTAACGTTTCAAGTTGCTCTGCTGATTTGTCAGAGCAGCGGGCTATTCGTTCATCTAAACGATAAAGCGCAGGCTCAATATTACCCCGCCAAAGATGCAATTTGATTCGAGTTAATTTGATTTTTAAGGGGTCAGGGAGTGCAATGTTTTGTATTTTCATGCTCAGGTGAAACTAATCTAAAATTCTATCAATGATGTGGCCATAGGCTCTAAGGCATCATTGTACTTTACAGCACTAGGTTTTTAACCCACGGCAGCTATGGCATCAAACGATCACTGCCCATCTTCAGTTGTGTTGATATGCCCGCTATTGACATGAATAACCAGTTCATCGGCTAAATCTGAAACTAATATCTTTTCCTATACTTGATGTGGTTTAGACATTGATTCACCCACCTCCTCTGATGTGGTATGTATTTTTTCATGATTATTTATTCGACGTTTTTTGCTTGAAAAGCGATTAATCAGGTTTTCACTATCGCAATAACTATATTGATCACCCAGCTCCGATTGGATCTTAATCAGTTCACCAGATAAAGATTGGCCCATCAGACCGTGTACCGTGTTAGTAACAATATGACTGCACGTATTACATCGTCGGCGAGGCAAGGTAACCGGATGATCACTAAAAATATCATAAAACCATGTTTTTTTAAACGACCATTAGGACATTTTGGACAATCATCATCTGTGAAAGCAAATGGCTTGCTTGTAATCTGTAGTGAAATATGAAAAAAACGGCGCCACAACTTACTCAGTAGATGGAAAACAGCATTCCTGAAAGACTTACCATTTTTAATTTTAGAACGGGGCATCGACCCCGTTTGCGTACATCTAACATGCCTGAACGAGTGAATCGAAAGATTAAAAAACGGACTAAGATCGCCAATACTTTCCTTCAGCAGAGTCATGCGAACTATTAGTGAGTGCCATTTATTGATTGAGCTTTCAGAAGAATGGGAGTCTGGGAAAGAGTATTTATCAATGAATGATTAGCTTGCCATGTCATGAACGGTGTAAACTGGCGAAACCAACCCCTTGATACATCGAAAACAGGCTGTTTTTATTTAAGCCTAGCTCTGTTATTGAGAAAAAAAGCAGGTGATTAAATTAGCAAATTAATATTGGTTGTAATTTTTAAAGAGACCATTATTATTTTTAACTCTCAAAACATGAAGCAAGCTCGAATTTACAGAAAAAAGTGGCTTTTCCAAATTTTTTTTTCTAAACCTTAGACTATACTAAATTTAATTGGGGAAGAAAGGACAAATAAATGCAAACAATGCGAAATATAGGCCTAAGGTAAAACTATGTTTTTTAAAGAAACTTCAGAAGCGCTAATTTATGCCATGGAAACTTGGGGTATTCGTCATATATTCGGGGTCACAGGTGGAGGAGTACTTGAGATAACCAAACATTTGACTCCTTACAAAGAAAACTTGCAACACTTAAGTTTGTTTAGCATTGTCGAATATGCCGCTGGATTTGCACCAATTGGTCATTATTTAAATAACGGTCAGATTTCTGCTTGTTTGACTGTTCCTGGTGCTGCTACCAAATTGGTTTCATGCGGGTTAAGTGATGCGAAAATTTTAAGAATTCCTGCCTTATATCTCATTTCTTTAAATCATTCTGAAGCAGCAAATTATACTCCTTTGCAGGATGTAGGGCCGCATGGAATGAATATCACTGCACAGCTGGAATCTGAATTTGCTGAAGATGTTGTTTATATTCAAAATCTAGACCATTTCGATATTTATTTCGCTAAAACAGCAAGAATACTCGCTGACCACAGACCAGTTGTAATATTATTTCACCCCAATATATTAAAAAAATCGGTCAAAATAAACAACATTCCCAAAATTATAGAACTTAGAAAACCTGATATCGTTAATTTAAAGCCCTTGTTAAACAGTATTTCAATTGCGATAGCAAATAAAAAACAAATTTACTTGTATGTATGTAGTGAAGCTGGATTTGATACAACAAATTATGCGGTTATCCGTGCGCTTCAAGAAAAATTAAATGCCAGGGTATTGTGTACAGTCAACGGCTCTAATGCTTGTGTTGATTTGCCGAATTTTTATGGGCATGTAGGGATAGGTGGGCATGATGAAATCAATGATTACTGGTGCAATTTGGGTGAAAATGATCTGTTAATTACTTTAGGCATGGAAGCCGGTGATTATCATTTTTTTAAAAAAAAATCAAAAGTCAGTGAGGCTTGGATTTTTACTAATCAAAGCAATGGATATGGATTTATTAATGAATCTTACCAACATCGCTTTGAAAATGCATGTCATATCATTCATGGTAAAATTCATGATAATTTAAACGCTCTTTTAAAACACGTTATTCCCAAACACTGTGATTCTCAATTGCCAACTCTTAAAACTATCAATACTCAGACAGTAAGCAAAAATAAAGTAGATTTACATGCTTTTTATACCCATCTAAAAAGTTATTTGCAACCCTCTACGATCTGTTTTGATGATGTATGCTGTGCCTACCGCGATCGACAATTTATCATGATGCATCCGATTTCAAACGTTCGATTTTTCACTTCACAGGACAGTTCTGCGATGGGCGGAGCGTTTGGTTTTGTTGTCGGTGCAAAAATCGCCAACCCCAAGGAGCATTGCTTTGCTTTTATCGGTGATGGTTGTTGGCGTTTGATTGCGGGTGCTCTTCCAGAGGCTGCAAACATTGGAATTGTTGTATTTGTTTTTAATAACCAAAATTATGGTGTTGTGACTGATGGGATTACAAAAGTGTATCCAGGTTTAGATAAAAAATATCACCATACTCAGCTTGTCCAAGTCGATTTTGTAGGCGCGGCTAAAGCCTGTGGCTGGGATGCTGAAAAGTTAAAACCAAACCTATCTAATTTTAAACAGCTCATGGAAAAAGCTTATAATACTGAAAAGTCTTTTTTAATTGAAATCCCTTGTGAGCCTTACCAAGATCTAGGATTTAATCCAAGAATTAACGTATTAAAAAACACATAAGTTAAAAAGCGGCGCTTTACGCCACCAATATTAGTCTAGACTAAACCAAATTAGGAATTATTATGACCGTCATTAAACTTGCTCAAATAGAGGAAAAAGTAGTAACTCGTGATGAGTTTCCCTTAAAAAAAGCAACCTCGCTTTTAAGAAATGAAACGATCGCAATTATTGGCTATGGTATCCAAGGACCTGCCCAAGCGCTTAATTTAAAAGACAATGGTTTCAATGTCATTGTTGGTCAGAGGCAGCCTTCAGCAACATGGGATAAAGCAGTTTGTGATGGCTGGATACCCAATCAAAGTTTATTTTCTATTCAGGAAGCCTGCAAGAAAGCTACGTTTATTTGCTATTTATTATCAGATGCGGCACAAATGCAATTATGGCCTACCGTAAAAAAATGCTTAACTTTAGGTAAAACATTATGTTTTTCTCATGGATTTTCAGTGAACTATCAAGATATAACGAACGTGATTCCACCAGATGGCGTCGACGTTATCTTGGTTGCACCTAAAGGGTCCGGCCGTAGTGTTAGGCAACTGTTTTTACAGAAAAAAGGAATTAACTCAAGTTATGCCGTTTATCAAGATAGTTCTGGGTTCGCTGAAGAAAAAGCCCTGGCCCTTGGTGTTGGAATTGGCTCTGGCTATTTATTTCAAACATCCTTTAAAAATGAGGTTACTAGCGACTTAGTGGGCGAGCGTGGTGTATTGCTGGGTGCTCTTGCTGGAATAATTGCAGCACAATATGATGTGTTAAGAAAAAATGGACACTCACCTTCCGAAGCATTCAATGAAACTGTAGAGGAGTTGACAGAAAGCATTATACCTTTAGTCTCAGAAAACGGCATGGATTGGATGTATAGAAATTGTTCGTCAACCGCACAACGTGGCGCATTAGATTGGTTGCCTCGTTTCAAAGAAGCAGTTATGCCGGTATTCAATACTCTCTATGAAAATGTAGCCTCTGGTAAAGAAGCTAAAATTGTAATTGAAGCAAACAGCTGCGCAGATTACAGAACAGGCCTAGAAGCAGAATTAGAAAAAATGCAACAAGAAGAAATTTGGCAAGTAGGGCGACAAATTAGAAAACTTAGACCAAAATGATAAATCTAGAAAAATTAATAAAAAACATAACTCCCCCCAAGTCGTCCTAAACTCAAGCCCAGCGAGGGTTAGGGGTAGAATTGGGTCAAAAAATTCGGACCAAAATTTAAAAAAAATTAAGATAAATTATCGTCGGGACGATTGGAGGAGAAATGAGCGAACAACGCAAAAAATACACTTCTTATGAAAAAACAATTACTTGCCTATAAAGGAATCTCGATTTCCTCAAGCACCTAAAAATTATTCTTCACCTTTTTCTACGTAAGTGAAATTTTCATGGTTGCATTTAATTAGATAGAAGCAATCACGACTCTCCAATTTTGATCCCAATCGCATGTGTTGCTGTCCCCATTATTGACAGGATAATTCATCATGCACAAATTTTTATGTTGGGATGTGAAAGCTACTGATTAAAAAAACAGCCTTAATCCAAAAAAAATTCACCTAGGGTGGATCAAAATTAATGACCAAAAATGGAACAATCCTAATGGCCATTGACACCCCAAACCCCTCCGCTCATTGCTGCGGATGCTGGCAATATTGGACTCAGTAGATAATTGAATTTTAAATAGACAAAAATACGTTGCCATCATATTGCATGGGTTAAAATTAGTCGATATGATTATGGTTTTGAAAAAAAAGGGGGTTGTTCTGAGAGTGCTAACCGGACATTTCTAAATTGCGTTGACACTTAGAGGAGGCTTGTCATGGTATTTTTTTAAATCGCGATAAAAGTTTTCATGAACACCAAGCGCCAGCAAAAGTCTATTCAAAGGGTCCCATTCATACGCCAAAAGAAATTCCTGATTATACATTTTAAATTTATAAACAAACACACCAGCTAAATCAACTTTTTTTTCTTCCCCAATAACAGGATTATTAACAATAGCCAAAATTGCTTCATTAACCTTTGCCTTATGTTCTTTATGAAGCTTTTTATAATTCCTTTTGAAAGCTGGCATTTGCTTAATAATGATATCAATCACTGTCAACCTCAAAATGAAAAGGTTCCGCAACAGATCTGTCTTGCCGCTTAGACATGATAGTTTCTTTAATAAACTCAATAGGCAACTCTGGGTTGTCTAGCGCGCATTTGCCCAAACTGGCCCAAAACTCAATTTGATGCGGAATAGATCTAAATTCAGAGCGAGCTACTTTTTTAGCTTCATTATAAATCAGTTCATCGATTCTTATTGGAACACCCATGCTATCACCTACAAATGTAATTAAACTCTACATTTGTAGTATAGTCTAAGGCTATTTTTTTGCAAATTTAGATCAAATCCAAATGAGTGGTATCATCAAAAAAAATGTCAATCCAGTGGTTACGATTTATGTCGGAATTGGTCCTTGCAATGGAGCGATAGCAACACCAGGGAAATATTCCCATAATTCACTTGTGCCATCGCATCGGACCATTTCATGGATTAATTGACAACCTTATCCGATTTAAGCTTTTTAAATGCCAACTGCATGGCATTGGGTGCTTCAGGGCCTTTTTTCTGCGGTTCTGGTTTTTGAGTCTTAACCGTTTGCGGCTTTTTAGTCTCTTTTCTCACTGGCGCTTTATTTTTTGGTACGATGGGCGCTGATTTAAGCAACGGAAATTTCAAACTCAGACGTTTCTGGGCGAGATCATATTCTAACCATTCAGCCACTATCACATCACCTGAAGCAAACAAACATTCCAAGTCATTGACGTAATGGTCGCCCATTGCCGAAATGTGCATTAAACCTTCCACACCTTCACCCAGATCGACAAATACACCATAGGACATCACCTTGGTTACCATGCCCCTAAAACATGTTCCAGACTGAATTTCAGCTAACTGTTGGGGGACATTGGTGGATAATACTTCGACTTTAAAATGTCTTAAATTTAACAAGGCAAGCATTCGTTTAGCACGCTCGTCACCAAGCGTAGCCAATGGTTTTGGCTGTTGAAGCAACTCATCTGCACTGACATGCAGTTGTTGGGCAAACGTTTCAAATAAGGGCTTATCTTCAGGTAATAAAGGGGTGTTGTCAAAGCCATCTCCGACACTTAACATCCCTGCCCATCTGGAAAACTCTTGGGGCGATTGTTCCAGGGACAGACGCACCTCTTCAAGGCAGGTATAAGGACGTTTCGCCATGATCTGGTCTGCATTTAAACCATAAAATGCCAAAACGTGCGAAGCAGTGGTATTCACATCCAAACCATTTTGATAGGCATAGGATAGTAATAACTCCTTCCAGACCTGTGCCAACATCGCTTTAGGTAAACACTTCATGCGAGGTGACAACCATTGGAAGGCACTCACCTGAGTCCAAATGACCTCGGGATTTTGTAAAAAATGAGCGACTTTGACAATCTCTTCAACCGCGGGTTGTTTGGCCTGTGAATTCATTATTACTTGGGTATAATCGCCCGGAATAATGGTTAAATGCCAATTTAGATCTGAATAACGAAGCTTAAATGTATTTAAGCTTTTTTGAAGCACTTTGCGGGTCTCTGGTTTTGCCACCAAGCCAATATCTTCAATATGATGTTTGATCATTAACTTTGCTAAAATAACAACCGTTTGTTCGGCATCATAATCTGGCGCATACGGATAGATCATGACATCATCGAGCACTTCACCTGCTGCATTCACCGCAAGCAACATCACCCCCGATCGACCATGCGGATACATTAATAAAACGGGCTTAGCCCCAACACCTTTAAACATCAGCACTTGGCGCCATTTCAATTCCGCAATAGGCATCATTTGATCGACCATGGTGTCATAGATAATGGCCATGAGATCACGGTTTAATATTTTTTGAAAATGCTGCTCCCACAGTGCATCAATTGCCGATTGTATCCAGGCATCAGCCGCCTTGTCTTGCATCACCCAGGACAATTTTTCAGCTATTACTTGTCGGCCCCAATCTTCACCTTGTGAATGCACAAAAACCAATTGCACTTGACCGGATTTTTTTAAATCCCAAAATCGTAGCACCAAGGAGGGATTGATTTTTTTAATCAAGGGCGCAGGATTTGGCCAATCGGCCAATAATGCTTTTGCAGTATCATTCGCCTTTGGTGACAATTGCAATTCCACATGACCATTTATAAATAAGGATTGTCTTAAAGATTGTAATAAATCGACGGTTTCGCATCGTTTTAATAACAGAAGGCTGCGCATTTCAGACAGCATATCCTCGTCACCATCTTCAAAACATTCTTTGAGTAATGAGAGCGGTTCATGATTTCGATTGGCCAGCAGAGTGTCAATAAAACGCTTTAAATGTTCCTCGGAGTAGGCTTTTAATCGGTTTGGCAATCGGTAATGCGTTGACATTGCTATATCAGATGGCAAAAAACGAGCAACCTGGGGTACATGGCTTTTTTCAATGGCAGGTAGTGCTTGGAGAAAAGCCTGTTCCCTGACATACGCTTGAACCTGTCGCCACTGACTAAAACTCAATCCAAAAGCATCCCCAAGCGCATAGTGATGACAATAAGCCAAAGATTCCTGGGTTTCGAGATACAAACAAGCAGCTTGCCATTGTGTGGGCGTTAAACGAAGATGTTGAGTGATTTGCTGTAATGAACCGTCTGTGACTATATTTACCATAACATTCCTAAAAAAAATAATACAACCGCTTATTCAACGGTCACTGACTTGGCCAAATTCCGAGGCTGATCAACATCGGTCCCTTTTGCTACAGCCACATAATAGGCCAACAATTGCATGGGAATACTATACACGATTGGCGCCAATAATAGCGGGCATTCCGGGACAGTAATAAAAGTCGTTTGATTGGCCTGCCCATGCTCGCGCCATGATGCATCAGCAAACAAAATGACTTGGCCACCTCTTGCCTGTACCTCTTGGACATTAGATTGCAACTTTTCCATTAGCGCATCTTTAGGGGCCAAGACCACTACCGGCATATGACTATCGACAAGTGCTAAAGGCCCGTGCTTCAGCTCTCCAGCAGGATAAGCTTCAGCATGAATATAGGAAATTTCTTTAAGCTTAAGCGCCCCCTCTAAGGCCACTGGATAGATAATGCCTCGTCCTAGAAATAAAGCATGTTCTTTTTTCACTAACTTTTGCGCGCAATTTTGAATAGCATCATTTAACTCTAAGGCTGCTTGACAATAGCCCTCAATATTATGTAATTCAATACAGATTTCTTGAGCGACCTCATCTTTCGCTAAAGATGCCGTCAACATCAATAATGCCATCAATTGAGAAGTAAATGCTTTGGTGGATGCCACTCCAATTTCAGCACCGGCGCGGGTAAGGAAAGCACTCTGAGATTCACGCACTAAGGTGCTACTTGCAACATTGCAAATGGCTAAAGTCGAAAGATAATTTAAACTTTTTGCCTTGCGTAAAGCTGCTAGTGTATCTGCTGTTTCACCCGACTGGGAAATGGTCACTAATAAGGTATTTGATTGCACCACAACGTCACGATAGCGGTATTCGCTGGCTACTTCTACTTGAACGGAAATATGCGCATAGGTTTCTAACCAATACTTGGCAATTAAACCTGCATGATAACTGGTGCCACAAGCGATGATTTGAATACACTCGATTTGATTGATTACCTCATTGAATTCAACGCCAAAACTTGCTCTTAGAATTATTGGGTTTTGAGCACGTCCGGTTAACATGTCTTTTAATACACGGGGCTGTTCAAAAATCTCTTTTGACATAAAATGTCGATAATGACCCTTAACAACCTGCACTTCATCATCTGGTAATTTTTGCCATATACGTTCAACTAGCTGTCCACTATCGTCATAAATTGTAACGGTTTTCGAGGTTAAAAAGACAACATCCCCTTCCTCAAGATAGGAGATCTTTTTTGCAAAGGAACGCAATGCCAACGCATCTGAGGCTATATAATTTTCACTAGACCCTTGGCCTATAACCAATGGACTGCCTTTACGAATGGCCACCAATTCATTGGGATAGTCCAAATGCACAACACCCAAAGCAAAAGCACCTTTCATTAGCTTTGCGGCCATCTGCACCGCTTTCAGCAAGGAATCCGTGATTTTATCACAATCGTGAATGAGATGTGCGGCAACTTCCGTATCGGTTTCTGAAACAAACTCATAGCCTTTGGCGATTAGCATCGCCCGCAATTCTTGGTAATTTTCAATGATCCCATTATGCACCACTGCAATTTTCTGATGGGAAATATGGGGATGCGCATTGCGCTCGGAAGGACGCCCGTGGGTTGCCCAACGCGTATGCGCGACACCAGTACATCCAGGAATGGGTTGTTCATGCGCCTTATTAATCAAAGCCTGAACTTTGCCTTCAGTTCGCAACCGACGCATCTCACCCTTTTCATCAATGGTAACCAAGCCTGCAGAATCATAGCCGCGATACTCTAGGCGACGCAGTCCTTCCAATAAAATATCACTAATATCGCGCTGAGCCACAGCCCCGATGATGCCGCACATCGACTTACTCCTAAAGTTGTATTATTTTGCATTATAAACCAACAATACCAATAGTCCCAGTTTATCACCTAAAAAAGTGTCTTTTTCATGACACGCGACTTTTCTCGTTGCCACTCTCGGTCTTTAATGGTAGCACGCTGATCATGGGATTTTTTTCCTTTGGCTAAAGCAATTTTAGCTTTAATCCAATAGCCACTCCAATACAAACTCAAGGGAATTAAGGTATAACCGTCTCTTTCTATATAACCAATCCATTGTTTATATTCATCGGCATGAATCAAAATTTTTCTATCCCGCAGCGGATCTGTGGGAATATGAGCTGCCGCAGCGGGAAGAGGCTGAATCTGAGCGCCAAAAAGCCAGGCAGCACCATTTTTCAATAGCACATACGCATCCACCAATTGCACCCTACCTGCTCTGAGACTTTTTACCTCCCAACCCTCCAGGGCCAGGCCGACTTCCCATTCTTTTTCCATCTGATATAGGAAACGAGCCTTTTTATTATAAATAATCTCAACCTGCGGACTTTTTTCTTTTTTAGACATCGAACTCATCACCTAAATATAATCTTAATTTATTTGCTATTTTCGCAGAAATTGGGCAAAAGAAAAATACTCTTCTATTGACTAGAACAACAAGCATGCACACAATGAAGAATAACTTCTAAAGGATGATTGATATGCATAGCTCGCAGACAAAATTATTTATTCTAGACACCAATATCCTAATGCATGATCCCAATGCTCTATTTCGTTTTCATGAACATGATATCTTCATTCCAATGGTCGTTTTAGAAGAACTGGATAAACATAAAACCGGCATTTCAGAAGTATCGCGTAACGTTCGTCAAACCAATAGAACCTTAGATGAACTTTTAACCCATTATAGACCCGAAGACATCCCTGAAGGAATACCTTTGCATACAGAAATGCAAAATGCATTAGGACGTCTTTATTTACAGACAGACTTACTCAATGATGTCCCTCCTGGAAACTTGCCCGGTCAAAAAGCAGATAATCATATTCTGGGTATTGCGCTAAGTCTTAAAAAGAAACTCAAACACAAAGAAATTATTATCGTCTCCAAAGATATAAATTTAAGAATCAAAGCAACAATTCTTGGTATTTTGGCAGAAGACTATTATAATGACAAAGTTTTAGATGATGTTAGTCTTTTGCACAATGGCTTGCATCTTTTGCCCAATAATTTCTGGGACTCCAATAATGACAATGTAGAGGCCTGGCAAGTACAAAACCAAATATTTTATAAGATTTCAGGCTTGGACACTGAAAACTGGTTTCCAAATGACTGTCTACTCAGCGAGGATGAATCGTTCAAGGCCATCATTAAAGAAGTCAAACAAAATGAAGTCACAATTAAACTTGCAAAAGATTATACGATTGAAAAAAATGCTGTTTGGGGGATCACTGCAAAAAACAATGAGCAAAATTTTGCTTTAAATTTATTACTTGATCCTGATATTGATTTTGTCACCTTACAGGGGCCTGCAGGAACAGGAAAAACGCTATTAACAATAGCGGCGGGCCTGACTCAAGTTTTTGATCATTCACTTTATAATGAAATCATTATGACCAGGGTTACCATTCCAGTAGGAGAAGATATCGGGTTTCTTCCTGGAACTGAAGAAGAAAAAATGACCCCTTGGATGGGGGCTTTAATGGACAATCTAGAAGTGTTGCATGGCCGTCAGGATGGCGGGGCCTTTGGTCGAATTGCAACAGAGGACTTGTTAAGGAACAAAATTAAAATTCGTTCTTTGAATTTTATGCGAGGTCGAACCTTTTTAAAACGGTTCATCATTATTGATGAGTCACAAAATTTAACCTCTAAACAAGTAAAAACCTTAATCACAAGGGCAGGTCCTGGCAGTAAAATTGTATGTTTAGGAGATATCAAACAAATTGATACTCCATATTTATCAGAAACAAATTCTGGTTTAACTTTTGCCGTGCATAAAATGAGAAATTGGGAATATAGTGCCCATATCACCCTCTCTAGGGGAGAACGCTCTCGATTAGCGCAATACGCGGCTCAACAAATGTAAGGAGTTTTTATGACTACAACCGCGATTACCTATGATGATGTATTAATGATACCTGCCTACAATCACCATGAGTCTAGACGTGTTGTCGATATTGGTTCGACAGATAGATTGGGCAAATTATCTTTAGCGTTGCCTGTCATCAGCTCCAATATGGACACCATTACAGAAAGTAATATGGCTAATTTTATGAGCAGTAAAGGTGCTATAGGTGCCCTGCACCGCTTCATGTCAGTGGAAGACAATATTAAAGAATTTAAGGCCTGCACAGGACCTGTGTTTGTATCGATTGGATGCACACGCGCAGAACTAGAAAGAGCAGAGGCATTAAGAGATGCTGGTGCTAACTATTTCTGCATCGATGTAGCACATGCGCATGCAAAATACGTCGGGAAAACTTTAAAAACTTTAAGGAAATTGCTTCTTAACCAATGTATTATGGCAGGGAATGTGGCCACTTATGCAGGTGCTGATTATCTAGCATCTTGTGGCGCAGATATTATTAAAGCAGGTATTGGCGGCGGCTCAGTCTGTAGTACCCGTATTAAAACGGGTTTTGGTGTACCCATGCTAAGCTGCATCATGGACTGCGCCAGAACTGATCGGTCAATTGTTGCTGATGGTGGTCTTCGCACACCTGGAGATATCGTCAAAGCATTGGCGTTTGGTGCTGATTTTGTCATGATTGGCGGCATGCTAGCAGGAACGGAGCCTACCCCGGGCCCTGTATTCACCAATGCCAATGGTGCGAAAGTAAAGAAATATCGCGGCATGGCATCCAAAGAAGCGCAAGAAGACTTTTTAGGTCATATGCACGAGTGGAAAACCTCTGAAGGCGTACAAACAGAAGTCCCCTATCGCGAAGAGGCTGATGCCATCATCGCAGATATCATTGGTGGTCTTCGCTCAGGCTTGACCTATGCTGGGGCGAGCAAAATCCCTGAGTTACAACGCAAACTGAACTACATGCTTGTCACTAACGCTGGCCGTATTGAGAGCCTGCCTCACAAAACCTTAACTGGTCAATAATGGGTGATTTATGTCAGGACTTCAACCATTACATGTCGTGATTTTAGCTGCGGGTCGAGGGAAAAGAATGCAAACCCATCGACCCAAAGTCTTACATCATTTAGCAGGTGAAACTTTATTAAAACATGTAATCACCACGGCACATCATTTGCAAGCTTCAGCGTTACATGTGATTGTCGGCCATGGGGCAGAACAAATTCAAGAAACCATGCCCGATTTTCCGGTGCACTGGGTCTATCAAGAACAACAACTGGGTACCGGCCATGCAGTGATGCAGGCCTTGCCTCATATCCCTGAACATGCACAAGTACTGATTTTATCTGGTGATGTTCCACTGATACAACTCGAGACTTTACAGCGTATGGTGCAATTAGGGAAAGAATCCTTAACCTTATTAACTGCAAATTTAAGCAATCCTTTTGGCTTTGGTCGGATTGTTCGCAATCCCGAAGGTCATGTGATTGCCATTGTTGAAGAAAAGGATGCATCACCAGAACAAAAAGATATCCGAGAAATTTATACGGGCATTTGTTGTGCAAGCGCCAAACAGCTAAAAAATTGGCTACCTCAATTATCTACTGATAATGCTCAAAAAGAATATTATCTGACTGAAATGATTGGTTTGGCTGTTGCCGATAGCATCAGGATTGATAGTCTCGAGCCCAAATACCTGTTTGAAATTCAAGGCATTAATACCTTGATGGAATTGCACGCTCTTGAGCGCGCCTGGCAAGAACATCTAGGCTCAAACCTGTTGGCCGAGGGTGTTCATGTGGCTGATATTAAACGCTTAGATATCCGCGGGCAACTTTATTGTGCAACAGATGTTTATATCGATATCAATGTGCTGATTGAAGGTGAAGTCTCCATTGCTACCAATACCCAAATTGGCGCCCATTGCATACTGAAAAACTGCAAAATCGGCAAAAACTGCATTATTCACCCGCACTCTATCCTTGACAATTGTATTGTTGAAGATTATTGCGAGGTAGGTCCTTTTGCAAGACTTAGGCCTGGGACCCATCTGAACCATGATTGTAAAATTGGTAATTTTGTGGAAACCAAAAATTCAAGCTTTGGCCCATTTACCAAAACCATGCACTTAAGTTACATTGGAGATGCAGAAATTGGCGAACACGTAAACATTGGGGCGGGGACGATTACTTGCAATTATGATGGCGCCCATAAACATAAAACCATTATCAAAGACCATGCCTTTATTGGTTCAGATACTCAGCTAATTGCCCCTGTTGTGGTAGGTGAATACGCTACCATTGGCGCCGGCACCTCTTTGCGAGAAGATGCCCCAGACCATTGTCTCACCTTGAGCCCCAATCGCCAAAAAAGCATTCGAGGCTGGAAGCGTAAAACAAAACCGATAAAAGAAACCTAAAAAAGATTAAAATCATCTTCTTTGAAGGGTGGGTGTATGTTGAGCCCACTCTGGCAAAAGCTCTCTAGAATTAGAGCACCCCTGTATTTCCGACTTCAAAACCCTCATGTTTCCCCCCAAATCCTGAGCGGTAGCTGTAAATTCTTCGAATTGCCGTACTTTTTCAAAAGTGCCCGCATCATTAAAAGCGTGTATCACTTCAAGCAATTTCACATAGCTGCTCGCTCGCTCATCAATTCCATCACTAACATCCACATCTGGATTAAAAAAGCGATGGATGATATTAATTTCTTTAGGATACCTGCGACATAACTCAGGCATTTTCACTGCGATCAAATCTTTAATTTGCCAATCTTTTTTAACACGCTCTTGTTCATACTTCGATTGGGGAACGGCTAGAACTTGTTGTGAAGGATTGCTCCAAAAAGAGAACATGCCTGGATAACTAACCTCTTGAGCACCCTGCTCACGATTGGTCAAATCCTCCCGATACAATCCATTAAAATGTGCAGTATTTTCCTGTATTTGTCGCCAAGTATGCAGCTCATGTGCAAAGTGATCATTTTTTTCAATTAAATCAGGCAACTCGTTAAATAATGCTGTCCAAGCCTGGCTCTCCTTTTTCCAATACCACCAATATCCAGGTCTCATCGAGCTCCATTGATCAGCAGAAGAAAACCATATCGTAGCATCCTTTAATTTTTCATATAATGAAATCAGGTTATCCCGATTGGGCCTATCAAGAAACTCTTGGTGGCTTGTATTTAAAGATACAAGAATGCTTTTCACATCAGCATTAAAAAAACTCATCAATTCCATCCATAATTGCTGACACCACCCAATGAATCGAGACCACATACCTTTCATGGGCACAGGTTCACGAAATTTTAGTTTCAATTCATGTGCTAGACGCTGATAAAAATCAACTTTTTGTACTGGCAAGATGATATTTTGATCAAGCAAAAATTTCACATCGTGACAAATCAAGGCCCATGCATGCAAAGGATCTGAACGCCATGACCAGTAATCCCATTGCCAAGAGTGATTTGGCCTGTTTTGTTGATAAAATTCATCTGCGGATTGCAAACATTGGTAAAAAACACTCCAATTTTCAAATGTAGGCTTTTCATTAAATTGAATCCAAGCATTGTTTACACAGTTTTCAGTATACTGGTGCAGAGAGCTATGTTCTTCTCGATAGGTTTTTTCGCCTATCTTCAGATTTAAAGTTGTTCTTAACTGATTTAACACCGGTTCTGAAATAAAATGTCGGGGAAGTTGTGGTTCAACATTATCATCATTGGGGCCCAATTGTGTAACAATACGAGACCAATCCCCGTTGCTGCAATCCAAGCTTGTGATTAAAAGTGAACTTTTCAGTTGTTCCTCTGGGGAAAAGCCTTCAAGGATTAATTTATGAGAAAGCTTTGTCAAAATCTCCTCGGGTTTACTTGATACACTTAAATTTTGCAACAGCTGCCAAAGCAATAAATAGTATTGGTTTTTTTGCTCTGAATTAAATTTTTTATGGGTGCTTTCATGGCTTAGGCGATCATTGAGCCACCCGATAAGATGATATTGCAACCAACCTCTAATCAATAGAGGCTTACGTTGACTTCTATATTGAAACATTAAATGGCTTTGAATTTTTTCAATCCAACAGGGTAATGTTGTTGAGGAGAGGATAGGCAAATCATGCATGCCTATAAACCCCCATTGGCGAGTTAAGAATTCTTTATTATAAATTCGTTGCCGACTCCCCTCATTAAGCCCCCTCGCTGTGCGTCCATCCAGCTGAGCCAATACCCGTGGACTAAAGATATCTATTTGTTTGATTTCTAAATAATAACCGGGGGACACCATAATATCAGTACCACGTCCAAATCCTAAGGTTGATATAGTGATAGAACCTGGACTGCCTGCAAACACAGCTGTTCCATTTTGGTGCAGCCAATGACGCCTATCGATTTCTGGCTCCTGCCCTGTTAGCAAAAACATCTCACGCCCATTGGCATTTAAAGCGTCATATAAAGCCTTAGCATCATCAATTTTTTCAACGACCAACCACATCGGATTGTCTGTCTCTTTAATCATTTTTAAAATGCTAGCATACAGTGCTCTTGTATTATCGATGAGCAAGTCAGGCCGTTTTTGTAATTTTGACGGCGAGTGACGGGAAATCCTCATAGCAACCGCATTAGTACTTTGAATAATATCCAATAACTCTGGCAAAGAACCAATAAAACCACTTAAACCAACAAAGCTATGCACATCTCTAAAATCAACAGTAATTTGAGAAAAAATCTGTCTTCGGGGCTCAAATACAAATCGGCGCTCCTGGCAATGAAATCGCGCATGTAAAAACGGCATCAATTCTGGATCCATTTGAAAACTCAAAGCAAAACCATGCTTTATTTCACCATTGACCAAAGGAACCGTGCGATGAAGTTTCTGACCGAATTGTTCAAACCTCTCAATGACAAAGTCCACATTTTCAACCAAATTATTTGCCACAAGCGCCAATATCAGCCAGTCTTTCCATTGCTTATCACTAATTTTGTCAATGACAGACAGACGACAAGTATTATCCAAATGAGCTGACTTAATATTTTTTTTCAACTGCTGTGTAAATCCATGGATAGAATTATCGGCTGCTGCGGTCATTTGTTCAATGAACGCATGAATTGCTAAATAAACCCAACTATAATCATTGGCGTCACTTTCCATCGCCAAAGGTGCGGCCAAATTAATCATGCCTGTTTGATCAAGAATAGTATCTACCTCATCGACAAAAACATGTGGCTTAATCAGTGACAATCCATGTTGCCGGCGTCGTTCATAAAAAACACTCATATCATATTGAGTGCTATAATAAATACCACCAACATCACTATTATAGCTTTCAAATGGAGAGTCTTGTTGAATAATGGCATGTTCAATACCTAATAATTTAAAAAATCGCCAATGCCCTTTCTCATAAAAATCCTGCCTCACCAGATCACGCGTAGCCGTACGTATTTCGATGCTGGCATGGCTTGTAATTGACCACTTCAAGACCGCCATCAGTGCAGTGGTGATGCCTTTGCCCTCACCGGTATCCACCTCAAAAATAATGTTTCTTTTATGGTATTCCATCATCATCAATAAGGTTAAAATCTGAGTAGGATAAGGACGTTTTTTGGTGGCTTTACAATAAATCGCGGCAATAATAGCAATTAAAGAATTTTGTAACTCTTCATTTTCTAAGCGTGTTTCTTGACGTATCTGCGCACATTTTTCTTGAAATTCTTTTTTTAACTGCGTACGGGAATTTTTAAAATAATTATTTGTTAATGATAAAGTGTGTTTGAATCTTTGTTCTATTTTAGGTTTATCCGGTGGCATATATTCATAAAACCCCAGTTCAGCTATCCAGCGCTTAACATCTGCCTCTGCCAGTAAGTAGGGACTAATGTATACGCCCAATGGGGAACAATCAAAATTAATGAGCGCTTGTTGAATCTGGGAAGGTTCTTGAGAAAGCCATTGATTTAACTGTTTAACCTTAGGATAAGGAATTTGCTCCCATACTTTCCAGCACTGAGCGTATTCTTCATGAATTTCAGTTTCTTGTTGCTCTTCATCGACCAGTGGTGGGGCATTGTCGGCGATAGGGGAAACCGAATCACTACGTACAAACCATGATGTGAGCCAACGCCCCCACGTCAGCGCTGGTGGCGTTGGCGCATCCACCAGTTCAACAACTGTGTGCCTCACAGTTGGGGCATACTGCTGTTGATGACTGACTTGCCACATATTTTCAGCCGAGCCTTGCAGTGTGTTTTTCAACTGAATTAAATCTATCAACTCATAATTGATGTCATCGGCAATCAACTCAACCCACGGAAATTGATTAGGCAATTGAATCCAATCCAATATCGGCTTAATTTCTAAAATATGTTCCTCAAAATCAAGTGCATTGAAAATTTTATCGATAAGGCTTAGCCATGGACGCCCATCTTTTTTATCAGCGAATTCACCAAGCTTATCAATAAGCCTGTTCATCGTATCCTTAATGTCTGGTTTATGTAATAAGTCAACCAGACGGGGTAATAACTGTGGATTGCGGGTCATTTTAGCAAAAATTTCCAAATGAGCCTCAAAATCGAAATTGTCGCCATATGTCAGGATGTGTTCAATTGCACGGGGCAAAATATTATAAAACATTGGCTCTTTTACGTGCGTTGGCATCGTCTCAGAGAGCCAGAGCATCAAACTAGCCCAATGCTGATGTTTAATCTCACCATTACCATGCAAACCGATATTGACAAAAGATGCTTTTTCTTTAAAAAAGGCATCTAGGAATCGCTTAATTGGAAGGTCACTAGGAATTTTATTTTCTACTTGCAGGTTGATTAATTTTTCAATCACTTTTAATGCTATTTTCCAATATGCAGCCGTATAAGGGGCCGAATTTTCTAATTGATTCTGAGAAAGCGCATCCCAAAATAATTGACGATCATGGTAATCTTGAAATTCTAATTCTGGCCATGCTTTAAGCACATAATCCATAGACTGATAACGCTGAAAAAATTGCTCAATGCCTACTACTTCTAATGGAAGTTCATGCAAGTATTGTCTCCACACCTCTATTTCAGGATTAACACCTAGCTTTCGAGGATCGATCTTCTTCGCAAATTCCCCGACAAGCTCATCGACCAATCTTTTCTGCAAAAATCGTTGTAACAAAGGCGTAGCAGAGGTTTCTACAATGATGAGTAACATATCGGTCTTGAAAAACTCCTTAAGTGAACCGACTTTATCAAGCTTGTCGTGATTTTTTAAAATGGCGTTCATCAACGCTTGAACCGTACTTGCGGATGATAGGCTATTGTCTAAGGTTTTGATGAGGTTAGTAGAAAATAACCCCTTCACAGCCCAGGAACTCATGTTAAAAACGGCATTGAGTTCTTTTTTAACAAATTCACTTAAAAATGACTCTAAAGACTTAAGATTTTCAAATAAGCTTGAAAAATCAAAATTATTTTTTTGAGCTCTTTGTTTTTTTATTTCTTGACGAACAAGATTTAATGTCATGTTTTGTTCTTCAAATGCTTGAATCGATTGTAAGGCTAAATATGTCTTCATCTGAACAAAACCCAAAATCTTTTCGTCACTTAAAAAGAAATCAATCGTGTTTTGAACAGATAGAACCAATTCATCCATCTTGGTAAATATACGCGAGTAATCGATAGCGCTTTTAAAATAATCAAAACTGTTACCTTGGAAATACTGGTTAAAGACAAGCTCTAGCTGCGCCCCCTTGGCAATGTCACTCATAAGCGGGCCCAGACTATCCAATGGCAAACACTGTTTGCGCTCATAACTGGATAAAACGGCCAAAATATCAGATTGCTGTGCCGGATTAAGCTCTATAAAAGCTGGCATCAAGTTATTGATAGGGGACAACTCTTGGTGATCATCGGAGAAAAGCAACAATAACGCTTTGAAATAGGCAGACTTAAATGTCACCCTACAGCACTTTAAATCTTGACCCAACGCAAACAAAGCTTCTGATAAAAAAGGTGTATTAACCATGCTTAGGTTTTTTATCAACACTTGCCAAGCCTCGGATAGTCCCTCTTCTTGTTTATCTTGCCATTGACTATAAAAGTTGATCCATTGTAATAATCGCGCCCCATCCTGGTCAGCCAATTGCAAAAACTGATTAAAGTCTTTATATGGGAAGCGTATGATTTTGGGAATTGCAAATAACGATCGCAAAATTTCTACTTGTTGCGCTTGAGGGGCTTTTGTCAGCCATTGATAAATTTCTAAAAAATGGTCTTTAGACATCACCAGAGAAGAGCTGGCACACCAAGCTGCCCATGGCCAATATACATCGGCCACAATCGAATTGGGTAAGCATATTGTATATTGCCTGATTTCTTGTAAAGATGCCTCGCGTCTATCTTGAATATGCGACGATACATACTGATAAAATACTGCCTCTGATGAATCAACGAACAGTGCATTCTCAGCTCTAAATACCACGTCTGCTGCAAGCATCTGATTACAGATAAAGAGGCACTGAGTCTGTTCTTTAATTCTTTGATACTCAGCCAATGATCTATCTAAACCAAAAAAAAACTCGATTTGCATCCTTTTAAACGCAGGCTCTGTGCTTTCAACCAAGCTTAACATCTCTTCTAGACGAGACGAAAAAGAACAATCTCTTGCAGGAGGAGTCAATGCAGGAATTTTAGGATAAAAATCTTTAATTTTAAGCCAAAACTGGTCCAAAATCTTAATCGTCTCGATAAAAGACATATTTAAACGCGTATCTGCATTTAGCCAATTTAACCAATGTTGAATTAATTCTGGCGGCCAATTTCCACAAACCTCTAAATAGCCAATTCCCCTTGGTGTTAATAATTTCAGAATATCCCTTTCACGACCCCTAGAGAAAAATTTTTCAACCACTATCCTTAACTGATCTTTCTTAAAAATAGATACGTGGCGGCAAAAGTTGATCAGTCCCGCGTCACCTGCAAAACTCAAGATATAATTAATCATGTTTGCGGATAAACATGTCAAAACATTGGTTTTAAACTTCTGAAACTTAGGTAAGTCTTGATAATTAAAAGTACGGCATTTCTGCTTGGCCCCTTCAGATATGAAAATATCATTTTCAATATCACTGATCTGTACAGGCCTATCGGGCATTATTTTTGGTGAATGCGCCCCATCAACATTGATGGTGAGTATAGGGGAGGGCGTTCCATTTGGAAATACGGCGCCTAATAGAGCGTGAAAAGGGAACACGGGCTCAGATTTAACTTTATTTTTATGCCATAGACTAAGGGATCTACCATAAGATTCATCAAGTTTTTTTTGAACATCTATTAAAGTCGTCCGGGTAGGCTCGGAAATCTTTGATTGTTCAATATTGAGATGTAACTGACATAAAGTATCGGTTTGCTTGGCTACAAAACTGGCAAGACAGCCTATGTTGGTGGCATCAAATGGATCGGCGTCTTCAGTAAACGTCAAAACCACATCAATTTGCGGAACCGATTCATTATCAATCAATGATAAGTTTTCGATTAATCGTTTAAGTTTCTCCACCACTTCGATGGCAGGCGTCCTGCCTTTAGACTTAAATTCACGAAAGTCATCTGATACTCTAGAAAACGTCTGGCTTAGCTTAACACTACAATCAATAATCATGATACACCTTTAAAAATGACGCGTTAAGAAACTTCACTGACTATTTTTTGTGGGTACCCACACAAATCTTTCACTAAACAACCATGACACTTCGGCCTTCTGGCTTGACAAATGTAACGTCCATGTAAGATTAACCAATGATGGGCATTTTGAAGATACTCTTGGGGTATCTTCTTTTCTAAATCCTGCTCCACCTGCAATGGATTTTTACCTTGGCTTAATCCCAGTCGATGTGCCACACGAAAGATATGGGTATCGACTGCAACCACAGGATGTCCAAACGCTGTGTTTAAAACCACATTTGCTGTTTTTCTTCCCACCCCCGGCAAACTTTCTAAAGCGACTCTGTCTTCTGGAATCTGTCCATGATAATCATCAATAAGCCTTTGACACATCGCTAATATAAAGCGGGCTTTTTGTTGGTGCAGCCCAAGTCGATTCAACATTTGAGTTAAGTCATTCAAACACAGCGTAAGCATTTGCTCTGGGGTAGAGATTTTTTCAAATAAAGGCTGGGTCACCAAATTTACCATTTTATCGGTACTTTGGGCCGACAAAATCACCGCCACCAACAGTTGAAAGTGATTACAATAGTTCAACTCTGTCATTGGACGCGGGTTCTGCTTTTGCCAGCGCTTAAACATTTCTTGAATTTTTATCATCTTTTTTTCTGCTGAATACGTGCCAAAGCCTCTTGGATATACGCTTTTTTGGCTTCAATCGTTGCTTGTTCCATTTTACCATGCTGGTAATGTTGTTTCTGCCCTCTCGCCTCTTTATCTAAACGTTGTATTCGCGCCTGATAGTGCTCACGTGCAAGATTTTTATTATACTTAGGCTTTGGTATTTCAATCATCTCAATGCAATCGACTGGACACGACTCCACACAAAGGCCACAACCGGTGCACTCATCTGCAATGACATGATGCATATGCTTAGCAGCGCCAACTATGGCATCAACAGGACAAACGTTGATGCATTTAGCACAACCAATACAAGCTTCCTCACGAATATACGCTTCACTGGGAAGACGAAGGCTTGAATCAAAACGTTCCAGATAAGGCTTCACATCGACCTTCAAGAGCGCGCCCAATCTTTTGAGAGTATCTAACCCTCCTGGCGGACACTTGTCAGGACTCGCAAGCCCTGATGCCAATGCTTGTGCATAAGGACGACAGCCGTTAAAGCCACATGCTTGGCATTGTGTTTGTGGCAAAAGCCTATCAATGTCTTGCACTAAGCTCACACGTGGCCCTCCGTCATACTTGCAACCATCTGTTGCCATTGTTCAGTTTGTAATCGGGTTAGCAATGGCTCATACACAGCAATCGGATGTTGTAATAATGGAGATAACTCATTCCAGCTCCAAGGCTTATCTTGTAGGAAGTCTTGTGCTTTTTTAGTCATTTCTGGCAATACGGGCTGTAAAAACATCATCAACAAGCGAAAGCCATTTAAAGCCATGGTGCATACACCCTGAACCTGTGGCAGTTGAGACTCATCTTTTACCATTAACCAAGGTTTTTTTGCATCGACATACTGATTAATTTTATCAGCCACAGCCATAATTGCACGAATAGCCCTGGCATTGTCACGCTGTTGATAGGCCATAATAATATCATCGGCGGCCCCCGCCCAAGTACCATACAAAGCAGGTTCAGGCAACTGACTTGCCAATTGTGAATCAAAGTATTTATGAATAAAACCAGCGCTTCGACTGGCAATATTAACCAATTTTCCAATTAAATCAGCATTAATACGCGTAATAAAGTCATCACTATGTAAATCAAGGTCTTCTATGCCACCATTCATTTTTATGGCAAAATAATAACGCAAACAGTCGCTAGGAAAAAATGTTGCAAAATGCTTTGCTTCAATAAAAGTGCCTCGCGATTTGGACATCTTTTGCCCATTAACGGTTAAAAACCCATGGGTAAGAATTGCATTTGGAAGTCTATAATTTGCACTTTTTAATAAGGCAGGCCAAAACAATGCATGAAAATACATGATATCTTTGCCGACAACATGATAAAGCTCATAGTCGCTATCTGGCCCCCAGTACTGATTAACATCTAAACCCTTGTCTTGGCAGTATTTGAGTGTAGCTGCGATATAACCAATTGGAGCATCCAACCATACATAAAAATACTTTTCAGTTTCACCTGGAATTAAAAACCCAAAATAAGGGGCATCCCGTGAGATATCCCATGGCTTTAAGCCAACACTAAACCACTCTTCCAATTTATGAGCCATCTCCGGAGGCACGTGTCCATTTTTAGACCACCCCTTTAAGAAATCAGCATACCGAGGTAAATTAAAGAAAAAATGTTCGCTGTCCCTGTACTCGGGAATCGTGCCGGTGACCGTCGATACCGCATTTAACAATTCATCAGAGTTGTAAGTCGCTCCGCATTTTTCACAGTTATCCCCGTATTGTTCCAAGGCCTGACAGCGCGGACAAGTCCCTTTTATATAGCGATCGGGTAAAAACATATTGGCGGTCGTATCATACGCCTGTGAAATAGACTTGGTTAAAATGTCTTCATTTTCCTGCAAGCGATGATAAATGTCGGACACTAACTTTAAATTTTCAGGGGAATGGGTGCTATGGTAGACATCATATTCAACAGCAAATGTTTTTAAATCTTGTAAATGATCTTCTCTCACCTGCTCAGTGAGGGCTTGGGGTGTGATGCCCAGCTGTTGCGCTTTTAGCATAATCGGGGTGCCATGCGCATCATCACCACAGACACTCAAACACTCATACCCCAATAAACGTTGGGTTCTTACCCAAATATCGGTCATGATGTGCTCAACCATATGTCCTAAATGAAGTGGACCATTCCCATAAGGCAATGCACTGGTCACCATTAATTTCCGTGATTTTGACATTTGCGCCATCTCTAAATAACTGTTATAAAAGTAGACATTATACCCTAAAGCTACGCTAAAATCTCTAGTCTAGAAAAATTATTAAAAAAAAACCCAGAAATATCTGGGTTTTTTCTGTAACAAACAGCCGTTATTACTTGGCCTTACTAATTAGCGCGTGGCGATCCAACACCAGCAGCATCTTGGTTTTGAGGCACATCTTGATCATTGGCAGCAGCACCAGCTTGTTGAGCAGCAGCTTGAGTATTTTTTGTAGCAGCAGCTTGTTGAGCAGCATGGGCTGTTTTAGCAGCAGCAGCATCTTCAGCGGCTTTTTTAGCAGCAGCAGCATCTTCAGCGGCTGTTTTAGCAGTAGCAGCATCAGGAGCAGCATCAGGAGCAGCATCAGGAGCAGCAGCAGCAGCAGCAGACATACGTTGCCTAACGAAATTAACTAGTGAGACAAGTGCGACAGCTGCTAACGCAAATGCTAAGGCAGCGAGAATACCACCTATAATCATTTGAGCTATAGCGCTAGATATAAATTTCGCTGCAAGTGTAGCGAAAAATTGGGTTCCCATTTGTGCAGGACCAGCTAGGAATGCTCCATATCCCGTATAGCTAGACACAAAACCAGACGCAAAACTAGCTGCAAAAATTCCTGCGCCAGCTAATCCAGCTTTTAAATTTTGTTTCATTTTTAAACTCCTCATCGATTATTGTAAAAACTTGGTCATAATATCACATGTTTTTTGATGCGACAATGCAAAAATAGGAAGATTTTTTATCAATCCCGCTTTAGCGTTTAATATGCGAACAAATGGATTAAATTTAACGCGATAAATGCTCTAAAAATTATCTGGTTAAGCGATGCTGAGCATAAAGATGATCAAAAAATAATCTTCTTTATGCAGTAAACCATTTTTTAAAATTGCTTCATTGTCTAAAAGACGCTAATATCGAGCAATCACTATATCACTTCAAAGCCCATGGAAAAACACAAAAAAAGAATCGTTATCGGGATTTCAGGTGCCTCTGGGTTTGTCTATGCAGAGCATTTATTAAAAGCTTTACAATCGCTTCCTATCGAGACACATCTGGTGATGTCAAAAGCCGCACAAATGACTCGCCAGCAAGAAACTGGCATCCCTTTGACTGAATTGAAAAAATGGGTTTCTGTATACCACGCCATTGAAGACATTGGCGCCAGCATTGCCAGCGGTTCCTTCCAACATCAAGGAATGATTGTCGTCCCCTGTTCGATGAAAACACTTGCCGAAATTGCTATAGGTCTATCCAATAATTTATTAACGCGAGCGGCCGATGTAACGCTTAAAGAAAAAAGGCCACTTATCATTGTCCCAAGAGAAACCCCTTTGCATGCCGTTCACTTAAAAAACATGGTCACCATCGCTGAACTTGGTGGAATCATCGCTCCACCCATGCCCGCGTTCTATCAACATCCTAAAACCATTGAGGAAATGATCCAACACTTTACTGGGCGCTTATTATCTCTGTTGCAGATTGACCAAGAACTTACACCCGAATGGCAAGGCTTGCGACCTGTTAAACATAATGCGTCGGATCGTTAACCTCAAGCGCTTGAAAACCATTACGACGCAATACACAGCTATCGCAAGTTCCACAAGCCTGCCCCGATTCTGTCAAACGATAACATGAGACTGTTTTAGAGTAATCCACCCCAAGATGCAAACCTTCTTGAATAATTCTGGATTTGGTCCAGTGTAATAAGGGCGCATGAATCCGAAACGTTTGCCCTTGTGCGCCGGCCTTGGTCGCCAATTGCGCCAGATGCTCGAAAGCCTCCAAAAAAGCTGGTCGACAATCAGGGTAATTGGAATAATCCACAACATTAGCACCAATAAAAATATCATAAGAACCAGCCACTTCGGCATACGCTAAGGCCAAAGATAACATTACGGTATTGCGTGCCGGAACATATGTATTTGGAATATCCATAGATTGAACATAATCTTGAACTTTTAATCGTGTATCTGTTAAAGACGATCCGCCAAAATCATTGAGATTGACATCAATGATGCGATGTTCTTTGGCCTGAAAGTGTTGAGCCACGATTTTTGCAGATTTTAACTCCGCTAAATGACGCTGGCCATAATTGATACTTAAGGCATAACATTCATACCCTCGAGATTGAGCAATGGCTAGGCAAGTTGTAGAATCTAAACCGCCTGAAAGCAACACAATGGCTTTAGGGGACACGATAGCTCCTGTGTAGAAAAATTAAAAATTTATCACAAATTTTCAACAATGTTAAGAGGGTAGTCAAGTCATTTAACACCTTTGTTTAGGAACGAATGATAATTCCGACCATCAATCATGCTATTTTTCAAAATTTGCTGTATAATTGCCCCATGTTTAATACTTTAGTTCAAAAATGAATCTTACTCAATCTTATGATGTCATCATTATTGGTGGTGGACATGCAGGCACAGAAGCTGCTTTAGCCTCGGCCAGGCTGGGTGTCAAAACGTTATTGTTAACCCATAATATCGATACTCTTGGACAAATGTCATGCAATCCTGCCATTGGTGGTATTGGAAAAGGCCATTTGGTTAAAGAAATTGACGCCCTGGATGGTCACATGGCACAAGCCATCGACCATGCGGGTATTCAATTTAGAATCCTCAACTCGACCAAGGGCCCTGCGGTTCAAGCCACTCGCGCGCAAGCCGATCGTCAGCTGTATCGACAATATACCCGTGGAGCGCTAGAGAATCAGGACAACTTAAGTATTTTCCAGCAATCGGTTGAAGATATTATCATTCACCAAGACCGTGTGGAAGGTGTTGTGACACAACTCGGCCTTAAATTTTATGCTAAAAGTGTGGTGCTCACCGCAGGGACCTTTTTAGATGGCAAGATTCACATTGGTTTGCAAAATCATGCAGGGGGTCGTGCAGGATGCCCGCCAGCAATCCGGCTTGCAGAGCGTCTTCGTGCATTAGATTTACCGGTTGGCCGCCTAAAAACAGGTACGCCACCTCGCATAGACGCTAGAAGTCTTGATTTTTCTGCCATGCTCGCCCAACCTGGCGACACGCCCGTGCCGGTTTTTTCTTTTTTAGGCAATGAAACACAGCATCCACAACAAATTGCCTGCTATATCACAATGACCACTGAAAAAACCCATGATATTATTCGAGCCCATTTACATGAATCACCGATGTATGCGGGCGTCATAGAAGGCATTGGGCCGCGTTACTGCCCATCCATTGAAGATAAAGTGGTTCGTTTTGCCGATAAAAATCATCATCAAATCTTTGTTGAACCCGAAGGTTTAAGCACGCATGAAATCTATCCCAATGGCATTTCCACCAGTCTACCATTCGCAGTGCAGGTTGAATTTGTTCGCACGATAAAAGGATTTGAAAATGCGCATATTACCCGTCCTGGATATGCCATCGAATATGATTACTTCGATCCCCGCGGACTCAATCATTTCTTACAAACCAAGCCCATTGCTAACTTATTTTTTGCCGGCCAAATCAATGGCACCACAGGATACGAAGAAGCCGCAGCCCAAGGACTCATTGCAGGGCTTAATGCGGCACGCTTTGCCATGGAGCAATCCCTGTGGTGTCCCCGACGGGATGAAGCCTATATTGGCGTGCTGATTGATGACTTGGTCACCTGTGGCACTAAAGAGCCGTATCGTATGTTTACATCAAGAGCTGAGCATCGCTTATTGCTTCGCGAAGACAATGCTGACTTAAGACTCACGATAACGGGTCGCCATTTAGGGCTTGTCGGAGATAAGCGCTGGGGTGTGTTTTCAGAAAAAAAAGAAATCCTTGAAAAAACACAAACGCTATTAGAAAAGAAATGGATAAAAATGGACTACTCCACGCAATTAGAGCATATTCTCCACCAGCCAATGTCTCATGATTGTCGGGCCGATGATTTGCTAAAACGGCCTGAAATCAAATATGCGCACTTACAAGCGATAAGTGCGTTAGAACTACCCCAGGTATCATTGGAAGTGGCACAACAATTGGAAATTTCTTATAAATATGAGGGCTATATTAAACGACAAAATGAAGACATTGCCCGAGCCCAAAAACTGGAAAATCAAGTGCTTCCCCAGTGTTTTGACTACAATAAAGTGAGAGGCTTATCGACAGAAGTGATTCAGAAACTGAATCATATTCAACCACAAAGCATCGCACAAGCAAGTCGCATCTCAGGCATCACGCCTGCTGCAATTTCATTGTTATTGGTGCATTTGAAAAAAAATAAATTATTAACTGAAGCCTAAGTCATGCTAACGCAATTATTAAATCAACAGTTACCCGATACTTATAAAGATAAAACACCTCAATTTGTGGCTTTTTTAGAGCTATTAATGCATTGGAACAAAACCTATAACCTCACAGCTATTCGTGATGTACATGATATGATTCCATTACATCTTTTAGACTGCATCGCCATTATCCCTCATCTGATGGGTCCTCGAATATTAGATGTGGGTAGCGGCGCTGGCTTCCCAGGTATTCCCATTGCGATATGTTGCCCAGAATATGAAATCACTTTGGTTGAAAGTAGTCGCAAAAGAGTTCAGTTTTTACAAACTGTAAAACATAGCCTCAATCTTGCGCATGTTAATATTTGGCATGGACGCATTGAACAGTATCAACCGAACGCAGGCTTTGATACTATTACATCACGGGCATTTAGCAACCTTGCGCAATTCATTGACTGTACTCGTCATGCATGCGCGAAGAATGGTCAGTGGTGCGCTATGAAAGGTCAAGTTCCTCACCAAGAACTCTCTGAAATAGCATATTCTTATCATATTTACCCCTACGACATTCCAGGTCAAAATGTAGCCCGTTGTTGCGTCGTCATCAACCACAAGGAATAGCCATGGCCCAGATTTTTGCAGTGACCAATCAAAAAGGTGGTGTTGGAAAAACCACTACTGCTATCAACTTAACAGCAAGTCTTGCCTTAAAACAAAAAAAAGTGTTGTTAATTGACTCCGACCCACAAGGTAATGCCACCACGGGGAGCGGCATTGATAAACATGCTTTAGAGTCTGGGTTACACCACGTCTTATTGAATGAAGGCACGGTTGAAAATGCCATTTTAAATACTGCCCACGGCTATGATATTGTAGGAACCAATGGCGATCTGACCGCAACTGAAGTTCAGCTGATTCAACAAGCGCAACGTACCCACCTTCTGAAAAATGCTTTGAAAACGATTCTTCATCACTATGACTATATTATTATCGACTGCCCGCCGGCCTTAAATACCTTAACCCTTAATAGCTTGGTTGCCGCCAATCAGCTCCTCATTCCAATGCAGTGTGAATATTTTGCATTAGAGGGCCTTGCTTCTCTGATAGAGACCATGCAACAAGTTCAGCAACATCTCAATCCCACGCTGCAACTATCGGGAATTATCAGAACCATGTATGATCCTAGAAATCGGTTGGCCGCTGAAGTTTCCAAACAATTGTTACAACATTTTAAAAATAAAGTTTTTAAAGTCGCCATTCCAAAAAATGTGAAGCTTGCCGAAGCCCCCAGCCATGGCCTGCCGGCCTGTATTTATTCCAAATACTCACAAGGCTCAAAAGCTTATATGGTATTAGCTGAAGAAATCACATCAAAAGAGGACATTCACGCATGACGCAAAAAACCCTTCCTTTAGGACGAGGACTGGCCGCTTTACTGGGTGATTGGCAAGCACCCAGCGAAGCAGGTTCCTTGCATCCACAAATTACGATGCTAGCCATTGACCAGTTGGTTGCCAACCCTTTTCAGCCGCGAAAATATTTTGATGAACAAGCAATCGACACTTTAGCTCAATCCATTTCCAAACAAGGCCTCATGCAACCGATTACCGTTCGCCCCAAAGGTGAGCTCTATGAAATTATTGCAGGCGAGCGTCGTTGGCGTGCCTGTCAAAAAATAGCTAAATCACCAGTGCCGGTTATCATTCAACACGTGTCTGATGAAACCGCATTGGCTTTGGCATTGATTGAAAACCTGCAACGCGAAGATTTAAATGCCATTGAAGAAGCTCAGGCATTAAATCGCCTGATTAATGAGTTTCAGCTGACACATCAACAAATTGCCACGATTTTAGGTCATTCTCGCGCGCATATCTCCAATCAATTACGGCTATTACAATTAGAACCTGAAGTTCAAACACTGCTCGCTAAAGGTGACATTTCAGTTGGTCATGCACGCTGTTTAGTTGGCTTAGAGACCAATACACAAATTGAAATTGCAGAAAAAATCCATCAACAACAATGGTCAGTGCGCACCACAGAAAAATGGATTCAGAACCTACATCAAAGGACTTCAAATCCAAAACCCACATCGACCGCCTATCAAGACGTTATCTTAAAGCTTAAAAACCAATGGCCTGCTACCTTTGAAATCAAATCCAGTAATCAAGAAAAAGGGAAACTTATCATCAATTACCAAAAGGCTGACGATTTGCAAAGCATTCTTGATTATCTATTAAAAAACCACCCCAAAGACTAAGAGCATGATGAACCATCACCCTGAAGATTTTGTCAGAGGCTTATATGCCGAGTATCTTGAATTACAAATGAGCCTTGCCGACTATCTACCGGAAAAAATAAGTAGCGCCTCACAAAAACTAGTGAACTGTCTACTACAAGATGGGAAAATACTCATTTGTGGCAATGGCGCATCGTCTGCGAATGCTTTGCATTTTTCTACGGCTCTCATTCATCAATATAAAGTTGAGCGTCCTGCACTGCCAGTTATTGTTCTATCGCATGATTGTACGGTTCTCTCTACATCTGCCAATATTGGTGAATATGCCCATGTATTTTCCCGACAAATTCAAGCACTTGGGGGTGAAAATGATCTATTATTAATATTGACGACAAACGGAGACTCCAATAGTCTTATTCATGCTGTCGATACCGCTAGGGAAAGAGGCATGGAGGTTATCGTATTAAACGGCCATCATGGTGGAATTCTCAGCAATCACCTGGGTCCAAAAGATTTTGAAATTCAGGTGGCCGTTCCACACGCTGCCCGAATCCGCGAAATACATCTATTTATTTTACACTGTTTTTGTGAGTTGATTGATCACGCATTATTTGGAACGACATGATGAAATATAAAACCATAAAATTATTCAGTATTATTATCAATGCCAGCCTGATTTGCAGCTGTGCTGCTGCCGTGCTTGCAGGAGCTGCTGGAAGCTATATCGTCTATGATGACAGGAGCATGCGTTCTTTAGAAAAAGATGCTCGAATTTTTCACGTGGTTCATACCCAATTTGTTAGAAATACACAACTTCGTAATGCGCATCTTGACATCACAAGCTTTAAACAAATTGTGTTACTCACAGGCCAATGTCCCTATGCATCACAAAGAGCCTTGGCAGAAAAAATAGGACGAGACGCTCCAAATGTCAGAAAGCTGTACAATGAAATATCAATTGAAAATCCCAGCAACACATGGCGAAAAACCCAAGATACCGCATTAACAAGCAATGTACGCACTCATATGTTAACTAAAAAAGGTCTTGAATCGGGATCTATTCAAATCGTTACAGAAAATGGCGTGGTCTTCTTAATGGGAGATATCACACATGCTCAAGCAGATTTAGCTGTCAATGTTGCTCAAGCCATTCCGGGCGTCATAAAAGTGGTAAAAGTTTTTCAATACCTTGATGATTAATATGAACATGATTAAATTCTATCTCACAGCAATTCTCGCTATCCTATTAAGTGCTTGTATATCCAATGCGTGGACGGGTGCTAATATGATTTATGATCGACATCATCTTTACAAGAAAAGCAATGATATTAAGCTTTCCGCAAAAGTCGGACATGCGCTTAAAATCGACCCTGAATTAAATTGTCCGAGTAATAAATGTTTTGAAATTGCCGTATTTCATGGAGATGTTTTGTTACTAGGCATAGTGCCTTCAACCGTTGAAAAAGATAGAGCGACTCAAGATATCCAAGCTGTGAGTGGCTATCGCCATTTATACAATTATCTCACCATCGATCCTCACTCCGAATACCCTGCCCAATTGCAAGATCACTGGATAACCACCCAGATTCGTAGCAAAATTTTGGCCAATTCTGATATCGACCCCGATCCGTTTAAAGTAGTCAGTAATCAAAACATTGTTTATTTGATGGGTGACATCATGGATGACCAAGAAAAATTAGTGATTGATGTATGCCGCCAAACCCCTTATGTTAATAAAGTTGTCAACCTAATGCAGGCATATACACTTCAAAACCATCCAAGAAATATCCCTGCTAGTCCGAGTCCCCAATTACCTAACACCCAGGCTTGGTAAATGATAAATACTCTAAAAAAAATAATCCAAGACCATCAATTAACGGATTTGCTCCTTCAGGGTCAGTTTGGTTTAGAAAAAGAAAACATTCGTGTCGACAGCAATGGCTACATGGCCTTAACTCCCCATCCTACAGCATTTGCAGATAAATCAGGACACCCTTTTATCACCACGGACTTTGCTGAGTCACAAATAGAATTAATTACCCCTAAATGTCAAAGTACTAAAGAGGCTCTGAATTTTATAGAGACCTTGCAAGACGTCGTTACCTTAGAATTAAAAGATGAATATTTATGGCCCTACTCGCAACCCCCAATTTTACCTGACGATATCCATCTCATTAAAGAAGCACAGTTTGCAGATGAGAGCTCCACACCCTATCGAAACTATTTAAGTGAAAAATATGGCAAATATCATCAATTGCTTTCCGGTGTTCATTTTAACTTTTCGTTAACCGATCGTTTTTTAAAAATCCTTCATCAGCACAGTCAAACGCAAAGCACCTTCAAAGACTTTTGTAATTCTATTTATCTTAAAATGGCGCGATTCTACCTAGAGCACACATGGTTAGTTATTTACCTCACAGGCTTTGGCAACCTCATGCATCAGTCCTATGCAAAACAACGTCAACTACGCCATTTATCTCCCCTAGGCGTTGATGCTATATTTCATCCAAACGCCTGTTCACTTCGCAGTGGGACCAACGGATATCAAAATCTAAAATATTTTAAGGTCTCCTACAACCATATTGATAACTTCATCCAAGACATCAAACAGGCTATCAAGGATGACCTCATTTCGGAACCACGCGAATATTACTCGCAACTGCGTTTAAAAGGCATCGAAAAAACGGCTAGTCTTGATGATTTAGCCCGCGATGGCATCCACTACCTCGAAATTCGCAGTCTTGATTTAAACCCCACTGAGGCCTCAGGAATTTCTCAACAAAGCCTCGATTTTCTCCATCTTTTTTTGATCTATGGGTTATTGGTTTCAGAGGATGAACTTAGCGACCACGATTATCAAACTGCTTTTGAAAATCAATTGATTGCTGCAGATAAGGGACGTAACCCAAATACCTTATTAACAAAAAGATCGGGTCAAACCATTGCTATTGGGCAATGGGCACACGAAATATTAACAAATATGACACATACCCTTGATGAGATGGGCATTGATGCCAAGGTACTTAATATTTTAAACATCCCCAAACCCAATATTGTTAAAGATATCCATGACCAAGGGTATCAACATTATTTTTTAAATCTTGCCAAGCATTATCATCAAGAGAGCCAAACGCGTAACTTTCAGTTGCGACACTATGAAGACTTAGAGTTATCCACCCAAATCTTACTCACTGAGGTCATTAAACAAGGCATTGAATTTCATTTTTTGGATAGACAAGATCATTTTATAGAGCTGCAAAAAGGCCCTCTTATCCAATGGGTCAAGCAAGCCACAAAAACGGCCCTAGATAGCTATATTTGCATGCTCGCTATGGAAAACAAATTGGTGACAAAAGCGATTCTTAATAAACATGGCTTAACCACTGCTCATGGAACCAGTTTTATCAATATCAGTGAAGCACTCATGTCTTATCGTGAATTTCAAAACACATCGATTGTCATTAAACCCAATTCCACCAATTTTGGCACAGGAATCACCATATTAAAATCACCTTTTAACCGTCAAGAATTTGAAGGCGCCATTGAGTTTGCGTTTCAATATGACCAAAAGGTTCTGATTGAACATTTCTTCCCTGGAAAAGAGTATCGCTTTTTAATTATTGATCACCAAGTGGTAGCTGTACTTTATCGTGAAGCCGCCAATGTGGTGGGAAACGGTCAGGATAACATCGAAGAATTGGTGAAACAAAAAAATAGCCACCCCATGCGCGGGGAGGATCACCGAGCGCCTCTTGAAAAAATAAAACTGGGAACCCTAGAGCAACAATTGTTAAGTCGGCAACAATTAACCATATCATCCATTCCCAAAGCCAATCAAAAAGTATATCTTCGAGAAAACTCTAATATCTCTACCGGAGGCGATTCCATTGATTTTAGTGATAAGATGCCTCAAAGCTATAAAGAGATTGCTATTAAAGCAGCCAATAGTGTCAATGCGATGATTTGTGGTGTAGATATGATTATCTCTGATATAGAAAACAAAAATTCTCACAATAATTATTGTCTCATCGAGTTAAATTTCAACCCCGCCATTCAGATGCATACCTATCCGTTCATAGGAGAAGATCCCAAAATTGCTAAAAAAATTCTACAAGCACTGAAACTAATTGCCTTATGACATCACCCATAACATTAATTTCCGATCCCAAAGTTATCGCTATACCTATTCATGATATACAAGAGCCCCTTGTTGATAGCCGTGAAAAAGGAGATATTCTGATAGGCCCCTCGCCAGAAATTGATAACAATACGACGTATACCTTGATGCGCTACACCGTTTATAAAAAACTCAAGGAAGCGCAGATTCGTTTGCCTAGCAGGCTTCGTTTTTGCTTATATGAGGCCTATCGCCACCCTCAGTTACAAAAAGATTTATTTGCTATTCACTTACAAAAAACCCAAATACGCTATCCAAATTGGCCCTATGAAAAACAATTTACAGAAGCGACTAAATTATTTTCGCCAATGATTCTGTTAGATGGCAGTATCAATATTGCACCACATACCACGGGGGCGGCAATTGATGTGTATTTAATAGATACCGATGGCAATGCCATAGATATGGGGATACATCCCAAAGACTGGATGCAAGATGCGGATGGCTCTTTGTCATTGATGGATTCTGAATACATTTCAGTTGAAGCAAAAAACAATCGAACTATTATGCATCGTGTGCTGTCATCAGTGGGTTTTGTGAACTACCCAACAGAATACTGGCATTGGTCTTATGGAGATCGCTATTGGGCTTATTGCAAAAATCGTGCTTATGCAATTTATGGGACAGTGAGCGTCTGAGTATTTGGTGCATGTTCTCTAACTAAATTAACGGCAAATTTTATCACAATCAGGTCAGTTAATAAGTTGTTCCGATGAAAACTTTAGGCTTCTTAAAAAATCCATCAGGATTTTAAAGCATGCTCACCATTTTCAATAATCCAACAACAAAACATAAAATAAGTTGTGAAAAATCTACCGTTAGTTTTATTATACTACATAAAGAGCAATTATGCATCTTTATAGAAAATAGACAAATACAAACAATAGCAACCAGACCACATCAACAAAATGCCAATACCAGGCTGCCGCTTCAAATCCAAAATGCCTTTCTGGGGTAAAATGTCCTTTATATAAGCGAACCAGTATCACAATCAATACGGTCGTCCCGATGGTGACATGCAAGCCATGAAAGCCGGTTAACATGAAAAAAGTAGTTCCATAAATACCAGAATTCAGGCTTAAATTTAATTCCGTATAGGCTTCATAATACTCTTTAACCTGACAACACAGAAACAAAGCCGCCAACAAAATGGTCAAACCCGTACCCCAAAGCATCTGTTTACGCTTATTCAATTTTAATGCCCAGTGTGCCCAGGTAATCGTAATACTCGAGGTGAGCAATAAAATGGTATTGATCAAGGCAATTCCAGCTGGGCCCATGGGTTTAAATGCGCCCAAGAACTGACTATTATCTGGGTTTTTAAGCAACGGCCATACGGCTTCAAAATGCGGCCATAGGGTCATATGGGTAATAGGATGGTAGGCCCCTCCTAAAAGTGGAACTGACCAATATCGGGTATAAAATAAAGCCCCAAAAAAACCACCAAAAAAGAAGACTTCAGAGAAAATAAACCAGGTCATCCCCCAACGAAAAGACTGATCCACTTGTAAGTCATAGCGTCCACGTTGGTTTTCATAAACCACCTGACCGAACCATCCAAAAAACATAAATACTAAAATAACAAACCCAATAGACAAAACATAAGGTCCGTACCAATCATGATGTAACCATGATGCGGCACCAATTAAAAAAAGGAAAAGACCAATGGTGGCCACAAGAGGCCAGTGACTCGGCTTTGGCACATAATATGTATAGTGATGACCACTCATTCTATTCTCTCCTTATTACCTACAGACGATCTGTGATATCAAACAATGTATATGATAATGTAATGGTGTTTACATTCTTTGGTATATCTTTATCCACATGAAACAATAATGGCATATACATCGCTTCATGACCATTTAAAGTTTGTTGCGCAAAACAAAAGCACTCCGTTTTTTTTAGGTATTTTGCCGCAATTCCTGGGGTGATGCTTGGAATAGCCTGTACTATCATTTTATGGTTAGTCTTATTTTCCGCATAAAAGGAAAGTTTATACATTTCCCCTGGATGTAATTCCACGGAATGAATCTGTGGATAAAATTCCCAAGGCACAGAACTATTATTAGTAGCAACAAATTCAACTTTCAAGGTTCGTTTGGTATCAACCTCAGCCGGGGTGCTTCGAACTTGACGTTCCAATTGCACCTTACCGTTAATGCCAAAATTCTTGCATAAACTATTGTAAATGGGAATCATTGCAAACCCAAATCCAAACATTGCCACGGCCAATAGCATTAACTTTATTAATACGCTGCGATTTGAGGCTTGCATAAAAATCAATGTATATGCGGTGGTGTAGTAAAAGAATGGTAAGGAGGCGGGGATGGCAATGTCCACTCCAATCCATGCGCTCCTTCCCAAACCTGGGCATCGACTTTTGGTCCACCACGAATAGTTCTAATCACATTCCAAGCAAAAATTAACTGACTTAATCCAAAAATAAACCCTCCAATTGAAATAATCATATTAAAATTGGTAAACTGAACCGCATAATCAGGAATACGTCTAGGCATGCCCGCAAGCCCAAGAAAGTGCATCGGCATAAACAAGACATTGACAGAAATGGTCGACAACCAAAAGTGTATTTTGCCCCAACGTTCGTTATACATATGACCAGTCCATTTGGGTAGCCAATAATAGGTGCCGGCAAATAAAGCAAATACCACCCCAGGCACCAAAACGTAATGAAAATGAGCGACCACAAAATACGTGTCCTGATATTGATAATCTGCAGGAACCAAAGATAACATGAGTCCTGTAAAGCCTCCAAAAGTAAACATAAAGACAAAGGCTACAGCAAATAACATTGGCGTCTCAAAAGTCATAGAACCCCGAAACATTGTACTAGCCCAGTTAAATACTTTAATGCCGGTCGGGACCGAAATTAACATGGTCGCGTACATAAAAAACAGTTCCGCTCCCAGTGGAATTCCGGTGGTAAACATATGATGCGCCCAAACAATAAAGGATAATAAGGCAATACAACAAGTCGCATACACCATAAAGTTATATCCAAAGAGTCTTTTATGGCTAAATGTCGGAATTACCTCTGAGATAACACCAAAAGCAGGCAATACCAAGACATAAACCTCGGGATGACCAAAAAACCAAAAGATATGTTGAAATAAGACTGGGTCTCCACCACCTGCGGCATCAAAGAAACTGGTGCCAAAATGCCTATCAGCTAACATCATAGTAACCGCACCTGCCAAAACCGGCATAATGGCTATCAATAAAAAGGCTGTGACCAGCCATGTCCAACAAAACATTGGCAACTTCATCATCGTCAAACCAGGGGCGCGCATATTTAAAATAGTAGCAACAATATTAATCGAACCCATAATCGAGGATATTCCCATCATATGAACTGAAAAAATTAGAAAATCAGTACTGGGTGGTGCATATTTGGTAGACAAGGGCGCATACATCGTCCAGCCAAAATTAGGGGCCCCTCCTGCTTGTAGCGTAGTGGATAACAATAATATAAAGGCAAAAGGTAATAACCAGAAGCTCCAGTTATTGAGGCGCGGCAACGCCATATCTGGCGCGCCAATCATCAATGGAACTTGCCAATTCGCCATCCCTGTAAATGCCGGCATAATGACACCAAATAACATTATCAGTCCGTGTAAGGTTGTCATTTGATTATAAAAGTTTGGATCAATAAACCGATGCCCGGGTTGAAATAACTCAGCACGCATCAATAACCCCATGCCACCAGCCAAGAAGAAATTAAACAGGGCAAGTAGCAAATACAGGGTGCCTATATCTTTATGATTGGTGGTAAAAAGCCATCTTTTAGCTAAGCCGATGAAGCCTTTTCCTTGTTCTGGACCATGGTCATGATCAAGACTAGCTGTCATATCAGGATTCATTTCAAACCTCCTACATTTATTTTCTCAACCACAGTGGGCTTTTTATTTGTTTCAACGCGCAACTTAGCAATATCCAAAGGTTGCACAATATCATTGGTATTATTTTCCCAAGCATTGCGCACATAGGTGATAATTGCAGCAATCTCTTCGTTAGAAAGCATATCGGCATATGACTGCATGGCACTGCCAGGACTTCCGATCAAAAGCATATTAATATGTCGGTCAATGGGGTGCCCCACCGCAATAGAGCTGCCTTTTAAAGCAGGATACATTGGGGGAATACCTGTCCCATTGGGTTGATGACAAGCAGAACAGACCATATTATATTTTTCTTGACCTAACTTCATTAATTCATCGCGCGTCTTGGTTTTTTGGCTGGTTAAATTATTTTGTTGTTCCTTCCAGGATTTTTCTTCAGCAAGTTGCTGACTGACCCATTGTTGGTACTCTTCCATGGAAACAGCTCTAACCACAATAGGCATATACGCATGACCGACCCCACACAGCTCAGTGCATTGTCCACGATAAATCCCAGGTTTTTCGATTCGAGCCCATGCTTCATACATAAAACCAGGCATAGCATCACGCTTAATTCCTAGTTCAGGCACCCACCAAGAATGAATGACATCTCGTGATGTCACCAAAAACCGAATTTTTTTATCCACAGGAACTACGATTTCTTTATCGACGCTTAATAAGTAATTACTATCTTTGGGTTGTTTGTTTTGAATTTGATCAAATGGGGTGGCAAGATTACTATAGAAATGCAAGCCTTCATCTAAATAAAAGTACTCCCACTTCCACTGTGAGCCGACAACTTTAATTGTAATTTGTGATTGATCGACATTATCTAGTTTAATTAAGGTTCTAGTTGCAGGAAACGCTAAGCCTAATAAAATCAAGAAAGGGATAAGGGTCCAGACAATTTCTAGGCGAGTATTGTCATGGAATTTTGCTGCTTGATAACCTTTGGATTTACGATGATGAATCAAGGAGTAAATCATAATTCCAAACACAACCATACCAATGATGGCACATACCAACATCGCTATCATATGCAAGTTATACATATCGCGACTGACTGAGGTGACGCCTTTAAACATATTCATTTGCCAATGATCTGCTTCGGCAAAAACAGCATCAACCCAAAAAAAACAAAACACTATCACGAATGCTTTGCTAGACAGAATTTTTCTAAGCATTGCTTTTCCTTTTTCAAAAAAAGTAGACTAACATATTTAATACAATTTGTCGTTCCAAAATAACATCCTTTGAGGATTTTTTAGGCCTTTAAATTACAAAAGCCGGCAACAGCACCAGCTTTTTTTAAAAACTCTTCATGTCTCAAGGATTACCAATATGAATAATCGCCTCGAGATTTTGATTTTTGGACCATATATTTCACAGCCGCAACAATTTCAGAGCGCGTGCACATTTTGCACCCGGCATTTTCTGGATGGCTCTTAGTCGTCATAGTGTTTTTTACTAAAACATCCAGACCTGGGGTAATAAGTGGCTCCCAAGCCGCTTTATCACCTATTTTCGGCGCTGCAAATTTGCCATCATCGTGGCAAATGCTACAGTTTTCTTTATAAATATCTTCTGGATTAGATGGAAAACTCTCCGCCCCTCCAGATCTCAACTCTACTTTTTGCGAACGGGTTAAAGACGCATTCAATATGTAATCTACCGCTGCAACAATATCGTCATTTTTACAGGTTAGACAAGCGCCTTTAATCGGCATGCTATTATAGCCATTGATGACATGACGATAAAGAGCTGTTAAACCATTGGCCTGTAATCGTCGATACCAATTGGAAGCATCACCAATAAGAGGGGCAGACATCTCGCCTTTTTGGTGACAGATAGAACACACATTCACATAAACCTGCTTTCCCTTTTTTAGTGGTGATTGACCTTCAAGATCCGGCAAACTAAAAGGGTCTTCAGAAACAACGGTTTTTAGATACGTTGACATGGCAACTCTATCTTCTAAGGTCATGTATCTTAAGCTATTATGATTGACATCAGCCATTGGGCCTGCAACTGGCCCTGCACGATTTAAAAGCTTGCCAGATACAAACACATCAGCAATTTCATAACGACTGTGGCCTTGCAGACCAGATTTTGTAATATTAGGAGCCCAATACCCATCTACAAAACCTCCGGTTAAATAAAACCGTTGTTTGGGTGCACCTAAAATATTTAATGGTGAGTGACACATACTGCAGTGTCCTAGACCATCAACTAAATACTTTCCACGATTCCACTGCGCATCATGCGTGGCATCATAGCTATATTTCTCATTAGGATAGAAGAACAAAAGCTTCCAACCCCATAGTGAAAAGCGAGCACCTGGCAAATTAAATGGAAATGGCAATTTACGATTTTGATGATGGATAGGCGGAATACTCATAAAATAAGCGTACAAGTCCTTGACATCAGCATCAGTCATATTGGAAAAATATACGTATGGGAACACAGGAAAATAATTAGAACCATCCGGATGTCGACCATCTTTCATGGCACGAATGAAGTCTGCTTCAGTCCAAGAACCAATTCCAGTTTCTTTATCCGGCGTAATGTTCGGGCTATAAAAAGTACCAAAAGGTGTTTTAATGGCAAGTCCACCTGCAAACTGCCCTACTTTTAATTTCACATTCGTGTGACAGGCAATACAATCACCAGATTTGGCTAGATATTCGCCTCTAGCAACTTGTTCAGCTTGACTGGGATTCTTAGGCGTAACCACTGGGTATGCGGGATAGTATCCATCTAATAGTGGTTCAAGAATTGGAGACTTCGCAGGCTCTAATAACGATTGTGCTTGTGAAGGCGTAGAATTGATCACAGCATTTTGGGGCTTGGCAAAAGCTTGACTGCTCATCAAACCAGAAATAATACCATACACAAACCCAAGCATTTTTATTTTGGAGTTCACATGCTCCCCCTATCACTGAAAAAATTTAGAATTATCACTATTAACATTATAACTCTGAGTATAGAAGTTGCAATCGATAATTTCAGCAACTTTTTCTATACCATGATGCTCTTGATGTTACCTCATGATTTTGGATTGTCAGATTGTTTCAATGAAAACAGAGGAAATGACAAAATTTAAGGACATCGTTAGGTAGTTGTTAAATAACAACTACCAACTTATTCAAGGTTACACAGTATAATTTAAACCGAAGTAAAGCCCTTGAAGTTCAAAACTTGATGTATTTCCTGCAGTTTTACCTGGTCCACTAGCATATGGCAATGCATTGATATAATTAACCCACAACCAACCAATATCTGCGGTTATAATACCAGAATAAACAGGTCTTTCATAATTCAAACCTAGTTTTGCATCAATCGCTGGAATCACACGAGACAGTGAGGTGTTTAGCCCAACAACACCATCGCCAACATAGTTTGATTTAGTCGTTCCAGCAAGCATTGCAACCGCACCTTTTGCATATCCTCCTAAACCACATGGTGAAACATATTTATAATCAACACCAAGACGTGGACCAAACCCATTAAAACTGGCTGCATCATTCTCCACATCATTGTTAGAGCTAAAAGACGGGACAGTGCTGATGATTATTTTTTGTAAAACAGTCAATGAAACTTGATTTGCAACACGCGATTACTGTGCACCAGCGTGAAAACGAAGGTTTCTTTTGGTGCCATATTCAAATACTTGACCTAATTCTAAATTGACCTGATCCCATTGTGGCGCATTGGTTGCTTCACTTTTACTCAGAGAAGTTGTGATTCCAGTTCCAGAAGGATACGTCCAGCTCATACTTCCTGCAGGATTAGACGCACTATTCGAGTTATGGAAACGATACCAATTTAATGCCAGATCATTGCCTTTTTCAAAACTATAAGCGCCGTTTAATTGAAATCCCCAGCCCCAACTATTGGTAGCGCCGTAGTTAAGACTATTGTTGTTTGCATAAATAGTATAGGGAATATCTCGAATATTAGAGGTCGCACGAACATAAAGTGCTTGTCCACCTAGTGATCACCCTTGATGTTCACATGGTGTTTCTAAATGAAGTTTATTACACACTGCACCCATAGTGCCTGCTTGAGCCCCAAACCCAAGCGCAGAAAAAATGAGCGCACTCAAAATATTTATTTTTCTCATTATTTTTATCCTTAAAAAAACGACTTAATTTAAACTGAGTCAGGGGCTCCCTGCATTCTGATTTAAAAGCAATTTCAGTATGATACAGGAAAGTCACTTGGCCACTATTTTTGCAAAATTGATAATTTTTTCAAGAAATTAAATAAAAAACGTTATCAATTGTATAAACTGGTGCCACAACCACCTTCTCCAATTTAGCTAGGTCATTGACTAAATTTAATCACTAGCCTATGATCAAATTTAGTCAATGAGTAAAATATAGGGAATAATTCTTTGGATTTACGCTTCCTTGCACACAATTCACATCTTTCTGATTCCGATCGATTTCAGGAACTCGATCCGCACTTACGTCGCCTAAAAATACAACCTTACATTCATCACCCTCAATTATTAACTGAATTAGAAGACCTGATCCCAGGCATTTATACCTTAGGTGGAGGAAGACAAATTGGCAAAACGACTTTGTTAAAACAATGGATGGCAGCCCTCCTCAATAAAAAAATATCTCCTGAACGTATCGCTTTTTTTTCAGGCGAACTCATCGATGATCACCATGCGCTATATTATCTTTTATCACAGCAATTAAGCTCAATGCCGAAAGATGAACTCAACTATTTATTGCTCGATGAAGTCACCTATATCAAGGATTGGGATAAAACGATTAAATATGCTGCTGATAGTGGTTTTTTTGAAAATGTTGTCCTTATGCTAACAGGTTCTGATCTGAGTCTAATTCAAGAAGCAAGAATGCGTTTTCCCGGTCGACGGGGTCAAGCAAGTATTGTAAATTTTCATTTATACCCCTTGTCCTTTCGGGAAGTACTTGGATTAAAACATCCAACCATAAGCAAGCCTGATATCACCTGTTTGTTTGATGAATTCCAAAACTACCTAATCCATGGCGGTTATTTAACAGCTATCAATGACTATGCACGTGACAAGCGTATCTTAAATGCCACACTGATGACGTATGCTGACTGGGTACGCGGAGATATGCTAAAACGTGGAAAACAGGAACACTATTTAAAAGAAATAATTGGAGCCATTCTTAAACGTAGCAGTAGTCAGGTTACCTGGAATGCGCTTGCAAAAGACCTGTCCATTGAACATCCCAAAACCGTTGCCGATTATATGGCGTTACTTGAGTCCATGGACGCACTCTTTGTGCAATCAGCCTTGTTGGAAGATAAGCTTGTTGGTGCACCTAAAAAAGCACGAAAACTTTTTTTTACTGATCCATTTATTTTCCATGCGATGCGAGCATGGCTTTATCCTAGTCAGAATGCATTTTCCGATCAGATTCAACCTTTATTAACCGACCCAATCCAAGTCTCTTATTTGGTGGAATTATGCGCCGTTACCCATTACCGCCGCTATTTTGAAACATACTATATCAAAGCCACAGGTGAAGTAGACATCGCATATATTGATAAAAATCAATTTTGGCCCATTGAAATCAAATGGTCAAATCAATTGAGAGAGAAAGATTTGAAACAAATTTTAAAATATAATAATGGCTTAATCCTGACAAAAAACGTAGCGTCAGGGTTGCTGCAACACATACCTACAAAGCCTTTACCTCTAGCTTTATGGGAGCTGGCTTAAATTAAGCGCTGATCCACTTTAAATTTTCCGAGTATTAGACATAAAGAGATATACCATCAATGATATGAAAATACACGCGGTCACATACCAATAAAATACTTGCTCCATCCCGGTGTTTTTACACCACAAGGCAATATATTCTGCTGTTCCACCAAATATTGAGACGGTTAGGGCATATGGCAAGCCTACACCTAAAGCCCGTATCTCTGCTGGAAACAACTCCGCTTTAACAACAGCATTAATTGCCGTATATCCAGTGACAATCACCAGTGCTGTCATAATTAATAAAAATGCATCCATAGGATGGGTGACATGCTGCAAAGTCGTTAAAATGGGGACCGTGCATACACTTCCAAAGATACCAAAAAAAATAAGCAGAGGACGCCGACCTACTTTATCAGAAATCATCCCGACAACCGGCTGTATCAACATAAAGACAAATAGTGATGAAAAAGTAATCAAGGTTGAGGTTTTATTTGACATACCAACACTGTTGGTCAGATATTTTTGCATATAGGTGCTATACGTGTAAAAACCGATAGTTCCCCCCAAGGTCAAACCTATCACGGTTAAAACTTCTTTGGGGTAGGTTAATAACACACGAATCCCTGATGGCTTGTTCTCTAAAATTGATTTTTGAAAATGCGTCGATTCTTGCATTCCATGTCTTAAATGCAAGGCAAATAAAGCAAGAAGCGCGCCAATAAAAAAGGGTATTCGCCATCCCCAGGCTTGTAATTGTTCTTCTGTTAAAATACATTGTTGTAAAATCAACAACACCAACAAAGCTAGCAATTGACCCGCAATCAATGTTACATATTGAAAACTCGAGTAAAAACCACGGTTTTTTTCGGTAGCCATTTCAGTAAGATAGGTTGCAGATGAGGCATACTCTCCACCAACAGATAGGCCTTGCAATAACCTTGCAAAGATAAGGATAACAGGTGCTATCCTACCGATTTGTTGGTAGGTGGGCGTCACTGCTATCAACAAAGAACCAATACACATTAAAAAAACCGAAACCATAAGTGCTTTACGGCGACCATGCTTATCAGCATAGTTTCCCATCAACCAGCCGCCTAAAGGCCTCATAAAAAACCCTACTGCAAAGATAGCTGAAGTATTTAACAACTGCGAAGTTAAATCCCCTTGAGGAAAAAATGATTTTGCAAAATAAATTGAAAAAGCTGCATACACATACCAGTCATACCATTCAATTAAATTGCCAATCGCTCCACGAAATATTGATTTTAGGCGTTGTTGCGCTGAGAGTTCATGCATGTAAATTTCCTCTGGTTTTTACTTATTTATTGTTTTCGCTGAAAAATAATACCCATAATCCAAGAAAGGCCTGTTCCCAGTAAAAAGGAAACGATTACGGGTTTATCTATTTTTTCAGGTAAGCGATAAACGATAAGACTTATGATGGAGGTAAACGTTAAAAACATCACTGATTTAAATAAAAAGTTATGGTTGTTTTTCTCTATCATTGGCAAATGATGTGGTTTGAGCGCTTTTTGATAATTATTTTTAGTGAGCAGCAATACATCATTGATTAATTTTGGCATGTAAGGCAATTCTTTCATCACAAATGGAATATTTTCTTTACAATGTTCAAGAAAAGCCTTTGGGCCCATTTGTTGTTTTACCCATTTTTGCAAAAAAGGTTTGGCTGTTTGCCATAAATCCAAATCTGGATAAATTTGACGTCCTAAGCCTTCAACTGCCAATAAGGTTTTTTGTAACAAAATCAATTGCGGCTGTACGACCATATGAAAACGTCTCGCCACTTGAAACAAACGCAAAATTAACAAACCAAATGAGATGTCTTTTAATGGTTTTTCAAAAATAGGCTCACAAACCGTACGAATTGCACTGGCAAATTCCTCGGGCCGACAATTGTCAGGGATCCATCCTGAGGCGATATGTAAGGTAGCCACTTTTAGATAATCACGGTTAAAGAAGGCCAGTAAATTTTCTGCAAGATAATATTGATCCGTTTGGTTTAAGGTGCCAACAATGCCAAAATCAATGCAGATGTATTGGGGATCGTTAGGTTGTTGCTTGGATACAAAAATATTACCAGGATGCATGTCTGCATGAAAAAAACAATCTCGAAAAACCTGGGTAAAGAAAATTTCTAAACCACGCTCTGCCAATTTTTTTAAATCAACACCATAGGCTTTTAATTGTTTTACATCATTAACAGGTATTGCATCTATTCTTTCAATAACAAGAACTTGTTCGTGAGTATAGTCCCAATAAATCTCTGGAATATAAAGCAAAGGTGACTTGTTAAAATTTCGTCGCAATTGCGCTGCATTGGCAGCTTCGCGGTTAAAATCCAACTCATCAAGTAAGTGATGTTTAAACTCATTGACGACTTCGACAGGTTTAAATCGTCTTCCATGGGTCAGGTATTTTTCTACCCACCTCGCTAAAATAAATAAAATCTGCACGTCCTTTTGTATGATTTTTTTAATATTGGGTCTTAACACTTTAATCACCACGCGCTCACCGGTGGTTAAAGTAGCAGCATGAACTTGAGCAATAGATGCTGATGCTAAAGGCTTTATATTAAAATCAGCAAATACTAGGTGAATCGGTTTTTGATACGTCTTTTCGAGAATTTTAACTGCCAGGTTGCCAGAAAAAGGTGGTACGTTATCCTGAAGTTTACTTAGTTCTAAGGCAATATCTTCTGGTATAAGATCCGGTCTTGTTGATAAAGCTTGGCCAAATTTCACAAAAATAGGGCCTAAGGATTCTAACGAGATTCGTATCGCTTCACCTCTTTCCATCTTAGATGTTCTAAACCAATGTATGGGGTTTAAAAAAACAAAAAAACGCAATAAAAAAAGTTTGGGATGGCGCGTTAAAACATCATCCAAACCATTTTTAATGAAGATGTACTGAATGTATACAACTCTATAAAATAAACTAATTTTTTTCATAATGGGCAAGTAAAAATTGAAAATGAGCCTCTAGTCTTTCATTGCGCAACCTTAATTCATCAACATCTCCATAAAAAGCATCTAATTCTGCTTGGGAAGGCGTCGACTGCAATTCATAAACCAGATATTCTTTGCTGCTTTTTTTAAAACTCTCAGTATAGTTTTTTCCGATATCACGGCCTTTGCGCATCACTTTTCCAATATGATAGGCCACTACATCTCCTGTAAAATAAGCCAAATGTCCTTCCCAGTCGATATGCATATCATCAAAAATTTTTTTTAATTCATGGCCAAGCTCAATATCTCCGGAAATTTTGATCTGATCGTTGAAAATTGAGCGCATTTTGGATGATGGTAAAAAACTCAAACGAATTAACCCCATAGGATTGGAATAAATAATCGTATCAGGTGCTCGGGAAGACTCGGTTTTTAATAGAAGTTTGCCACCTTCAATACAAATATAGAAATGCACTTTCAAAGGTGAAATAATCATTTCAATCACTTTGTCATTTAGGGTTAAGAGTTTTTCAGAAATACTGGAATCTAAACTCAACGCCTGATGAATGGTAAATTGTAATGCTTGCAAAGAAATTCTTTTCAACATGTCTTTTAATACCTATATGCCATATGTAATGCCACGATTCCACCCGTCATATTGGTCACCTGGCATTTATCAAATCCTGCGGTCAAAATCATTTTTTTTAAAGTTTCCTGATCGGGATGCATTCGAATTGACTCTACCAAATACTCGTAACTGCCTGAATCCTCTGCAAACCATTGGCCTAATTTTGGAATGACATGAAAAGAATACCAATCATAACATCGTTTTAAAAAATCAGATTTTGGTTTTGAAAACTCTAAAATACAAATTTTCCCCCCTGGCTTGGTAACTCGGCATAACTCATTTAGTGCATTTTGTTGATAAGTTACATTTCTTAAACCAAAGGCCATAAATACCATATCGAAAGTTCTATCCTCAAAAGGAAGTTTTTCTGCATTTGCTAACACAAATTCTATATTTTTATAAAAACCAGCGTTTAATAATCTTTGTTTCCCCTGGGCTAACATATTGGCATTAATATCTGATAAGACCAAATGGATATTCGGATAAACTTTTTTACAAATTAACTGACTCAAGTCACCACTGCCCCCAGCCAAATCTAAAATCGTTTGATGTGGGCGAACCGAAGAGGAATAAATGGTGAACCATTTCCAAAAGTGGTGAATCCCCAGAGACATCAAATCATTCATTAAATCATATTTATTTGCGACTTTGCTAAAGACGTCATTTACTTTTTCTTGTTTTTCATCCGCATCCACGACTTGGTAACCAAAATGAGTTTTTGAATCTTTAGGTTCCATATCATGTTCCAGTAGCAATGAAATTGCTATCATTATGATTAAAAGTGGATTGGAAATCCAGAAATTTAGTTTTCAAGTAATTTTCTACACGCTGATATATAGCTCTTTTCATCTGGACTCATTTTATTTTTTTGAGCCTGCCATAAAGTATGCGCTAAAATTTCCATCAATTGATGCTCTAAATCATGCACAGATAGCTGGGTATTTTTTTTTATGAAAGAAAAATAAATCTCTTTAATACCCATAGGACGATTGGTATGGATTTGCTCTTGAAGTGCCAAATGTAATCCCATGTGTAAAAAAGGATTTTCTTCATGCTCGTACTGGGTGTTTAAATATTCGTCTTTTAACCATGACTGGAATTGGGGATGCATTTCAATGATTTGACAGATCTGTTGTTCAAGCGCAGTTAATTCTTGTTTCTGTTGGCATTTATACCAACTCGCAATATAAAATTGTCTTATTTCGGATGCGTTTTGTGAAAAGAACATATGATTATCAAGATCAAAAATACAATTATAGGATTTTTATTGCTTTATAGTCAAATTTAGAATTGACATAAAAATACCACAATGCGATAATTTTGACTGCGAGGTTGGACTTGCTATGTGTCATTCCACTGGGTCAATTGGCGACACACCGATTGGCCCTTTCTATTTCTACCCCCCCCTAATTATCCCGAAATTTAAATTAAATCACCTGTTTTTGTTAGGCGGTATTTTTTTTACTTTTATTTTTTGTTGGTTTACTAATATTAATAATATTATGATCTTTTAAGTAACTTATTATTATTAGCTTTCAAATTTCTGTATATAACCTTTTTTTACTTATTTAAATCATAAAGTTACATTTTTTTTCTCCTGTGTTTCTACTTCTAAATTAAAGGTGGATAAGATCTGAATAAAATTAGTCATACGTGTTATGAACAGTTTTCTAGGCACTTATACGTACCCTTAATGACAGCTTATTTAGTATTTTGATTGATTAATCTATATTTTTTTTTATAATAGTGTTTTTATTTAGACTTTGTTGTGTGTATGTTTAGTTCTGTTGATATTTATTCTCCTGTCTCACCTAAAAGCAAAATCTCTAATGAATATGAAATTACGATTGGGGATTTACATAGTAATACGCTGTTGTTCTTATTTTTTTTGAGAAAAAACCAGATTTTTTTAATCTCAGATGAAGATTATTCCTTCATTGTGAAGGCGTATATCGATTTAGAAAGTGCTCAAAAACGAAACTTGCCCCTTGAAGAGGTCAAGCCAAATATTGAAAAAATCATTCAAATCATCTCAGATTGCACCGTATTGAATAAACCGCGCTTACGTTTAATTGGCGATGAAATGGCAGATAGGGGTGTAAGCGACCTATTTATTTTAATGATCTTACAAAAACTGCATCTGCATCAGGTCCCGTATCGAATTTTATTATCCAATCATGGTCTGTGTTTTTTGTCTTTGTTTTTTGGATGGGCAAACAATACCATACAAAAAAACTGGATATTAACTCCAGAAATGTCATTCAAAGGATTAAAATACGCCATTGATATCGGTGTTTATCCTTTCGATTTTATTCATACCCTTGTGAGGGTTGTGTATCTCCCCTTTCTTGATGTCATCGATTATAGCCTTTGTCCAATCAAGCAACGTATTTCTATTTATAGTCACGCAGCTATCGGTTTAGCTGATATCACCTTACTTGCAGAATATTGCAATGTAGAGATGCGTTCTCAAACCATCAGGGAATTAGCGAGCACCATTGAAAACATTAAACATCAATTTAGACAACGAAAATTTGATCCATTATGTCATTTGCTTGGTCAAGCATCTGATAAAACTGATAAGAAAGGCGCTTTTGAAGTATTAAAACCAGTAATCAATTCTGTTTTATGGAAAATTTGTTGGAACACAAATTACACACCTAAAAATTTAGAGCGTAGTAAATATCTCCATAATTACCAAGTAGGATATGTGCATGGCCATGATTACGAAAAATTATCTGAATATTTAAAAGAAGCGCATTGCATTACTGAAGCGCATTGCATTACTTTAGATGGCAAGTTAGGTAAATCTCTAGACGAACATTCAGGGGAATTAAAAGAATTCAAAACCAAAGATGTGCCTTTATCCGAATATACCGAATATTCATTTTTATATAAATTACTCATGCGACATGTATACCAACCTGAAGGTTATGGAAAATACTTTCCTTATGTAGCATTCGGCTTAGCTATCTTTGTCATCCAAAAAAATAGTAATAATCACTTATCTAAAGTTTTTTCATTATTCAGTAACGCATCTAACGCCATGTTCAAGGGTTCAAATTTACAAAATCAGCCACATCCTGATTTATCCCGCTTTTCTGTTCTTCAATGAAAGAGTTGGCTCAAGTTTCCCTAAAATTCGTTAGTTGATGTGCTTTTTTGAGGAGGCAAAATGAACCATATTTTTAATATGTTGCCGACATTTCAACAAGCTGGTTGCTGGGTTATCCGAGTCAATGATTTTCTGTATGAAGATCATTGTCGTATCAAAACAAATCTAGTCTCGTAGGCTTCTCACAGTCAATGCACAGATGTTTAAATAAGGCTTTCTGCTCAGGATGAAAGAGTAAGGCATAGTCAGTCAGCAGGCTCAAGATCAACCCTCGTTTTTCTTGCTCTCCGTCGTAGCGCAATACAATGACAAAGCGCTTTTTCTTATGGGCCCCAAGCGATAACCTAGCTCCACCCATGCTTATTCATAATCGTTTGTGCGAATCTTTTGATTTGTTTTAAGCAGGCTAATAACCTAAGCACCACCAAGCAAGCTCGCTATAATACTTCAGCCTATACACATTGTACTTTAATATCACCAAAATATACGTGTAACCGTCTTAATAATTTATTAATATGACTGCGCTGATTCAAAAAGATAAGTGGGACACAGCCTTACCAGGTATTTCCTTTTTAAGGACATCGTTAACTAATTTGATGAGATTGTGTGCAATATCGATATTCGTAAGAGCGTCCAGAGAAGATTTGGCGTGTCAGATTTAAAAACTTGATCATCTATTATCAGTTAATTAAAGATCTATCTGAACGATTATTTGCTGTTTATAAGCCCATGTAAAGCCTGACAATTGCTGTGGATGAATATACCTAATTTTATTTTTTAAATGTTCTTCAGATCTTATACACAACAAAACATGTGGTATTTAGTTAGTTCTATTATTAACATATCTTATTGTTTATATAATAATTATGAACCTTACTAACCGATATTTTCACCCTAATAATAACCATAAGTAAAGATCTTAATACTTTTATATTAATTATAGCGAGCTTGATTTTGTGCTGTCCTAAACACAAACATGCTATTTTTTTGTAAAACCATTGACACTTTTGAATTATTTCCATATGATTGGGCGTTTTAATCTTTAATGTAGTAATAATTATGAAACGTACTTTTCAACCCAGTAATTTAAAGCGAAAAAGAGACCATGGTTTTCGTCATCGTATGTCTACACGAGGTGGTCGTTTAGTGATAAAACGACGTCGCGCAAAAGGACGTAAGCGTTTGTCTGCTTAAGTGTATAGGTTTTGTTCTAATAGACGCATGATTAAAAAATCAGATTTTGATCATGTGTTTCTCAAAGCAAAAAAATTGGCTATTGGTGGTATTTTACTTTTATACAAACCCAATTCCCTACCTCATGCACGTTTAGGTTTTGCAATATCTAAACGTTTTGTTGCAAAGGCTGTACATAGAAATAAAATTAGGCGAATACTAAAAGAAAGTTTTCGCACCCAAACAAATATTCCTGCTTATGACATCGTTGTTCTAATGAAGCAATCATATGACAAGCAGAAGATAGTCTTGATACAAGAAAACATTGAACAATTATGGCAAAAATTAAATCCTTTGTGAGTTGGTTGTTTTGTTTTTTAATTAAAATCTATCGATTGTGCGCTTCTAGTTTATTTCCTATTGCCTGTCGATTTTATCCATCTTGTTCTAGTTATGCATTAGAAGTGATTCAAAAAAAAGGCCCTATATTAGGTACTTTTTTGACTTTTAAACGTATTTGTCGTTGTCACCCTTGGAATAGAGGGGGATATGATCCCGTGGAACCAACTTAAGAGACGATTTATGGATATTAAAACCATTTTTTTATATGCCGCATTTGCCATAGTCAGTTTTAATCTATGGACAGAGTGGAATCATGTTCATCCTAATATAGAAAAAACAGAAAAAGTGGCAAAGGTTGAAGAACCTATCGTTCATACGCAAAGTAATGCTGCCTTAGAACCCACGATAAAAACAATTTCAGATCAATTTGTTAGTGTAAAAACAGATGTTTTAAATTTGAAAATAGATTTACAAAATGGCGATTTGGTCTATGCATCTTTATTAAAGTTTCCTAAGAGTTTAAAAACGGATGCACAACCATTTACTTTGTTTCAACAAAATATACAACAGCAATATTATGCAGTTTCTAATTTTATTGAGATGAAAGGCAACCAACCTGAAAATATAAAAATTCAATATACTTGCCCACAAGTCAATTATGCTTTAGCTGAAAATCAAAATGAGTTAACAGTGACATTTCAGGGTTTCAATAGTCTTGGATTAAAAGTTGATAAAGTATATCGCTTTAAGCGAGGAAGTTATGTTATTGAAGTCAACTACACGATTCAAAATCTAAGTCCTCAAATTTTCAAAACCTATTTAAATCAACAGTTGGTTTGGCAAAACCCCCAAGTTCCTGAATCCAGTATGTTTCAAATTGGTTCTTTTACAGGGGCGTCATTTGGGCAACCTGGCAAGCATCGCTATAAAAAAGTCAGTTTTGATAACATGAAAAAAGAAAACTTAGATATCGATAGCCAGGGTGGGTGGGTTGCGATGCAACAGCATTATTTCTTAACGGCGTGGATCCCTCATCAAAAAGGACTTAATCGTTTGTACACCCAAGCGAATCAAGATAAATATACTATAGGTTCAGTCAGTGAGCCCTATAGCTTAAAACCACAACAGTTATTGACTTTGAATAATCAATTATATGTGGGTCCAGAAGATACTGCTGTATTGAAAACCTTAGCACCCGGATTGGATTTAACCGTTGATTATGGTTGGTTGTGGTTCTTGTCTGATGCTATCTTCACTGCCATGCGTGCGATTGATAAAGTGATTGGCAATTGGGGGTGGAGTATTGTCATGATAACTGTGCTCATTAAAATGTTGTTTTATCGCTTATCGGCAAGTAGCTATCGGTCTATGGCGAATATGCGACGTTTGCAACCTAAATTAGAACAGTTAAAGCAACGTTTTGGTGATGATAAAGCTAAATTCAGCCAAGCGACTATGGAGTTATACAAGCAGGAAAAGGTTAATCCTTTGGGTGGCTGTTTACCGATTGTTATTCAAATTCCTGTTTTTATTGGTTTATATTGGGTGTTGGTTGAAAGTGTTGAATTAAGACATGCACCATTTATGTTTTGGATTCAAGATTTGTCTGCAGCTGATCCTTTTCATGTATTGCCATTGATCATGGGTTTAACCATGCTCATTCAACAAAGGCTAAATCCTGCACCTCCGGATCCTACACAAGCCAAAGTGATGATGTTAATGCCTATTTTCTTTACCATTTTATTTTGGGGCTTCCCGTCAGGTTTGGTATTGTACTGGATTGTGAATAATACTTTATCAATTTTGCAGCAATGGTGGATTACCCGAAAATATAAAAATATTTCTGTGGCAAAATGACATTCAGTAATGATTCTATTGTTGCTATTGCTACCCCTCCTGGCAGAGGAGGGGTAGGTATCGTTCGTTTATCAGGACCACAAGCACTTAAAATTGCAGAAAAAGTCACGCAAAAACATGTTTTTAAACCCCGTCAGGCACATTTCTATCGTTGTTATGATGAACAACATCAAGTCATTGATGAAGGCATCATCATTTATTTTCAAGCACCCCATTCCTATACAGGAGAGGATATCGTTGAGTTTCAAATGCATGGCTCGCCTTGGGTGTTAACAGAAGTGATGCGTATGTGTCAACATTATGGGGCAAGCCTTGCCCGCCCTGGTGAATTTACGGAGAGGGCATTTTTAAATAATAAGATGGATTTGTTACAAGCTGAGGCTGTTGCCGATTTAATTGAAGCACAATCAGCGATGGCAGCAAGAATGGCCACGCGTACCTTACAAGGTAAGTTTTCCGAGTATGTCAATAGTATTGAACAAGAGCTCACAGCGCTTAGAATGTATGTTGAGTCTACGATTGATTTTTCTGATGAAGCCTTAGAGTGGTTAGAAAAGCATCACTGGCAGCAACGACTGGAAAATATTTTAAAGCGTATTTGTCAACTTAAAAAACAAGCACATCAGGGTCAAATTATGCAAGATGGTTTAAGAATCGTGCTTGCAGGCCGTCCAAATGCTGGAAAGTCGACCTTAATGAATGTCTTGGTACAAAAAGATATTGCGATTGTCACAGATATAGCCGGCACCACACGTGATGTCATGAGTCAGTCGGTTTTGATTGATGATATTCCTGTCGTCTTAATTGATACGGCAGGGCTACGTGAAAGTGATGATGTTATCGAGCAAGAAGGTATTCGACGTGCTTGGGAGGCAATCTGTCATGCTGATCTCGTGCTATTTCTACATGATGCCACCGCCCTGCAATGGGAATCCGATCAATTGCCTATGGATGTGCAAAAACAATTACCTGCTAACACACCTGTTCTTCATGTGTTTAATAAATCTGATAGAATTGAGTCTGCTCATAAAGGAATGCAAAATGGGATATTGATTTCAGCCAAACATGGCAGTGGTATTGATGAACTTAAACAAAAAATAAAATCTTTGTTAGGTATTCATCTTGAAGAAAGTGATTTTATTGCTAGAAAACGTCATATCATCGTATTCAATGAAGTAGAAAAGATGATCTATACTGCCATTGATCAATTTAATCAACATCAAGCCCCTGAGCTATTGGCTGAAGATTTAAAATTTGCACATGAATGTCTGTCACAAATTACCGGTGAATTTACGGCTGATGATTTGCTTGGCGAGATTTTTTCTCATTTCTGTATTGGAAAGTAACAACGCAAAATGATCATATACATTATTGTATATTGGCAGTTTATAAAATGTTAGTATTTATTCTTTAAAAAAAGATATCATGGAGCCTATAATTATGTCAAAAACTCGACTTGAAACCGATAGTATGGGCGAAATTGCCGTCCCTGCTGATAAGTTGTGGGGCGCACAAACCGAACGTTCATTACATCATTTTGAAATTGGCCATGACACTATTCCCCTTCCTGTTATCCATGCTTTTGGTGAGTTAAAAAAAGCTGCGGCAATGGCCAATCAAGATATTCATAAATTGTCTGCAGAACAGTCGAAACTGATTCAACAAGCGGCAGACGAACTCATTGGCGGAAAATTTGACGACCAGTTTCCACTTAAAGTATGGCAAACAGGAAGTGGCACTCAAACCAATATGAACGTTAACGAAGTTATTGCCAATCGTTGTAGTCAGATTGTTGGACAACCCTTGGGGAGCAAAAAAGCGGTGCATCCCAATGATCATGTAAATATGTCCCAATCTTCAAATGACACTTTTCCAACAGCAATGCATATCGCGGCCGTTAAAGAAATTCAGCATCGCTTAATTCCTGCCGTCCACATTTTACGTCAAGGCTTGGAAAAAAAAATGCAAGCCTATGAAAAAATTATAAAAATTGGCAGAACCCATTTACAAGATGCAGTGCCTTTAACGTTGGGGCAAGAGTTCTCAGGGTATGTGGCACAATTGGATGCATGTCTGTTTCGTTTAGACGAGGTATTGCACGAGCTTTATGAACTGGCAATTGGTGGTAGTGCTGTCGGTACGGGCTTAAATACCCATCCTGAGTTTGCAAAAAGGGCATGCCAATATATTGCTCAAATCACCAAACTACCTTTTGTGTCTGCAGAAAACAAATTTGCCGCCTTAGCTTCTCATGAGCCTTTGGTAATGGCCCATGCAGCGTGCAAGACTTTGGCATGTGCTCTAATGAAAATCGCCAATGATTTGCGCTGGATGGGCTCAGGGCCGCGTTGTGGGCTAGGAGAATTGAGTCTTCCAGAAAACGAGCCCGGATCGTCAATTATGCCTGGAAAAGTCAACCCTACCCAAGCCGAAGCAATGACGATGGTCTGTGCGCAGGTATTTGGTAATGATGTAACTATCGGCTTTGCAGCAAGCCAAGGTAACTTTGAATTAAACGTCTTTAAGCCTGTGATTATTTTTAATTTGTTGCACTCAGTTTCACTATTGACTGACACCTGCTTGTCATTTCAAAAGTACTGTGTTGAAGGTCTAGAGCCTAACCTAAACATTATTCAAAAACATCTGAATGAATCATTGATGTTGGTGACTGCATTAAACCAATATATTGGTTATGATAATGCAGCCAAAATAGCCAAAACAGCGCATCATGAAAATCTGACCTTAAAAGAAGCAGCTATCAAATTAAAAATACTCACCAGTGCGCAATTTGATGAATATGTACAACCTGAGAAGATGCTGGGTCCTAAAATTGATTAAGCTTATTGACAAATGAAAGCAACGCGTATAAGGTTGCTTTCTATGCCGAGGTGGTGGAATTGGTAGACACGCTAGCTTCAGGTGCTAGTGGGGGTAACCCCGTGGAGGTTCGAGTCCTCTTCTCGGTACCATTGAACTATTTTACAACAGCTCGTAATAGTTCACAATAGTACGTAACATCTTGATTATTATTGTAATAATACAGACTTCTTCTTCTCAAATCTTTCTCAACTATTTGATTTTTTTTCTTTCGATAACGTCCTTGGCGGGCTGCATGTTTGCATTTTCCATTGAAGGTTTTTTGATAACGCGAACCGGCTAATTTCATCGATTTAGTTCGTGCAGCAGATGAGCAATTCTTTGAACAATAGATTTGGCCGTGATCGCAGGAAGAGCATATTAAGACTTGGCTGTGACATGAGCTGCAGTGATATAATCGAGCTATAGGCGTCATAAGCAATCTCTTGCTAATGAAACCTGGATTATCTTAGAACTAGTGGTATCCTTTATATAAAGGTGCTGTGCGTAGTTGGTATCGTAGGGACGGGGAAATCACTAACGATACCAACGGGTTTCATTAGTCCCTTTAATTTTAGATGATTTTATCTATTTGTACTTTTTTTGTTGTCAGCGCCCTGCGCCATTTATAAGCGGGTTTTGAACCCTGTTAACAACAGGAATTCGTTAATAAAAAATTACCTGTTAGCAAGAAGTCATTGGCTATGACTAAAAATATTATGTACATTCAAGAGTTATCCGGTGGTTGGAAGTTGTATGGGAAAACAGGCAATGGTCGACAATTAACTCCTGATAAAAAACAAAAATTACCTCTACAACATGGTTGGTTTGTTGGTTGGATTGAAAAAGATGGAAGAGTATTTACCTTTTCTGATCATCTCGCAGATAGCAAACAGAATAAGGTATTTGCAAGCTTTCGAGCAAGGAATGATGCCTTGATAAAATTATGGTACCTGATCGATGAATTGGAAAAATGAGTTTGAATTTAAATTCTATTTCTATATAAATTAATCAGGTTTAATTGTGTGATGATTTAATCGTTTTCATTGCTTAAATCATCCATAAGGGCGGGAATAGTTTTAAAGGATTTTAATTGATCACCTACTGCTTCCTTCATAGCATCAATAGTTTTTTGATTTGGAATCAGTGGATCAGCGGAGCTTAATAATGCCGCTTGATTTAAAACAGGCTCTAAGCGTGTTCTTAGAGTGACTACTACATTCTGTAACGAAATTGGTTCCAGTTCATTTTTTTTCAAAAAAACATTCCAAATAGACTGCCGGGAGAGATCATTTCCAAACTCATCTGTTAAACCAATTGGTAAATTGAGGGGAATTTCTGTACCTCGCCTTCTAAAAGTTGTAAAAATCGCACGTGCCAATATATTCACATCGATCTCTTCTCGATCAAACATAACTGTAAGATCTAAGTAATCCTTTAATCGGCTATTGGCCATACCAAGCATTGTGAGTGCGTGCAGCTTTTCTGCAATTACCGTATAAACTGGATAAGCTCTCAAGCAAGGTGCTGGAAGATCATTGAGAAGGACGGGATAGGTTGCCTCAATTGGTTCGGGAGTGACGGCATCACCAAATCCAATATCAATTTGTATTCTGCTCCGTGCCTTAGCTAATTCGCCTGAAAGAATAACTCTAGCACCGATATAACCGGTATTTTTTCTAATTTCATCAACGATGATGTTAGTAGGACTAAAAGAGATCCCATCTTCACAAGGGATTGTGGCAATCTCCTGAAATATACGCTTCATAGTCAGTAAATCGCTTTGCCCAAAGCCGAGCAAATCAATATCTTTTGTTGGTCTATGGGGCATATCGTACCAAAGCGCGAATAGTAACGCTCCTTTAGGTAAGAAGAAATTCATATATTCAGATTGACTTATACGGTATAAAAAGCGCTCCAAAGCATATCGAGTTAGTCATGTACTAAAATCAGAGCCTTCTGATTTTGATAAGTTAAGTAAGCGGGCTCGAATAGATTCTTCGAGATTATTTTTCATTCAATTACCTCAAGATAAGGGCGGATCACATTAGTGACACGACCTATTTTTGCAAAATGCCATAGTTCATCTGCTGTGGCCTTCTTTTGCGCACGGACTTCTCTTAATGCTTCAATGGCAACATCAAGACCAACTGTATTTCGATATTTAAAACAATCAACCACTGTTTTCGCTGGGCTATACACCCGAATGGTTTGTTTGTCGTATTCAATGGTCTCTATCCCTATTGAATAAATATTAGCCGAGCATTGAATCATTTTGATTGGAGGGTAATCTAGTTTTGGCACATGACTCCCACGTGGCATAGCTATCCATATTTGGCGGGGCAATTGCGTGGTAATCTCATGAATTTGTAATGCGGTTAGCAAACAAAAAATTGCTTGTGGGATTTTAATCGCAATCGTTACCAGACTGCTGCTCTCAGTAACTGGTTTGTCAGGAACACAATACAAGCCCCGAGCAATTTTTTCCAATTGTCCGCTTCGGATGAGTCGTGTCAGAACAACCCGAGGGATATCTATTTCCTTGAGATCGCGGAGTCTGATTATTTCTTTTTGGTATGCTAGTTCAAGCACTCGTTCAGCGTATGTTTTATTCTTCATAATATATGAAGTATGTTCCATTTCTTCGTCAACGTCAAATAATGTACGAATAAATGAAACATTTGGATGTTGGTCATTGTTCCAGCAGAGTTAAAGGAGTATTATTTTTAACTTAACAATAACACCCAGTTACGCTGATTGGGTGTTATTACTAAGTTAATTTTTCTTAATAATTCGCATCTTTCAAATCTGGTATCATATGTCACGTTGGGTAAGATCTTGGGTAAACTTTAAGTCCCAGCTATTACAAGTTAATAAAATCAAGGCATTACAAACAGGTTCGAGTCCTCTTCTCGTACCATTGAGTGATTCCTCAATGGTAAGTGTATTTTTAAGTATTCTTTTAAAAACTTATCAAGATTGTAACTATTATTAGTGTGCAAATGGCCCAGAGTGTTTGTTAAATTAAACGACTGACTTGAATCATAACTTGTGCAACCCTGTGCATAAGGTGTTGAGCCATTAATGGCAAACGGGTTCCACCGCTATTTTCTGCGTTTTCGGCATGTTGCAGCTCATCTTCATACATTGTCTCGACAATTGCCCTGCTTTTTAAGTCATTGAGGGGCAAATGTAATAAATGTGATGCTAAATGTTGGCTTACTTGCTCTTCAGTCGCAATAATAAAGCCTAGACTGATATCATCACTCATTAAAGCGGCAAATAACCCTATAGATAAGGCGCCAAAATACCAAATTGGATTAAATAGGCTGGGGTCGGCATTCAGCTCTTTCAGGCGTTCTAGACACCATACGTAGTGATTGAATTCTTCCAGGGCTGCTTGTTCTAGCTGTGCTTTTAACTGAGGGTTTTTCGCAAATATCATTTGTCCACGATACAATCCTTGAGCAGCTACTTCTCCGGCAAGGTTGACGCGCATCATGGATTGAGATTGACGTGAGTCGAGGCGAGTTAAAGCAATGTCAGCATGTTTTAACGATGGGTTTTCGATTTCAGATGTCGTTGGCCACGCAGGCAAAACAGTCCGCAGGGTTTTATCAAAGCCAATAATACATTTATCAATCAAATCTAGCATGGTAGTTAAAATACTAACATAGTTTAGGATATAAACGCTTGGCATCTTCAATGGGGCCATAAAATGCAACTTGCCCAGCATCCAATACCAACACTTTGTTGCAAAATTCTTCAATAAGCTGTGGAGAATGACTCGCAAATACCACAATTCGTGAGGAGTTTAATAAAGATATCATTTTAGACCGCGCTTTATCCATAAACTCAGCATCTCCTGCACCAAATACTTCATCAATCAATAAAATATCAGGTTGAATACATGCGCTAATTGCAAAGACCAATCGGACCATCATGCCTGCGGAATAGGTGCGTACTGGCATGTTTAAGTAGTCTCCAAGACTTGAAAACTCAGAAATTTCTTCAATTTTTTCTTGCATGTCTTTGCGATGCAAGCCTAAAAGTAGGCCCCGAGTATAGATATTTTCATAGCCGGTGCATTCAGACTCAATGCCATACATCAAATCCAACATCGAAGATACTTTGCCTTCAATATGAATATTACCCTTGCTCGGCTCGTAAATTCCCGCCAATAGCTTTAAAAAGGTGCTCTTGCCCGCGCCATTATGACCAATTAAGCCGATTCTATCGCCATGGTGAATTTCAAGCGACATATTATTAATGGAACGAACAATAATTTGTTCATTGGTATCTTTTAAAATACGACCACCTGTTGCAACGCGAATAAAATTTTTTTTAAATGACAAGGCGTTGGCGTTATAAACAGGAAACTCAACAAAAACTTTATCTAAATGAATATATGCCATTTTAATTACAACCAATAGACGATTCTGGAACGATACCGAACAAACAATAAAATGTTTATGCCGATTCCCAATAACGTAAACACAGCAACCATCGCATATTCTGCTAATGAAGGATAGGCGCCTATCATGGGTTGCCTAATCAATTCAATAAAGTCATAAATTGGGCTTAGCAACACCCATTTTTGGTATTGTGGACTTAATAATGAAGGGTTCCACATCACAGGTGTTAAAAAGAATAGGACCTGTAAAATACTTTTCACAATTTGCCCCATATCGCGATAGCGCGCGCAAATTAAGCCTAAAATATTGGCAAATAAAGTCGCGCTAAAATATACCACTAACACGTTAAAAATCCAGACGGGTAATAACGTCCACTGAAAAGGGATCTTAAAAAACAAATAAATCGGGATCATCACTAAAATATTATGCCCTGCAACGATGAAATTGCGGATACACATGCGATGGATATGAAACATATAAGGTAGTTTGACTTGACGAATTAAGCTAGCAGACGAGACGAATACATCAACACCTTCACTGATAATACTTTGAATAAGTCCCCAGCCTAACATACCTGAAACCAAATAAGGGAAATAAGTTTCTAACGACATATGAAATAATCGAGCATATAAAAAGCCCATGCTGTACACGGTTATGGCCATACTAAGAGTAATCCAAAGAGGGCCTAAAACTGAGCGGCGGTAGCGAATATTAATGTCTTGCCATGCCAGCAACATCCAGACGCGCCACATCTTAAATCCTTGAATAAAATCAACATAGGCTTTTTGTCGTTGTTTTGCCTTATAAGAAAGGGTATTGGGATAGTCTTTTGATTGTGGATAAGAATCATTCACGATTTGATTTGCGGTGTTCATAAAACTGCCAAAATTTCCCAAAAAAAATTAAACTATTTTGACAGTTTGAGGTTCACATGGCAAGTTAAATAGCAGCAAACTTCTCAATTAAAAAACATTGATGAATCTTGGGGTCACGCTTGAAATCCAAGTCTAAGGTTTGACGGCTCATATCGTAGATGTTGGCTAATTCAGCAACTGACTCATCAATTTTAAATCCTCGTAAATGTGTTGAAAAATATAATTGACCTTCTGGATGCAAGTGCTTTAAGGCCAATCTAATTAATCCGACGTGATCTCTTTGAATATCCAAGGTGCCTTCCATTCGTTTGGAGTTTGAAAAGCTTGGAGCGTCCATATAAATGACATCGTAGGTATCTTTAGACTGCCGTAACCAAGCCATAACATCGGAATGAATAAATTGATGTTTTGAAGATGGCAATTGATTGAGCTTGAAATTTTCACTGGCCCACGCTAAATAGGTTTTAGACATGTCAACATTGGTGGTATAGGCGCCGTTTAGAGCAGCATGAATACTGGCCGTTGCTGTATAGCAAAACAAATTTAAAAATCGGGTATGCCCTTTTAATTTGGCAAACTCTAAGCGCAAAATGCGATGATCTAGAAATAATCCGGTATCAAGGTAGTCATGTAAGTTTAAATAAAATTTTGCATCTCCTTCACTAACGACCATCATTTGTTTTTTATCATCATTTTTTTGATACTGTTTTTCTTTTTGTGGCTTTCTTTGTTTCATTACAATATTTTTTGGTGAAACCCCAAATATTTGTGGAACCACCATCATCATATCTAAACGTCGTGTGGCAGCAAGGTGTTCTGGAATTTGTTTAGGCGGCATATATTCTTGCAATACGATATGATCCGCATATTTATCGATGGCGAAAGCGTACTCAGGTAAATCCGCATCGTAAACCCGATAACACTCAATATTTTTCTTGTCAGCCCATTTTTTTAAATGCGTGATATTTTTTTCAAGACGATTGGCAAGCATTTGTGCCGGTCCACTTAGGTTTTTTGTGGAAGAGTCTTTGAACTGATTGGTCGCATCTATATTGAGACCATACAACTGACAAGGCAGCGCACCATTAAAGAATGCATATTGTTTGTGTGCACGAAGGCCCAATGCTTTTGCAAGCATCGGATCGCTGGTAATGATTCCCGCTTGCCATCCTTGGAACTCCTTAAATAACGTTTCACCCAACTCACCGTATAAAGGTAATAACTCCAATTGTTCACCCAGGCGCTCCCCATAGGGCGGATTGGTAACCAATAATCCTGTATCATGTGGTTTTTTTGCAATATTTAAAGGTTGTTGCTTCCAGGTGATTAAATGGTCGACCCCTGCCCGTATGCCATTGGCCTTGGCAATTTCAATGGCATGACGATGAATATCACTCCCGAAAAATGGGTTATTAATTTCTTTTATTTGCAGTCGGGCTTGTTCTCTATGTTCAGCCCATAGTGTCGGTTGATGTAAAGACCAATACTGAAAAGCCTGATCATTGCGCAATAAACCCGGTGCTATATTGGAGGCCATCATGGCAGCTTCAATGACAATTGTTCCGCTTCCACAAAGCAAATCGGCAAAAGCACCTCCGCCAAGAGCAATGTCCTGCCAATTCATGCGCATTAATAAGGCCGCCGCCAAATTTTCTTTTAAAGGTGCAACACCTTGTTCGCTCCGATAGCCGCGTTGATGCAAACTATAACCAACCAAGTCTAAGCTTACGGTTACTTGATCATGTTTGAGATGGGCACTTAATGAAACTTGGGCATCGCGTTTATCAATTTGTGGTCTTTCACCAGATATGTTTCTGAAATGATCGACGACAGCATCTTTTACCACTTGGGCGGCATACATTTCATTGCGCAATTCATCGGAGGTGCCATGAAAAGAAATTCTGAAAGAGTGTTGTGCAGAGAAAACATCCGGCCATGCATAAGATAAACAGGTTTGATACAAAATATCTGAATTTTTTGCAGGCCCCTGACATAAAACCAAATGCAGACGATTTGCCAATCTCGACCATAATGCAACCTCATAAATGGTGTTGATAGTTGCGTCGCCGTATACACCATGGGGGTTGTTTTTACAATTTTGCAAACCCAATGTTTGCAATTCTTGCATCAATAAATTTTCTAAGCCTTTTGCGCAACTGACAAAAATAGGGTACCACATGACATTCATCCTCAAATCATTTTCTCGATTATAGCTTAGCTAAAACACATAAAAAACAACTTTCAGTCAATAATGTTTTAAAATAAAGCAAAAATACTTGTATAACATGTTGTTTTTAGAGAAAATAGTGCATTGTTTTATCAGCTAAAGAAATCTATGGTTTTTGCACGCAAACGGTTTGGACAAAACTTTCTAGAAGATAAGCTCGTTATCGAACAAATTGTACAAGCAATTCAGCTTTCCCCCAATGATAATATCATTGAAATTGGACCAGGCCGAGGGGCACTAACCGCTTTGCTATTGAAAAATCTCCAGTCGCTTACGGTTATTGAAATCGACAGAGACTTATTTGCGCAATTAAAACATTTACCGCATAGTGAAAAATTGAATGCCATCTGTCAGGATGTATTGACGGTAGATTTTAAATCTTTTGGCCAAAATCTTAAATTGATTGGTAATTTACCTTATAACATTTCTACGCCTTTGTTATTTCATCTGTTAAATTATCGCAACTTGATTGACGATATGATTTTTATGTTGCAACAAGAGGTGGTCGACAGAATTGTAGCTTCTCCAGGGGATTCTAATTTTGGTCGTCTGAGTGTGATTTTTCAGTACTATTGTCATGTGGAAAGGATTTTGGATGTGTCTCGAGAGTCATTCAATCCCGTACCTAAAGTCGATTCTACGGTTTTTTCCCTAAAACCAAAACATTTACCAGAAGAAGTGTTCTTTAAAGACTTAGAATTTATTGTGGGTAAAGCTTTTTCTATGCGGAGAAAGACCTTATATAATAATTTAAAACCGCTTTTTTCCCAACATGATTGGCAAACACTAGATATAGACCCTAAAAAACGTGCCCAAGATTTAAATATACAAGATTTTGTAAATATGGCTGCATATTATGCAAAATTCAATTAAACTTATAATCAAGTCAAGAACGGAGACTTGCTTTGTTTTATGAAAAAAAACATCAAAAAAAACAAAAATCAGTAAAGCCTACAAACCTCGGGAAATTAACGCCGGTGCTCGCACCTAAAATTATTATATCCGATGTGCGTCGTTATGAATTGGTGAAAAATATACTCACCAATCTCAATATTAGTGCCCTAAGACATGAGCAAGCAGTGACACCTTTACTTGATGAAGTGGCGAGTAATTGTCAACTGCTGCCGTCTAATCAGCATTTATTTTATACCCAGTCGGGTGGGCTTATTGATTATGCTTTATACCGCGCTCAATCTGCCATGGCTTTGTTTAGGCAAGTGGCGCTACCTCCCAACACCCGGGAATTAAGTGATGCTCAAGCTCGCTGGGCTTATGTGATGTTTTCTGCCTCTGTATTAAAAGGCATGGGATGTGTATGCACGGATTACATCATCGATGTTCATGATGGCGAAGGCCATTTGCTTGGTCAATGGCACGCATTATGGGAGCGATTGGTCGATAGGGCTGATTTTTATTATTCACAACCAGACCCAAAAACTGATGATAGCTTGCGTGCCCATCTGACGCCACTTATTGCCAGAGCCTGGATGCCTCAATCAGGCTTGGCATGGATTGCTGAAGATCCAGAAGCTTTATTGACTTGGCTGCAATTATTGCAAGAAGAGCATGAAGGATTTAATATTTTAGAGGCTATTTTAGAACGCGCCGAATCGATGGCATGGCAAGAACTGGCTAAATTATCTTTAGCTGGGTTTCCCGCCGTTTTTTTGGGTCCCGACTCTCGCCTACCTTCCTTTGCTGATGCCTCGACGCATGACCAACAATTGCAAAGCATAGGGCTGCAATTTATTTTTTGGCTCAGAGAAAATTTAGCCCGCGGGCAAATGCTTATCAATGCCCCCCCCTTAATTGCATTGCATAATGGACTTTTAATTTCTCCAGATGCTTTTAAATGGTTTTTACAACATCATCCGCAATTTCGAAATTGGCGGCTTATTCAACAAGGGTTGATGAGTTTGGGGCTCCACGAAAAACAATTACAAAATGATAATTCTACTGCACAAGGTGTGTTAATTAACAAAGCAGGCTTATTATTGCCAGCGGAAGTCATTTGCAAACAAGCCAATACACATCATCATTTTAAAACCCAAGCCTTGCTGATTAGCTCTAATCATCAATGGAAAGAGTTTTCGCAAGGAAAGTCACTTGAACTTGCGTTTTTGAACAAACAACTTCATGCCAATGGCCAATGGCTCGATGTAGACCCCAATGCATCTTTATCCCCTGGTATGCAAAATGGTTGATTATGCAATTGGTGATCTTCAAGGGCATTATGATGGACTATGTCGACTTTTAGATAAAATCAATTACGATCCTTTAAACGATGGGCTTTATTTTTTAGGCGATTTGGTCAATCGTGGAAGCCAATCTTTAGAAACGCTGCGTTTTATAAAATCACTGCAACCGAATCCCAAAATTTGTTTAGGTAATCATGATGTGTATTTGCTTTATCTCCTCTATAACAACCAACCTCGTGATGTGCCCCAACAGCTTCAGCCTATTTTAAAAGCACATGACAGAGATGAATTGGCTGATTGGTTAAGACGCCAAGGCTTTTTACATGTTCATGGATGCGATAAAACCATCATGGTGCATGCTGGCATTGCGCCAATTTGGAGTGCTGAAAAAGCCATTGATTTAGCCAAAGAGCTATTACAAGTTTGTGTAAGTGATACGTTTTATACCTGGATGAATCATTATTTCAACCCACGGCCCACACTTTGGGATGATTCACTTGAAGGTCTTGCACGTTGGCAGCTTATTTCTGATTATTTTACAAGGATGCGCTTTACGACTATTCAAGGAAGTCTGAATTGGCAAAGTCATCACGGCCTTCATCAGGCGCCTAAAGATTGCTATGCATGGTTTGCCTGTCCACAGAAACAAGATTGGCAACAAATCATCGTATTTGGTCATTGGGCCTCTTTATTAGGAAAGACAGGCATGCGTAAGATACAAAATATTGATACAGGCTTAAATTGGGGGGGGACCCTAACGGCATTAAATTTGCATAATTTTCAACGGTTCTCTACTTTTTAATCGATATCATGTTAAACTATTGAACCATAAAACAGCCACGAATGACCATGACATCCATTAAAACAGCTGAACAAATTGAAAATATGCGGATGGCCGGCCGCCTTACTGCCCAAGTTTTGCAAGCTTTAAATGACGTCGTGAAGCCTGGCATCACGACGATGGATATTGAACGTTTTTGCGAAGATTATATTATTAATGTAATGGGCGCAATACCTGGAAGCAAAGGTCAATATGGTTATCCTTATTGCGTCAATACATCGGTAAATCATGTGATTTGCCATGGCATGCCTTCAGAAAAACAAAAATTAATGCATAATGATATTGTCAATGTTGATATTACTGTGATTTATAATGGTTTTTATGGCGATAGCAGCAAGATGTTCTGTATTGGAGAGGTTCCTTTATTTGCAAAACAGCTCGTGGTAACCACCCAGCAAGCTCTGTATGCAGGGATACAACAAGTCAAGCCTGGTGCGACCTTAGGGGATGTTGGTCATGCTATTCAATCGATTGCTGAGGGACAGGGTTATTCAGTCGTTAGAGAATATTGTGGACACGGCATTGGACAAAAAATGCATGAAGACCCCCAGGTACTTCATTATGGACAGCCTGGGCAAGGACTGGTGCTTGAAGAAGGTATGACCTTTACGATTGAGCCGATGATTAATCAAGGCAAAGCCGATGTCAAACACCTCCAAAAATCAGGCTGGATGATTGCTATCACCAAAGATAGAAAACTTTCTGCGCAATGGGAACATACCTTATTGGTTACATCCACAGGCTATGAAGTTCTGACGTGGCGCGAAGAAGAAGCAGGCCTGCTTGAAAAAATAAAATAGTCAGATTTGGAATCTTATGTTATCTGTAATTATCATTGCTTGTAATGAAGAAAATCAAATTGCACGCTGTATACAATCGGTTGCCTGGGCCAAGCAAATTGTGGTGGTCGATTCCGGTAGTAAAGACAATACCGTTGCTATCGCTAAATCACTTGACGCACAAGTGATTGAAACGGATTGGCCGGGTTTTGGCATTCAAAAACAAAGAGCGTTAAATTTTGCTACTGAAGAATGGGTATTAAACCTGGATGCGGATGAATTTTTGGCCGAACAGGACAAAGACCTGCTGATACAAGCGATGAATCAAAAAAATATAGATGCTTTTAAGCTTCCTATTATGATGATTTTTCAGGATCAACGGATGCAATATGCCGGCTGTGAAACCAAACATATTCGCCTATTTAGACGAAATAAGGCCCAATACAGTACTGATAACGTCCATGAAAAAGTAATATTGCAACAAGGCAGCAAGGTCGCCAAATGTAAAAGCAAAATTATGCATGAAAGCTATAGCAATTGGTTTGATGCGCTTGAAAAAATGAACAACTACTCCTCGCTTTCAGCAAAGAATAGACATCGAAACGCCAGCATACTTAAAGCTATCCTTGCCTCAAACTGGATGTTTATTCGCAATTATTTCCTTAAGGCCTGGTTTTTAGATGGCAAAGCAGGACTTGCTCTAGCCGTTTATCAGTCCCAAGGATCATGGTACCGATATTTAAAACAGATGACTCCCCAGTAAAAATTAGTTCAGATATTGAGCAGAAAAGTCAGCATATTGTCCTTTGAAATCAATAACATGGTGATTTTGTTCAACGTATAAAATTCGCCCTGCAATTTTGTCTATAAAATGTCGATTATGACTGACAAAAATAAGTGTGCCCGTATAGCTTGCCAATGCATTTGCCAGAGACTCTATAGTTTCGATGTCCATATGGTTGGTCGGTTCATCAAGAATTAATACGTTGGGGGACTCAAGCATTACTTTTGCCAACAATAAGCGTGCGGATTCACCACCACTTAAAGATAAAATATCTTTTTCTACATCGTCTTTTACAAAGAGCATTTGGCCTAATGTTTTTCGGACTTGTTGTTCTGTGCATCCTGCGGCGGCTTCATTGAGCCAATTGAACACGCTAACATGGCGGTTTAATAATTCATGATGATCTTGTGAAAAATAACTCAACCGTACTTCGTGTCCCCATGTGATCTCGCCATCATCGTGCTTAACATCACCCATAAGAATCTTGATGAGCGTCGATTTCCCTATACCATTGACGCCCATAACCGCAATTTTTTCACCCCTCTGAACTTCTAGATGAAAGTCTTTAAACAACTGTTTGTCTTTAAAGGCCTTGCTCAGTTTTGACAATTTAACTACCTGCTTTCCAGTAGGCCGCTGAGGCACAAATTGGAAGTTTGGTGCGATTCTGGATGAGTTTTTAAGATCAGGTAGTTCGATTTTATCTATCATTTTCATTCGAGAGCGCGCTTGAGCAGCCTTAGAGGCTTTTGCTTTGAACCTATCGACAAACGCTTGCATCTCAGAAATTTTGCTTTCGATACTCTTTTTTTCAGCCAATTTTTTCTCAACCATTAACTGCTTTTCTATGAGAAATCGTTCGTATTTTGGACGGTACTCTCGTATTTCACCATAATCAACATCCAAAATGGCATCAGCAAGATTGTCAATAAAGTCCAAATCATGGGAGATAAAAAGCACCAATCCTTGGTAGTTGTTTTTGAGAAACTTCTCAAGCCAACGTATCGATAAAATATCCAAATGATTGGTTGGCTCATCCAATAATAAAATTGAAGGGCTTTGAAACAGCGTTTGCGCCAAAAGAACGCGTAGTTTATAGCCACCCGACAATGCCTTCAGTGGTTTTGAAAAATAATCAGCAGCCAGGCCTAATCCGCTTAGTATACTTTCAGCCTCACTTTCTGCTGTATAGCCATTATAATGGGCAACGATTTCTTCTAAGGCACCGAGCCGATAACCACTTTCATCATCCCATGTTTCAGATGATAGCAGTGCATTGCGTTCTTGTAAGGCTGCCCACAACTCAGGTTTTCCTTGCAAAACAATGTCACGAATGGGGGTGTTCTCATAGCGAAACTGGTCTTGTTTTAACCAGCCAATGGATGCATCTTTTGGAACCATTATCTCACCAGAGCTATGCTCTTCTTCACCGGTAATAAGTTTGAAAAAAGTCGATTTTCCACAACCATTGGCACCTACGAGCGCATAACACTTACCATAATTTAAGTTCAGACTAACATCCATAAACAGCAGTTTTTGACCGTAAGTCATACTTAATTGATTTAATGAGATCATGTGTCCTCTTTCATTTGATTGGCAAGACTATCCAGCGAGGACCAGATTATATCCTATTTGCGCTAAACTTGCAGCAAATTTGAGCTGTTGCATTGAAGACTGATATTTGAGATGTTATGAGCTACACCCGACTACTTAATCAAGGAGAAACTGACGCGTAATATACGTCTGTACTGTTGACATCATGTGGCTGATTATGCCAAATGGAGAAAAGGCTACTATGATTTTGCAAATTATCAGAAAACGCATGGTGTTATTGATGAATCAGTTTATCAATCGATAGATGGTCCCAATGATGTCACTGTGATTCATGATTTTCATAGTATTGACGAGGCTAAAGCATTTGCCACTTCAGCAGTGCTTGCGGAAAGTATGTCCACGCTGGGTGTAAAAGGTGTGCCACATATTTGGTATACAGTGCACGTATAAAATAATTACAAGTACTTGTCATCACTTAATGTCTCACCTAAGATTAATAATAGAGTCCTATAAAATGATAACCATATGAATATTGGTATGGAATTTTGAAATAAAATCCGGAAACCGACTACAACTTCACCTAGCTACAGTGGGCACGCCTTCTGAAACCTACTGGGAATCCCGTTTCTTCTGGCCTGAAAAACATACCATAGTACTTTCAGGACTAGATGAATATTTTCTAGATTTATCATGTTACAAAATAATACATAGGGTCGATTGTTACAATCTGTTGCCGGACTCAGATGCCAATATCAAGAAAAGATGTGGCGAATGGTTTTATAAACCCTTAATACAGCGAACTTCTTCGACATTGATAAAGAGCCAGGTTTGGCCGTCCTTGTTAAAAAAGAAGTCCTGATTTATAAATTTGACTCCCTACCGTCGACGAAATTAGAGCTTGCTCGTATTGCCTTTAATCAACATGGTTTTTTTACACTGTGTATTGAGGCCCCAGAGTTGTCCTGGGTAGAACATATTTCCCAACAATTGATTAATGAAACTCCATCACTTGATTATGTATCGTTTTTAAAACAACAGGTGAGTCTATTATGAATCCATTACTCGCCTTATTCTTGAGCTTTGGCAAAGTTGGGCTAATTTCACTGGGTGGAGGCAACTCCATGCTCAAACTCATTGAATATGAAGCGGTTCAACTACATCAATGGGTCACTCAAGAAGAGTTTGTAGGCATGTTGGGGACAATTTTCTTATTTCCAGGCCTCACGGCCGTTAAGCTTGCCGCGCTCATTGGCTATTAAGACTACAGGATTTTCAGGTTTTTTTGCTGTCGATTCTAGCGCTCAATTTACCGGGGTTGTTAATGACCATTTTAGGCTATCGCTGGCTATTGACTAATACAAGTCCTGCTGCTCAAAAACTCGTGTTATTTGTACAATATGGCGCACTTGCATTACTTGCTGCAGCGACATTTTCTTTTGCACAAGAGATTATAACCACAAAATTTTCACTTGTATTAATATCACTGACGATACTTTTATTTATCGGGATCACATTTTTTAATATATCACCTGTCTGGTGTTTTGTTGCATTTATAGGTACAAGTTTTTTACTTGTGGGCTGATGCGCGTGTATTATCGCGCTCTATAGAATCACTCACTTGAGCCTCTAATACTTGGTTTAAAACGCTTTCAATCAGCTTCGCTAAACCATCAATATTGAAATCCGTCATCTCGAATTTACAGCATTTTACGGACATAACCCTCAACGTCGAGAGGAAGTGATAAATTTTGGCAAGTGCGCTTTATCATTATCGCTGGCAGCTTAAATGCTTTTACATCTTAGTTTAATGAGAGAATATTGAATTCAAAATTGTACCGATAAGATTCTCGAGGAGGGAGAGCGGGTTTTTTCGTGAGTGCTGATGAGTCCGGTGCTGAGTAATTCTGTCAGTTTTCTTGCCAGTCCTCTCAGCTCCATTCTCTGAAGTTCAAAATAATGATGGAAGGTTTCCGTGCGGATGATGAGATGGTCGGCCAATAAAGCCGATTCTTTTGATTTTTATCTTATCTCATCCTTGGCCCGTTATTTTGCCAGCCAAGTTCTCTCCCAATGTCTTCTAGGCTTTTATTCTCCGTGTTTTCAAGAAAATTTTTGCCATCTGAATAGCCTTTCACTTTTCCTTTTTCATCTATCATTATAAATTTATGCCCAGCTTTAGCTTGGGCCTTAGAAAACTCTGTTGCAGTTTGCTCATCTTCAAAATAAAGCGTAAGCCCGTCTTTATTTTTTTCTGGCTCTTTGTACCACTCTTCTTTCCCATATTTATATTTATAAGCCTGGATGATTTTCTGCAACGCTGCATCATCAGCATGAATTGTTTCTTGAACAACAGGAGCCGGAGTTTTTTCTTTAGCAACAGGAGCCGGAGCTTTTCCAAATGGATTGCTACTGAGGGCTAGCGCGGCCGCGGCATCACTTATTCCTCTTTCACGCTGTTCTGCTTCCAGCTCTGCCACTTTTCTCTTCCGTTCTTCTTCATCTGTCTGTGTGTGCATAACATAATCCTAAATTTAAACATAATGTAATATTACTACACGATCATAAAATAGTCAAATTAATTTGGGTGCAGATCTTTTAGAACGACAAAAAAACAATATTTTTCATTGGAAGTGTAATATTAAAAGCAATTTTATTGTGCAGATATAGCATTCATCACTGCAGTTTTCCAAATTTTATCCCAATCATTGGATCCAATTGCAGCTCTCAATTGTAGTAAAGGATCTAATCCATCTCTTGACCATCTCATGTGTTGTTGCCCTTTACAACGTTGATTGATCAAGCTTTCAACGGTAGATTCAGCCAAGTTACTAGTAAAAATAAGTCCCTTATTTTGTCGGTTCTCTATAATTGACAATTTTAGCGGTATTATTTTTTATCTTCGTATGGGACAAAAATCATATTCCAGCTCCACTTAAGGCATTAGTGCCTAAAAATCCAACTATATGATTTAAAAAATCATCCATCTGCTGCACACCATTCAAAGCAATATCACGTAGTACATCAAGCCCATACCGAAAATAACTCACCGCTTTTCGCCTGTGTTTTTTAATCTCAATAGTTTTTTGTTCATGCTTCCACTCACCTGTCTTATGCGCCCAACAAAACGCAATCGTCAGTATAGCAAGCAGTTTTTCAATGCGCTCAGGTTTAGTAATATGTGTACCCTCAAAATTGAACCCATTGCTCTTAAGATATGCAAAAAGGGTTTCAATTTCCCACCGAAGACCGTATTTTTTAATTGAAAACCCTGATAGCTCATCTGTTGCTACAATTAATAGTTCACCGTCTGGCATTTTCAATGCAGAAAGGTAGACTTCTTCCCCCATGAGGTCTCTGCTGCCCCAGATAACACACTCTTCCGTTGGTTTCATTCCACGAAACAAGGCTTAAACATGGACTTCTCGCCCACGAGAATCAGTGGTTATCAGATTTTTTTTAATTCGTATAATAAAATGAATATGTTTTTTTTAAGCCATCTAAACCAATCTGCACCAATTAACTCCCTGCCGGCTAATAACCCCAAGTTCTTATCTTTGCCAAATTGAATAATAAGCCGCTCCATGAGTGCTATGCGTTAGCTGGTGTTACTGTTTCCTTTATTGTCCAATAAACTCCAGAACAGAGGAATGGCAATCCCTTTATATGTGATCGAGAGCATCAAAATATTGATATTCTTCTTGCCCCACTGCCAATTAGAACGATCCGTACTTAAATAAAATGGTTTATTTGTTAATCCGAAAAATTGAATCACCCATAACGCAATAAGTGAAAAATCAATCGTAAAATCCTTAAAAAACCGCTTTATTCGTTTATAACGAGCGTCTATTGTCGCATTGCTCGAAAAACCGCACGCAAGTTCCGTTAAATTTATTGTCCTGACTTTAAACAACGCAATGAGCATGCCAACAAAACATGCCATCCTAGCCTTGTTCCAACCAAAATAACCATTTAAAATATCCCGTAGCTCATTGCTATCCATAACTTCACGTCCTTTCCCTGGTCGGAAAAAACGTGAATTGTCTATGAATCAATGGGCTACTTCCAGACCTGTTTTAATTTTTTGTCCCGGACGAAGATTTTTTATATAAGTTTTTAGTTTTTCCAGGCGTTGTTTGTAAATTTTAGGGCAATCATTAATTAAAGAATCCAACCTTTTTAAGGCATTATCTGTTTTTCCGCGCCAGAGATGCCATTTTATTCGGACTAATTTTGGCTTGAGATCTTCAGGTAGAGCAATATTTTGAATCTTTATACTCAGGTGAAACAAGTCTAAAATGTGAGTTACTGATGCGCACAGCGGGGTAAATGCCTCGACTATTTTCCAGCAATTGCAAGCCCCGCCCCGTCAAAGAGTGCTGTAACTTTTGTTTGAGGCGACAACTCTTGCTTTAGAGCAGCAACAATTGTGTTATTAATCATCTGCTTCTGGCCGTCATCCAGCGCTG
>Ga0247843_1000708_pt1 | contig 76291 bp, 56 predicted proteins | sample LaCruzMarch2017__FD_192420 | JGI IMG/M metagenome (GOLD analysis project Ga0247843, IMG submission 192420) | Freshwater microbial communities from meromictic Lake La Cruz, Castile-La Mancha, Spain - LaCruzMarch2017_8m | ecosystem: Environmental > Aquatic > Freshwater > Lake | place: Spain...
TTTGCGGGGGCGCCTGCCTTCGCTTGCCCGGGGTGCAGGCGCGGGACGCGACCAACCCCGGTCCGAAGCGAGGACGAGACCCCAAAGAATGCCGAGAAAATATGATGAAGATGAGACCAGAGGACAGCCATTCATGGAGAGGGGCATCGCGGCAGCGGGGGTGAGGTCTCCGCCCGCTTCGACGGAAGGACCCTCAGTGCAGGGTGCTGTGCACGAGGATGTGGCCGTGGTCGTGGAAGACCATCGCGTGCAGGTGGCGGCCGTTGCGGAGGATGTCGAGGTCGTGGTCTTCGTTGTCCGAGCCCGTGAAGAGCACGCGGTGGAGGTCGTCGAGCGAGTCGGGGTGGTTGCCGTTGATGGAGAAGACCAGGTCGCCCCGCTGGAGGCCGATCTCCCGCGCCAGCGAGCCGCCGCGGAAGGCGCGCACGAACATCCCGCCGTCGCTGTGCTGCACGAGCACCCCGAGGTCGGGGCAGTACTCCATCCCCTGCGCCTCCGCCGTCGGGGCGCGCGCCACGCTCGCCGCCGCACCCGTGGTCACCATCGCCGCGAGCAGCAACACCCCACGCAACATCTTATTCATGAAAGCTCTCCCCTGAAGTCGCCTCGCGCGGCCCTTCATTGGGCCGATGACGAGCGAGTAACGTGTCTCTGATACAACGGTCCTCTCGCGTGCGTCAAACGCCGCCCCAAGCTCATCCATGAAGCTCGACCTTGCACCCGATCGCGCTCCCGTTGGACGATCGCCCGTGATGCACAACAAGGTACGACGCGGGGCGACGGTGCTCGGGGACGGCAGCGCGGAGTTCGTCCTGTGGGTGCCCTCGTACGGCGACGTCGAGGTCGAGCGGGTGGTGGTGCGCGCCGAGGGGCTCCGCGAGCCGGCCCTCGCCGCCGCGCGGGGCGCCGACGGGCACTGGGTCGCGCGGGCGCAGCCCACGGCGCCGAAGGTCTTCTACGACTACGAGGTGCACGCGCGGCTGCGCTCGTCGGGCGAGCGATACATCAGCGTCGTGAGCGACCCCTACGCCCGCGAGGTGCACCGCGATTTCCGCTCGGTGCTCGCCACGGGGCCCGTCGCCCGCCCCGACGCCTTCGTGCGCCCCGCCCTGCGCGACCTGCTCATCTACGAGCTCCACGTCTACAACTTCACTGCGGAGGACCCCACCGTGCGCGCCGCCGCCCGCGGCACCTACGCGGGGGTGATCGCGAAGCTCCCGCACCTGCTCGACCTCGGCGTCAACGCCATCGAGCTCATGCCCGTCTTCGACTACTCCGACCCGTGGCAGGTGGGCGTCCGCTGGAATTACATCACCGCCTGTCACCTCTGCGCGCCACACCGGGGCTACGCCGAGCGCGAGGACGAGGCGCGGGCGGAGTTCATCGCGCTGGTCAACGCCTGCCACGCGGCGGGCGTGGCGGTGATCGTCGACGCGGTGTTCAACCAGGTGTCCCGGCGCTTCTCGTACGCGCGCATCTACGACCCCCGCAGCGACCCCCGCGCGGCCCCCGACTGCACCAGCAACCCCCTGCTGGGCAACTTCGGCGGCACCGACCCCAACCCCGGCTCGGAGCCCTACCGCGACAAGGACTGGGGCGGCGTCGACCTGGACTACGCCCGCCCCGCGGCGATGGGCTTCGTGCGCGACGTGATGCGGGTGTGGTTCGACGAGCTCGGCATCGACGGGATGCGCTTCGACCACACCCTCGGCTTCTACCACTGGAAGGACCAGTCCGTCGGCGCCGGGGCCGCCGCCGAGGCCGCGCGGGAGATCGGCGGCGAGGGCTGCTACCGCATCGCCGAGCACTTCTCCAACGACCACAACGAGCTCGAGCTCCTGAAGGACTCGGCCTTCAACTCGCTGTGGGCGAAGGGCTTCTACTACGCCGCCGACGACGCGCTCCAGGGCCGCGGGCTCGCGCACCTCGAGGCCCGCATGAACGTCCGGGCGGAGGGCTTCCCCGACGACAAGCCCCCGGTGGTCTTCCTCGACAACCACGACGACGAGCGCCTCTCCAACCGCGGGGCGAAGCCCTGGTGGCGCATCCAGCCCCCGACCATCGCGCTGCTCACGCACCCCGGCGTGCCGATGCTCTACATGGGCTGCGAGTACGCCGAGGACGACCGCACGCGCTTCGCCTCGGGCCTCCCGCGCGAGCTCAACCCCCTCGACTGGGCGCAGACCGAGGCCACCGCGCCGCTGCTGCGGCTGCACCGCGCGATGGGCTTCCTGCGCCGCCGCGTGGGGGCCCTGCGCACCCCGGGCATGACCCCCATCTGGCGCCACGAAAACGAGCGGGTGCTGATCTACGGGCGCGGCGACGGGGAGCTCGCGGTGATCGTGGCGCTCAACTTCCACGACGACCCGCAGACGGTGCGGGTGCCGGCGCCGGACGGCGACGGCGAGTGGCATGAGTTCCTGTTCAACCTGAAGTTCATGGCGCACCAGGGGGTGATGCGCTTCCACGGCAGCGACGAGACCCTCTACGACCGCATCCTGGTGCCCGGCTCGTACGCCCACATCTACTGCCGCGAGCGAGTATGGAGCGACGCGGAGTGGCTCGACCTCTTCGCGCTCGACCGCACCTGAAACACCGTTGACGAGGTGCGCCGATCGCGCTCCTATCCGGCGCCTCTGCGCGCCGCAGGGATCATGCGGCGCACCACACGCGAGGGACAATGGTCAGCACACCGCTCGATCCAGACCGCGCCGAGTCGGTATTCGCCGACTTCAAGGGCGAGTACACCCGGGAGCAGGCGACGCTCGAAGCCAGCCGCTGCCTCTACTGCTCCGACCCGCCGTGCGTGAAGGCCTGCCCCACGCACATCGACATCCCGCAGTTCATTCGCAAGATCGCCACGGGCAACGTCAAGGGCTCCGCCCGCACCATCTTCGACGCCAACATCCTCGGCATGTCGTGCGCGCGGGTGTGCCCGGTCGAGACGCTCTGCGTCGGCGACTGCGTGTACAACCTCATGCACGTGCCGCCGATCCAGATCGGCAAGCTCCAGCGCTACGCCACCGACCGGGCCTACGCCGAGCAGTGGCGCTTCTTCGAGGCGGGCGCCGACACGGGCAAGACCGTCGCGCTCCTCGGCGCGGGGCCCGCGAGCCTGGCCTGCGCGCACGAGCTACGGCGCCGCGGCCACGGGTGCACGGTGTACGAGAAGCGCCCGGTGGTGGGCGGTCTCAACTCCACCGGGGTGGCGCCGTACAAGATGAAGGCCGACCGGGCGGCCGACGAGGTCGACTGGGTGCTGGGCATCGGCGGCGTCGAGGTGGTCACCGGCGTCGAGGTGGGCGAGCAGGTGTCCTTCCAGGAGCTCGAGGCGCGGCACGACGCGGTGTTCCTGGGCATGGGATTGGGGCCCGACACGCGGCTGCGGGTGCCGGGCGAAGAGCTCCCCGGGGTGCACGGCGCGGTGGACTTCATCGAGGAGATGAAGCTCACGAAGATGAGCCTCGCGGGCGTGCGCCACGCCGTGGTGGTGGGCGGCGGCAACACGGCGCTCGACGCGGTGCGCGAGGCCAGGGGCCTCGGGGTGACCGACGTGGTGATGCTCTACCGCGGCGACGAGGCGGCCATGAGCGGCTACGCCCACGAGTGGGCGGCGGCCAGGGTGGAGGGCGTGCGGGCCGAGTGGCGCGCCGTGGCGGTGGGCTTCGAGGCGGGCGCCGACGGGCGCGTCGCGGGGGTGCTCTGCCAGCGGCTCGACGAGAAGCGGCAGCCCATCGCGGGGGACACGTTCACGCTGCCGGCCGAGCTGGTGCTGGTGGCCATCGGGCAGTCCAAGCTCGGGGCGCTGGTGCAGTCGCTGGCGGGCATCGAGGTGCACCATGGGCGGGTGGTCGCCGACGAGCGCGGCGCCACCGGGCGGAAGGGGTACTTCGCGGGCGGCGACTGCCGCAACGGCGGCAAGGAAGTGGTCAACGCGGCGGCCGAGGGCAAGGCCGCGGCGCAGGCGATCCACGCGTATCTGACGGGAGGGCTGTGATGCCTGATCTGAGCTCGAACACCGGCGGCATCCGTTCTCCGAACCCCTTCTGGCTGGCCTCGGCGCCGCCCGCCAACTCCGGCGGACAGGTGCAGCGGGCCTTCGACGCCGGGTGGGGCGGCGCGGTGTGGAAGACCCTGGGGCGGCCCATCCAGAACGTGTCGAGCCGCTTCGGGGCGCACAGCGTGGCGGGCGCGAGGGCCATCGGCTTCAACAACATCGAGCTGATCACCGACCGCTCGCTGGAGATCAACTTCCGCGAGATCTACGACACCAAGAAGAAGTACCCGAAGCACGCGGTGATCGTGTCGCTGATGGTGGAGACCCGGGACGAGTGGCGGGACATCATCAAGCGCTCGGTGGACACCGGCGCTGATGGCCTGGAGCTCAACTTCGGCTGCCCCCACGGCATGTGCGAGCGGGGCATGGGCTCGGCGGTGGGCCAGGAGCCCAAGGTCAACCAGGAGATCACCTCCTGGGCGGTGGAGTACTCGAGCATCCCGGTGCTGGTGAAGCTCACGCCCAACGTGTCGGACATCGTGCCGCACGGCCTCGCGGCCAAGCGCGGCGGGGCGCACGGCGTGTCGCTCATCAACACCATCAAGAGCATCATCTCGGTGGACATCGACCGCTTCGTGCCGGAGCCCCGGGTCGGGGGGCTGAGCACCAACGGCGGGTACTGCGGTCAGGCGGTGAAGCCCATCGCGATGCACATGCTGGCGGCGCTGGCCCGCGACGAGCGCTTCCGGCTGCCCATCAGCGGCATCGGGGGCATCTCCAACTGGCGCGACGCGGTGGAGTTCATTTTGTTGGGGTCGAGCTCGGTGCAGGTGTGCACCGAGGTGATGCTGCGCGGGTTTCGCGTGGTGGAGGACATGATCGAGGGCCTGGAGGAGTACATGCGCACGCATGGGTTCTCGACCCTGGAGTCGATGGTCGGCCGCGCGGTGCCGTCGTACTCCGAGTGGGGCAACCTCGACCTCAACTACGAGACCATCGCGAAGATCGACCCGGCGCTCTGCATCGGCTGCAACAAGTGCATGATCGCGTGCGAGGACGGGGCGCACCAGTGCATCCACCCGAACCCCACCGGGGCGCGGATGCCGGTGGTGGACGAGAGCGAGTGCGTGGGCTGCAACCTCTGCCAGATCGTGTGCCCGGTGGAGGGGTGCATCAGCATGGTGGAGGTCGACAACGGCTTCGCGCCCTCCAGCTGGAACCAGTTCGTCGAAGAGGGTCGCGTGCTGCGTCCGAAGAAGGGCGCGCACTGAGGTCGAGCGTGTTGCGCGGAGGAGTTCATCGATGACGGCAAAGAGCAAGATCGTTCGCTGCGGGCTGATCCAGTGCAGCAATCCCATCAATGACGAGAGCGTCCCGGTGGCCGACATCCAGCGGGCGATGTACGAGAAGCACATTCCCTTCATCGAAGAGGCGGGCAAGAAGGGGGTGCAGATTCTCTGTCTGCAGGAGATCTTCAACGGCCCGTACTTCTGCCCGAGCCAGGACCCGCGCTGGTACGACGCGACGGAGCCCGTGCCGGGCCCGACCACCGAGGCCCTCTCGGTGTACGCGAAGAAGTACCAGATGGTGATCGTGGTACCGATCTACGAGAAGGCGATGGCGGGGGTGTTCTACAACACCGCGGCGGTCATCGACGCCGACGGGTCGTACCTCGGCAAGTACCGCAAGCAGCACATCCCGCAGGTGAAGGGCTTCTGGGAGAAGTTCTTCTTCAAGCCCGGCAACGGGGGTTACCCCGTGTTCGAGACGCGCTACGCGAAGGTGGGTGTCTACATCTGTTATGACCGGCACTTCCCCGAGGGGGCGCGGTGCCTGGGGCTCAACGGCGCGGAGATCGTGTTCAACCCCTCGGCCACGGTGGCGGGGCTGTCGCAGTACCTCTGGAAGATCGAGCAGCCCGCGCACGCGGTGGCCAACGGGTACTTCGTCGGCGCCATCAACCGCGTCGGCACCGAGGCCCCCTGGAACATCGGGAAGTTCTACGGTTCGAGCTACTTCGTGAACCCGCGCGGCGAGACCATCGTGCAGGCCTCGGAGGACAACGACGAGCTCGTGGTGGCGGACCTCGACCTCAACCTCATCGACGAGGTGCGCTCGACGTGGCAGTTCTTCCGCGACCGTCGGCCCGACGCCTACGACGAGATCGTCGAGCCGTAGGGAGTTGACCTCACCCCGCGCTGCCGCGCTGCCCCTCTCCATGAATGGAGAGGGGCATCCGGGAGCTGTCGGGTGTGGAGGGTGCTCCCGATCAACTCGCGCCCCTCTCCATTCATGGAGAGGGGCAGCGCGGCAGCGCGGGGTGAGGTCTCCGTGATGGTTGGAAGGAAAATGAAGCCATGACCACAACGTTGATTCGAGGCGGCACCGTGGTGACCGCCGAGGGCGAGTTTCGCGCCGACGTGCTCTGCTACGGCGAGACCGTGCACTCCGTCGGGCCCAACCTGGACATTCCGTCCGGGGCGCTGGTCATCGACGCGGGCGGCGCCTACGTGATGCCCGGCGGCATCGACCCCCACACGCACATGGAGCTGCCCTTCATGGGCACCGTCGCCTCGGAGGACTTCTTCTCCGGCACCAGCGCGGCGGCGGCGGGGGGGACCACGATGATCATCGACTTCGTGATCCCGAGCCCGAAGGAGCGCATCCTCGACGCCTACAAGAAGTGGCGGGGCTGGGCCGAGAAGTCGGCCGCGGACTACTCCCTCCACGTGGCCATCACCTGGTGGGACGACACCGTTCACGCCGACATGGAGACGCTCTGCAAGGAGCACGGGGTCAACAGCTTCAAGCACTTCATGGCGTACAAGAACGCCATCATGGCGGACGACGAGGTGCTGGTGAACAGCTTCACCCGCGCCCGGGAGCTGGGCGCCCTGTGCACCGTGCACGCGGAGAACGGCGAGCTGGTGTTCCGGCTCCAGAAGGAGCTGTACGACAAGGGGTTTCGCGGCCCCGAAGGCCACCCGATGTCGCGCCCGCCGGAGGTGGAGGGCGAGGCCGCCAACCGGGCCATCCGTATCGCGGAGGTGCTGGGGGTGCCGCTCTACCTCGTGCACACCTCGTGCATCGACGCGCTGGAGTCCATCGCGCGGGCGCGCATGGAGGGGCAGCGGGTGTTCGGCGAGGTGCTGGCGCAGCACCTGCTCATCGACGACTCGGTGTACCGCAACCCCGACTGGAACGCCGCCGCCCACTACGTGATGAGCCCGCCGTTTCGGGCGAAGGAGCACCAGGAGGCCCTCTGGCGGGCGCTCCAGTCGGGCGTGCTCCAGACCACGGCGACGGACCACTGCTGCTTCTGCACGCCGCAGAAGCAGGCGGGCCTCGACGACTTCCGGAAGATCCCCAACGGGACGGGCGGCGTGGAGGACCGCATGGCGGTGCTCTGGCACCACGGCGTGCGCACCGGTCGATTGACCCCGAGCGAGTTCGTGGCGGTGACGTCATCGAACACGGCGAAGATCTTCAACGTGTTTCCGCGCAAGGGCGCGGTGCTCCCGGGCGCCGACGCCGACCTGGTGGTGTGGGACCCGGAGCGCACCCGCACCATCTCCGCGAAGACCCACCACCAGAACATCGACTTCAACATCTATGAAGGCATGGAGGTCGTGGGCGGCCCGGCGTACACGCTGAGCCGCGGGCGCGTGGTGTGGGCCGACGGGCAGCTGCGCACCGAGCGCGGCTACGGGAAGTACATCGACCGCCCGTGCTTCCCGTCGTACTGGCAGAGCCAGCAGCTGCGCAACCAGCGCGCGGCGGGCGCCCCGATGGAGCGGGCCCGGCCGGTCACCGCGTAACGATACACGCCTCAAAGTACATACGACTCACAGGAGAGACGATTGACCATGGAACTCAATTTCCCCGCCAATGGGTATGACTTCACCACGTATGTTCCGGCCCTCAACTGGGTGGGCGGGAGCTGGGCCGAGGCCATGGAGAAGCACGGCGAGCTCGAGATCATCAACCCCCGGTACGGCAAGGCCATGTCCCGGGTGGTGATGTCCGGCGCGGCCGACGTCGACGCCGCCGTGCGCGCGGGCGAGAAGGCCTTCGCCACCTGGAAGGACTGGCCCCTCCGCGAGCGCGCCCACATCTTCTATCGGCTCCGCGAGCTGATGGTGAAGAACATCGACGAGCTCGCGTGGCTGGTGTCGCACGAGAACGGCAAGGTCTTCTCCGAGGCGAAGGCCGAGGTGGAGAAGGGCATCGAGTGCATCGAGTACGGGTGCTCGCTCCCCAACCTCGCGTCGGGCAACCAGCTCGAGGTGAGCCGCGGCGTGGCCTGCGAGGTGACCTACGAGCCCCTCGGGGTCGTGGCGGGCGTCACGCCCTTCAACTTCCCGTGCATGGTGCCCTTCTGGATGATCCCGCAGGCCCTGGTGGGCGGCAACGCGTTCATCCTGAAGCCGAGCGAGCAGGTGCCGCTGTCCTCGCTGCGCATCGCGGAGATGCTCAAGATGTCGGGATTGCCCGACGGGGTGTTCAACATCGTGCAGGGCGGCCGCGAGGTGGTCGAGGCGCTGTGCGATCACCCGCGCATCAAGGCCCTCGGCTTCGTGGGTTCGACCAAGGTCGCCAAGCTCGTGTACGGGCGGGCGTGCACCTCGGGCAAGCGCGCGCTGTGCCTGGGCGGCGCGAAGAACCACCTCATCGTGGTGCCCGACGCGGACATGAACCTCACGGCGGAGAACGTGATGGCGTCGTTTACGGGCTGCGCGGGGCAGCGCTGCATGGCGGCGAGCGTGCTGCTGGCGGTGGGCGAGGTCGATCACATCATCGACGAGGTGGTGAAGCGCTCGGCGAAGATGAAGCTGGGCACGGAGATGGGCCCGGTGACGAGCCGCGAGGCGGCGGAGCGCATCACGCGCTACATCGACCAGGCCGAGAAGATGGGCGCCAAGGTGCTCATCGACGGCCGCGGGCAGCGCGCGACGGACGGCGGCTACTGGGTGGGCCCGACGGTGCTCGACGGCGTCACCATGGACATGCCGGCCTCGGCGGAGGAGATCTTCGGCCCGGTGCTGTCGATCGTGCGGGTGCCCAACATCGACCGGGCGCTGGAGGTGGAGAACAGCAACCCCTACGGCAACGCGGCGTCGGTGTACACGACCAGCGGCGACGTGGCGCGGCGGGTGATGGACAACGTCGAGGCCGGGATGTGCGGCGTCAACGTGGGCGTGCCGGTGCCGCGCGAGCCCTTCGGCTTCGGCGGCTGGAACGACTCGGCCTTCGGGCAGGGCAACCTCACGGGCTGGGACGGGTACCGGTTCTGGACCCGGCAGCGCAAGATCACCAGCAAGTGGTCACTCCAGAAGGACGCCACCTGGATGTCCTGAGAGGGACACGGAAGGCACTTACCCCCCAATGATGGAATCCAAAGAGATGATCGAGGCGTGCCTCAAGCACAGCCTCTACTCCTGGTCGGCGACGGGGAAGGTCAACCCGCTGCCCATCGCGCGCGCCGAGGGGATGTACCTGTACACCCCGGAGGGCAAGCGCATCCTGGACTTCAACAGCCAGCTCATGAGCGTCAACATCGGCCACGGTCACCCCAAGGTGATCAAGGCGATGAAAGACCAGATCGACACGCTGATCTTCTCGTACCCGGGCACGGCCACGGAGGTGCGGGCGCGGCTGAGCCTGAAGCTCGCGGAGATCGTGCCGGGCGACCTCAACGTGTTCTTCTATGCGCTGGGCGGCGCCGAGGCGAACGAGAACGCCATCCGCGCGGCGCGGCAGTACACCGGGCGGCACAAGATCCTGAGCCGCTACCGCAGCTATCACGGCGGGACGAACGCGATGCTCCAGCTCACGGGCGACCCGCGGCGCTGGGCCAACGAGCCCGGGATGCCCGGGGTGATCCGGGTGATGGACCCGCACCCGTACACGTACAGCTTCGGCGACGACGAGGCCGAGGTGGTGAAGAACAACCTCACCTACCTCGAAGAGGTGATCATGTACGAGGGGCCGCACACCATCGCGGCCATGGTCATCGAGACGGTCACCGGGTCCAACGGGATTCTCCCGCCGCCGAAGGGCTACCTCCAGGGGCTGCGGGCGCTGCTCGACAAGTACGGCATCCTGCTGATCTGCGACGAGGTGATGTGCGGCTGGGGTCGCACGGGCAAGCTCTTCGCCTTCGAGCACGGCGGGATCATTCCCGACATCGTGACGATGGCGAAGGGACTGACCAGCAGCTATTTCCCCCTGGGCGTGATGGCGATGCGCGACAAGGTCGCGGCGCACTTCAAGGACAACGTGTTCTGGGGCGGCCTCACGTACAACGCGCACCCGGTGGGCCTGGCGACGGCGCTGGCGGTCATCGAGGTGCTGGAGGAGGAGAAGCTGGTCGAGAACAGCGCGCGCATGGGCGAGGTGATGCGCGGTCACATGGAGGCGCTCAAGGCGAAGCACCGCTCGGTGGGCGCCGTGCGCAACATCGGCTTGTTCGGCATCGTGGAGGTGGTGAAGAACAGCAAGGGAGAGCGCATCGCGCCGTACAACGGGGCTCACCCGGCGATGGGGGCGATGTCGAAGTTCTTCCTCGACAACGGTCTGTTCACGATCTTCCGTTGGGACAACTTCATGTGCAATCCGCCGTTGACCATCGACGAGGGCACGCTGAAGGAGGCCTTCGAGATCATCGACCGCGGCCTGGAGATCACGGACGCGGTCTTCGAGGGATAGGACGGTGACCGACGAGACCTCGAGCGTTCCGCGGCGCAGTCGCCTGACGCTGGTGCTCGCGCACCTGCTGGCGGCCGTGCTCGCGGCGCTCGGGGTCTTCGCGGCGCTCACGGGCCTGGTCACCGAAGGGTCGCTCGACCCGCGGGTGCTGTGGCTGGGCGTGGCCTTCGTGAGCGCGCCCATCGTGGCGGCGCTGGCCTGGTCGGTGGTCGCCCGCTGGGACGACCGGGTGGAGCTGTGGGCCGACCGGCTGGTGCGCTGGGAGCGCGGTCGGTCGGAGATGTTTTTGTTGCCCGAGGTGGCGCGCTTCGACGCGCGGCTGAGCGCCGTGCGCGGCGGCGTCGACCTGGAGACCCCGGTGGGGCTCCGGGTGGTGATGGCCGACGGGCGGGTGCTGGCGGTCGACGACCTTCCGCTGCGGCGGGCGAGGCCGCTGATGCAGCTGGTGGGGGGTGTGCTGCTGGAGCGCTGGTACGCGACGCTCCGGCGGGGCGGCGGGGTGGTGTGCGTGGACGCGCCGCCCTTTCCGTGGGCGCTCGTGACCCTGGTGGGCCTCTTCGTGGGCTCGATGGGGTTCATGCTGTTTCACCGCGGCGGGGACGCGGCGCTGTCGGTGCTGCGCGCGGGGCTGCTGTTGCTGAGCACCGGAGGCATCACCCGGCGGGCGCTGCGCACCTGGTGGGCGGCGCGGCGCACCGGGGGCGTGGAGATGTCCGTGAGCGGGATCGTTGCGCTGCGCGACGTGGCGAAGGGCGCCGCGGTGGGGTCCGCGGGGTCACCCTACCGGGCGACGTCGGCGGCCGCGCGCCCGTGGACGCCGTGGTCGGCCGTGGGCGAGGTGTACATCGACGGCTTCGGGCTGTGGGTGCACTGCGCCAACCGGCCGGAGCCGCTGGCGCTGTCGAGCCGGGCGGAGAACTTCTTCGTGGTGAACGAGTTCATCGCCGCGATGCGCAGCGCGCGGATGTCGAAGGCGCCGCCGCAGGACTGACCGGCCGCTCAGCCCGTGTAGCTGACCTTCATGGTCTCGATGATGGTCTTGAGGAGTCGCTTCACCACTTCGGTGTTCGGGTCTCTCACCACCACGTAGCCGTCGCCCTCGTAGCTCTCGCTCTTCGGGGCACCCACGGTCGGCAGGTTGGCCTCCACCACCCACTTCCCGACGGCCTCCCAGGTCTCGTGGATGCCCGTCACGGCGGCCACGCGGCCGTGCCCCATGCCGCGAAGGAAGGCGCTGCCCACGGCGTACTTGCGCTCCCACGGTCCCTGGAAGTCCCCGTCCACCACGGCGCGGATCCATGCGTCGTAGAGGTTGATGTCGTTGGCGAGGCCCGTCATCAGGCTGATGTTGGCGCCGGGCGGGCGCTGGGCAATTTCACCGATGACCAGGCTCTCGTCGGGCCGCTGGAACCACTCCATGTGGGTCATGCCGTCGTCGAGGCCGAGGGCGCGGATGGCCGCCCGGGACATCGCCCGCGCGCCGTCGTACTCAGAGCCCGAGATGTCCCTCGGGAGCAGGCAGGTCCATTGGATCCACGGGTTCTCGATGGCCTCGAGGCAGCTCGGGAGGTAGTGCGAGATGGACTCTCCGCGCGGCCGCGACCCCGTGGTGATGGTCTCGAAGCTGAACTCCCTCCCCCGCAAGAACTCCTCGGCCAGCACGGGGTTGTCGTCGCTGGCGCCCATGCCCTGCGCGGCGCGCACCAGCTCGTCGTAGGAGCCCACCCGGAAGGTGGCCTTGCCGCCCATGCCCGACGGGGGCTTGAGCACCATCGGGAAGCCCACCTCCTCGGCGAAGGCTCGCGCGTCGGCCGGGCCGCGGATGAGCCGGCTGTGCGCCACGGGGAGCCCCGCCGCCCGCAGCGCGGCCTTCATCTTCGACTTGTCACGAAAGAGCTCGGCCACCCCAGGGGGCGTACCCGGGACCTTGAAGTGCGCCCGCGCCTGGGCGAGCTGCACCATGATCGACTCGAGGATGCCGATGATGCGGTAGGGCTGGCCGTGCCGGCGGCGCAGCACCTCGGTGGCGTCGATGATGTCCCGGGCCGAGAGGGGGTCGGTGACGCGCACGAAGTCGTCGTAGAGCCGCGCGTCGGGGCCCGACGGGGGCGTGTGGCCGACGCCGAGCAGGCGCACGTCCGGGGCCCGCGCGGCGGCGCGCACGAAGCGCATGGTGACCTCGGCGGGAAAGGGGGCGACGAAGACGACGTTTCTGGGCATGGCGGTGGAGTTCGCGCGAGGATGGCTGAGGGCGGCGCCGGGGGTCAACGACGACGAGAAACACTCCACGGGAATGACCGGCAGTGGTGATAGCTTCGCCGCATGCGCGTCGTCTTCCTCGCCCCGTCGTTTCCCCCAGAGATGATCCAGTACACCCGCGGGCTCGCGGAGGTGGGCGCCACCGTGTACGGCGTCGGCGACGCCGCGCGCGAGGCGCTGCCCCGGGAGGTGAAGCCGTACCTGCACGACTACCTCCAGGTGCCCCGCATCATGGACGAGGACGACGTGATGGAGCGCGTCACCCAGTGGATGCGCGGCAAGCAGGTCGACCGGGTGCTGGCCAACTGGGAGCCGCTGGTGATCCTGGCGGCGCGCATCCGCGAGCGGTGGGGGATGCCCGGGATGAGCGCCGACGCGGTGCGGGGCTTCCGCGACAAGGAGCTGATGAAGGAGCGCGTGCGCGCGGCGGGCCTGCGGGTGCCGCGCTCGAAGCGGGTGCGCACCGAGCGGGAGATCCGGGAGGCGGCGGAGTACATCGGGTACCCGCTGATCCTGAAGCCCATCGCGGGGGCGGGCAGCGCGGACACCTACCGGGTGGGCGACGCGGCGGAGCTGGAGCGGGTGATCCCGCTGATGCGCGGGATTCAGGAGGCGAGCTGCGAGGAGTACGTCGAGGGCGAGGAGTTTACCTTCGACACGGTGTGCGTGGAGGGAAAGCCCGTCTACGAGAACGTCGCGTCGTACCTGCCGAAGCCCATCGAGATGCGCTCGCTGGAGTGGATCAGCCCGGTGATCATCACGGTGCGGGACATGTACCAGCCGAAGCTGGCGGCGGGCGTGGAGCTCGGCCGCCGGGTGCTGGGCGCCCTCGGGATGGGGACGGGCTTCACGCACATGGAGTGGTTCCTGACGCCGAAGGGCGAGGCGGTGTTCGGCGAGATCGGGTGCCGCCCGGGCGGCGGTCACATCGTCGACCAGATGAACTACACCTCGGACATCGACCTGTTTCGCGAGTGGGCGCGCGTGGCGTGCTGGCACAGCTTCGAGGGGTCGACGGAGCGCAAGTACAACGCGGGCATCGTGTTCAAGCGGGCCCAGGGCAACGGGCGCATCACGCGCATCGAGGGCCTGGGCAACTGGCTGCGCGAGGCGGGCAAGTGGTGCGTGGAGGAGCAGCTGCTGCGGCCGGGCACCCCGCGGCGCAACTGGAAGCAGACGCTGCTGTCCGATGGCCACGTGATGGTGCGCCACCCCAACTGGGATGAAGCCTATCGATTGAGCTTCGCGGCCGCGACGGGCATCAAGATGTACGCGGAGTGAGACCTACCACCACCGCCGCAGCGCGTCGGCCAGCGGCGCGGCGAGTCGGTGGACCTTCGGGTCTCCAATGGACATCTCCACGAAGGGATCAAACGGGTCTGCCACCAGGTCCCTCCGCACCTCCATGCAGAGGGTGCGGCCCGGCCAGGCCGTCGCGTGGTCCCAGGCCATGGTGCTGGGGTGCAGGGGGTAGGTCTCGCCGTCGGCCACGGTCACGCCCACCGCTGACATCGCCGTCTTCAGCGCATCGACGACAGGCATTGGCAGGTAGGAGGTGCCGTCGAGGCCGCGGCCGATGAGGTCGACCTCCGGGCGCAGCGGCCAGGTGGGCTCCACCGCGGGCTCGTATGCGCGGCGGAGGTTGCGGACGATGTGCTCGTCGACCTCCACGTCGACGGTGCGCGGGGCGTAGGTGTGGAGCATCAGCATCGCGCCCGCGGGCATGGTCGCCGCGACGGCGGCGCGCACCGCCCGGAGGTAGGCGTCGTAGCGGCCGCGCAGCAGGGCGCGGTCATCGGGGGCGGTGATCCACGGCATGAGCCCGGGGGTGACCTTGCCGGCCTTGAAGTCCTCGGGCGAGGCGTCGATGCGGCGGTTGCAGTCCATGAAGGTGCGCGGCACGCGGCAGCGCAGGATGGCCACCGCGCGCGAGGGCTCGAGGGCCACGAAGCGTCGGGCCACGGCGAGCGCGAGCTCGGGGGCGCCGGCGTCGGTGTTGACGTGGAAGAAGTCGATCAGCGCGTCGGGCAGCGGGCTCTCTAGTAGGGCCTCCACGCGGGTGAAGTCGACGGTGCGCGTCGCCCCGTGGGGGATCTCGATGAGCAGGTCGGGCGCCGCGTCGGCGGGGGCCGCTTCGCCGCGGAGGAGCTCGACGTCGACGACGTCGTGGATGGAGGAAGGGAAGGCGGGCGCGTCACGCATGGCGCGCGGAGGGTAGCGCAGGCCGAGGGTCCGTGGCCGTCGCTGCGTCCGCCGACGCGGCGCCCGACCCCCAGGGCGAGAGCCCCTCCGGGGGTCTAAGGTCGCTGCGCGGGCACCGGCGCCCATGCGCCGCTGCGGGGGGCGCGCAGATGATCCTGCCGGGGCCGGAGAGCGAGATGCGCACGGAGTTCGACGCCCTCTGCGCGGGCCTCGGGGTGAAGGTCTCGGTGCTCGCCGAGGTCGACGACATGGCCATGATGCGACTGCTGGCGCGCGACACCGACGCGCTCGCGCTGGTGCCGTCGGTGGTGGTGCGCGACGAGCTGCGCGACGGCGTGCTGCGCGAGCACTGCGTGGTGCCCGGGCTCTTCGAGACCTTCTACGCCATCACCGTCGAGCGGCACTTCCAGCACCCGCTGCTGCGCACGCTGCTCGCGCGCGGCGAGCACGACATGCTCGCGATGGGCGAGGGCTGAAGAGGTGTTGATCCATGTCTCCCGTCGGCAACGCGGCGGGGCACGTCGCCATGCGGCGTCAGAGCGATTCACCGCACGGGGAGTGCGGCTTCATCGCTCTTCCTTGCCTGGCTCGCGCCGCGCCACGCTGCCTCGGTCCGACATGGATCAACACCTCTTGACTCCGCGCCGACGCCGGCGCGCGGGGCTCAGCCCGTCTCGACGGCGAAGACGGTGTCGCGCAGGCCGTGCCGGGGCGCGTAGCCGAGGGCGTCGCGAGCGCGGCGGTCGTCGACCATGCAGACGTATCGGATGTGGTCGAGCTCCGGCGCGGGGAAGCTGGAGAGCCGGTAGCGGAAGAGCTGCTTCAGCATGGAGCGGGCGGCGCCGTGGGGGACCGGCAGCCGCGGGCGGCCGAGCAGCTTGAGCACGCGCGAGAGGGGCGCGGGCTCGGGGCCGGCGAGGTTGAAGATGCCGCGGGCGCCGGGGCGCAGCGCCATCACCACGGCGCGGGCGACGTCGTCGTAGTGGATCACCTGGATCATCGGGTCGAAGCCCATGAGCGTGGGGACCACCGGGAGGCGGAGGTAGTTGCTCGGGGCGTTGCGCACCGCGCCGAGGATGTGCGTCGGCCGGAGGATCACCGTCTCGCAGCTCGGGTGCCGCCAGAAGAAGCTCTGGGCGAGCATGTCGACCTCGATGAGGTCGCGGATCTCGCTGAAATCCTGGCTGCCCAGCAGCGGCGACTCCTCGGCGAGGAACTGCGGGTTGTCGGGCCGCGGGCCGTACACGTTGGCGCTGGAGAGCACCACCAGCTTCTTCACCCCGAACTGGGCCATCGACTCCAGCATCTTGCCGAAGCCCACGACGTTCCAGGAGTGGTGGTCGTTGGCCGAGGCGCGCAGGTCGTGCATCACCCCGAGGTGCACCACGGCGCGCACGTTGCCCGCGCGAAACACGTCGCGCATCTTCTTGCGCCGCAGGTCGATGCGCAGGTGCTGGACGTCCTTCGGCCGGTCGGGGAACTCCCGGCGGTCGACCCCGATCACCCGCACCATCCGGTGCAGCAGCCGCACGACCCGCTTGCCCAGCCGGCCCACCACGCCGGTGACCACCACCGACTCGTCGCTGCCGATCGCCGCCGTCAGCGCGTCGCCCTCCTCCATCGCGCTCACCGCTCTGCCCTCGCGTCGTCGAGCGCGTCGGTGACCGCGCCCATCTCCCTCGCCGCGTCGTTGGGCCAGTGCGGCGCGAACCGCAGCACCCCGTCGGGACACGAGGTCGCCACCCCCCGCGCCGCGAGGGCCTTCGACCACCACGGGGCGTCGCGCCCGTCGCCCTCCGGCGGGAGCACCCCGAGGATGCACGATCGCTGGGTGAGCCCGCCGCCGCGCAGGCTGCGGAAGCCCCTCGCCACGAGCTCGCGCTCCAGCGCGTCGATGTATCGGTTGGCGTGCTGGTGGATGCGCTCGACGCCCAGCGCGGCGAGCGCGTCGACGCTGGCCTCCAGGGCGGCGCAGCCAACGGCGCTGAAGGCGCCCCCCTCGACGAGCCCCGCGTCGGCGCGGAAGGGCCGGTCGTAGCGCAGCAGCTCAGGGCCGTGGAGCAGGAACGAGAAGGCGTCTTCGTGGGAGAGCCATCCCGCGAGGTGGGGCTTCATGGCCTTCGAGAGCGCGCCGCGGAGGTACAGCATCCCGGCGCCCTCCAGGCCCATCAGCCATTTGTGTCCGCCGCTCGCGAGGGCGTCGATGCCGTCGGCCTCGACGTCGAGGGGCACCGCGCCGCAGGCCTGGATGGCGTCGACGAAGAGCGCGCCGCCGACCGCGCGCACCCGGTCGGAGATGCCCCGCAGCGGCATGCGCAGCCCGCTCTGGAACTGCACCGCGCTCACCGCCGCGAGGCGCACCCCGCGGGCGCAGGCGGCGTCGACCTCGGCGAAGAAGCGGGTCGGGTCGGTGCGCGCGAGGTCGGCGTCGACCCACGAGAGCTCGAGGCCGAAGAGCTCGGCGGCGCGCTGCCAGGGCGTCACGTTGGCGGGAAACTCACCGAGGAAGCACAGCACCCGGTCGCCCCGCGCGAAGGGGAAGCCCATCGCCACCTGGGTGACGCCGAGGGAGGTGTTGGGCACCAGGGCGACCTCGCCGGGGCGGGCGTGGATGAGCGCGCCGAGCTTCGCCCGCAGGCGCTCGCGCTGGTCGAGGGTGGCGCCGAAGGCCCCGGCGCCGCGGCGGGCGTAGTCGCCCAGCAGCCCGATGACGGCCCGGCGGGCGACCAGCGACGGGGGCGAGATGGCCGCGTGGGCGAGGTAGGCGCGGGCCTCGAGGTCGGGGAAGAGCGAGCGGTCGCCGAGGCGCGGTTCGAGCGGGGCGAAGGTCATCGTGGGTGCGCGCGACCGTACCAGAGGTTGCCCGGCTGGCATCCCCCTGCCCGATGCGGTAACCGGTACGCCCTACCCATCCCATGAACACCTTCGACACGCTTCGGGCGCTCTACGCCACGCGACCGGTGATCCTCGCCCCGATGGAGGACGTCACCGACGTGGTCTTCCGCCGGCTCTGCCGCTCGGTGGGCGCGCACTTCTGCGTCACCGAGTTCGTCAACGTGGAGGGCCTGCTCCGCGGGTGCCGCACGGCGAAGCGCAAGGTGCAGATCGCCGCCGACGACACCCCCACGGTCATCCAGATCTACGGCAGCGACCCCGAGCGCCTCGCCGAGGCGGCGACGGTGGCCGAGCGAGCCGAGCCCACGGCCATCGACATCAACTGCGGCTGCTGGGTGCCCAAGATCGCCGGCCGCGGCGCCGGCGCGGGCTGGCTGCGCAACCCGGGCGCCATGGTCTCGATGGCGAAGATGGTCGTCGGTCGCGTGGCGCTGCCCGTCACGGTGAAGACCCGCATCGGGTACGGCCCGGAGAGCGACATGCCCATCGTCGACCTGGCGCGGCGCCTCGAAGACGCGGGGGTGCAGGCGCTCACGGTGCACTGCCGCACGGCGCAGATGGGCCACTCCGGCGCCGCGGACTGGGACTGGGCCCGCAAGGCCCGCGAGGTGGTGTCCATCCCCGTGGTGGTCAACGGCGACATCAAGTGCGCCGACGACGCGCGCCGCGCGCTCGCCGAGACGGGCTGCGCGGGGGTGATGGTGGGCCGCCGCGCCATCGAGCACCCGTGGATCTTCCGCGAGGCCCGCACCCTCCTCGACGACGGGGTGGAGTGCGCCCCGCCCACCTGGGACGAGCGCATCGACCTCTGCGTCGCGCACCTCGCGGCCAACGTCGCCGAGCGCGGCGAGCGGCACGGCGTGGCCGTCACCCGGCGCCACCTCACGGGCTACCTCAAGGGCATCCCCGGCGCGGCGGTGCTGCGCCAGCGGCTGGTGGTCACCGACACCATGGCCGCGTGCGTCGAGTTGCTGGAGGAGTCGCGCCATCGCCGCGCCGCGGGGCGCGCCCACGACCTGGAGGCAACGCTGTGAGCCACCTCGACACGATCACGCAGGGCTACGCCGCGCACGTCGCGGGCCTGCAGCGCGCCTATGAGCTCGCCCTGGCCGCGCACGGCTTCGACGCCGTGGTGGTGCACGGCGGCGCGGCGAAGAAGCGCAGCGGCTTCGACGACCAGTGGTGGCCGCTGCGGGCGACGCCGCACTTCCAGCACTGGGTGGCGCTGAGCGAGCCGGGGGCGGCGCTCGTCGTGCGCGCGGGGCGCCGGCCGAAGTTGCTGCGGGTGACCACGGTGGACTTCTGGGAGCACGCCGTGGCGCCGGAGAGCGAGCACTTCGTCGAGCACTTCGAGCAGGTCGCGCTGGCCGCGGCCGACGACGCGAAGGGCCACGTGCCGGGCGGGCGCGTGGCCTTCGTGGGCGACGAGGCCGACATCGCGGCGCGCTGGGGCGTCGACGCGGTGAACCCGCCGGGGCTGGTGGCCGCCCTCGACGCGCTGAGGGTCTACAAGACCGCGTATGAGCGGCACTGCCTCGCGGAGGCCAACCGCCGCGCGGCGCGGGGCCACGAGGCGCTGCGGCGGGCCTTCTTCGAGGGCGCGTCGTCGGAGCTGGAGCTGCACCTCGCGTACCTCGCGGTGACCCAGCAGGACGACCCGGAGACGCCCTACAAGAACATCGTGGCGTACGACGGCAACGCGGCCACGCTGCACCACGTGGCGTACGCGCGGAGGGCCCCGGGGGAGGGTGGGCCGCGGACGCTGCTGCTCGACGCGGGGGCGACCTGCCTGGGGTACTGCTCGGACATCACGCGGACGTGGGTGCGCGACGGGGGCGACGCGACGTCGGCGGTGTTCCGGGGGCTGGTGGAGGGCGTCGAGGCGCTGCAGAAGCGGCTCTGCGACGCGGTGGCCGTGGGCATGAACTACGAGGCCCTGCACGACCGCGCGCACGACGAGGTGGGCGCGCTGCTCGCGGCGACGGGGGTGGTGACCTGCTCGGGGGACGAGGCCGTGAGCGGGGGATTGACCCGGGCGTTCTTCCCGCACGGGCTCGGCCACTCGCTGGGCTTGCAGTGCCACGACGTCGGGTGCGCGGTGCTGAAGCCCCGGGCGGACAACCCCTTCCTGCGCAACACCAGCGCCATCGAGGTGGGGCAGGTGTTCACCATCGAGCCGGGGCTGTACTTCATCGACGCGCTGCTGCGGCCGCTGCGCGAGGGCGCCGGGGCAGGTCGGGTGGACTGGAAGCTGGTCGACGCGCTGAGGCCCTTCGGAGGGATTCGCATCGAGGACGACGTGGTGGTCACGGGCGGGGCGGAGGGCGGGGCGGTGATCGACAACCTCACCCGCGCGGTGCTCCCGGAGGGCGGCGGGGCGGCGTAGCGCGGCGGCCTCGCGGGACCGCGGGCGCCGACGACCTGCTGCAGAGGCTCGTCGACGCAACGGACGCCGAGGTGCAGCCGCGGGTGGCCCTGATGCCGCAGCACGGGATGCGGATGACCGTGCACGTACGATCGCGGGCCTGACGTCGCCCCCCTTTGCGTCGGGGCCCCACTCTCCCGCACGATCGCGCTCCCCGATGCGCCTCCTCCCCCCGATCGCCGCGTTCGCCCTCGTCGCCTGCTCCGCCGCGCCGCTGCCCACCGCGGGCCCGGCGCCCATCGCGCAGCCCCAGCCCATGGCGCAGCCACACCTGCTCGCCGGTCCGGTGCCCGCGGCCCGCGACGACGGCCGCCTGCCCGCGCTCGCCCGCCTGCGCCGCTACGACCTCGAGCTCATCGTCGACCCCGCGCAGCCCACCTTCGCCGGGATCGTCTCCTTCGACCTCGACCTCCCGGAGCCCACCGCCCACATCGTGCTGCACGCGCGCGACCTCACCATCACCGAGGCCCACGTCGAGCGGGCCAATACGGTCTTCCCCGCCACCACCGCGGTGCGCCTCGCGCACGGCGCCCGCGAGGCCCCCGAGGAGCTCGTCGTCTCGCTCCCGGCCGCCCTCCCGGCCGGCGGGGCGCGCCTCGTCATCCGCTACCAGGGGCGCTTCAACCCCGAGCTCAACGGGCTCTACCGGGTGCAGGTCGACGGGCGCTGGTACGCCTTCTCGGACTTCGAGCCCGCCGACGCCCGGCGGGCGTTTCCGTGCTTCGACGAGCCCTCGTTCAAGGTGCCGGTGCGGGTGCGACTCACCGTCCCGCAGGACGTCGGCGCCTTCGCCAACATGCCCGAGGCGTCGCACGCCGACGACCCCGGCGCCCACACCCGCGCGGTGCTCTTCGACGAGACCCCACCGCTCCCGAGCTACCTCGTGGCCTTCGCCGTCGGCCCCTTCGACGTCCTCGAGGGCCCGGCCGCGCCGGTGCCGGTGCGCGTCCTCGCCCCGCGCGGCCGGGCCGCCCTCGGCGCCTACGCCGCCCGCGTCGCGGGCGAGCACCTGGGCATCCTCGCGCGCTACTTCGACCGCCCGTACCCCTTCCCCAAGCTCGACCTCGTCGCCGTGCCCGACTTCCAATCGGGCGCCATGGAGAACCCCGGGCTCATCACCTTCCGCGACACCGCCCTGCTCCTCGACGAGCCCCGCGCCTCGGCCCGCACGCGCTACTACACCGCGTCGATCGTCGCGCACGAGCTCGCGCACCAGTGGTTCGGCAACCTCGTCACCATGGCCTGGTGGGACGACCTCTGGCTCAACGAGGGCTTCGCCACCTGGATGGGCACCCGCGTCATGGACGCCTGGCAGCCCGCCCTCGGCGCCCGCATCGAGGCCATCGACAGCGCGGCATCCGCCCGCCACGCCGACGCCCTCCCGACCGCGCACGCCGTCCGCCAGCGGGTGGCGAGCACCGGCGACGCCATGGCCAGCTTCGACGCGATCACCTACAACAAGGGCGCCGCCGTCATCGGGATGATCGAGTCGTGGGTGGGCGCCACGCCGTTTCGCGAGGGCATCCGCGCGTACCTGCGCGACCACGCGGGCGGCAACGCGACCGCGGCCGACCTGCTCGGCGCCCTCCGCGCGAGCTCCGGGCGCGACGTCGCCCCGGTGGCCGAGAGCTTCCTCGACCAGGTGGGCGTGCCCCTCGTGCGCGCCGCCCTCGACTGCGGCCCGGGGCATCCCCCGCGGGTGACCCTCACGCAGTCGCGCTTCCGCTACCGCGCGGGCGAGGCGGACGCCACCCGCTGGCGCATCCCCGTGTGCGTGCGCTTCGAGGCCACCCCCCAGGCGCGGACGCAGTGCACCGTGCTCGCCGACGAGCGCGCCACCGTCGACCTGGAGGCCACCCGCTGCCCCCGCTGGATCGACCCCAACGCCGGGAGCGCGGGCTACTACGTGAGCGCGTCGGGGGCGGCCAACACCCGCGCGCTGCTGCGCACCCCGGGGGCCCTCGGGACGGCCTCGCAGCTCGACCTGCTCTCCACGCTGGAGGCGCAGGTGATCGCCGGGACGATGCCCATCAACACGTGGCTGGAGGCCCTCGCGCACCTCGCGCAGGACCCCGACGCCCACCTGCACGAGCGCGTGGCCAACAGCATGTTCAGCGTGCGCCGCTGGGTGGTAGACGACCAGAACCGCCCGGGCTTCCAGCGCTGGGCGGGCCGGGTGCTCGCGCCCCTCGCGCGCGCCCTGGGGTGGCGCACGCACCCCGGGGACTTCGACGTGCGGCGCAACGCGCGGCGGGCCGTGCTCAGCGCGACGGGGATGCTCACGGACGACTTCATGGCCCGCACGCAGGCCGAGGAGATCGCCGCGGCGTACCTGCGCGCGCCCGCCTCGGTGGACGCGGAGATGGCCACCGTGGCGCTGCCGGTGGCGTCGCGGCGCGCGGGCGCCCAGCGCTTCGAGGCCCTGCTCGCGGCCCTCCCGGGCGCGGCCACCCCGCAGGACCGGGCGCTCATCCTCGGGGCGCTGGTGAGCTTCGACAGCCCCGCGCTGGTGCAGCGGGCGTGGGGGCTGGCGCTCACCGACGCCGTGCGCGTGATGGACTTCCGCGCGCTCTTCGGTCGGGGCGACACGCACGCGCGGCACCCGGGCCTGCTGGCCGCGTGGGCGGAGGCGCACTGGGACGAGTTCGCGGCGCGGCACGGGCGCAACGCGCGGCACCTGCTGGGCAGCGTCGGGGGCCTGTGCGACGCGGCGGCCATCGACCGGGCGGTGGCCTTCTTCGGGCCGAAGGCGGAGGCCATCGACGGCGCCGCGCGGGGCTTCGCGCTGACCGTGGAGGGCGCGCGGCAGTGCGCCGCGGTGCGCGCCCGCTCGCGGGACGCGGTGACGCGGCTCTGGGGCCCGGCGAGGTAGCGCTTCGGGGGGGGGACGGCATCGGGACTGTGCGTCGATGGGGCGCCAACGGCGAAACGTGCTCGGGTACGAGCGAGGGCGCTGCGAAGCCGCGTAGCTTCGCGGTGGCTGCGTCACGGAGGAAGGCGAACACGCCGCGCGCGTGCTGACGGCATGTCGCCACCACCGAGAGGATCCGCCCGGGGAACAGGCAGCCGCGCGGGCGTGCTCGTCAACGCGTCGCCGCCGTGGGGCCTCTCAGGTGCAGCGACCCGCCGCGGGGCCACCAGCGCGTCGATGACCCGCTGCGCCGCGCGCCCCGGCGCCCGCTCGCCGTGGGTGTACACGTGGGGGTGGAAGGTGTGCGTGCTCCCGGCCTTCCAGCGCACGCGCGCCAGCGTGCCGCGGCGCAGCTCCTTCGCGATGAGGTGCTCGGGCATCCAGCCGTAGCCGAGGCCGTCGAGCAGGCTGGTCTTCTTGGCGTGGAAGTCGTTGAGGCTCACCACCGTCGTCACCTCCAGCGCCGCCGTGCTCAGCCGCAGCCGGGGGTCGCTGCCGCGCACCACCAGCAGCACCTGCGCCCGCAGCTCGTCGTCGGTGACCGCCGCGCCCCGCGCCACCAGCGGGTGCTTGCGGTGCGCCACCAGCAGCGAGCGCACCGGCGGCATCGCCCGCGCCCGCAGCGACACCGTCTGCGGCGGCAGCACGGAGATCATCACGTCGGCCTCGGCCCGCACGAAGGCCTCCTCCACCCCGCCCAGGAACTCCGCCGTCACCGTGAGCCGCGTCGGCACTCCCTCGCGCGCGAGCTCGCCCACCACCCGCAGCAACCCCTCCGCGGGCACCACCCCGTCGAAGACGATGCCCAGCCGCGGCTCCCAGCCCGTGCGCATCACCTCGCAGAGCGTCGCGAGGTCGCGCTCGGCGTCGAGCAGCCGGCGGCACTGCGCCAGCACCAGCTCGCCCGCGGGGGTGAGCTTCGTGCGGTAGCCCGTGCGGTCGAGCAGCGTGAGCCCGGTGCTCTCCTCCAGGGCCCGAAGAGCGTAGAGCACCCCGGTGTGCTGCTTGCGCAGCGCCGCGGCGGCCTTGGCGAAGGTGCCGTGGCGCGCGAGCGCGTCGAGGGCGCGGGCCTGGTCGAGGGTCACCTCCATCGCTCACAGATTGTATCCGCAGCGCACCGTCTCGGTCGAATCTTCGTGCTTTCTTCCAACCATCCGCGGCGCCACCGTCGGGGCTTATGGACATCCCGTACATCCGCGGTCGCGTGGCGCTCCAGGCCCATGTCGGGGTGCCCGACGGAACCGTCGAGGAGGAGTACGCCCGCGACGGCTTCTCCGGCCGCTACGCCCACCTCTACCGCCGCGAGGCCCCGGTCGAGTGGACCCGCATCGAGGGCCCGCTGCGCCCCCGCGCGTACGACCTCAACCGCCTCGACGCGCCATCGGGGGGCGACCTCCTCGCGGCCCGCCGCCGGGTGCTCGGCAACGCCGACGTGGCGCTGCACACCGCCACGCTCAGCGCCCCGATGCCGTACCTCTTCCGCAACGCCGACGGCGACGAGGTGCTCTTCATCCACGAGGGCGCCGGGCGCATCGAGACCGACTTCGGCCCGCTCACCTACGAGCCCGGCGACTACCTGCTCGTGCCGCGCGGCACGACGTACCGTCTCGCGCCCACGTCCCCGACGCGCTTCCTCACCGTCGAGGCCTTCAGCGAGGTGCGCTTCCCCGACCGGGGGATGCTCGGCCAGCACGCCCTCTTCGACCCGGCGGTGCTGCGGGTGCCGACGCCCGACGGCGAGTCCACCCTGGCCCCCGGCGCCCGCGGCGAGTTCGAGCTTCGCGTGCTGCGGCGGGGGGAGGTGACCCGGGTGTTCTACGCGAGGTGTCCGCTCAACACCGTCGGGTGGAAGGGCACGCTCACCGTGACGCAGCTCAACGTGCGCGACATCCGCCCGGTGCTCTCCGACCGCTACCACCTGCCGCCGTCGGCGCACTCCACCTTCGTGATGCGCAACGCCGTGCTCTGCACCTTCCTCCCGCGCCCGCTGGAGAACGGCGACCCCCGCGCGATGAAGGCTCCCTTCTATCACGCCAACATCGATTTCGATGAGGTGATCTTCTACCACCGCGGGCAGTTCTTCTCGCGCGAGGGCATCCGCGCGGGGATGCTCACGCTGCACCCGCAGGGCATCCACCACGGCCCGCAGCCCGCCGCCCTCGGGCGCACCGCCAACGTCACGCACACCGACGAGGTCGCCGTGATGCTCGACGCCAAGAACCCCCTCGACGCCTCCCCCGACGCCGAGCGCGTCGAGCGCGCCGACTACTGGAAGAGCTGGTCGCCCCGATGAACACCCCCACCGCTGCCAACCCCGCCGGGCTCGACGGCATCGAGTTCGTGGAGTTTGTCTCCGCCGACCCGGCGCGCCTCCACAGCCTCTTCACGGCCTTCGGCTTCTCCCGCGTCATGCGCCACGCCGCGCGCGCCGTCGACCTCTACCGCCAGGGGGACATCACCCTCCTGCTCAACCGCGAGCCCGGCTCCTTCGCCGCGCGCTTCGGCGCCCTCCACGGCCCGGCCATCTCCTCGATGGGCTGGCGGGTGCACAACGGCGGCGACGCCCTCGGCGCCGTGATCGCCCGCGGCGCGACCCACGCCCCCGCCGTCGACCTCGCCCGCGACGGCCATCCCGTGCCCGCCGTGCTGGGCATCGGCGACAGCCTCGTCTACCTCGTCGACGGCTGCGAGCAGCCCTTCGAGGCGCGCTACGCCGCCCTGGGCTTCGTCCCGCTGGAGGCGCCCGAGCGCGTCGCACCGAAGGGCTTCACCGTCATCGATCACCTCACCAACAACGTGCACAAGGGCACGATGGGGCGCTGGGCGGAGTTCTACAAAGGCGTCTTCGGCTTCACCGAGGTGCGCTACTTCGACATCCGCGGCGCGAAGACGGGCCTGACCTCCTACGCGCTGCGCTCGCCCTGCGGGCGCTTCTGCATCCCCATCAACGAGGCCAGCGAGAAGAAGTCGCAGATCAACGAGTACCTCGCCGAGTACAACGGACCGGGCATCCAGCACCTGGCCTTCCTCACCGACGACCTGCTCGCCTCGCTCGACGCCCTGCGGGGGACGCCCATCGGCTTCCTCGACATCGACGACGACTACTACGCCGGCGTCTTCGAGCGCGTGCCCAACGTCACCGAGGACCACGCGCGCATCCGCGAGCACCAGGTGCTGGTCGACGGCGACGCCGACGGCTACCTGCTCCAGATCTTCACGAAGAACCTCCTGGGCCCGATCTTCATCGAGCTCATCCAGCGGAAGAACCACCTGTCGTTTGGCGAAGGAAACTTCGGCGCGCTCTTCCGCTCCATCGAGCGCGACCAGGCGAAGCGCGGGGTGTTCAGCGACGGCTGACGCGCTGCCGGTCGAGGGCGGCCATCACCCGGGCGCGGGCGTCGCCCACCATCGGGCTGCCGTGGCCCGCGAGCACGTGCTCGTAGCGCCACCCGGCGGCGTGGAAGGCGTCGAGCGCGGCGTGCGCCCCGGGCGTGTCGAGCGAGAACGCGTCGTGCGCGGGGGTCACCGCGCCGAGGATGGTGAGCGGCGGGCGCGCCGTGAGCAGGGTGTCGCCGGTGAGCAGGCACCCGGTGGGCTCGTGGCGGAAGAAGACCGAGCCCTCGGTGTGCCCCGCGAGCAGGTGCACCTCGAGGCCCGCCACGACGTCGCCGTGCTCGAGCGCCTGGTCGACCCGCAGCCTCGCGGGGAAGGCGTTTTCGAAGGCCCCGAGGGCCCGCTCGAGGGCGCTGCCGCGCACGCCGAGGCGGCCGCGCGGGGCGCTGCCGTCGAGCACCGCGGCGTCGGCGCGGTGACAGAGCACCCGCAGGCCGTGCTCGCGCTGGAGGTACGCGGCGTTGCCCGCGTGGTCGGAGTGGCGGTGGGTGAGCAGCAGCCCGGTGAGCTCGCCCGGTCGCAGGCCCGTCGCGCGGAGCTCGGCGAGGAGCTGCCAGCGCTCGCTCCAGTGGCCGGAGTCGATGAGCCAGCGGTCGCCGGGGCCGCCGTCGAGCAGGTAGACGTTGGAGACCAGCATCCGGCCGATGCGGTGGAAGGGGGCGACGACGCGCTTCATTGCAGGTGCCGTTCAGGGTAGTGCAGGTAGCGCGTTGGGCGATGGGGGTTCGCGCGCAACAGCTCAAAGGGGTGCAGCCCGCTCGTTGGACGCTGGGGTTCGCGCGTTGGCGCTCACCCCAGGCTATATCAGGTGACGACCCCCACGTTCGTGGGGGTCTTTCGTACCGAAACTCGATAGACCTTCGGGAAGGTCCATTCGATGTGCCGCGGGCTCCATCGAAGTGGCGTTCCTGCTCGAAAGACCCCCACGAACGTGGGGGTCGTCACCTGATATAGCCTGGGGTGAGCGCCAACGCGCGAACCCCAGCGTCCAACGGGCGGCTTGCACCACCTGAACGGTGACCCTTGCGGGCCGCCGGGCGCTGACCCTCAGCCGCCCGTCCAGTCGATGCAGTCCTGGTTGGTGTGGATGTTGTTCACCGGGAGGTCGAGCAGCAGCCGGCGGATGAACATTCGCCCGCCGTTGGGGACGTTTTCGCAGCGCCCGTTGGTGTACTGGCGCACCTCGCGGGCCCGCACGTTGCGGATCTCCAGGCGCATCCGGGTGCCGACGGGCGAGCTGCGCTGGAGCTGGTTGAACACCACCTCGCCCTCGTAGGCGAGGTAGCTCCGCTGCGCGCGCCAGGTGGGCTCGGTCATGATGCCCGAGAGGGTGGAGACGAAGAAGGGCCGGGTGCCCGCGCGGGTGCGGGAGAGGTCGACGGTGTCGCCCGTGGCGGGGCCGCCGTTGTTGAGGAAGTCGTAGAAGCGCAGGGCCACCATGTCGGTCTCGGTGTCTTCGACGAACACGAAGAGCGAGCCGTCTTCGGGGCGGTAGCACTGCATCGACCAGTTGAAACGGATGGTCTCCAGGTTGACCACCGGGCCCGTGCTCGCCGGGACGGGGTCGCTGCACAGGCCCATGCCCGTGTTGCCCAGGTCGGCCGGGGGGGTGGTGGGCGCGTCGCGCGGGGGGGTGACGCCCTGGTCGACGGGGACGGAGCCCGCGTCGCGGGGGGTGCCGCCGACGGTGGCACACTGCGGGGTGTACCCGGCGTCGCGGTAGCAGTCGTCGTCGCGGTCGCAGGTGCAGCGGGGCTCACCGGGCCAGCACCAGCGGATGTGGCCCGCGGCGTTGCGGGGCTCGTTGTTGCGGTCGAGCGTGACGGGCTCGTAGACGCAGCCCGCGTCCATGGGGGTGACCGGGACGGCGCCCGCGTCGGTGACGGGCGTCACGGGCCCGCCGGCGTCCATGGGGGTGACGGGGACGCCCGCGTCGGGGGTGGGGGTGACGGGCGCGCCGCGATCGGCGGCGGTGGCGGCGTCGGGGGTGGGGGTGACGTCGGGGGTGGGCGCGTCGGCGCTGTCGCCGCAGCCCGACGCGAGGAGCGCCGCAGAGAGGATCAAGCCCAGGTGGCGCGTCGGGGACATCACGATGGGAGCGAGAGATATCGCGTCTACTGGGGCCGTCAATCGGGTCAAGGCCCCTGCCGGGGGGGGGCGCAGGGGCGCGGAGCACCTCACGGGCGCATCTGCGCGGCCGTGGTCACCTGCTGGATGGGCTGCACGGCGCACACCTCGGGCCCGCCGAAGCGCACCGCGGCGACGTGCCAGAAGTCGTTGGCGTCGCTGCCCCCGCGGTCGCCGGTGAGGTCGCGCTCGAAGCGGGCGACGCGCTGCTCGCCGCAGTAGATCACCACGGTCGCGCGGGTGGGCCCGCGCTGCTGGTGCGACGAGTAGAAGTGCACGCCGATCTCGTAGTCGTGGTCGACCGCGGGGGTGTCGACGCGGATGTTCTCGGGCCCTTCGCCGTCGACGTCGTCGGTGTCGAGCCAGCGGCGGCGGCCCTCCTCGGCGAGGGCGGTGTCGGGCTGGCGGTTGGCGTAGTAGCAGTCCTGCGGGGTGAACCACCGGCCCTCGGGCTGGTCGAGGGCGTGGAGGTCGACGTCGGTGCCCTGGGTGTTCCAGCTGAGCTCGACGCGCAGTCCGTGGCCGAGCATGGAGACCGCGGTGTCGCACCGCGCGGTGGAGCCGTCGGGGTTGCGCGTCTCGGCGCGCACCGTGAAGTCGCCGACGATGACGGAGGTGAAGGGGACCTCCGCCCCCTCGGCGACGACGGAGTCGGTGTCGTGGTCGTCGTAGCGGGCGGCGAAGCGGTACGCGCGGGTGTCGCCGGGCGCGGCCGCACGCGGCGAGGAGCGGAAGGAGGGCGAGGGCGTGGCGGAGGCGCGGTGGGGTGGGCATGGGCGGGCGTGGGCTCCTTCGACGGAGCAAACGCCCGATGGGTCTACGGGCTTACACGCCGCGTGAAGGGGTCTACCTCTTCGTGAGCGCGCGCAGCTTCGCGAGGTGCTCGCGCACCCGGGCCTCGGTGCCGTGCGTGGTCGGCTCGTACCAGGTCGCGTCGCCGAGCTCGTCGGGCAGGTAGCGCTCCGCCACGAAGCCGCCTTCGCCCGCGTGCGGGTCGCGGTAGCCCTCGCCGTAGCCCCACTCCTTCATGGCCGCGGTGGGCGCGTTGCGCAGCCGCATCGGCACCGGCAGCGTGCCCCGCGCCTGCACGGCCTCCTGCACCGCCCGCAGCGCCCGGTACGCGGCCTTCGACTTCGGCGCCACGGCCAGGTAGGTGATCGCGTGGGCCAGCGGGATCAATCCCTCCGGCACCCCGAGGCGCTCGAAGGCCCGGTCGGCCGCGACGGCGATCTCCAGGGCGCGCGAGTCGGCGAGGCCGATGTCCTCCGAGGCGAAGATGATCATCCGGCGCAGGACGAAGCGCGGGTCTTCGCCGCCCTCGATCATGCGGATGCCCCAGTAGAGGGCCGCGTCGGGGTCGCTCCCGCGCAGGCTCTTGATGAACGCGCTCGCGAGGTTGTAGTGCTCCTCGCCGGACTTGTCGTAGCGGAGGTTCTTCGAGCGCGCGGCGGCCTCCACGTCGCCCACGGTGAGCGCGACGATGCCCAGCGCGGCGCGCTCCCGGGCCACGTGGTCGAGCAGCGTGAGGGCCCGCCGGGCGTCGCCGTCGGACCACCCGGCGATGGCCCCGAGGGCCTCGTCGTCGGCGGTCATCTCCAGCGCGCCGAGGCCTCGCTCGCGGTCGTCGAGGGCGCGGCGCAGCAGCACCACGAGGTCCTCGACGCGCAGCGGGTCGAGGCGCACCACCTGGGCGCGGGAGAGCACCGCGGCGTTGACGGCGAAGGAGGGGTTCTCGGTGGTGGCGCCGACGAGGGTGACCACGCCGGCCTCGACGTGCGGCAGGAGGGCGTCCTGCTGCGCGCGGTTGAAGCGGTGGATCTCGTCGATGAAGAGCACCGTGCGCCGCCCCATGGAGCGCTCGTGCTCGGCGCGGGCGATCACCTGTCGCACCTCGGCGACGCCGGAGAGCACGGCCGAGAGCTGGGCGAAGCGCGCGCTGGAGTGGGCCGCGATGCAGCGGGCGACGGTGGTCTTGCCGCAGCCGGGCGAGCCCCACAGGACGACGGACGGCGCGCGGTCGGCGCGGATGGCGCGGCCGAGGGAGGTCTTCGGCCCGACGGCGTCGTCGTGGCCCACGAGCTCGTCGAGGTTGCGCGGGCGCATGCGGTCGGCGAGCGGCGCGCCGGGCGGTGGCGGCGGCTCCTCGGGGGTGGGCTCGGCGGGCTTGTTGCGGTCGAAGAGGTCCATCGGCGGTGCTGGTGGGGAGTCAGCACCGGGATTGGGGGCAGTGGCAAGCGCGGGGCGGGCCTACGGGGCGCCGAGCGCGGAGCGACGTGCGCGCCCGCCCATGCCCGAAGGTTTCAACCTGCGGGCACGACGCATCGACCGAGGCGGGGTAGAGTCGCGGCCCATCGTGAGGCCCGCAGGTCGCTCCGCCACGCTGCTGCTCTGCCTCGCGACGGCCACCGGCTGCGGCGAGCCCGCGCCCGACGACACGGCCGACGCCGCCGCGGCCGACGCCGCCGCGGTCGACGCCGCCGTGGTCGCCGCCCGCGTAGTCGACGCCCCCGCGCTCGACACCACTGCGGTCGACGTCCCCGCGCTCGACGCCTCCATCATCGACGTCCCCCCCTCGGCCGACGTCCCCGCGCTCGACGTCCCCTCCGACGCCCCGCCGACTGCGCCCGTCGGGGTGGCTCCCGTCGATGGCGTCCCCGGGGCGGTTTCGTTGGCCGGCGGGAGCGTCACCGTCGCGGTCTCGCCCTCGCAGGAGCGGGTCTATCGCATCGACGCGACGCCCGACGAGCACCTCGGGCTGCGGCTCGATTTCGCCCCCGTCGGCGCCTCCATCGTCCTCGCCGTCGAGCGCTGGGAAGGCCGCCGCGCGGTGGCCCTCGGCGAGACCGACGGCGGGAGCGGCCTGCGCTTCCTCGCGGCCTTCGACCCCGGCGGGCCCCGCACCTTCTTCGCCCGCGTGCGCACCACCAGCGCGGTGACCTCGGCGCGGCTCACCCTCACCCGCACGCCCTTCCGCGACGGCGCCCGGTGCAGCTCCGACTGCGCCCGGCTGCTCCAGCTCCCGCTGCCCAACGACCCCGCGCGGGACGGGTACGCCTACGCCTCGACGACGGTGTTCCGGTACCAGTTCGGGCGGCGCGACCTGGTGATGTTCGTGCGGGCCGCGGGGCAGGCCATGGCCGCCCAGGGGCGCGCGCCCTTCGTCCCCGAAGACCTCTCCCAGTGGGACGGCCTCACGCCGGGCGCCGACCGGGGCGCGCTCCGCCACGCCTCGCACCAGCGCGGCAAGGACGTGGACCTCTCGCTCTACGGCAGCGACGGCCTGGCCCCGTGGCGGAGCTACTGCACCGCCCGCCCGGTCGACGGCGGGCGCGAGTGCAGCCCCGGCACCCTGCGGGGCTACGGCGCGACGGCCAACGCGGCGCTGCTGGCGCCCTTCTTCGCGAGCGGGCGGGTGACCATGTGCTTCCTCGACCGGGAGCTCATCACGCAGACCCGCGCGGCGGTCGCGGGCGCCGTGGGCGCGGGGCTCGTCCCCTCCGCGGTGCAGGGCCTCTACGCCGACGGGACCCACCTCCAGCACTGGCCCAACCACGACAACCACGTGCACGTCCGGGTGAGCGAAGCCTCCGCCGGGGCGATCGTGTTCGAGCCCTTCGAGGCGCCGTGACCCGACCCCGCGCGCTGGTGGTGGTGGCCGCCGCCGCCGCGGTGCTCACCGCGATGAACCTCTCGGTCTGGCTCGCGGGCGCCTCGCCAGCGCGCGTGCTGGCGCTGATGTTCGCCGGCACGCTGGGCTCGTCCTACGGCTTCGCGCAGTCCCTCGCCAAGGCCACCCCCCTGCTCTGGACGGGCGCCGCGGTGGCCCTCGCGCTGCGGGCGCGGCTCTTCAACATCGGCGCCGAGGGACAGTGCCTCGCCGGGGTGCTCGCCGCCGCCGTCGTGGGCGCGGCGCTCCCGGCCAGCACGCCCGCCCTCGTCGCCGTCCCGTGCTGCCTGCTCGCGGCGGCGTCGGGCGGCGCGGCCCTCGGCGGCCTCGCGGGCTGGCTGCGCGGCCGTCTCGGAACCAACGAGGTGCTCAGCACCCTCATGCTCAACGGGCTCATGGCCGTGGGGGTCACCTGGCTCTACGGCGGACCGCTCCGCGACGGCGCCCAGGTGCACACCCGCGACGTCGTCGCCGGGGCGCGGCTCCCGATGGCGGGCGCGGCGCTGCGGGCCTTCCGCGGCAGCGGGCTCAACGCCTCCTTGCTGCTGGGCCTCGTCGCCCTCGCGGCGATGGGCTGGTACCTCGACCGCACCCGCGGCGGCCTGCGCATCCGCGCGCTGGGATCGTCGTCCGGCGCGGCCGCGGCGCTGGGCATCGACCCCCTGCGCACCACCGTGCGGGCGATGGCGCTCTCCGGGGCCCTCGCGGGCCTCGCGGCGTCGCACCTGGTGCTCGGGGTGAAGGGCTACGCCGAGCACGGCCTGGGCGCGGGCGTCGGCTTCACGGGCATCGCGGTGGCGCTGCTGGGCGGCAGCAAACCCCTGGGCATCGCCCTCGCGGCCGTCCTCTTCGGCCTGCTCGCGCAGGGCTCGCTCGCGGTCAACGCGGTGGTCCCCTCGGACGCGCTGGTGGTGGTGCAGGCCGCGACGCTCATCGCCGTGGCGGTGGTCGGCGCCGGGCGGGCGGTGGCCCGATGATGGCCCTGGTCTTCCTCGCGCAGGTGCTGAGCGCGGCCACGCCGCTGGTGCTGGCCTCCCTCGGGGGCGTGCTGTCCGAGCGCGCGGGCGTGACGATGCTGGCCCTGGAGGCCTACCTCCTGCTGGGCGCCTTCGCGGCCGTGACCGTCGGGCTCGCCACCGGGTCGGTGGTCGCTTCGGTGCTGGCCGCGGCGCTGGCGGGCGCCCTCGCGGGGGCCCTCTTCGCGGCCTTCGCGGTGTGGCAGCGGGCGAGCGCGGTGGTGGTCGGCGTGGCCCTCAACCTCCTCGCGGTGGCGGGCACGCGCGCGGCGCTCAAGGTGCTCTACGGCTCGGCGTCCAACAGCCCGACGCTGCCCACGAGCGCGGGTCTGCGCGGCTCGTCCATCGCGTGGACGGCCCTGCGCGACGCCCTCACCACGCCCACCGTCTGGATCGCCCCGATCCTCGTCGGCCTCGCCGCGCTGCTGCTCTCGCGCACGGTGCTGGGCCTGCGCATCACGGCCTGCGGCGAGCACCCGACGGCGGCGCGGGCGCAGGGCGTCCCGGTGGCGCGGGTGCAGACCGCGGCCCTGATGCTGGGCGGCGCCGTCGCGGCCCTCGGGGGCGCGCAGCTGGGAATGCACCAGCACGCGTTCATCGCGTCGATGAGCGGGGGCAGAGGGTTTTTGGCGGTGGCGGCGGTGATCCTCGGGCGCTGGCGGCCGGTGCGGGCGGCGGTGTGGGCGACGGGCATCGGGGCGCTGTCGGCGCTCGAGGCCACGCTGGCGAGCAGCGGTCAGGTGCCGACGGTGGTGCTCCAGGCGCTGCCCTTCGCGCTCACGCTGCTGGCGGTGGCGGGCCGATCGGGGAAGTCGCGGGCTCCGGCGGCGCTGGGGTGAGCGGGTCGGGCACGAACCATCGCCCCGCGAGCGCGCCGCGCCACTGGTCGACGCGCGCGGGGAGCGCCCGGCGCAGCACCCACGCCGACGCGAGCATACCCAGGAGGGTAAGCAGCGCCCCGGCCCAGAGGCCGCGGACGGCGTGGGTGAGGGTGACGGTGTGTCGCCCCGCGGGGAGCGCGACGGCGAGCAGGGCCTGCGCGCGGTCGATGGTGCCGGCGGAGGTGGTCCAGCCGGAGTCGGTGTTCTGGTTGACGACGAGGGTGGCGGGGCGCGCGAGGTCGACCTCGAAGCGCAGCACGTTGGGGGTCCATTCGAGCGAGCTCGCGCTGCCGCCGTCGGCGGGCTCGACGCGCTGCTGGGGACCGGGGCCCAGCCAGAGCTGCGGGGCCGGGGTCCAGTCGAAGGCGACGTAGCAGACGGGGGTCCCGACGGCGCGCACGGGGTAGGTGGGCCAGCGCCAGTAGTCGCCGCCGCCCTCCTGGCGGAAGGCCGTCGAGGCTCGGCCCCCAGGGAGCGGCGGGTCGGCGCCCACCTGGAGGCGCGGGCTGTTGACGGCGACGAGGTCGATGACGACGCCGAGCGCGAGGGCGTACTCCAGGCCCACGAAGGCGCGGGCGAGGCCGCGGCGGGGGCGGTGGTCGAGGAGCAGCGCGCGCAGGTCGGCGAGGGCGCGGCCGACGACCAGGGCGAGCAGCACCGTGGCGGGGTAGAGGAAGCGCGAGGGGACGCGCAGCGAGCGGTACACGGGCAGCTCGTGGAGCAGCCCGAAGAGGGAGAAGCCCGGGATGTTTCCGAGGGCGCACCACACCAGGACGGCGGCGACGCCGGCGTCGACGCGGCGGTCGCGGGCGCCCTCGTCGCGGCGGGCGAGCACGGCCACGAGGGCGAGGGCGAAGAGGGCGACCGGGGCGACGCCGATGTAGTCGCCGTACTCGGGCCACACGAAGATGTGTCCGGGGAAGGGGCGCTCGTGGGCGCGCGCGGTCCAGGCCAGCACGACCTCGGCGACGGACATGGAGTCGTCGAGGGGCATGAGCCGCGGGTGCTCGCGCAGCCAGATGAGCACCGGGAGGAGACGCACGCTGGCGAGCAGGGCGAAGAGGGCGCCGGTGAGGGGGAGGGTGACGACGAAGGCGCGGCGCGCGGCGGGGTCGCCGAGGCGGAAGAGGGTGTCGGCGGCGAGGGCCACGATGAGCAATGGAACGGGGTAGGTGCCGCCCTCCCAGACGGCGGCGGCGAGGACGGCGGCGGTGAGCACCGTCCAGCGGGGGTCGGTGCGGGCGCGGCGGTGACCGAGCAGGGCCCACGGGAGGAAGAGGAAGGGGGTGAAGGAGAGGTGACCGCCGCCGAAGTGCTCGGAGCAGAAGCCGCAGGCGGTGACGAGGGCGGCGACCAATACCTGCTCGGGTATGTTGGCGCCGTGGTGGCGGAGCAGCGCGCGCGCGCCGAGGGCGCCCACGAGCAGGTGCACCCAGAGCCAGAGCTTCATCGCCACGGGCGTCGGCAGCCACCCGAAGGTCAGCAGGAACATCACCCCCGGCACGGGGGTCTGCGGGTCTTGATAGAGGGGCACGCCGCCGCAGTGGTAGGGGTTCCAGGAGGGCCACTGGTGGAAGTCGCGGAGGGAGATGCGCGCGGCCTCCCAGGCGCCCGCGAAGGAGCGCCAGTCGTCCGTGGAGGGCGTCTGGTCGAGCACCCACGAGCACACCCGGTGGCCGTCGGGCGCGGCGACGCACATCCGGGCCGTCGGCGCGACGAAGGCCACCACGAGGGCGATGCAGGCGAGCAGGGAGAGCCAGCGGACGTCACGGAGCCAGGCGCGCATAGGGCGCGGAAGGTACCAGCGGAGGCCGCGGCGGTGGGGGGCCCCGCCCGACTACGGCGCCGCGTCCGCCGCCGTCGCCTCCGCGAGCGTGAGCGGCGGCGACGCGCGGGCCCACCGCGCCAGCAGCTCGACGTCCTCGCAGCCCGCGCAGGGCGCCTCCGCGTCGGGCGCAGGGCACTCCCGCCGAACCGCCGCGGCGACCTCCGCCTCGGGCGCCCCCCAGAGCCGCGCGCAGACCACGTTGCGGGCGGTGGCCTCCTGGTCGATGGCGCCCTCGGCGCTGCGCGCGAGCAGCCGCGCGGGCCGCGTCGGGCAGGCGCTGCGGGCGAAGGTGCGGGCGGCGTCGTCGGTGCCCGAGAAGCTCCCGTCGGGCAGCGCGTGCAGCGCGAGCGCGGGGCCGCGCACCTGCGTGGCGAAGTCCGACCCGCAGGCGGCGCTCGGATCGTCGTAGGGGCCGTGGGTGAGCAGGTCGGGCCGGCCGTCGCCGTCGACGTCGCGCACGTCGGTGAGGCGCAGCCCGAGCGCCCGCTCGTACAGGAAGACGCCCCCCTCGGTGAAGCTCCAGACGTGGGCCTGCTGGAAGACGGGGCCCTCGTGGTGGCGGGCGCGCAGCACCAGGGCGAGCTCGGGCGAGCCGTCGCGGTCGTAGTCGTAGGCGCTCATCGACACCACGGAGACCTCCGAGTCGCCGGGCTGCTGCCAGAGGTTGAAGGGGGTGGCGCTGGCGGCGTCCTCGTCCTCGGACGGGGCGGCGGGCCACGCGCCGAATCGCCCTGCCTCGGGACCGAGGCGCACCAGCGCGTAGCGGGCCCACCACGCGCGACCGTCGACCCGCACGCGCTCGGGCACCAGCGCCCACGCGCGGCCCCCGCTCGGGTCGGCCATACACCGGTTGGTGAACATCGCCCGGAGCGCGCCCAGGTCGGCCCCGGCGTCCCCGGCGGCGGCGTGGTCGAGCACCTTGCGCGCCTCGCCCGCGGCGCGCTCACACGGCGCGAGCGGGGGCCGCGCGGCCGCGTCGACCGCGCGCTGGGCCGGGACGACCGGCGGGGCGTTGGCCGCGGGCGCCGTGGGGCGTTCGCAGCCGACGAGGGCGAGGACACCAAAGGCCAGCGAGGGGGCGCGCATGGGAGGGGCGACGCGGGTGATGCGCGACGACGGCCCGCGCGGTCAAGGGGCGTCAATGGCCCCAGAAGAGAGCACCCGCCCAGGCCTGCAATCCCGGGCCTCGCCCTCCGAGGGGAGCACCCGCCCAAACCGCCAGTCCCAGGCCTGACCGACACCTCGTTCCTCTCGACAGTGATGCCCACCGAATTGAGTGGACCAGGCCGGGGACTGGCGGCCTGGGCGGGTGCTCCCCTCGGAGGGCGAGGCCGGGAACTGCAGCCTGGGCGGCTGCTCCCTCGGAGAGCCACGACGAGCGGGCGGCCCACCCATGACAGCGCGGCCCTCAACCCACTGCGCTACAGCTCCAGGTCGGCGCTCGCGCTGCGCAGCGCCGGGGCGCGCAGGGCGACCGCGAGGTGCATCGGCGGGGCGTCGAGCTCGCGCGCGATGAAGCCCACGAGGCCATCGGCCTTCGCGTCGATGGCCGCGCTCTCCGCCGCGCTCCAGGGCAGCGCGGGGCGCAGGCGGAGCTGCGAGAGGGCCGCGTCGAAGGCCCAGGTGCCGACCACCGCGCCGTCGACGAGGATGAGCGGCGTCGCCGTGCTCTGCCGCGCGAGGGCGGCGCGGGTGGCGTCGGACGCGCAGAGGCCGACGAGCTCGGGCCGGGCGTCGACGAGCGGGTCGCGCACGGGCAGCAGGTCGACGGCGATGCCCTCCCCGGCCGCGGGGACGGCGAAGTCTTCGGGCACGAGGTGCTCGCCCGCGACGCCCTCGATGGTCACGGTGCGCAGCTTGAGGGGCTTGAGCGCGGCGACGGCGCGGCTGTTGGCGATGCCGAAGGCCGCGGCGAAGAGGCGGGGCGAGACGGGAGCGTGGGCCTTGATCCACTCCAGGCTGAGCTTCGGCACGGCCTCGGCGGCGGGCGGGACCACCTTCGGCATCGGGTCGAGGCGGTAGCGCCACGGGTCGCGGTCGATGCGCCCCTCGGTGGGCTCTCGGTCGACCTCGCCGACGGCCCACATGCCGCGCAGCACGAGGCCTGCGAGGGTGACGCAGCCGGCCCGGCGGCCGGGCTCGCCGAGGTCCCGGCGGGCGTCGCGGGGCAGGGCGTCGCGCAGGGCGTCCGAGGTGCGGGGCTTCGCGAGGGCCTCGCGGATGGCCTCGCGGGTGCTGAGCAGGTCGCGGGAGGACAGCCCGCAGGCGGCGGCGAGGCGGGCCTCGCGGGCGGCGTGCTCGGCGACGGCGAAGGCGCGCACCGCGGGCGCGTTGGCGGCGGAGACCACCCACGAGAACCCGCGCGGGCCCGGGACCAGGGCGAGGGTGTGGTCGCGGAAGAGGGCCTGATCGAGGGCGCTGCGGTGGGTGAGGGCGTGGCGGGCGACGAGGGCGAGGGCGGGGGAGGCGCCGACCGGGCAGGGCAGGCCCCCGACGGCCGTGACGAGCTCGGGGAGCGGGAGCGGAGGGCCGGCGGCGAGGTGTTGGCGCGCGCGCCAGGCTCGCCTTGCTTCGGCCAGGGTGAGCACGTTTGACATCGGTGGGGACCTTAGCGCCAGAGGGGAATTCCGCAACGCCGCGGGCGCGTACGCGCGGTGCCTTCCACCGCGGGTCAGCGCCAGAGGTCCATCGAGGGCGAGTAGGTGTTCACGCTCGCGCTGTACGAGCCGCTGCTGCCGCTGGTCGATCCGCCGAGCGCCACGAGGCGCCCGTCGGCGAGCGGGGCGAGGCCGAAGTAGAGCCGCGCGGTGGGAATGGGCGCGATCGTGCGGTAGGTGCGCGCCACGGGGTCGAGGGCCCAGCTCGTGCTCGTCACGCCCAGGCTGGCGTCGCCGCTGACGATGTAGATCCGCCCGCCGAGGAGGGCGACGCCCGGCGAGAAGCGGGCATCGGGCATCGGTGGGCCGCTCGACCAGGTCGTTGCCCCCGCCGCGAGCACCTGCGTGGTCGCGATCGTCGTGACCGAGCTCACCCCGCCGAAGACCCAGATCGAGCCGTCCGGCGCGGTCGCCGCGCGCGAGGAGCTCACCCCCGTCGGGAGCGACGGGAAGCTCGTCCAGCGCATCGTCGTCGGGTCGAGCACCTCGACGACCCCGGTGATCGTGCCGCTCCCGGTGCGCCCCGAGATGGCGAAGATGCGACCGCTCCGGTCGGTGGCGACGGCGTGCGAGTGCCGCCCCGTCGCGAGGCTGGCCATCGCCACCCACGCGTTGTTGGCGGCGTCGTAGGCCCACACGTTGGTCACCGCCGCGCTCGACGAGTTGCGCCCGCCGATGACGTACACCCGGCCGTCGAGACCGACCGTCACGCCCGGGTTCCACACGGCCACCGGGAGCGGGGCGCGCGCGGTCCAGGTGCCCCGCGCGGGCGTCCACTCCTCGACCAGCGTCGAGGCCGTCACGCTCGAGGTCGCGCCGCCGATGACGTAGAGGGTCCCGGCGGCGGTGACCGCGACGCCCATGCCGTTGCGCGCCGTCGGGAGCGCGGGCAGCGGCGCCGTCACGGCGCACGCCCCGGCCGCGCACGACTGCCCCGCGGCGCAGGCCCGCCCGCACCCGCCGCAGTGCTGCGCGCTCGTCTGCGTCGACGCCTCGCAGCCGTTGGCGGCGGACCCGTCGCAGTCCGCGAAGCTCGCCCCGCAGGCGACGGCGCAGGCGCCCGCGGCGCAGGTCACCGTGGTGTTCGCGGCGCCGAGCCCGGGGCACGCGCGCCCGCAGCCGCCGCAGTGCTGCGGGTTGGCGCCGGTGGCCGTCTCGCAGCCCGTGACCGCGCTGCCGTCGCAGTCGCCGAAGCCTGCCGCGCAGGCGATGGCGCACGCGCCCGCGGCGCAGCTCGGCGCGCCGTTGATCGCCGCGCAGACCCGGCCGCACGCGCCGCACGCGGTCACCGAGCCGGCCAGGTCGACCTCGCAGCCGTTGGCCGGCGCCCCGTCGCAGTCGCCGAAACCTTGCCCGCAGCTCACCCGGCACACCCCGGCGCTGCACGCGGGCGCGGCGTTGGGCGCCGCGGGGCAGGGCGTCGGCGTGTAGCCGAAGCCGTCGGCGTTGCAGACCTGGCGCGCCGTCGCCGATGCGCAGCTCGCGCTGCCCGGGGCGCAGACCTGCGCCACGCACGCCCCGTCGCGGCACGACGTCCCGGCGGCGCAGGCGGAGCTGGTGGCGCCGCTCCCGTTGGCGGCGCACACGCTACGGGTGCGCGCGTCGACGCACGCGGCGGCGTTGGGCGCGCAGCGCTGGGCGGCGCAGGTGCGGTCGGCGGCGCAGAACTGCCCGCTCGCGCAGTCGACGTCGGCGGCGCAGTCGACGCAGACGCCGCCGGGGTCGCACACCTGGTCGAAGGCGCTGCACTGCCGCGACGAGGTGCACGGCGTCGGCGCCGCGACGCAGCTCCCGGCCCGGCAGACCGACGGGGCGGTGCAGTCGACGTCGGAGAGGCAGTCGACGCAGCGCCCCGCGGCGGTGTCGCAGACCTGGCCGGCGCAGGTGCGAGACGACATGCAGGCCGTGGCTGCCACGCAGCGACGGGCGCTGCACACGGGGGTCGCGCCGGCGCACTGGGCGGCGGTCACGCACTGCACGCAGCGGCCGGTGAGCCGATCGCAGACGCCCGCCGCGCAGTCGCGATTGGACGCGCACGCCGTCGGGGGGACGTCGACCGGGGGGACATCGACCGGAGGGACATCCTCCACGGGGACATCGACCGCGGGGACATCGACCGCGGGGACATCGACCGCGGGGACATCGACCGCGGGGACATCGACTGCGGGGACATCGACGGGCATCGCGCCGTCGCTCACACCGAGGTCCGCGGCGGCGTCCGGGAAGGGGCCGCCGGGATTCGACAAGGCCTTGGGCGAGCAGGCGGAGAGCAGGAGCGAGACCACCACAATGCGAGACGCGCACATCATCCATCGACCTCCCAGAGGGTGCGCCGACGCTACCACGCGGGCGCCAAAGCCTCTGACAGACGGTGGCCGAGGGGTTCTAGAGCGGTGGCCCGACGGGTCGGGTACGCGAGCCCCCACCCCCGGCCCCGCCCCCACGAGTGGGGGCAGGGAGGTCGGAGCGCCAGAGCACTGTGGAAGAAGGGTTTTCTGCACCCTCCCCCACTCGTGGGGGAGGGCAAGGGTGGGGGCTCGCGAGACGGTGTGCTCAACCCACCGGGCCACCGCTCTAGTACCGCGCCGCAAGAGTTCTGACGGGTTGAGCAGGGCGCCTTGGGAGGAGAACCGCAAGGGTCGCAAGGGTCGCAAGGGAGCGACGGACTTGGGCGGGCAGGTGCTCCAACGCTCTCGCGAACCCGATGCGGCAGCGCCAGCGCCGGCGGAACTCCCCTTGCGACCCTTGCGACCCTTGCGGTTCTTATCCTCCGAGGCAGCCTCGGCTCAACCCGTCAGAATTCCTGCGGCGAGGTACTACGACCCTCTCAAGGGAAGGCGAAGACGCCGCCCTGCGGGTGCGCGGCGGCGACCTCGTCGGCGTGCGCGACGATGCGGTCGCGGCGGGTGAGCACGGCGGCGATCTGCGCCTCGGAGAGGCACGGCCCGAGCGGGTCTTCGGCCATGGCGCCTTGGAGGGACTGCGCCGTGAGCCCGCGCAGCGCGCGCAGCAGCGACGGGGAGAAGCGCTGCACATGGTCGAGGCGGGCGGCCTGGTCGCTGGGCCTCGCGCCGAGGCCGCCGTTGATGGCGCTGAACGACGCGCCGTTGTCCATGAAGAGCATCGGCCGCGGGGCTTCGGCTGCGGGGGCGCGCTGCCGGAGGATGTTGCCGCCCGACCAGCGGTCGACGTTGTCTTCGAGGAAGTCGAAGAGCAGCAGGGCGGAGAGCTCGGCGGCGAGGCTCACGTCGGGGGGTAGGAGGGGGCGGGCGATGTCGAGGAGCTCGGCGTAGCGCTCGACGCCGGGCACGGGCTCGAGGGCGCCCGGCACCCAGTACATCATCGCGCCGGGGACCTCTTCGGCGCGCCCGAGCAGCTCGGTCATCACCCGCTGCGAGAAGGCCGTGTCGCCCGAGGCGTCGGCGGCGCGCTGGAGGGTCTCCCGGGGCATGAGCCGACCGCAGGCCGGCGGGGTGCGGTGCAGGTCGAGCAGGCGGCCGAGGCGGTACGCCGCGAGCTCGGCGCGGTAGTTGGCCACCTCGGCGCGCTGCTGCGGCTTGAAGAGGGCGCGCTGCCCGCCGGTGAGCCAGACGCGAAACGACAGGGTGCTGCCGCCGCGGTTGCGCTCGATGCGCTCGATGGGGGCGCGGCAGAGGCGGGCGAGCTGCGCGACGTCATCGCCGCCCAGGAAGCCACGGCCGTGGGTCCATACGCCCGCGTCGGAGGAGGCGGGGCGCGCCATCGGGGGGCCGAGGCGGGAGCGGGGGAGGGGGGAGACGTCGGGCGGCGCCGCGGCGGGCGCCGTGGAGGGGACGACCCGGACGGCGACCTCGGGCGGTCGGACGGATTCTGGATCGCGGCATGCAACGCAGGCCACGATGGCGGAGACCAGATGGACCCACGATTGACGATGCAGAAGCGGTGTGGCAAGCGTGCGCGGCATTCGAGGACCGATCCAGTGCGAACCCTCTATCACAGCGCCGGGCAGAAGGCGCTCGCCTGGGCGCTGATCGTCTCTGGCTACGCCCTCCCCGCGTCGGCCGTCGACGTGTGGACCACGCCCAACCCGGGCATCCGCCACCTCCATCGCACGACGCCGGCGCCCGCGGAGTTCCACGCGCTGGTGATCGACCTCGACGTGCCGGGGGTGCAGATCCGCTGCACGCCCCCGCGCGAGCGCTGGAAGAGCACGAGCGCCTACGCCCGCGACGCCAACCTCTCCGCGGCCATGAACGGCGGCTTCTGGGGCCTCTTCGGCCAGGGGGCCGAGGGGCTCGCGGCGGGCGGCGGGCAGATCTGGGGCAGCGACGACGCCGAGCACGGGTTCTTCGCCGTGACGGCCACCGGGCGGGCCTTCGTGTCGCCGCCCAGCGACGTGGTGCAGGCCGGTCGGCGGCGCATCACCGACGGCGTGTCGGGCCGCCCGATGATCGTCGACAGCGGCCGCATCGCGACGGAGCTGTACACCTTCCCGCGCACCTTCAGCCGCGAGCCGCGCTCGGCGGTGGGGGTGTCCGAAGACGGGCGCAAGGTGATCCTGGTGACCGTCGACGGGCGCCGCGCCACCAGCCGCGGCGGCACCCTCACGGAGATGGCCGAGCTCATGATCGAGCTCGGCGCCGTGCGCGCGATCAACCTCGACGGCGGCGGCTCGACGACGATGTACGTCGGCGGCGAAGGGGGCGTGGTCAACCGCCCGTCGCGCGGCTGGGAGCGCGAGGTGATCAACCACATCGGCGTGCTCGCGCCCGCTCCCCCCGCCGCTGCAGCTGCGGCGCCGGTGGTGCAGGCGACGCCCGCGGCGGTGCTGGCCGAGGCCGAGCGCGCGCGGCGGCTGCCGCAGGCGGGCGGCGGCGACGTCGAGCAGGGGCAGGGCACGGGGCTGCGCGGCTGGCTGCGGGCGAAGTTCGGGCGGCTCGCGGCCATCGACCGGCTGCACCTCGGGCGGCACCGCGAGGTGGTGGTGCCGGTGCTCTCCGTGGCGGCGGTGCTCTTCGTGCTGTCGGCGATGTTCTGGGCGGTGTCGCGGGTGCGGCGCGCCCGGTCGCGCGCCCTGCACGCCCGGGAGGGCTGAGCGGTGTCCGCGCCGGCGGTGGGTACGGGCTCCGCCCTCGAGCGGCGCATCGTGCGCGAGGTAGGCCGGGCCGTCGTCGAGCACGGGCTCATCGAGGAGGGCGACCGGGTGATGGTCGCGCTCTCCGGCGGCAAGGACAGCTACGCGATGCACGAGGCGCTGCGCATCCTGCAGCGGCGCGCGCCGGTGAAGTACGAGCTGGTGGCGGTGCACCTCGACCAGGGGCAGCCGGGCTACGACGGCGCCCCGCTGCGCGCGTGGATGTCCGCCCAGGGCGGCGAGTGGCACATCCTGCGCGAGGACACCTACTCGGTGGTCGTCGACAAGGTGCCGGAGGGGGCGACGTACTGCGCGCTGTGCTCGCGGCTGCGCCGGGGGGTGCTCTACCGCGCGGCGACGGAGCTCGGGTGCACGAAGATCGCGCTGGGCCACCACCGGGAAGACGCCATCGAGACGCTGCTGCTCAACCTGTTCTTCGCGGGCAAGGTGGCGGCGATGCCGGCGCGGCTGCGCTCGGACGACGGCGCCAACGTGGTGATCCGCCCGATGATCGGGTGCGCCGAGGAGTGGCTCGCGGAGTATGCCGTCGAGCGGGCGTTCCCCATCCTGCCGTGCAATCTCTGCGGGTCGCAGTCGCAGGCGCAGCGCAAGCAGGTGAAGGCGCTGCTGGGCCAGCTGGAGTCGGCGCACCCCGGGGTGAAGGCTTCGGTCTTCGCGGCGCTGGGCAACGTGCGCCCGACGCAGCTGCTCGACCGCAGCCTCGCGCTCAAGGCCGAAGACCAGCGCGACGACCGCGGCTCGAAGCCCGGTCGGGTGCGGGCGCCGCTGCTGGGGAGCGACGGCCGCCTGCGGGTGCTCGACGAGTAGGCGACCTCGCCCTGCGCTGCCGCGCCGTCCCGACGTCGACCCCGGTATCGTCCCCGGCGTCCGCGCTCGCCCGTCCGACCGTGTCATCCCCTCCTCGGTCGACGGCGGAAGGAGAGCCACAGCGCGATAGCGCATGTGCCCTGAAGAGAGCGACAACCCGCCTCCCGGACAAGCGATTAGAGTGCGCGTGGGACGCACCCCGAGGAGATCCCCGACCCGATGATGTTCAGACAACTCTTCCCATGGATCGCCGTCGCCGCACTGGGCGCCGCGCTGTTCGGCTGTACCAGCGGCACCGCCATCGTCGGCGGCAACGCCGACGGCGGCACGATGGACGTCGCCGTCGACGTGCAGTGCACCACCGCGCAGACCCGCTGCGGCGCGGCCTGCGTCGACCCGCAGAGCGACCCCGACCACTGCGGCAGCTGCGGCACCCGCTGCGCGCGCATCGAGGCCTGCGTGATGGGCCGCTGCGCGCTCCAGTGCCCGAGCGGCCAGGCGGCGTGCAACGGCCGCTGCGTCGACCTCGGCACCGACCGCGCCAACTGCGGCGCGTGCGGCGCCACCTGCGCGAGCGGGCAGGTGTGCGCCAACCGCCAGTGCGGCCTCGAGTGCGGCGCCAGCCTCGCGACCTGCGCGGGCTCTGCCAGCGACGCGGGCGTCTCCGACGGCGGGGGCGAGCGCTACTGCGCCAACACCCGCACCGACCGCAACAACTGCGGCGGCTGCGGCATGGCCTGCGCCGCGGGGCAGATCTGCGACAACGGCGCGTGCGCCCTCAGCTGCCCGGCGGGCCAGTCGGCCTGCGGCGGGCGCTGCTTCGACCTCAGCGCCGACAACGCCCACTGCGGCGGCTGCGGGATGGCCTGCGCGAGCGGCCAGGTGTGCTCCGCGGGCACCTGCCAGGTGTCGTGCCTCGCGGGCACCACCAACTGCTCCGGCGCCTGCCGCGACCTGAGCACCGACAACGCCCACTGCGGCGCGTGCGGCGCGGTGTGTCCGAGCGGCCAGGTGTGCTCCGGCGGGACGTGCCAGGTGTCGTGCCTCGCGGGCACCACCAACTGCTCCGGCGCCTGCCGTGACCTCCAGGTGAGCAACGGCAACTGCGGCGGCTGCGGGATGGCCTGCGCGAGCGGCCAGGTGTGCTCCGCGGGCACCTGCCAGGTGTCGTGCCTCGCGGGCACCACCAACTGCTCCGGCGCCTGCCGCGACCTGAGCACCGACAACGCCAACTGCGGCGCGTGCGGCGTGGCGTGCGCCCCGGGGCAGCTCTGCTCCGGGGAGATGTGCCGGGTGTCGTGCGCGGCGGGCACGAGCAACTGCTCGGGCGCATGCCGCGACCTCGCGACGGACAACGCCAACTGCGGCGCGTGCGGGACCTCCTGCGCCGCGGGGCAGGTGTGCTCCGGCGGGATGTGCCGGGTGTCGTGCGCGGCGGGCACGAGCAACTGCACCGGGGTGTGCCGCGACCTCCAGACGGACAACAACAACTGCGGCGAGTGCGGCACCGCCTGCGCCCCGGGTCAGGTGTGCTCCGGCGGGACATGCCGGGTGTCGTGCGCGGCGGGCACCACCAACTGCACCGGGGTGTGCCGCGATCTCCAGAGCGACAACGCCAACTGCGGCGGCTGCGGGACGGCGTGCGCGCCGGGGCAGCTGTGCTCCGGCGGGATGTGCCGGGTGTCCTGCGCGGCGGGCACCACCAACTGCGCGGGCGTGTGCCGCGACGTGCAGACCGACAACGCCAACTGCGGGGCCTGCGGGCTCGGCTGCCCCGACGGGCAGCTGTGCTCCGGCGGGATGTGCCGGGTGTCCTGCGCGGCGGGCACCACCAACTGCGCGGGCGCCTGCCGCGACACCGCGACCGACAACGCCAACTGCGGCGCGTGCGGCACGGTGTGCCCCGGCGGGCAGCTGTGCTCCGGCGGGACGTGCCGGGTGTCCTGCGGGTCGGGCACCACCAACTGCGCGGGCGTGTGCCGCGACCTCCAGAGCGACAACGCCAACTGCGGCGGCTGCGGGATGCCCTGCGCGCCGGGCAGCGCCTGCCAGGCCGGGGCCTGCGCGGTCACCTGCGCGGCCGGGACGACCGTGTGCAGCAACACCTGCCGCGACCTCCAGACCGACCGCGCCCACTGCGGCGCGTGCGGGACGGTCTGCGCCGCGGGTCAGGTCTGCGCCTCGGGCGTGTGCGCGGTCTCGTGCCCCGGCGCCCAGAGCGTGTGCGGCGGGCGCTGCGTCGACCTCCAGACCGACAGCGCCAACTGCGGCGTGTGCAACACCTCGTGCGGGGCGGGCCAGGCCTGCCAGGGCGGCGTGTGCGTGGTGCGCTGCCCGACGGGCCTGAGCAACTGCAGCGGCCTGTGCCGTGACGTGACCGTCGACACCAACAACTGCGGCGGATGCGGCGTCGTCTGCCCGTCGGGCCGGCTCTGCACCGCGGGCGCGTGCACCTGCCCGGCGCCGCTGCGCGACTGCTCCGGCACCTGCCGGGACGTCCAGACCGACCCGCTCTCTTGCGGCGCCTGCGGCACCGCCTGCCCGGCGGGCCAGGCCTGCAACGCCGGCCTCTGCGTGGGCCTCTGCGGCACCGGGCAGTCCAACTGCTCGGGCTCGTGCCGCTCGCTCGGCTCGGACACCGCCCACTGCGGCGCGTGCGGCAACGTCTGCCCGACCCGGGCCAACGCCACCACCACCTGCACCAGCGGCGGCTGCGGCTTCACCTGCGTCACGGGCTTCCGCGACTGCAACGTCAACCCGGCGGACGGCTGCGAGGTCAACCTCGCGTCGGACACCGCCAACTGCGGCGCCTGCGGCAACGTGTGCGCGAACAGCTGCTCGGCCGGGGCCTGCGTGCTCACCGGCCGCACCATCCCGGGCTTCTCGGGTCAGCTCGGGCCCGACTTCTCCAACGAGGGCTGGAGCCAGTGCGTCGGGTACTTCGACCAGGTGAACTCCGACGACATCCCCAACAGCGGCTGGGCCAACCCCTGCGCGAGCTCGACGTACACCCGCCTGCGCCTCGCCTGCGGCGCGTCGGCCGGCGCCGTCCGCTACATCGACGTGTCGCGCAACGTCTTCGCGACCCCGCTGGTGAGCTACCCCGAGACGGGGCTCATCTACAACCGCAACTACCCCGCCAGCGATAACTTTATCTACGCCTCGGGCAACAACCCCAACACCGGCACCTCGTGGTGGGACAACGGCAACGGCTGCGACGAGTCCTCGACCAACATCACGATCAACAACTCCTGCAACTACGACGTCGCCAACTGCTTCGGGCAGAACCTCCCGGGCTCGCGCTACCTGTACGTGTACGTCCAGCCCTGATCGCCCTCGCGGCCGCGGCGCCCTCCCCGCCGCGGCCCGCGTGACCCCTCTCACAGCATGATGATCATCGCCTCGCGGCTCGCGATGGCGCGGAAGATCCGGGCCGAGCGCTCCGCGGTGTCTCGCATGATGCGGGCGACCACGGCCACGCCGTCGGTCTCCCGGCAGACATGCACCCTGGTCTCCATCCGCTGGCTGCAGCGCATGAGCGTCATCCTCGCAGCCCCGGCGGGCCGCCGCCGGACCGACGTCAGGTTTCTGGCGCGGAAGCACACCTCTCGCGCCTCTCACCCATGGGCGCCTCGACCGCGTCGAGGCAAACCCCGCCCTGCGGGTTGAGGTCGCCCGCTACCGCCCGCGCCGCCCCTTCGCCTTCGTTCTCGCCTTCGCCCCGGCGGTCACCTTCACCCAGGCCTCCAGCGCCGCGACGTCGCCCATCGTGCTTGCCACCTTCCCCCCGCGCCGCACCTCCGCCACCGCCTTTGCCCTCGCCTTCGGCGCCGCCCTCCGTCGCCACGCCGCCTCCGCCCGCGCCGAGGCCTCCGCCACGCGCCCGTGCTCGTGCACCTCGAAGTCCACCGCCTGCACCGCCTCCTCGATGGTCGCGAAGCGCTCCATCACCTCGCCGTCGACACGCACCTCCCACCGCCGGCCCCGCGCCCCGGCGCCCGCGCGCGCCACCACCAGCGCCTCGCTCAGCCGCCCCGGCGCCGGCTCGTAGTGCAGCGCCAGCCCGTGCCGCCCCAGCGAGGCCCACGCGTTGCGCGAGATGGCCCGCACCTCCACGTCGACCTCCTGCGTCAGCGGGTCGAAGGCCTCCGCCCTCGCCTGGATCTCCCCCAGCGTGATGGCCCCCGCCTCCACCTCGAAGCCCGGGTGGTCGAAGGCCAGGCTCTCCAGCCACCGCTGCGCCTCGTCCGCCTCGCGCCCCTCCAGGTCGAGCGCGCGCGGCATCCCGAAGAGCGACGGCAGCGAGCACAGGCTCAGCTCCGACACGTCCACGAAGTCCAGCACCAAGCAGTCGCGCTTGCCCGGCGCCAGCCGCGTGCCGCGCCCCACGCACTGCGCGTACATCCCCTCCGAGCGCGTCGGCCGCGCCATCGCCACGCACGACACCCCCGGGTCGTCGAAGCCCTCGGTGAGCACCGCCACGTTGGTCAGCACCTGGAGCCTGCCCTCGCCGAAGTCCCGCAGCACCCGCGCCCGGTCGTCGCTGGCCATCTCGCCGTGCACCGTGCCCGCGCGCACCCCGAGGGCCAGCAGCGAGCGCCGCAGGTGCTGCGCGTGCGCCACCGTCACGCAGAACGCGATGGTGCGCCGGTCCCGGGCCAGCTCCTGGATGGTGCGCGCCACCAGGGCGTTGCGCTCCTCGATGTCCACCGCCTCGGCGAGCTCGTCCTCGCGGAAATCGTTACCCGTGCTGGTAAGCCGCGTGAGGTCGGCGCGGGTCGCCACCCGGTACCCCCGCAGCGGCACGAGGTACCCGTCGCGGATCATCTCCGGCAGCGTGCGCGCGTACACGATGGCCTCGAAGACGTCGTCGAGGCCCTTGCCGTCGCCCCGGGCCGTGGTCGCGGTGAAGCCCACGAGGGTGCCCGTCCACCCGGGGTCGAAGCACCCGAGCTCGCGCAGCACCCGGAGGTTGTCGTCCGCCGCGGCGTGGTGGCACTCGTCGTAGATCACCAGGCCCACGTCCCGGCCCGCCATCAGCCGCGCGAGGCGCTCGCTGCGCAGCGAGCGCACGGAGCACACGACCACCCGCGCGTCGCCGCCCGCCCGCTGCGGGCCCTGCTCGATGGCCACCACGGCCTCCGCGCCGAGCGCCCGCTGGAGCTTCGAGCGCGCCTGCGCCAGCAGCTCCTCGCGGTGCGCGATGACCAGCACGGGCCGCCGCGCGAGCCGCGCGAGGTGCGCGAACACCACGGTCTTGCCCGCCCCCGTCGGGAGGCACACCAGCATCCGCCGGGTGCCCGCCCGCCGCGCCGCGAGCACCGCCTCGACCGCGTCGCGCTGGTACGGCCGCAGGCTCGGCGCGTCGCCGGTCACTGCCGCCCGAAGGCCGACCCGAACTGCGACGCCGTCGAGGTGTGCGAGAAGATCTGCGCCAGCACCGGGGTGGCGGCCCCGCGGTAGACCGACACCGTGTAGCGGGTGGGCTGCCCCAGCGCGAAGTCGAAGACCCCATCGCGGTTGATGTCCCCGAGGCGCGCCACCGCGCGGCCCATCGCAGCGACACCCGCCGTGGGCGCGTAGGTCTGCGCGGGCGTGGCCCCGAGGCCCCCGGGGCCGCCCTGGAAGAGGTACGCCCGGTCGGCGCCGGGCGCCCCCACGAGCACGTCCCCGTAGCCGTCGCCGTTGACGTCCGCGAGGCCCTCCACCGACCAGCCGAACTGCACCGCGCCGCCGGGCACCCCGAGCGTCGCCGCCGGGGTCGTCCCGAGGCCCGCCGCGCCGCCCTCGAACACGTACGCCGTGCCCGCGCTGTACGCGCCCACCACCATGTCGGGGTAGCCGTCGCCGGTCACGTCGCCCGCCGCCGCGACCGCGAAGCCGAAGCCCGAGGCCCCGCCCGGCGCGCCCACCACCGTCGCCGCGCGCAGCCCCGCCGCGCCGCCGAGGGCGACGTAGACGTTGTTCGAGCCGTTGGTGCCCACCGCCACGTCGCCGTAGCCGTCGGCGTTCACGTCCCCGAGGCCCGCCAGCGCGACGCCGTAGTTCGACGGGCTCCCGATGGCGGCGATGGGCAGCGCCTCGGCCGTGGCCGGAATGCCCGCCGCGCTTCCCAGGTACACGAAGGCCCGGTTGGACATCGGCGCCCCCACCAGGAGGTCGGCGTACCCGTCGCCGTTGACGTCGCCGGCGCCCGCCACCGCGGCGCCGAACTGCACCGTGCTCGCCGGGGCGAGCAGCACCGTCGGCCGCGTCGTGGCCAGGCCCGTCGCGCTGCCAAGGTACAGGTACACCCGGCCGGTGCCGGGCTCGCCCACCGCCGCGTCGCCGTACCCGTCGCCGTTGATGTCCCCCAGCGCCGCCGCCGAGGTGCCGAAGGTCGCGCCGTTGGCGATCGTCGTGAACACCGTGCTGAACCCGCTGGTGGTCCCGAGGTACAGCCGCGCCTGGTTGACCCCCGGCGCGCCGACCAGCAGCTCCGGCGACCCGTTGGCGTCGGCGTCGAGCACCGCGCCCCACGCCGCGCCCACCGCCGGGCGCTGCGCCGCGGCCACGTAGAACATCGTCGCCGTCCCCGGCAGCGTCGCCGTCGAGCCTCCCACCCGGCCGCTCGCGCGCCAGAAGTACGTCCCGGGCGCCAGCAGCGCCGCGCCCGCGCCGGACGACCCGCTGAGCGTCACCGTGCCCGCCACCATGGTGCACGCGCGGTCGCGGCACACCTCCACCAGGGCGCCGTCCTGCCCCGGCGGCAGCGCCACCCGGAAGGTGGGCGTCTGCGACGTGGCGAAGCTGAAGCCCGCCGGCGACACCCCCCGCGGCGGCGTGCGCACGCACACCGCGCCGCTCAGGTCGTAGCCCGCGTCGCAGGTCACCACGCACGCGCTCGCCACGCAGGCCGAGGTCGCGTTCGCCGGCGCGTTGCACGCCCGCCCGCACGCCCCGCAGTGTCCCAGGCTGGTGCGCGTGTCGACCTCGCACCCGTTGCCCGGCGCCGCGTCGCAGTCGCCGAAGCCCGCCGCGCACGCCAGCCCGCAGCGCGAGCCCGCGCAGGAGCCCGTCGCGTTGGCCGCCGCCGGGCACCGCACGCCGCAGCCGCCGCAGTGGTTGGCGTCGATGGCGAAGCTCGCCTCGCAGCCGTTGAGCCCGTTGCTGTCGCAGTCGCCGTAGCCCGCCGCGCACGCGATGCCGCACACCCCGCCGGCGCAGGTCGGCGTCGCGTTGGCCGCCGTCGCGCAGCGGCGACCGCACATCCCGCAGCTCGCCGGGTTCGTGCGGAGGTCGGCCTCGCAGCCGTTGCTCGCGAGCGCGTCGCAGTTGCCGAAGTCCGCCGCGCAGGTGAGCAGGCACGCCCCCGCCATGCACGACGGCGTCGCGTTGGCCCCGGCCGCGCACCCCCGCCCGCAGGCGCCGCAGTTCGCCACGCTCGTGCGCGTGTCGACCTCGCACCCGTTGCCCGCCGCGGCGTCGCAGTTGCCGTAACCCGCCGCGCAGGTGATCGCGCACGCCGACGACGCGCACACCGCCGTCGCGTTGGCCGCCCCGGAGCACACGTTGCCGCACGCCCCGCAGTGCACCGCCGAGGCGCGCACCAGCACCTCGCAGCCGTTGGTCGCGACCCCGTCGCAGTCGCCGTAGCCCGCGACGCACGCGAGCTCGCAGCGCCCCGCCGCGCAGCGCGCCGTCGCGCCCGTCCCCCCGGTGGGGCACACGTTGCCGCACGCGCCGCAGTTGCGGGCGTCGGAGTCGGTGTTGACGCAGCTCGTGCCGCAGCGGCTGGGCGTCGGCGACACGCAGCCGCTCACGCACGCGAAGCCCGACGGGGCGCCCGCGACCATGCCGCAGTTGGGCGTCGGCTCGCGGCAGCTCGCGATGCAGGTGCCGCAGCGGGTGGCGCTGTTGAGCAGCGACTCGCAGCCGTCGGTCACGACGCCGTTGCAGTCCCCGCGGCCGGGCAGGCAGCCCGTGTTGCCGAACACGCACGCCCCGCGCGCGCAGGTGACCCGCGCCGGGTCGGCCCCCGGGCGCAGGGCGCAGTCCTGGCCGCACGCGCCGCAGTTGCGCGGGTCGGTGTCGGTGTTGGTGCAGCTGCCGTTGCACACCGCCACGCAGCCCGCATCCACGGGGCCCGCGTCCGGAGGGCCCGCGTCCGGAGGGCCCGCGTCGGCGGCGCCGAGGTCCGCGGGGCCGCCGACGTCGGCGGGGCCGGGGGCGTCGACCCGCAGGCCCGCGTCCGTGCCCGCGTCCAGGGGCGCCCCGAGGTCGTCGTCCACGACCCCGGTGTCCTTCTCGGGCACGAACTTCTCGTCGACCACGGCGACGTCGTCGGGCGCCACGCCGGCTTCGTTCTCGTCGCCCGCCGCGCACCCCGCCAGCAGCCCGAGGGCCACGACCATCCCGACCTCGCCACGTCGCATCATCGCCCGCGCACGATCGCACGGAACCCAGCGCCCGAGGCAACTCTCCCTCGCCCAGCGCTGCGCCCGATCACGGCCATGGTAGGGTGCGCCGCGTCGTGGTGGTGCATCGCTGGCAGTTCGTCCCGAGCCCGGTCATCGAAGCGCCCGACCTCGCGTGCGTCGACACCCCGCGCGCCGAGCAGATCGCCATCCTCCTCGGGCTCGTCGCCCTCGTCGCCGTGGTCACCGCGTGGCGCACCCGCGACCGCGTCGCCGTCGCCGGCCACGGCGCCCTCTGGGCCATCTCCTCGCTCCTCGTCGGGGCCCTCCAGACGGTGCTCACCCTCGCGCTCGTCGCCCCGGGCTGCGCCAACGCCCACACCGTCGGCTGGATGCTCGCCTGGGCCTCCCCGTGGGCCCTCGCCGCGGGCTTCTTCCGCACCGGCGTCGCGCCCCCGCCGCCGCCCCTCGACACCTCCGTCTTCGACCCGCCGCCCCCGCCATGAAGAAGCGACTGCTGCCGCTCCTCGCCCTCGCCCTCGCCCCACGGCCCGCCCTCGCGCAGGTGCCCGCCCGCCCCTACGACCACGTCGTCGTGGTGAGCTTCGACGGCATGCGCCCCGACGGGATGGAGCGCGCCGACGCCCCGACCCTCCACCGCCTGCGCGCGGAGGGCGCCGCGGCCCTCGGGGCGCAGACCGTCGGCGACTCCTCCACGCTCCCGTCGCACAGCTCGATGCTCTCCGGCGTCGAGGTGCGCGCCCACGGCATGGACTTCGACGACTTCCACCCCGAGCGCGGCTTCATCCGGGTGCCCACGGCCCTCTACGTCGCCCACGACCTCGGCTTCTCCACGGCGATGTTCGTCTCCAAGATCAAGCTCCGGCACATCGCCGTGCCCGGCAGCGTCGACCGCTGGTCGCGCCCCCACTGGTCGTGCGAGCGCGTGGCCGCCGCCGCCGCGGAGTACCTCTCCACCAGCACCGCGGGGATCACGTTCATCCACTTCTCCGAGCCCGACGACTCGGGCCACCGCTTCGGCTGGATGCGCGCCCGCTACCTCCAGTCCATCGCCCGCAGCGACCGGTGCTTCACCACCGTGATGAACGCCGTCGAGGCGCGGGCCGACCGCGACCGCTTCCTGGTCATCGCCACGGCCGACCACGGCGGCCACGGTCGCAGGCACGGCACGCACGCCCCGGAAGACCTGCACATCCCCTGGGTCGCCTGGGGCTCGCAGGTCACCCGCGGAGACTTCACCGACCCGGTGCGCACCACCGACACCGCGGCCACGGCCCTCGGCGCGCTGGGCATCGCCGTGCCCGCGGGCTTCACCGGCCACCCGGTGCAGCGGGCGCTCGGGCCGGTCGTCGCCGCGCCCCCGCCTCCGCCTCCTGTGCGCTGACTGGCCGGCGGCTTGTGAGCCGCGGCCCTTGCGGCGTACAACGGTCCGCCCCGTGAAGCTCCACCGTACAGCCTCCCTGTTGATCCCGGTGGCCGCCAGCGCGCTCGCGTCGACGGCCTCCGCGGCGGACCTCTACGTGGCGCCCAACGGCCGCAGCGGCGCGGCCGGCACCAGCGCGGCGCCCCTCGACCGGATCACCACGGCGCTCTCCCGCGCGCGCCCCGGCGACCGGGTGCTGGTGCGCGCGGGCACCTACCCCGGCGGCGGGTGGATCGAGGCCGCGGGCACCGCCGCCGCGCCCATCACGGTGCTCTCGGTGGACGGCCCCCGGCGCGCGGTGATCAACGGGGGCGGCGAGACGCTGCGCATCGGCGAGGGGGCGGCGCACCTGGTGTTCGACGGCCTCGAGCTGCGCAACGCCGACAACAACGTGGTGCACATCGACGGCGGCGCGCACCACATCTGGCTGCGCGACGTGTACGCCCACCACGCGGGCCAGGACGGCGACGTGGTGAAGGTCAACCAGGCGCGGAGCATCTACCTGGAGCGATCGGAGTTCGCGTTCCCGGGCGCGCGCTCGGGCAGCGAGAACCCGTCGCAGGAGTGCATCGACTTCGTGGACGTCGACGACATCGTGGTGCGCGACTCGTACATCCACGACGGCGGCAACTCGATGATGTACGCCAAGGGCGGCTCGCAGGGGGTGGTGTTCGAGCACAACGTCATCACCGGGCAGCGCGCGGGCGCCATCGACCCGATGGTGGGCCTCGGCGCGGTCACCGACGCGTCGCTCCTCGACGGGGCGCAGTTCGAGGCGATCGACATCGTGTTCCGCAACAACCTCGTGATCGGCGCCGTGGCGGGCGCGGTGGGCGTCTACGACGGCCGCAACGTGGTGATGGCGAACAACCTCTTCCTCAACAACGCGGGCGGCGTCGTGGAGTTTCGCGCGGGCTCCGGCCCCGCCGCGCGCAGCGAGAACGTCAGCTTCGTCAACAACCTCGTGGTCGACACCCGCGGCCGCATGCCCACCACGCTGCGCCGCAGCGCCCACGGCCTCACCGCCTTCGTCGTGTCCCACAACCTCTTCTGGAACAACGGCCAGCCCATCCCCGCCTCACCGCTGCTCAACCTCGCGGCGCAGCCCGGGCACCTCGTGGCCAACCCGGGCATCCGCATGCCCGCGTCGCTGGGCGACCGCGCCGCGATGATCGCCAGCCTCATGCCCGCGGTCGACGGTCCGGCGTCGTCGTCGGGGCTCAACACGGCCGTCCCGCCCTTCCTGGTGGTCGACGACATCCGCGGCGTGCGCCGCAACGGGCGCAACGACCGGGGGCCGTGGTTCCTCGGGATGGCGGCGCCGGCGCCGGCCGACGCGGGGGTGGCTCCGCCGACGCCGACGGACGCGGGCACGGTGACCCCGACGCGGGACGCAGGCGCCGCCGCGGCCCCGGGCGGGCTCACGGGCGGTGTGCAGTGCAGCGCCGCCGCGGGCGCGACCGGGGCTCGGGGGTGGCTGCTCGCCGCGGGGGCATTACTGGCGGGTGTATTCGGGCGTCGCCGGCGGCGGCGGTAGGGCCGCGGGGAGCACCCTCCCACGCCGACAATCCCCGGCCTCGCCGATCGAGGGGAGCACCCGCTCACCTCCGCAGGCCCCGGCCTCGCCCTCCGAGGGGAGCCCTCGCTCACGTCATCCCAGCGCGCCCCTGGTTGGGCGCGCTGGGATCACGTGAGCGGGGTCTCCCCTCGAAGGGCGAGGCCGGGGGTCGTGGGCGTGGAGGGAGAGCAGGGGCGAAGGGGCGGCGGGCGGGCGGGCGGGCGGGGCAGAGGCGGGCGGAGCTACGCGATGAGCGGGGCGATGAGCAGCGACACGACGCTCATCACCTTGATCAGGATGGCGATGCCAGGCCCGGAGGTGTCCTTGAAGGGGTCGCCCACGGTGTCGCCCACGACGGCGGCCTTGTGCGCGTCGGAGCCCTTCTTGTGCCCCGGGAGTCCGCCCTTCTCGATGAACTTCTTGGCGTTGTCCCAGGCGCCGCCCGCGTTGGCCATCACCAGCGAGAGCGTGGCGCCCACGGCGAGGGCGCCCGCGAGCACGCCCGCGAGGGCCTCGGGGCCCGCGATGAAGCCCACGACCGGGGGCGCGAGCACGGCCACGGCGCCCGGCAGGATCATCTCCTTGATGGCGGCCTTGGTGGCGATGTCGACGATCACCTTGGGCTGGGGCTCGACGCCCTCCTTGCCCTCGAGCAGCCCCGGGATCTCCCGGAACTGCCGGCGGATCTCCTCGACGATGGCGCCCGCGGCGCGGCCGACGGCGGTCATCGTGGCGGCGCCCACCACGCAGGGAAGCAGCGCGCCGAAGAGGATGCCCAGGAGGATGGGCGCGCGGGTGATGTCGAGGTTCATGACGGCCATGCCGTTGCGCAGGCGCACGGCGTTGACCTCCATGTTGAAGGCCGCGAAGAGGGCGATCACGGTGAGCACCGCCGAGCCGATGGCGAAGCCCTTGCCCACGGCCGCGGTGGTGTTGCCCACGGAGTCGAGCTCGTCGGTGATGTCGCGCACCTCCTTGCCGAGGCCCGACATCTCCGAGATGCCACCCGCGTTGTCGGCGATGGGGCCGTACGCGTCGACGGTCATTACGATGGCGGTGCCGGCGAGCATGCCGACCGCCGCGAGGGCGATGCCGTAGAGGTTGAGGTAGTAGTTCGAGACCCAGCCCACGACCACCAGGGTGACGAGCGGGATGACCGTGCTCTCCAGGCCCACCGCGAGGCCGCGGATGACGTTGGTGCCGGGGCCCGTGAGGGAGCTCTCCGCGATGCTCCGCACCGGGCCCATGGAGGTGTAGTAGTCCGTGACGAGCCCGAGGATGGCGCCGCCGAGGGCGCCCGCGGCCAGGGTGATCACGGCGCCCATGCTGAAGCCCCAGGCGGGCAGCAGCGCGAGCGCCGCGCCCGTCACGAGGAAGGGCGGCACGATGAGGGCGATGCGCAGCACGCGGGCGGGCGGCATGTTCTTGAGCGCGCGCGTGATGAAGATGCCCACGATGGAGACCGCGAGGCCGATGGTGGCGAGCAGCAGCGGCAGGGCCACGGCCATGACGCGCAGCTGGGCCTCGTCGGTGATGGTCGGGGCGAGCTGGTGCAGGCTCTCCATGGGCATCGTGAGGCCGAGGGCCATCGCGGCGACCACCGCGGCGACGTAGCTCTCGTAGATGTCCGCGCCCATGCCGGCGATGTCGCCGACGTTGTCGCCCACGTTGTCGGCGATGACGCCGGGGTTGCGGGGGTCATCCTCGGGGATGTTCGCCTCGACCTTGCCCACGATGTCCGCGCCCACGTCGGCGGCCTTGGTGTAGATGCCGCCGCCGATGCGCGCGAAGAGCGCGATGGAGCTCGCGCCCACCGCGAAGGAGTGGATCACCGTGCCGAAGTGGTGCTTGTGGTCGACGCCCGCCATCAGGGTGACGTCGCCGGCGTGGTAGAGCCCGTAGAGCCCGCCCATGCCGAGGAGCCCGAGGCCCGCCACGCAGAGGCCCATCACGGCGCCGCCGTCGAGGGCCGTCACCAGCGCCTCGGCCATTCCCTTGGTGCGCGCGGCCTCGGCCGTGCGGACGTTGGCGTAGGTAGCAGCCTTCATCCCCAGGAAGCCGGCGCCCAGGGAGAGCCCCGCGCCCGCCAGGAAGGCCAGGCCCGAGGGCAGGCCCAGCTTCGCCGCCAGCAGCCCGAAGACCACCACGGCGTAGATCGCCAGCACCTTGTACTCCGTGACGAGGAAGGCCATGGACCCCTCGCGGATGTACCGGGCGATGCGGGCCATCGACTCGTTGCCCTCGGGGCCGCTCTTGACCTTGGCATAGAAGAACAGGGCCACGACCAGGGCGAAGGCCCCGGTGCCGAGCGATTCGATCGTTAGAGACTCCACACGTTGCTCCTTGCGGCTCTCAGGTGTGCGGCCCATCCCGCACACACCGCCGCACGAGGCACCCTCCGCTGGCCGCGACGATCGCGCTTCCCGGCTGTGCTCCGTTGAGCCGGTGCCTTTACATCACCCCGCGCCGGGTTTGTAGTGTCCAGCGCAAAGAGGCGTCGGAAGCACCCGGCGGCGCGGGGCCGTGCGGCGGCGGCCCGGTGGCACACGACATGGCACAACCCCGGGCGCCCTCCCGCCGAGGGACTACCGCCGGGAGAACAAGCGGGATAGAGCAATCGAGGCGCGGGTGCGGACCCTGGCACGCACCTCGCTGAGGCAATGACCCAACGACGGCCGCGAACGGTGCGACCCTCACACGGAGCGACGACCATGAAGCCTTGGATCTCGGTGCTGGCCCTCGGAGTGATCGGTTCGGCGGTGGCGCCCTCCACGGCGCTGGCCTGCGGTGGCTGCTTCGCCCCGCCGGGCGCGGTGCAGGTCGTCACCGACCACCGGATGGCCCTCTCCCTCTCGGCCGACCGCACCATCCTGTGGGACCAGTTCCGCTACAGCGGGCGTCCGTCGGACTTCTCGTGGATCCTGCCGATCCGCAACGGGCCCGACGTGCGCATCGAGGTGGCCGACAATCGCTTTCTCACGGCGCTCGACAACCTCTCCGCGCCGGTGCTCAACGCCCCGCAGCGGCCGTACTGCGAGACCGACTCGGACCCGTCGTTCCTGGCTGGCGCCCGCGGCGCGTCGGCGCCCAGCCCCGCGGCCGACTCCGGCGTGGCGGTGCTGCAGGAGCAGGTGGTCGGCCCGTACATGACCGCGGTGGTGCGCAGCGACGACCCCGCCGCCCTCCGCACCTGGATGCGCGAGAACGGCTACAGCGTGCCGAGCGCCATCGAGCCCGTGATCGACTTCTACGTGGCCCAGCGCATGGACTTCGTGGCCCTGCGGCTGCGCATGGGCGAAGGGGTCGAGCAGATGACCCCCATCCGGGTGACCACCCCGGGGCTCAGCCCGACGCTGCCGCTGCGCATGATCGCCGCGGGCGTGGCCGACAAGGTGGGCCTGCTGCTGATGGTCATCGCGGGCTCGCGCTACGAGGCGATGAACTTCCCCAACGGCGAGATCACCCCCGCGCAGCTCACCTACGACTTCAACGCGCCCACCGCGCCCGCGGACGACTTCCGCCGCGCCTTCGAGGCCCTCAACCGCACCAACGCCGGCCGGCTCTGGCTCACCGAGAGCGCCGACCCGGTGAGCCTCGCCACCGTCGAGCGCGCCTCGCAGCTCAGCGGCGGCGGGCGCGTGCCGGTGGGCGGCGCCACGGTCACCAGCGACGACGCCCGGGTGGCCTTCCAGGGCATCGGCAGCAACGCCACGCTCACCCGCCTGCGGGCCGACCTCGCGCCCACGGCCCTCGACCGCGACCTCCAGCTCATCGCCAGCGACCTCGGCGCGCGGGACCGCAACCACACCTACGGAACGATCCGCAACACCCCGCCGCCCTGCGGCTCGGAGGCGGGCTCGCGGGCGGAGTACCTGGGGTGCGCGGTGACGCCGGGGATGAAGGGAACGTCGGGGGGATTGCTGGTGACGGGCCTCGCAGCCATCGGGCTCGCGTGGCGCCGTCGCCGCCGGTCGCCGGTCAGCGCCGGCGGCGGCGCATCGCGGTAAGCACGCCGGCCATCGCGGCCAGGGCCCACGCGCCCTGCGCCCGCGACGGCGCGGGGCCCGGCACGCGGCAGCCGCAGCCGGGGGGGCCGGGCATCCACAAGGCGGGACCGCCCCCGTCCGCGCGCGCGCCGGCGTCGTCGGGCTTCATCCCAGCGTCCACGGCGCCCTGGACATCGACGCTCGCGACGACGTCGACCCGCACGCCCACATCGACCCGTGTGCCCACGTCGGGCGGAACGATCCCGCCCGCGTCGAGGGGCGGGACGACGCTGCCGGAGTCCATGGCGCAGCGGTTGGTGCCCGGCACGCAGACCGTCTGGCCCGTGGCGAGGCGGGCGTTGCACGAGTAGCCGCGGGGGCAGGTGCAGTCATCGGTGCAGGTGCGCGAGCAGAACGCCGTCGTCGCGCTGCTGCCCACGCAGAGGCTCCCGGAGGCGCAGTCCGTGGGCGTGCGGCAGGGCTCGCCGAAGGCCGCGGAGCCGCGGGTGCAGTCGCCGGGCTCCCACGACCATCCGGTGGCGCAGGTGCCCGCCGTCGGGCCGGTGCTCGACCCGAGCTGACAGCGGCTGGTGGCGCCGCACCAGCCGCAGCCCGCGTAGGGGGTGCAGGCGCCGCAGGCGGTCTGCGCCGCGCAGGGGTCGGTGGCGGTGCCGGCGTCGACGGGGCGCGGGGGCCCGGCGTCGACGGGGGTGACGGTGGCGCAGTCGCGCGGCTGCCAGACGAAGCCGGCGCTGCACGCCCCGGCGACGGGGCCCGACTGGGTGGAGGTGACGCAGCGGCCCGTGGCGTTGCACCAGCCGCAGTTGTTGACCGGGGTGCAGCCCGCGCACGACGTGTAGCGGTTGCACGCGTCCTCGACGGGGACGACGCCCGCGTCGGGGCTGCCCATGCCCGACGGGTACAGGGCGCATACGCCGGCCTGGTCGTCGGTGGTGAGGTTGCGCTTGATGCCGCCGGAGTACGACGCGTACATCACGGCGCTGGACTGCGCGGAGTGGTCGAGGCCGAGGAAGTGGCCCTCCTCGTGGGTGGCGATGGACTGCGTGTCGACGGTGCGGGCGCGGCCGTCGGTGCTCCAGGTGAAGCCCACGTTGTTGAACTGGATGTCGGCGTCGATGACGTATCCGCCGCTGGTCCAGACCGGGGTGGTCACGCCGATGACGCTGTTGGAGGGGCCGAGCTCGGCGGGCCACGCGCCCGAGATCCAGAGGAAGGTGTTCACCCGGTCGCCGGCCTGGCCGCGGGTGGCCGCCGTGGCGCCGCCGTTGGTGGTGCGCCAGCGGGTGCACACCGGGGCCGCCCAGGCCGTCATGCCGGCGTCGATGGCGCTGATCGCGGCCGCGCCGCCGATGGTGGTGGGCGCCGACGAGGCGTTGACCACGTAGCGGATGGGGAGCGCCGCGGGGTTCCAGCGGGCCTCGCTGAGGGCGTAGCCGGAGGCGAGCGAGGGGGCGGCGGAGAGGGCGGCGAGGCAGACGACGCGGAGGTCGCGGGCGCGGCTCAAGGGGTACCTCCGGCGAGGGCGCGGACGTCGACGCGGAGGTGCTGGAGCGTCTCGACGGGCTCGGCGGGCGCCTCGTAGAGGCGCATCGGCGCGCCGGACGTGAGCCGCGCGAAGGTGATGCCCGCGAGGTCGCGGTGCACGACGGCGACGCCGCCGACCGGCGGGTCGACGTAGTACACGGCCTGCGCGAGCCCGGTGAGGTACACGACCCCGGGGCCGCGGCGGAGGAAGAGCACGGCCTCCTGGCCCGGGGCGAGCACGGGGTTGCCCGCGATGCGCGAGACGAGCCCGTCGACCTCGCCGCCGAACTGCCGGAGCACGAGCTCGGGCTCGACGTTGGCGCCCTTGACCACCTCGCCCACGCGCAGGGTGGTGAGGCTGATGATCTGCGAGTGGTCTTCGTTCCATCGGCTGGTGACGCCGACGACGGTCGCGCGCACCACGAGGTCGGACTGCGCCACGAGCTCGGCGCGCGAGAGCTGCACGGCCACGGTGGCCTGCGCGGGCGCGGCGAAGGAGAGGGCCAGGCCGAGGCCCAGGGTGGCGCCGAGGCGCCGCCAACGCGATGTCGTGTTCACGGTCAGAAGACCTCCTGTGAGGAGCGGCGATGGGAAGAAACGCCCGCGCGGTGGCCCGCGGCGGGAGGGCGGTAGTTACAACGCCTGTTCAGGGTGGCGTCAACCATCGGGGTGATCGGGGCGTGGGCGCGATCACCCCGATGAGGCAGCGGGGGCGGGGGGGGCGGGAGCTGCGGCGCCGCGAGGCGCCCGCGCAGGCGCTACTGGTTCATCGACTCGAGGAACTCCCGGTTGCTCTCGGTGCGGGTCACCTTGTCGAGCAGGAATTCCATCGAGTCGATGACGTTGAGCGGGTGCAGAAGCTGGCGCAGCAGGTACACGCGCTGGAGCGTGAACTCCGGGAGCAGCAGCTCTTCCTTGCGGGTGGCCGACTTGTTGATGTCGAGGCAGGGGAAGATCCGCTTCTCCATGAGCTTGCGGTCCAGGTGGATCTCGCTGTTGCCCGTGCCCTTGAACTCCTCGAAGATCACCTCGTCCATGCGCGACCCGGTGTCGACCAGGGCCGTGGCGATGATGGTGAGCGAGCCGCCCTCTTCCAGGTTGCGGGCCGCGCCGAAGAAGCGCTTGGGCTTGTGGAGGGCGTTGGCGTCGACGCCGCCCGAGAGGATCTTCCCGGAGGCCGGCACCACGGTGTTGTAGGCCCGGGCGAGGCGGGTGATGGAGTCGAGGAGGATGATCACGTCGTGCTTGTGCTCGACGAGGCGCTTGGCCTTCTCGATGACCATCTCGGCGACCTGGACGTGGCGCGTGGCGGGCTCGTCGAAGGTGCTGGAGACGACCTCGCCCTTGACCGAGCGCTGCATGTCCGTGACCTCCTCGGGCCGCTCGTCGATGAGCAGCACGATGAGCTTCGCGTCGGGGTGGTTGGTGCTGATGGCGTTGGCGATGTTCTGCATGAGCACCGTCTTGCCCGCGCGCGGCGGCGAGACGATGAGGCAGCGCTGGCCCTTCCCGATCGGCACCAGGAGGTCGATGATGCGGGTGGAGTTGTTCTTGCGGTCGTGCTCGAGGTTGAAGCGCTGCTGGGGATAGAGCGGCGTGAGGTTGTCGAACAGGATCTTGTCCCGCGCGGCCTCCGGGGCCTCGAAGTTGATGCGGTCGACCTTGAGCAGGGCGAAGTAGCGCTCGTTGTCGCGCGGCGGGCGCACCGTGCCGACGACCGAGTCGCCGGTGCGGAGGTTGAAGCGGCGGATCTGCGAGGGCGAGACGTAGATGTCGTCGGGGCCGGGGAGGTAGTTGTAGTCCTGCGCGCGCAGGAAGCCGAACCCGTCGGGCAGGCACTCGAGCACGCCCTCGGCGGTCACCTCGCCCTTGCGCGCGGAGTGCGCCTGGAGCAGCGAGAAGATGAGCTCCTGCTTGCGCAGGCCGGGGGCGTTCTCGATCGCGAGCTCCTTCGCCATGGCGAGGAGTTCGGGCATCGGCTGCTGCTTCAGTTCGCGGAGGTTGATTGCGTCCATCGTCTCTCTTTCACTACGGCCCGCCCGGCGCATCGCCGGCGGACCCTGTCGGGGGAATTGGTCAGCCGCGCCGCGAAGAACCGCCGCGTGACCGACGTGTGTTGGCCCACGCTCGGGCGTCATCGGGAGGGGAGTGGAGCCCTGCGTCGTCGGGTCGAAGCATCTCTGGCGCTGTCTCGTGGAAGGGAGTGAAGGGGAGGAGGGGAGAGACGGCGAGAGAACCGCATGGTGCGGGTGCGTCGGCGAGGAGCGGGTCGATCGACCCGACCACGCCCTGGGACCGTGTGACTGCGAGGGAGGCCGAGTACTACCGCGATGGACGCGCCGAACGGCCGCGGAACCTACGGGCGACCCCGCGGGGGTGTCAAGCGCGTCGCCGCGTAGCGCTGGAACACTTCCCCGACTCGACGTAGCGTCCGGCCCACGATGAAGAAGACCCGATGGTGGGCGCTGCTGGTCCTCGTCCTGGCAGCAATCTGGATGTCTCCGCTGGCCGCCCTCGCGCAGCACACGGGCGGCAGCTTCGGCGGCTCGCGTTGGGGCTCCGGCAGCTCCGGCTCGCGGCGCTCGTCGTCGGGCTCGTCGTGGTCCCGCCCGTCGTCCCGGTCGTCCACCTCCTACGGGGGCGGCTCCTACGGCGGCGGCTCCTACGGCGGCACCTCCTACGGCTCTCGCACCGGCGGCAGCGGCTTCGGCGGCCTGTGCTGCATCGCGTTCTTCCTGCTCATCATCATCGTCGTGGTGGTCATCGCGCAGAAGAAGAACGGCGGCGGCCGCGCCATGGCGCCGTACTACCCCCCGGCGGGCGGCCCGATGCCCATGCCCCCGATGGGCATGGAGACCTTCGCCGTCGGCGTGCTGGCCATCGCCTTCGACTCCCGGGCGCGGGCGCAGATCCAGGACGGCATCGCGCAGATCGCCGAGCGCAGCAACATGGGCGGCAACGGACTGCCCAACGCCGCCCGCGAGACCGCGCAGCTGCTCTCGCAGTACCTCGACGCGGCGTACATGACCCAGCACGCGCTGAGCGAGGGCATCAACATGCAGACCGCGCAGCAGTACTTCGAGGCCGCGGTGGGCGACGCGCGCAACCGCTTCATCGTCGAGACGATGCGCAACGACGCGGGCGGCGTGCGCAAGGTGGAGGGGCCGAGGTCCACCGCGCGGGCCGAGGAGGGCGGCGGCTTCGTCGTCGTCACCATCGTGGTGGGGCGCCGCGGCGGGTTCTTCGGGTTCCAAGCCCCGACGAGCCGGCCGGTGCTCGCGGCCGACCTCAACACCATCCTCCAGGGCGACGCCAACCTCAACGCCATGGAGGTCATCTGGCAGCCCAGCGACAAGAACGACGTCATGTCGTCCGCCGAGATGGCCCAGGTCTTCAAGGAGCTGCGGCCCATCGACCCCGACCAGCGCGTCCCGCGCCGGGCCTGCGCGTACTGCAAGACCGTCTTTGCGGCCGAGCTGCACACCTGCCCCAACTGCGGGGCGCCCGCCAACGGGTGACCGCCCGCGGCCACGTCGTTGCTACCCATCACCACATGGGATATTCGACGCGGACCATGGCTTCTGTCCGCGCTTCGTCCTGGTTTGTCACTCCCCTCCTCTTCGCGCTCGGCTGCTCCAGCGAGGTCGCCCCGCCCGGCGCGGTAGACGCCGGCGTCGACGCCCCCGCCGTCGACGCCCCCGCCGTCGACGCCCCGGTCGAGGCCGGCCGCCCGATGCGCAACCCGCAGCCCCTCTTCGGCCCCTGCGACAGCGCCGCGGAGTGCCGCGACGACATGATCTGCCGCCGCGCCGCGGAGACGGGCCTCCCCGGCGGCCAGTGCAACCGCGCGTGCACCCGCGACGACGAGTGCGTGCTCTTCCTCCCGGGCGCCAAGCCCATCGACGGCTTCTGCCAGGCGGCCGACACCGCGGGCCGCCGCTTCTGCGCCCGGGTCTGCGCCAACGGCATCGACTGCGAGCGCGACGGCTACACCTGCGTCGGCATCAACGCCGGCACCATCAACGCCGTCAACGTGTGCTCCCCGGTGTGCACCGAGACCAGCTGCATCGACGGCACCGTCTGCGACCACCAGACGGGCCGCTGCCGCGCCGCCGACGCGCCGCCCCTCACCGGCCGCACGCTCGGCCAGTCGTGCGTCGCCAACGCCGACCCGGCGATGACCCCCGCCACCGTCTGCCAGTCGGGGCTCTGCAACCCGCAGGTGGTGCGCGACTCCATGGGCGCGCCCTTCCAGACGGGCAGCAACGGCGGGTACTGCGTGAGCCGGTGCATCCTTCCGCAGGGCTACAACTCCAGCAACATCTGGACGGACATGGAGCTGCCGCGCGGCAACTGCCCCGCCAACGGCATCTGCTTCATCAGCCGCACCTACGCCGAAGGGGACATCGGCACCTGCCTCCCGTCGTGCACCCAGGACAGCGACTGCCGGGCGAGCGAGGGCTACTACTGCCGCAAGACCTTCCAGCTCTCGGCCACTCGCACGCGCACCTTCACCAACGGCTTCTGCACCCCCATCAACTGCGCCGCGACCACGGGCACCCGCACCTGCCCGTCGGGCTACACCTGCCGCCGCACCATGCAGGGCAACGCCGTGGTGGGCAATTGCATCCCGAGCGCTTGAGTGTGAACATCCACACCCCTAAACGCCCCTGTTCACCTGAACCTGCCATCGCTTCGAGGAGCACCATGAAGACTCTCGCGTACGCCTTCGCGCTCTCCACCCTCGCCCTCGCCGGCTGCAGTGATGCGGGCACCTCCGCGGTCACCCCGGACGTCACGCCGGCGGCCGACGCGGGCGCGGTCGCAGACACGGGCGTCGTGGTGAGCACCGACACCGGCGCCCCCCCCGCGGAGACCTACCCCGCGGGCCCCTACGGCTCCAGCGTCGGCCGGCTCTTCCGCCCCTTCACCCTCACGGCGTGCAACCGCGAGGGCGACGAGGCGCAGTGGCGCTTCGACAGCCCGGAGTTCTTCACCAGCCAGCTGACGGTGGTCTCCATCGCCGCCGCGTGGTGCGTGCCCTGCCAGCGCGAGACCGCGCAGATCGAGGCGCAGATCATCCAGCGCTACGCCGGCATGGGCGTCCGCTTCGTGCAGCTGCTCGTGCAGAACACCGACGGCTCGGCCATCACCGCGCCGGTCTGCCGCGCCTGGGCCACCCGCTACGGCGTCACCTTCCCGCAGCTGATGGACCCGGCGTTCATCACCCAGCCCTTCGTGCCGATGACGGCCTTCCCGGGCAACATCATCATCGACCGCTGCGGCCGCATCCGCTGGCGCCAGTACGGCGCCGAGACGGGCCTCACCTCGATTCGTACCGCCATCGACGAGGTGCTCGCCGACCCGCGCTATCCCAACTGCCCCGCCAGCGAGTAGTCTCCTCGCACCATCGTGCGTCCTCGCCTCCCCGCGCTCGCCCTCCTCCTGTCCGTCACCCTCCCAGCGCTCCCCCGCACGGCCCTCGCGCAGGGCCTCGTGGCGCGCCTACCGGGCCTCGGGCCGACGGCCTTCACCTTCACCAACACCAGCCTGCTGCGGTACCGCGGGTCGAACTTCGACCTCAACGTGCACGACGACCGCTTCGGGTCGTTCACCGAGCGCCTCGACATCGCGGCCACCGCCGCGCCGTGGCGGCTGTACCTCCGCGTCGACGGGTTCTCGCCCTTCGGTCACGACCGCTCGTGCACCGAGGACGAGGTGTCGCTCTGCTACCTCCGCTCCAACTACCGCCCCGGGAGCTACGACAACCTCGGCACCTCGCTCCCGGAGCGCCTCTCGCTGCGCTACCAGCGCGGGGACATCACCGCCGAGGTCGGCGACTTCTACCAGGTCTTCGGCCGCGGGCTCTCGCTGGCCTTCCGCAAGGTCGACCCCATCGGGCTCGACACCACCCTGCGCGGCGGCCGGCTGGAGATCGACCGGGGGCGGCTCACCGCGCGCGGCTTCGCGGGCCTCAGCAACCCGCAGAACCTCGACCCCATCTCCCTCTCCATCTTCGACGACCCCGGGGACCTCCTCGTGGGCGGATCGGTCTCCGCGCGCGTCGGCCCCGACGAGGACATCGAGCTCTCGGGCCACGCGGTGCACACTGGCTTCGCCGCCCTCACCGACCAGCAGCGCCAGGACGACGTCGACATCGCCGGCTGGCGCGTGGAGCTGCCCTCGCTCCTCGACGGCGCGCTCACCCTCTACGGCGAGATGAACATCCTGCGCCGGGCCTCGCGGCTGGGCCGCGCCTCGCAGGACGACAGCCTGCCGGTGTCGCGCACCACCAACGGCCGGGGCATCTACGTGGCCGCGCAGCTCACCCGCGGGCGCTTCACCGTGCTCGCCGAGTGGAAGGACTACACCCACTACCTGCTCGCGCCGACGGAGGCGTCCAACAGCGCGCCGCGCGACGTGGCGCGGGTGTACAGCGCGGCCCCGTCGCTGGAGCGCGACGACCAGCGCATCTTCACCAACGCCAACACCCGCGGCGGACGGGTGCGCGTCGACTACACCGTCGCGCCGTCGCCGTGGATCTTCACCTTCAACTCGGTGATGTACGGCTGGGCCGAGACCGCCGACAGCCTGGGCAACGAGCTCGACCCGTGGGACCCGTCGCACGGGCTCATCACGTCGCACACCTACCTCGCGGTGCGCCGGCGGGGTCGTCCGGCGCCCCGGCCCGCGGCGACACCCACGGCGGGGGGGGACTCCAGCGCGCCCGCGCGCGGCGCGGCGGCGGCCCCGGCGGCGAGCGCGGGGGGCGTGGTGCCGGCGGCGGCGGGCCTCGGCGGGGCGAGCGTGACGCGGGTGGCGCGCGGGGACTTCAACCTGGTGGCGAGCGTCGGGTACCGGCGGGAGTTCTACGCGGGCTCGGACCGGATGTCGGGCGCGCTGCCGCCGCAGTGGCAGGCCGGGGACGTGAAGCACGAGAGCGTGCAGGCGGACTTCGACATCGCGCTGCCGGTGGGCGCCAACGACTCCCTCGAGCTGCGGGTCGACCACCGCTTCGAGCGCAACTACACCGCCGAGGCCCTCACGGGCTTCAACTGGAACCAGCTGGTCACGGGCTCGCGCGGGGGCGTCTCCCTCTCGTGGTCGCACGGGCTGCCGCTGGTGGTGAGCGCGTCGCTGCGCTGGGACAACACCACCCGCCCGGTCGGGCAGCGCGGCCTCGGCGACGACTCCTTCGGCGTCGTGGGGGCGGGCGTGCCGCTGCTCCCGGTGCTCTTCCCCTCCGCCGAGGTGCGATGGAACTTCACCCTCAGCAACTTCGTGCGGGTCTTCGGGGGCATGACCCCGGGCGGCCGCGTGTGCTCCGGCGGCGTGTGCCGTGACGTGCCGTTGTTCCAGGGGGCGATCGCGGAGCTGGTGCTGCGAATCTGAGCGCGTAGTAAAGGGGCGCTGATGAGCCAAGAGCACAAGCCCCACGCCCCGCACGACCACGACATCGAGGCCCTCGACGGGTCGATCTTCGGCGACGATCAGCCCTGCTTCGGGTGCTCGCCGAGCAACCCCTTCGGCATGAAGCTCAAGCCCGTGCGCGAGGGCCGCGCGGTGACCGTGCGCTACACCGCCCCGCCGGAATTCCAGGGCCCCGCGGGGGTGATGCACGGCGGCCTGGTCACCACCCTGGCCGACGAGCTCGCGGGCTGGGTGGTCATCGCCGTGCGCAAGCAGTTCGGCTTCACCGGGGCCATCACGGCGCGGCTGCTGAAGCCCGTTCGCATCGGGGTCGAGGTGCAGGGCCGGGCGACCATCGTGAGCGAAAACGCGCGCACCCTGAAGATCGACGTGCGGCTCCACCAGTCGGGCGAGGAGATGTACCGCGGGATGTTCTCCTTCGTGGTGCTCGACGAGGCCGGCACCGAGAAGGTGATGGGGATGCGGCTGCCCGAGGCGTGGCGGAGGTTCGCCCGCGCCAAGGTGGAGTGAAGAGGTGTTGATCCATGTCTCCCGTCGGCAACGCGGCGGGGCACGTCGCCATGCGGCGTCAGAGCGATTCACCGCACAGGGAGTGCGGTTTCATCGCTCTTCCTTGCCTGGCTCGCGCCGCGCCACGCTGCCTCGGTCCGACATGGATCAACACCTCTTGAGCGCTACAGGTAGCCCTGCGCCGGGTTCACGGTGCTCCCGTTGATGTACACCTCGAAGTGCAGGTGGGGGCCGGTGGAGTTGCCCGTGCTCCCGACGTAGCCGATGTGCTGCCCCGCCACCACGCGGCTGCCCGCGCCGACGGCGAAGCCCGTCTGGTGCGCGTAGAGGGTCTGCATCCCGCCGCCGTGGTCGATGATGACCGCGTTGCCGTAGCCGCCGTACCAGCTCGCCCGCACGACGGTGCCGCCGCGGCAGGCGTGGATGTGCGTGCCCGAGCGCGCCCCGAAGTCGATGCCCGTGTGCAGCCTCCAGGCGCCGCTGATGGGGTGCACGCGCCAGCCGTAGGGGCTGGTCACGTTGCCCACGACGGGCCTCGCCATGCACGGCCCGGCGGTGTCGATGACCCGGACGTTGATGGTGCGCTCGGGCGAGGGCTGCGCGATGTCGGTGCCGCCGCGGGTCACCACCCAGCGGTAGGGGTGGTTGCCCGCGTCGCCCGGCGCCCGGATGCGGAAGGGCACCGTCAGCCGGAAGCCCGGGCCCACGTCGAGCGGAAACCCGATGTTCCCAGCGCCCCAGCGCCCGTCGCTCGCGGGGGCCGCGGCGTTGATGCGGTACGACGAGTCCCACACGGCGTCGCTGCAGTTGGCGAAGGTGATGTCGACGTCGGCGCCCTGGTTGGGGTCCATCACGCCCGGGGCGTTCTGCCCGACGAAGCGCGACGCGGTGCCCCTGCCGCCGCAGTCGCCCCGCGGCAGCGCCGTGATGCGCACCTCCGGGGTGGCGTCGCCGAGGCGCTCGGCGTCCCGCTGCATCACCCAGGTGTAGCCGTAGCGGCCGGGCGTCCCCGGCGCGACGCCCTCGATGGTCAGCGTCACCTCCGAGCCGAAGGGCACGTCCCGCGGCAGCTCGACCCGCGCCGTGCCCCAGTGCGACTGCCCGTTGGGCAGCGCCGACGCGAGGTAGAAGCCCCCGTCGCGGGTCCAGGTCTCGGCGCCGCAGTTGGCCAGGGTGACCGTCCCCCGGATGGCCTCGCCCAGCCCGACGAAGGCCCCCGGCGCCGACTGGCTGCGGAAGCGCGCGGGGGGCCCAGGCACCGTGCAGTCCGCGGAGTCCTGGACGGTCACCTGCCGCGGCGGCGAGTACTGCTGGAGGGTCTCGGCGCCGCCCCGGGCGATGGCCCACGAGTACGCGTACGCCCCGCTCTCCCGCGGCGCCTGCACCTCGAAGGGGATCGTCACCCGACCCCCGTCCGGAACGTCCGCCGGGAGCGCCACGCGCGGCACCCCGAACGCGCCCGCGGTGCCCGGCGCGGGCACGAGGGAGAACTCCCCCGCCGGCCACGGGGCCCCAGAGCAGTTGTCGAAGGTGACGCTCACCCGCGCGCGGCCGCCCGGGACCATGAACTCCGGCGGCGTCACCTCCGCGCGAAACTGCGCCGACGCGAGGCCCGGCGCGCAGCGCCCGACGGCCTCCAGGCCCGCGTCGACGGGCGGGCGCCAGGCGTCGCCCTCCTCGTCGGCGGTGGTCGCGCACGAAGCCCCGAGCGCCAGCAGCGCCATCGCCACCGGTCGCCGATACTGCCCAAGCGCGACTCGCTGCATCATCGCCCCCATCCGACAAGACCACCACCGATGACGATCGAGAGGTGCCACCGCGCGCCTACCAGGTCATCGGCACGGGGCCGTTGCGCTCGGACACGTCGCCGACGCCGAGCGCGCCGCCCTCGTTGGTGCCCCAGCACTTCACGCTGCGATCGACCAGCAGCGCGCACGAGGTCGCCGCCCCGGACTCGACCCGCAGCACCCCTTGCAGGGGGTTGGTCGACGCCGAGCCCGGCGACGCGATCACCGTGGTCAACGCCGCGCCGCCCTCGTTCATCCGCCCGTTGCCCAGCTCGTAGTTGCGGTTGGTGCCCCAGCAGCGGAGCGTGCGGTCGCTGAGCGCGATGCAGCTGAAGGCCCCGCCCGCAGAGATCGCCGTCACCGCCGGCGCGGGGGGGAGCACCACGTCGCGCCCGAGGTCGATCACATCGGGAGCGTCGCGCGGAGCGCTGGCGTCGCGCGGAGTGCTGGCGTCGCGCGGAGCGCTGGCGTCGCGCGGAGCGCTGGCGTCGCGCGGAGCGGTGGCGTCCATCGGGGTCGACGCGTCGTCGATGGGCTGCTCGAAGCCCGCGTCGGGCTCCTCGAGGATCGGCGCGCCCTCGTAGCCGACGATGGGCACCGCGGTGGCGATGCACGCGTGCGCGCAGGGCGCGAAGTCTTCCGGCACCGCCACGCCGAGCTGCCCCCGGTCGTGCCGGCCCCAGCAGAGCACGGCGCCGTCGTCGCGCAGCGCGCAGGTGTGGTCGCCGCCCGCGGCGAGGGCGCGAACCCCCCGCAGCGACGAGGCCCCGACCCGCACGGTCCGCGGGCGGGGCGCGGGCATGGCCCCGGCCGTCCCCGCGCCGAGCTGCGCGTCGGTGTTGGTGCCCCAGCACTGCACGCTCCCCCCTGCGGTTCGCACGCAGGTGTGGGCGTCGCCGGCCACGACCTCGACGGCGTCCGCGACCTCGGTGACCAGCACCGGCGAGCGCGCGCAGGGCGCCGTCGCCCCTTCGGCGCCGCACTGGTCTGGGGCGGCCTCGACCCCGAGCTGCCCGCGGTCGTTGGCGCCCCAGCAGAACACCTGCCCCCCCGCGACGACCGCGCAGGTGTGGCCCGCGCCGGAGGCGAGGGAGGTGACCGCGGGGAGGCCCGCGACGGTGACGGGCGCCCGGCTCGGGAGCGCCGAGCCGTTGCCGAGCTGACCGCGGGTGTTGCTGCCCCAGCAGCGGAGCTCGCCGGTGGTGAGCACCGCGCAGGCGTGGGCGCCGCCCGCGCTCACCGCCGTGGCGCCCGCGAGCCCGGGTACCTGCAACGGGTACATGTGACAGGCGACCGCCCGCGTCTGCCCGTTGGACACGCGCTCGGGGCACAGGTCGCTGGACTCGTATCCGAGCTGGCTCTCGTCGTTGCGACCCCAGCACCACACGGTCTGATCGCCCAGCGCCGCGCAGCCGAAGCGCGCCCCGAGGGAGACCGAGTCGACGCAGCGGCTGCGCCCCAGGCCGTTGCATCCGGGCGCCCCGGCGTCGGGGGTGATGATGTTGCCCGTGCACCCGGCGAGCGCCACCAGCAGCGCGCCCATCCCCGGAAGAACGCTTGCAATTCGCATCGGTCCCGACCCTAACAGAACAATCCCCGACGCTTCAATCTGCGCGCCGAATGCCCTGTCGGACTCACGTCGGGCCTCGGGCGCTATGCTGTCTGCTGGAGTCCGACTGCACGATCCGCGACCGCCATGAAGCCCACCGCCAGCACCGCGCTCTCCCCGGTCGACGCCGCGCGCCTGTGGATGGGCACGGGCGACAACCCGATGGTGGTCACCGCGGTGCTGCCGCTCGACGGCCCGCTCGACGAGGCCACCCTGCGCCGACTGCTGCGCGACCGCCTCCTGGTGCACGACCGCTTCCGCGCCCGCATCGACCTCCCGCACCTCCCCTGGAACCCGCCCCGCTGGCGCGAGGACCCCGACTTCTCCCTCGACCGCCACGCCGCGCGCGTCGCGCTGCGACCCGGCTCCACCGAGGCCGACCTCGCCCGGGCGGTGTCCAACCTCGCGAGCCTCCCGCTGCCCCTCGACCACCCGCCGTGGCGCGCCTGGCTCCTCGACGGCGTCGGCCCTGGCCCGGTGCTCGTCGTGCGCGTCCACCACGCCATCGCCGACGGCCGCGCCCTGCTCGGCGTGCTCTTCGCCGTGTGCGACGAGGGCGACGGCGCGCTGCCCCCGCCCGAGGCCCCGGCCCCCGCCCGCGCTTCGCTCCCGCCGCCCGCCGAGCTGCTCCACGGCGCCGCCTCGCTGGGCCGCCTCCTGCTCCAGCGCCCCGACGCCGCCGGGCTCCTCGCCGGTCGCCTCGGTCCGCGCAAGCGCGTCGCGTGGTCCGCCCCGGTGGCTCTCGAGCCCGTCCGCCGCGCCGCCCACGCCGCCGACGCGCACGTCAACGACGTCATCCTCGCGGCCCTCACCGGCGCCCTCCGCTGCGTGCTCGGGCCCTCCGCCCCGGCCGTCCTCCACGCCCTCGTGCCCGTCGCCCTGCCGCGCCTCCCGGGCGACTTCGGCAACCGCTTCGTCTCGGTCTTCGTCGAGCTCCCGCTGCACGCCGCCGAGCCCGCCGCGCGGCTGCGCCTCGTCCGCGACGACGCCCGCCGCGCCCGCGCCAGCGCCGGGCTCTCCCTCGGCCGGGTCCTCGTCGGGGTCCTCGGCACCCTCGGCGGCGTCGCCCACCAGGCCGGCGTCCGGCTGCTCTCCCGCCGGGCCTCCGTCGTCGCGAGCAACGTCGCCGGCCCCCCGGTCGCCCTCCACCTCGGCGGCCGCGCGGTCACCGCGCTGCGCGTCGCCGCGCCCTCCCCGGGCGACATCCCCCTCTCCGTGAGCGTCGCCTCGTACGCCGGCCAGCTGTCCCTCACCGTCCTCGCCGACGCCCACCTCGGCGTGCCCCCCGCGGCCCTCGCCCGACTCTTCGTCGACGAGCTCGCCGCGCTCGTCTCCCCCCTCGCGCCCGCCGGAGCATCCGCCTGATGGCCCCACGCATCCTCCCCGCCGCGGAGCACCTCGCGCGCTTCGCCCTCCACCGCCGCGGCCTCGCGAGCACCACCGTGCGCGCGCACGGCGTCGACCTCCACGTCTACGACGGCGCCGGGAGGGGCAGGCTCCCGGCCGTCGTGATGATCCACGGGCTCGGCGCGGGCGGCGGATCCTTCGGCCCGATGGTCACCGCCCTGCTGCCCCACGTGCGGCGCGTGATCGTCCCCGAGCTGCCCGGGCACGGCTTCAGCGCCGGCGCGGGCGAGGGGCGCACGGTCACCCCCGAGCTGCTCGCCGACGTCATCGGCGACGCGCTCGACGGGCTGCTCACCGAGCCCGCGGTCGTGCTCGGCAACTCCCTCGGCGGCGCCGTCGCGCTCGGCTACGCGCTGCGCCGCCCCGAGCGGGTGCGCGGGCTGGTGCTGGTCTCGCCCGCGGGCGCGCAGCTCGCGGCGGACGAGTGGCGCGCGCTCGTCGCGGCCTTCGACCTGGACACCACCGCCGAGGCGCGGCGCTTCCTGGAGCGGGTGTACCACCGGCCGCCGTGGTTCCTGGCCCTCTTCGCCCATGAGTTTCCGGCGCTGCTTCGGCGGCCGGCGGTGCGGGAGATCCTCGCGAGCGCCACGCCCGAGCACTCGCCCACGCCCGACGCGCTCGCCGCGCTGGCGATGCCCATCCTGCTGCTCTGGGGGCGCTCCGAGCGGCTGCTGCCCGCGTCGGCGCTGGCGTGGTTTCGCCAGCACCTGCCGCCGCAGACGGTGGTCGAGGAGCCCGAGGGCTTCGGCCACGCGCCGCAGCTGGAGCAGCCTGGCCGGCTGGCCGCGCGGGTGCTGGAATTTGCGAAGGACTGTGTGGGATCGGGCGGGGTCTCGACCCCGTAGGCGGGGTCGGCCCGCAGCCGGGGCTCTCTCCAGAGCGGTGGCCTGACGGGTCCGATGCGAGACCTCACCCCCAGCCCCCCATGGGCGTTAAGCGGGGATCGGTCGGCCCCCTCACCGCGCTGCCGCAGGGCGCGCGGCAGCGCGGTGAGGGGGCCGACCGATCCCCGCCTAACGCCCATGGGGGCCGGGGGTGGGGGCTCGACGCAGGGCGGCGTCCTCAAAAACTCTGGCTTTCCAGGCCTGCTCGCGCCGCGGGCTGAAGCCCACGGCACCGCCACCGAAGCCCGCAAGCGGGCTGACCACTGGCGATGACATCGAACAGGCCGCTCGGCGGCCTTCACTGCACCGTGCCGTGGGCTTCAGCCCGCGGCGCGAGCAGGCCTGGAAAACCAGAGTTTTTGAGGACGCCGCCCTGGGGCTCGACGTGACGGTAGATTCACCGGGAAACCATGTGCTCCCTAATACGACAGCCCGACCTTCGTCGATGGGGTGCAGGTCGCTCGTTGGACGCTGGGGTTCGCGCGTTGGCGCTCACCCCAGGCTATCGAATGCGAGCGCCCCCGCAGCGGGGGCTTTCGAACAGGAGCGTCGCTTCGTTTCACACGACGCACGTCGCTGAGGGCTTTCTGGAAGGTCGATCGAACACCGGTACGAAAGCCCCCGCTGCGGGGGCGCCCGCCTTCGATAGCCTGGGGTGAGCGCCAACGCGCGAACCCCAGCGTCCAACGAGCGACCTGCACCCCATCGACGAAGGTCGGGCTGTAGTACTAAGGTGAATCCCGGATTCCTGTTCAGTGCGCGGCGACGGGCGCGGTGACACCTAACTCCGACTCCCAGATCGGCGCCCCGGATCCGGGGTCGAGGGT
>Ga0247843_1000711_pt1 | contig 76027 bp, 68 predicted proteins | sample LaCruzMarch2017__FD_192420 | JGI IMG/M metagenome (GOLD analysis project Ga0247843, IMG submission 192420) | Freshwater microbial communities from meromictic Lake La Cruz, Castile-La Mancha, Spain - LaCruzMarch2017_8m | ecosystem: Environmental > Aquatic > Freshwater > Lake | place: Spain...
GGCGTCCGAGGGAGTCCCTGGTAGCCACCGACAGGCAACCTGCAGCACAACAACGGGATGAAGCAGACGGCCGCGACCGCAATTGCCCCAACACGCCTGAATGGCCGCAGCTTATCTTAACGTTCGCCTGAGAAGAATGCCATGAGCGAGGATGAATTCTGGAATCTAGTTGATGGCCTCTCGCCAAGACGAGCAACAGAAGAGCTCGCGGGGAGATTACTGCTGTTGGAACCGGCTGAGATTGCCGATTTTCAAAGCCATTTCCGCCGCGCGAACATTCGAGCCTACGACCGGTTGCTTTGGGCGGCGGCGTACATCATCCAGGGAGGGGGTTGTTCAGACGATGCGTTCACTGATTTCCGCAGCGGATTGATTTCCAGAGGGCGAAGGGTATTTGAAGATGCCCTGAGGGATCCAGATTCCCTCGTCGTGGTAGCTAGCGACGACCCGGATGGATTTATCGCAAACGAGGAGTTCGGGTATGTGGCTGCAGAAGTCTACAGGAAGAAAACGGGAACTCAGATGCCATACGACGAAATACCCTATCCAAGCACCCCCCTCGGTGAATCTTGGAAATTCTCCGACGAGCAGCTGTGTGCAATGAAGCTACCTAAGCTATGGGCAAAATTTGGAAACTAGCCGAATGCGAGGCGAACAAGGGCGGCGCACGCCGAACGCTGATCGCGTCGGGTGGCCGCTGACGTTCGTTGTAACTAGTGAAAAGTTAATTTGTCCACTCGATCAAGGGAAAACAGGTTCCCAAACGGATGCATCTCTTCTATCAGATTTTTTGCTACGTAGTGATCGGATTGGCCATATTTGAGCCGTTCGTTCTTTTCCTCATCTGCGGGCGCATTCCGATAATGAAGGTTCGTCGAACGGTGTTTCCGATAGCGTGCATTGTGGCCTGGGTTGCGATTCTTCCGCTAGCTACCAACGCACTGTTTCTCCACCAGTTGGCGTGGTTTGAGGTTCATCCCGACGGAGTTCAGACCGAGGATGAATGGCTTGAATACGGCGACATTCAGAAAATCTTCGAAGCCTGGGTAACTGCCGGATGGATTCCTGTGGTTATTGGGGCGATCGGTGCCAATTCCCTTAATGTGCGTACACGTGCAACGAACAATCGCATTCACCGGACACCTGAACGGCGCCGGTGATGCGAGACGTTCGCCCAACTAACAACGTCACCCGTGCAGACACACGAATGAGAAACCTTATCTACTTCGCTTTAATTATGGGCTTATTCTCATTTCTATTTGGCGGCTGCCGCAAGCAACCAACTCAGCCAAGCGCTTCGACTCCACAAACAATGCCACCAGGGGACATCGGATACAGTCAATTGGACATTACCGAGACGTTTGACGACCATCTTCGCCTCAAGCCCGAAGACTGGATTCAGACCATTCCTCTGAACCAATCTGTCCCGAACGGGAAGGGCTTACCACCGACCACCGCTACTGCGGATGAGATACACAAGGTCGCCGATGAGATGTCAAAGGTTCGGGAGTCTATCTCCATCCCCAACGACGGCGTCTATTGTCCAGTTTGCCATATTGCGAACACCCAGCTTACGAAGCTGCGCACTCCTTGCCCGAAGTGCGCGAGGCCACTACTGAAGTTTGGCTGGGATTGAGACCGCGACGCACACCTGCCACCACCATGAATCAGCACCACGGACGATCCAAGGGCGAACAAAACGGATGCAGGCAACGGCTCGTATGGCATCTGTCGTGTCATCGACGCCTCCCGCTCGCCGTCGCCTGATCCGAAGCGTTCGCCGACTGAATCGCACGCAGCAATGAAATCAACGACCATCGCCACAATCCTCGTTGCCTGTTCCATCCTTGCGACGGCCGAGGACAAGAAGCTGTCTGATCCGATCGTTGGTACCGCTGACGAAAAGGGCAATCTCGCCCTCCACATCTTCGACTCTGGGGGGAAACCACAAGTTGCCCGACTTACGACGGAATATGGCGTCGTCATGTTTCACTCGAAGGACGACTGGGTTCTCTTTGTCCTGGGAGAAAGAACTAAGAAGCAAGTTCGAGAATTCAGCGAATACGACGACCTCCTCGCAGCCCTAGACGACGTTCCTGTTGATAGCGAGATAACGATTTATGACCGATGTAAGGTCCCCCGCTTTTACGATTTCTACCCGGTGCATTACGAACTCTTTAAGAAGTTCAAACGCGACTGCGGCGACCGGGGGTTGACCATCGCTAAGGAACCCAACATCACATGCACCTGTGAAGAGGGCGGTCCACGATGATATCAAAAACGACGGAGGCGAACAAGCGCATCCACCCGACGCCTGAACGGCGCCGGTGATGCGGGACGTTCGCCAAAAAAAACATGCGTCTCGCCACGATCCAGAGATTCTCCAACTTGTGCCACCTTGTTGGGGTGCCTAGAGATGCTGTCACCGATTCATGGAAGAATTTGTGTCTCCACTACTCAGAAGTGCACAGATCTTACCATACTCTTGAGCACATAGACAGAATGTTGGGCTGGCTGGAATCTACCGCCCCTGGGAATATCGCCATTGAGTGTGCCATATGGTATCACGATGTGATTTATGACCCGAGATCCGCACGCAATGAGATTTTGAGCGCCGAGTATTTTCGGGCTGGGATAGGCGTCCATTTGGAGCCAGCACTTGTCTCTGAAGTTAGTCGTCTCATTCTTGCCACCGATCATCGCAGTCATCGATCTTATTCCCATGACGAGTCGCTCTTGATCGACATTGACTTGAGCATTCTAGGGGGAGACACAGAACTCTACGACGAATACAGCAAGGCCATACGTCTTGAGTATTCTCACGTTCCAGATGACGCATACTGTGAAGGACGCAGTGCCGTGCTGACCGGGTTTCTCGAGAACACTATTTTCACCACCCTGCCATTCCTTAAGCTCGAGGCTAATGCCCGGAACAATATTCTCCGGGAGGTCGCCGCACTGAAACAACAGAAGGCGAACAAGGCGCTCCATCCAACGGCGGGTAACGCTCCTGTTTTAATTCGGGCTTCCATCTCCGCCGTGGATGAGCTAGACGTTCGTTTTGAAGTGACGACGGTCATTAATTCAATAGTTATGAATATAGTAATTGCGCAATTTACAAGAGTGAATGCGAGCGAACGATTGGATTGAGGTCTGGCGTGGGAGACTGTAGCCTATTCCTATGAGCATCGAAGAGCAGGTACTACAACTGCCCAGACCGGAGAAACTCCGCCTCATGGAGGCTCTGTGGACCGACCTTAGTCTTCATGATGGCGACTTGGAATCCCCCGCTTGGCATGAGGTGGAATTGCGGCAAACCGAGGAGCGGCGGTCCGCAGGCGCGGAAGAAGCTATTGATTGGGACACAGCCAAACGGACGTTGCGCGGAGAGTGAGTGGTGAGGATTAAGATTCTCTCCTCTGCTCTCCGTGATCTTCGCGAAGGGAGCGATTTCTATGAACGGCAGAACCCTGCCCTTGGCGATTACTTCCTTGACTCGCTCTTCTCGGATATTGATTCATTGCTGCTTTACGCCGGCATTCACCGAAAGGTCTACGGCTACCACCGGGCGCTGTCCAAGCGCTTTCCCTACGCGATCTACTATGCCATGGATGGTCGCGGAAGCCTCCGCTTAGATCCGCACCACGACCCCATCCTTCCGGGCGGACTCCAGACAAGCGTCCATCACCCGTTGCGTCTTCAGGGCGATCTCCGGCCAATGGGGATCGGGTGATCCGGCGAGGACGAGGTCGTTGAAGGTCCGGAACAGATTCGTCTCCTGGGCGGAGGCGTGATTGTTCGAGTATTCGGCGGTGCTTACCTGACGGCGCCGGGGAGCCATATTGAACTGGCAGCCGTCGACTTCGAACGCGGATTTGGTCACCGAGAACGTGGTTTCGCTCCCAAAGAAGGGGAGGACGAAGTCATCCAAGGTGAGGTAACCGCCGCTGCCAGCTGCGACGAAGAGCTGCTGATGTTCTGTCTGAAACGAATTGTAGAAGGACGCGGTCACGCCGCCGGGGAAGAAGAGTTCTGCGGAGAATTCCGTGGGGACGGCATCGGGGCTATCGGGACGGCCTTGGGCGGCGATGAGGCGGGCGGCGACGCGCTCCGGCATGGCGTAGCCGAGGGTCCAGAGACACATGCGGATGGTGTACCAGCCGAGATCGCCGAGACAGCCCTGCGGTTCCAAGCTGCTGCTCATGCGAATGTTTCCGGCGAGGAAATCCGCAGGCGCATTGAAGCTGAATTGGGCGTGGAGGCGGCGCAGGGTGCCGAGTTCCCCGACATCGAGAACCTTGCGGATGGCCTCAAGCCGCCGGGTGTGCATGAACATGACGCCGTCCATGAACTGGACGTTGTTCGCCTGGCAAGCCCCGGTCATTTCGGCGAGATCGGTGGCATTCAGCGCGCACGGTTTCTCGCAGAGGACGTGCTTCCCGGCTTGTGCGGCGCGGATGACCCATTCCTTGCGCAAGCCGGTGGGCAAGGGGATGTAGACCGCTTGGATCGAGGGATCCGCCAGCAGTTCCTCGTAGGAGCCCAGGGCCCGGGGCGCAGAGTCGTAGGCAGCTTCGCGTTGGTTTTCCGCGATGAAAGCCGCAGCTTTGGAAACATCCCGGCTGGCGACGGCGGCCAGGGTCCCGTTTCCGGAACGGAGGAGGGCTTCCCAGTTTTTGCGGGCGATCCCGGCGGTGCTGAGGAAGCCCCAGCGAACGGATGGTTGGCTCATGAAATGGTCGGGGCCGGAGATTTGCTCTTTTTGCGTGGGGCCGGGGGCTGCGCTTGTTCCTGCTGTTTGATGCAGGCCTCGATAAAGCCGGAGAAGAGCGGGTGAGGGTTATTGGGCCGGGAGAGGAATTCCGGGTGGAATTGGCAAGCCACGTAGAACGGGTGACTGGTGATCTCCACGACTTCCGCGAGATCGTTGTCGGAGTGGACGGCGCTGATGGTGAGTCCAGCGTTTTCCAGAGTTTCCCGGTAGACCGGATTCAACTCGTAACGGTGGCGGTGCCGCTCCCGGATCTTCAGTTTCTGGTAAAGGTCGTGGGTGCGCGTGCCCTCTTTGATATGGGCATCGTGTCCGCCCACGCGCATCGAGCCGCCCAGATCGACCACCTTGGACTGTTCTTCCATCAAGCAGATGACCGGATGCGGGGGATGGGAGTCGAACTCCGTGCTTTGCGCGCCGGCCAAGTTGCAGACGTTGCGGGCGTATTCGATGACGGCGATCTGCATGCCGAGGCAGAGGCCGAGGAAAGGCAGTCCGCGTTCCCGGGCGTATTGGGCGGCGATGATTTTGCCCTCAATGCCGCGATCGCCGAAACCGCCGGGGATGAGAATGCCATCGAGCCCCTTGAGCGCATCATCCACCCCGCCTTTTTCGAGGTCCATGGAATCGACGTATTCGCACTCGATTTTGCAGTGGTAAGGGGCTGCGGCGTGGTCGAGCGATTCGTAGACGCTCTTGTAGGCGTCCTGAAGGTGATACTTGCCGACGAGACCGACCCGGATCGTGCGGGTGGGGGTCTTGACGAGATTCACGAAATTCTCCCAGGCATCCATGGGGGTGCGCTCGCCCTTGAGACCGAGCTTCTCACAGACGATCCGGTCGAAGCCTTCCGCGCGAAGCCAGAGCGGAACTTCGTAAATTGTGTCCGCGACATCGAGTCCCTGGATGACCGCGTTGCGGGGGATGTTGCAGAAGAGGGCGATCTTATTGCGGACATCCTCGGTCAGCGGATGCTCGCACCGGGCCACGATGACCTGGGGCATGATCCCGATCTCGCGGAGTTTGGCGACGCTTTGCTGGGTCGGCTTGGTCTTGAGTTCGCCCGCGGCCTTGATGAAAGGGACCAGGGTGACATGGACGAAGAGGACGTTCTCGGGACCGACGTCGTGGGCGAACTGACGGATCGCTTCGAGGAAGGGGAGCCCCTCGATGTCGCCGACCGTGCCGCCGATTTCGGTGATGATGACGTCGCCGGTCATCTTCTTGGCCACTTCGTGGATGCGGGCCTTGATCTCCGTGGTGATGTGCGGGATAACCTGGACGGTCTTGCCCTGGTATTCGCCGCGGCGCTCTTTGCGGATGACCCGATAGTAGACCTGCCCGCTCGTGAGGTTGTTGAGCTTGGAGAGGACGCAGGAGGTGAATCGCTCGTAGTGGCCCAGGTCGAGGTCGGTTTCCGCGCCGTCATCGAGGACGTAGACTTCCCCGTGTTGGAAAGGGCTCATCGTGCCCGGATCGACGTTGAGGTACGGGTCGAATTTTTGCAGGATGACCTTGAATCCCCGATTTTCCAAGAGGGTGCCCAAGGATGCCGCCGCCAGCCCTTTGCCGAGGGAACTGACCACCCCTCCCGTAAAGAATATGTATTTCATCCCGCTTTGATCAAAGCGGTGACTATCCGTGCTTGTTCGGGTGTGTCAACGCCAGGGGAATCATCGCCGGTCACGAGGACACGAATCCGCGCGCCGTTCTCCAGGGCGCGCAGTTGTTCGAGCCCTTCGGTTTGTTCGAGAATGCCCGGGGGCCACGAGACGAACTGAAGGAGAAAGTCCCGCCGGTAGCCGTAAATGCCCTTATGGCGAAGCGTTTGCAGGCCGGGGACATTCCGGGTCCGCGGGAAGGGGAGGCGACTCCGGGAAAAGTAGAGGGCGTCTCCCGCCAGGTTGAGGACGGTTTTGACCACGTTGGGATCGTCCAGGAGCGCCTCGTCGGTCAGCGGATTGGCGGCGGTCACCATCGGCAGATCCGGTTGTTCCCGTAGGGTTTGCGCGAGCCGATCGATCAGTGCGGGACTGATCAGAGGTTCATCGCCCTGGACGTTGATGATGCAGTCGTGAGTGGGGAAGAAGGCGGCGACTTCCGCGATCCGATCCGTGCCGCTCGGGTGATCCGCCCGGGTCATCCGGACATCGGCACCGAAGGCTTGGGCGGCGGCGAGGATCCGTTCGTCATCCGTGGCGATGACTGCGGCATCGAGTCCCGAGCATTCCTGGCAACGCTCCCAGACGTGTTGAACCAGCGGTTTTCCGGCGATTTCCTCCAGGGGTTTGCCCGGGAAACGGGTGGAGGCCCAACGGGCGGGGATCACGGCGAGACAGGATGACATGGTTTTTTCGGAGGGGGCCGGGTTTTTGGGTTGTGATTGGCCGGTCTTCTGCTGAGATAGAGGGGGGGCGGCCTGCCGCAACCTGGAAATGCCGCAATGGATGGGATCAACGTGACGGAAAGAATTTTGCGAGGGGGGATCGTGTTGGCGTTGGCCTCCGCGTCCTCGCTGGCGCAGGAGGTCGCGACTCCGCCGCTTGATCTGGCGAGCTTTCCGGCATCGATGATCGAAGAAGTGATCGTTCCGGACCCGGGAGAATTGTTCTCTCTCATGGACAAATTACCCGGGCAACCAAACTGGGGCAGCTGGGTCCGAGCCGACTTCGGCAAAGGCACTCTGACCGACCGGACGCAGTTGGCCCTCTTGTTTGGCACGCTCATTGCAGACGGGTTCATCGCGGTGCAGGCGGAAAACGTGGAGGGGGTCACCAAGGCAGGCCGACGTATTCTTGAGCTGGCGGAGTCCCTCGGTCTTCGCGACGCGGTCTTGCCGCACAGCCGGGCGATCATCGAGGCGTGCGAAGCCAAGGACTGGCTGCGGGTCCGCCGGGAGTTGGACCGCACCCACAAAACTGTCCGGGATCAGATGGAAATGATGCGGGACGAAGATTTGGCTCAATTCGTCAGTGTGGCGGGGTGGTTGCGAGGGACCGAAGTTCTCACCAGTCTGATCGTGGAATCTTACTCCCAGGATAAAGCGGAGATCCTCAATCAGCCGGACCTGGCGGAACATTTCATCGAGCGGCTTTCCAAGTTGGAAGGCGACGGGAAGGACAGTACGTCCGTGCAGGCCGTGCTCGTAGGGCTGCGCTCCGTGCGCGAGCTCATGGGAACCTCGGAGGAGCAGTCGCTCACTTCCGAGTCCGTGCAGAAGATCCACGGGATCTGTGCCGGCATCGTCAACCAAATCGTCCCGCAGTGAGGAGAAGGAGATGCTTGGCCCAGCTGGCTAGCGTTCTGCTGGCGGGCCTATGCTTTTCTCCGGCGGCATCGGCCTCCGTCGATGAGGCGCATTCCGCGATCATGGAAGCCGTGGCCGGGCATATCGAGGACGGGTTCACCATCCGCGAGGAGTATTGGAAGGGACAGCTGGAGTCCGGCGGCAAAAAGCTGATCCGGCATCAGTTGTTCCGCGGCAACGAATACTGGTTCTGGCTGGCCACAAGCGCGCCCGGGTGCGAGCTCAAGCTGGAGGTCTACGATGCCGAAGGAACCTCCGTCACCTTGGAGCGATCCACTACCGGAACCGTCCGCGGAGTACGCGTCACCCCCGCCCAAACCGGCTCCTATTATATCCTTGTGCAAATTTCCCGATCTCCAAGCGAACAAACCAGCAAGGTGCCAGTCCAATTAAGCGACTGGGCGCTGGTTTACGGCTACCGCTAAGTCGACTTCCCCGCCGTCCCCCGCCGAAATGGCAACCAAGACGCTTCAGTTCGAAAACCCACGATTCCTTCAATCGCTCTTCGCGAACGACATCGGGTTGCTCAAACGACTCCAGGAAGTGGTCGACGTCAAACTCACGACCCGTGACGGCTGGGTCCGGCTCGAGGGAGAGGCAGACGCGGTGCACCGCGCCGAACAAGTCTTTCGCAATTTGGAAAACGCCCGCCGCAAGGGGGTGGATATCAGCCCGCAAACCTTTCATTACGTCGTGGACTCTTCCGCTGGATCCGAGGAAACCCCGAGCCTGGCCGACCTGGCGGAGGTGCAGATTCTCGCCCAGCCCTCCCGCCGTCCCGTGGTGCCCAAGACCGCCGGTCAGTTGCGCTACGTGGAAGCCATGCAGAAGCGGGAAGTCGTTTTTGGAATCGGCCCCGCCGGCACTGGGAAGACCTTCCTAGCCGTGGCCAGCGCCTTGCAGGCCCTCAAGAGCAAAAAGGTGGAACGAATCGTCCTGGCCCGTCCGGCAGTCGAAGCCGGGGAAGCGCTCGGATTCCTACCGGGCGATCTCAAAGACAAAGTCTTCCCCTACCTGCGGCCGCTCTACGATGCCATTACCGACATGGCCGGGCCGGCTGAAATCGAGCGCTGGATGGAACGGGAGATCATCGAAATTGCCCCGCTCGCCTACATGCGCGGTCGCACCTTGAACCGTGCCTTTGTCATTCTCGACGAGGCCCAGAACACCACGTGCGAGCAGATGTTCATGTTCCTGACGCGGATGGGAGAACAGTCCCGCTGCGTCGTCACCGGGGATCCGACCCAATCCGACTTGCGCCGCGGCGTGCCCTCTGGGCTTCGGGAGGCCATGATCGTGCTTCGCGGAGTGGAGGGCGTGGAGTTCTGCCAGATGGAGCAACGCGACGTTGTCCGGCATCCGGTGGTCCAACGGATCATCCGCGCCTACGAAGCACACCGTGCTCCGGACGATCATCCTTCTGCGGGGTGAGGTTTGCCGGCACGATCCGCAGCACACGGCTTGAGGTGTGGGATGCGACCGTGCCTTATCTGGACGGGGGAGGCGTCCCTTCGATGCCCCTTCGGCCTCCGCTGAAGTTTTGCATTCTTGGCCGTCTGGATTATGATGCCCCTCAGACCCACCGGTGAACATCTTTGATTTCAACTCCCGATTGAAGCTGGAGCGCCAGGGCCTCTCCAGCGGGAAGCGGAGGCGCAAAGTCCAGGAAACGGGCTTTCTGGTGGATCTGGAGGATGCGATGTGGGCCAAGGCGGCGCTTTTCGGCACGTTCTCGGTAGGGACGATCCTTTTCATTCTGTTGGCCCGGGCGGATGATGCCCTCTTCCGGGAAGACCCATTAGAGTCGGTCCTACTCATCGGGAGCATCATCGTCACCTTGGTGATCCAATTTCTGGTGAGTCACTCCAGCAGCTTCGCGAGCAATCGTCGCGTCCTGCTCACCCTGGCCGCGATCTTTCTCCATCTGGTCCTGATCCGACTGGCCTTTGCTCCGGTGCAACCGGCGGTCCTGCCCGAGAAATTCCGTTACGTGCTCCCGGCCTATGCGATGGCGCCCATGGCGCTTTCGATCCTCATGGGGCGGAGCCATGGAACGTTCGTGGCCATCTACGTGAGCTTGCTGGGGGCCCTGCTGGTGGGCGCGGACAAGGCCTTTGAATTCACCGTCTTGAGCTTGGTCTCCGGCTTTGTGGCGGTCTATCTGACCAACCAATTGCGGCGTCGCAGCAGTTTGATCGTGGCTGGACTCTTCGTGGGCTTGGCCACCGGGGTGCTGGCGGTTGCCACCGGACAAATCGCCATCGATCCGGACAGTTGGCGGGCCATGGTGCTGCAATTCTTTACCGCAGTCCTGGTCGGTTTGGGCACGGCCATGGTGGTGAGCGGGGCGCTTCCGTTCCTGGAGAGCTGGTTCCGCATCACCACGGTATTCGCTTGGTTGGAGTTGTCCGACCTAAACCATCCGCTCCTTCGGCAGATGAATTACGAGGCTCCCGGGACGCATCACCACAGTTTGATGGTCGCGCAACTGGCGGAACGCGCTGCGGAAGAGATCGGTGCCAATCCCACGATGTGCCGGGCGGGGGCGTACTTTCACGACATCGGGAAGCTGCGGAAGCCGCAGTATTTCATCGAGAACACCAATCCGGACGACAATCCGCACGACGAACTCACGCCGACGATGAGCGCCCTGGTGCTGGTGGCCCACGTCAAGGACGGGGTCGACCTCGCCCTCAAGCATGGGTTGAACCAGGAAATCATCAGCGTGATCCGGGAGCATCACGGGACTTCGGTCATTCAATTCTTCTACCACCGCGCCTTGGAACAACGGGCCAAGATCGAAGCCCTGGTGGCCGAAGGGAAGGCGGAGGCGGAAGACGTCCCCGTCGTCCAGGAATCTGACTTCCGCTACCCAGGGCCGAAGCCGCGCAGCCGGGAGAGCGCCATCATTTCCCTGGCGGATGCAGTCGAAAGCACATCGCGTTCCCTTGCCAAACCGACCCCGTCGAAACTGGCCCAGATGATCTCAGACATCACCGAGAAGAAACTGAGCGACGGTCAGCTGAATGACTGTGACCTGACCCTGGGCGACCTGACCAAGATCCGGAAAAGCTTCCATTCGACGCTTTGCAGTGCCATGCACCACCGGGTGCCGTATCCTGGAGAGCCGGTCATCAAGAAAAAGCGCAGTGAGGGGGACAGACCGAGGGAAAAGACATCCTCCGGCACCAAGAATCCGGCACCCAAACCCGTCGAACCAGCCGTCGCCAAGCCCCCGGTGCTGGCGGCTACCCCCGTTAGTCGCCCTGAGGTGAGCCGACCGGCGGAGTTGGTCGAAGGTGGCGGATGAGACATTTTGGAATGGAATGCTGATGGCGCGCCTCCCCGAAATCTGGATTGAGAATTGTCAGGAAACCCGACCGGTAGATCTGTCGCAGTTGATGGATCTGGCACCGCTCGCACTGGAACAAGCGCTTCGCCGGACTGAATCGCGCCGTCCCGGGATCGCGCTCGAGATGGAGGCCTTGGAAGTCTCTTTGGTTTCAGAAGAAGAAATTGCCCGGATCCATGACGAGTTTCTCGATGACCCCACGCCGACCGATGTGATCACCTTCGATCACGGTGAGATCATCATCGGGGTGGAAGCGGCTTCCGCCGAGGCGGTGGAGCGGTCCTGGCCTTTGGAACGGGAACTGCTTCTCTATTTCATCCATGGTGTCCTCCACCTTCAGGGCCTCAACGATCATCTCCCGGAGGAGCAGGAAGAGATGCGAATTCTTCAGGAAGAGATCCTTGATTTGGTGTGGCCGCTTGCCGGAGACTCCGCGTGAGAAGATGCACGTATTCCGTCCAGAACCCGAACCTCCGGCTGAGCCCTCCATCTATTTGGAGGGCGATGGTCTGCCCTCGGAATTGTGGAGGGGCGTGGAGATCGCCCTGGCGGGTTACGTGCCGGAAGGGCGCATCATGTTCGAGGGCGGTGAGGCCGAGTGGGAAGAGTGGTGCGCGGGGCCCTTTGCCACGCTCGTGGTCCCGAAACTCGTCCAAGCCCGCGAGGCCGGACATCTCGGTGTGCGCGAGTGGAGCGCGATCGACAGCGCTTTTGGTGCCGCGCTTGGATCAGGTGACGGAGCGGCTCGCAGCTTGCGTGCCGGTCGGAACTTGGCGGAGCGGCACGCCGGAGCCCGGCATTTTCAAGCGCTGGACCGGCTCCGGCGGAACCTCCTGAACAATCCGCAGGCGGGTCACGCGGGCATGGTGGTGGCCTTCCTTTCCGCGCAGTTCAATGTGGCGACGACCGCCTGCTTGGTGGCCTGCCTTTTTCTGGAATGGCGTTGCGCCTTTCCGGCAAAACCGGAGCGAGCCTTTGAGTCGATGACCCCGATGTTGGGGCGTTGGCTTCCGCTCTGGCTTGGATCTGGAAGTTTTCCCGCTTTGCAATCGCCCCCGGCGGGCTAAGATTAGAGAGTTGAGATGCCACTGATTACCGACGATCCGGACGTAAAGATCGAAGTAGAAGAGGATGTCACCCTGGACGCCCCTTGGAACGTGGTGGTGCACGATGACCCGGTGAACTTCATGGGATTCGTCACCCTGGTCTTGCGGCGCGTCTTTGGCTATTCGGAAGCGAAAGCCGAGGAACTCATGATGCAGGTACATCGCGAGGGCAAATCCGTGGTCTGGACCGGTGTCCGCGAGAAAGCGGAACTCTATGTCCAGCAGCTTCAGTCGCATCAACTGCTGGCCACCCTGAAGAAGGCGGCTTGAACGGCGAACTTGGTTGGTAAGGAATCGATTGATGCGAGTGGAACTCGAACAGCAGGCGTGGGTCCTCGATGAGATTGGTGAGGTGGAGTGGTTTATGCTCTTCCAACTCCCCGAATCCGCCGACTTTACCCGTTCCGCAAAAGGTCGCAGCCGGATCTTACCGGAGGTAACCGACGATTCCGAGGTGGCCTCCGACTGGAAGGAGTATGTTCAACCGGAGTTGGAAACCCGCTTCCTCGATGAAATCCAGCTTGTCGCGGCCGATCTGCAACAAGCGGAAGAGCTTGCCAAAAAGGGAACGAACGGTGGGGTTTACCGGCTACGGGTCCCCATTGATCACACCCAAATGTGGTACAGTGTTCTCAATCAGGCCCGGCTCATCCTCAACGAGGATCACGAAATCGCCCAGACCGAGCGGGTCCTCATGTCCGGAGATCAGCTTCCGACCGCCGTCGATGAAGAGAAATGGCTCATCATGGTGCAGTATCGCATCTACGGTGCCATTCAGGAGTTTCTCCTGACCTACCTGATGAGTGAGTGACTCGTTCCCTTTCAAATGGGGGATCAGTCCAAGACAAAGCCCAGTCCGATGCGGCCTTCCCAGGAAGACGGATCGATCTCGACATCCGCAATGCCCGCAGAGGAATGGACCGGGTCGACCCAGCGGTAGGACCCGCTTGTTTCCACAAAGAAGCGCTCGTCTGCGGTGAGGGGGAGCTTTGCCGCCACGCCGGTGAACAGCCCAACTTTGAAGTGAGTGCCTGAGTCGCGCCAACGCTGGGTCAGGGCGGGCGAAGAGATTCCTTGTTCATACCACGCCAGGGAGGAGGTCAGATCGTAATCGATCACGTTGAGGGTGATTCCGGCCCTCGCGGAGAACGCCAGCGGGCCCAAACGGCGGGAGGCATCCAGGCCGAAAGGGAGTTCGTTCAGGCGGACATTGAGATCGGATTGCCCCACCGCATAAAAACGCGTCGCACTGTCGGTCTCAGCTTCGCTCCTGGGCGCATGGAGGCCGGTCCCGAAGAAGGCGGGTACTCCATCGGGATCGAAAACGATGAACTCGTCACCACCGTTGACCGGCCCGGGAATATCCAAGGGAAAATTGGGGTTGGCCACGTAGTCGTAAACATAGGAGTAGTCCGTCCTCTCCTCGGTGACGGTGACGATGCGCTGGGAGCCAGTGGTGTGATCGCTGGTCACGTAGGACCAACCGGTCAGGAGTTGGTAGCGGGTTCCTGTATAATCACCCAGGTGGTAGGCTAAGTCGAGGCTCGGACCGACGGCGATCTCCGAATCGGTCAGGTTGATCCCCCGAGCATCCGGATACGCGTAGCCCACGGTGTCGAACGCCAGGGTCCTGGCGAGGTTGCCATTGGCATTCGCACCCGCTGCCAGGGCAAAAATTTGGCTGGCGGAATTGACTTGGCCTTCGGCTCCGAAACCCGCGAAGGCGAGGTTCTCCCCTCCGACGAAGCCGTTGTCGTAAACCACTGGAGCCGCCCCTCCCTGGTAAAGCCCCGCATCGCCCCGACCAGACCGGCCCTCGAAGGTATTCGCCCAGTTGAGAATGGCTTGGCTTCCCGTGCCCAAGGAAAAACCCGCTTGAATCGAGCGGACACTGAGCCCGGCGCTCACCGACCACCGGCTGCCGGGCTCCTCCATGACGATGACTTTCGGCTCCTCCGCGAAGAGGGAGCCGGCCAGCGCGATCAGCGCGATGGCGATAGAGGATGTGTCGAGTTTCATGCTGGGAGAGCCCGCCCGTTTGGCCGATGGTTCAGCCAAGCAGGGAGACCTCTCTCTGTCAAGAATCCCCTAGCCCCTTGAGGCGGTCCTTGAGATTAGCGCCGCCCGCGTCCAAAGCTGCGCCGTCCCCCCCCGGAATTGTTGCGTCCGGCGTTGGGCGCATGGGTGGAATGCGATGCCCGACCGCCTCTGCCGTGGCGGTCGGCCAAGGACTCGATGTGCCATTCGTGGTCGTCCCAACGCGGGATGGACATGCGAATGGTTTTCTCAATCTCCCGAAGGAAGTCGAGCTCATCTTCCGAGCAGAAGGAGACGGCACGGCCCTCGGCTCCGGCACGGGCGGTACGGCCGATTCGGTGCACGTAGGCTTCCGGTTCGTTCGGCAGATCGAAGTTGACCACGAGACCGATGTCCTTGACGTCCACTCCGCGTGCCGCCACATCGGTGGCGACGAGGACGGGGGTCAGTCCCCGTTTGAATCGGTCGAGCGCCTTTTCGCGTTGCGCCTGGGACTTATTGCCATGGATCGCGTCGGCCTGGATCCCGGAGGCGCAGAGGCTCTTGGCCAGCTTGTTCGCCCCGTGTTTGGTCCGGCTGAAGACGATGGTCAGCTTCTGTTCCTTGGCATCGGCTTGGCCGCGAAGCAGTTGTTCCAGAAGCGGCCGTTTTGAGTCGCGGCTCAGGAAACAAATTTGCTGCTGAATCTTTTCCGCAGTCGTGGTTTCCGGCGCGATGCTGACATGCGCCGGATCGCGAAGAATCGTCCGTGCCAGATCGACGATGTTCGGGGCCAGTGTCGCCGAGAAAAAGAGCGATTGCCGCTTGGTCGGAAGCATCGCCACGATTTTTTTCACGTCGCGCAGGAAACCCATGTCGAGCATCCGATCCACTTCATCGAGCACGAAGAACTCGACTTGGGATAGATCGACGTGGCGTTGTTCGATGAGGTCAAGCAACCGACCTGGGGTGGCCACGAGAACCTCGACGCCCGAACGCATCGCGTTGACCTGAGGCACTTGACCCACGCCGCCGTAAATCATGGTTTGGCGGAATTTGACGTATTTCCCGTAGGTTGTGAAACTCTTGCTCACTTGGCTGGCGAGTTCCCGAGTGGGAGCCAGAACGAGGGTGCGGCAGGTCCGCGGCTGCAAAGCCTTGGGCCGATCATGCAAAGCTTGCAGGATGGGCAAAGCGAAGCTGGCGGTTTTTCCGGTGCCGGTTTGGGCGCAACCCAAGAGATCGCGTCCTTCCAGAAGCAACGGGATGGCCTGTGCCTGGATGGGGGACGGGGTGGTGTATTCCAGTTCGCGCAGAACGCGGTGAAGGGGCGCAGCCAACGGCAACGCCTCGAACAATGTCTCGGTCATGTGATGAAAGAGTCAGCCCCACCTGAAATCGGCGGCTGACAGGTTCGATGAGTGATTTAGTGGAACCTCAAACAATCTCTCATCGAAGGAAGACCGGACAAGGGCAGGGCCTTTCAAGCGGCTCCGCAAATGCACCGAACTGGCGCAACGCGGGACCAATCGTCCGAATCGGACCTGATGGCAAGCCTTTTCCGGGATCAAGTCTTTTCCCAAATCCCCCGGACCCGCCAGACTCGCCCAGCCGCATCATAGACGGCGTGGCTCCAGTGGCTGCCGTTCGGCACCGGGCGATCTGTCGGACAATGCCGGGTGCCGCCATCCGGGGCGCGCCGTCGGCGTGGGGAGCGGAAGTTCCAATGATCCGAAACGCGCTCGCAGCCGTCCGGAGCGAAGTCCCAGCGCTTTTCCCGAGAAGAATAAAAGGAACGGGAGAACGGCGATTTCTTGAGGTCCGGCCACGCTCGGACAATCTCGCGGCAGTCCTCCGGCATGGAACGGAGGTGGGCGAGGTAGTCGAGCAGTTCACGGCGGTGGCGGGGATGGCGCATGTGGCTCATTGCCCCAATCTCGCCAAGATCGACTCCAGATCGTAAACGCAACCACCCCAGCTCCCGCCACTCACATTCTGCAAAGCCGCCCAAAGCCGGGTGTCCGCCGGGACTCGTTGGTCAGTGATCAAGCCAGGATGCTGCGCCCGCCCTGCAAGATCATCCGGACCCATGTAATCCACCGTGCCGACCAGCGTTTGGGTATCGATGTCAATTCGCACCCGATCGCCGTCACGCAGCTTACCGACTGGTCCGCCGGCCCAGGCTTCAGGGCTGATGTGGCCGATGCAGGCTCCGGTCGATACCCCGGAAAACCTTCCGTCGGTGATCAGGGAAATCGTTTTGCCAAACGACAGATATTTCAGAGCCGAGGTCAGTTGATAGGTCTCCGGCATGCCCGAGCCCACCGGGCCGAGCCCGATGACGACGAGGATATCGCCCGCTTCGACGCGATGTTCCTTCACCGCCGCGATCGCTTCCCGTTCATTGGGGAAGACCCGGGCGGGGCCTTCGTGGAAAAACCGGCCGGAATCATCGAGACGATCTGGGGCGATCGCGGTGCTCTTGATGAGGGCACCTTCGGGACAAAGGTTGCCGGTGAGAAACGTCACCGTGCTGGCCAAACCGCGTTCCCGGGCCCGGGCCGGTGACATGATGACGTCGTCCGCATCGATCCCGTCCAACTCGTGCAGTTTAGCCCGGAGGCGTTGGCGGCGTTCGGAACGTTCCCACCAGTTCAGATTCGCCCCGAGCGTTTCTCCGGAAGCCGTCATCGCGTCCAGTTTGAGCAGGCCCGCCTCGCGGAGATGGAGCATCACTTCGGGCACTCCCCCGGCCAGGAATACTTGGACCGTGGCAAAGCTCCGCGGGCCGTTCGGCAACGCATCGACCAATCGTGGCACCGCTTGATTGATCCGCGTCCAATCCGCCACCGTCGGGCGGGGCAAGCCAGCGGCGTGGGCGATCGCCGGGATATGGAGAATGAGGTTTGTGGATCCCCCGAACGCGGCATGCAAGGCCATCGCGTTGTGGAGTGAATCCGACGAGAGGATCTTGGAACTGGTCAGTCCGTTCGCCTTAAGTTTCAGCAAGGCCCGGGCGGAGCGCACCGCCATGTCTCGCCAAACGTTCGCGCCGGATGGACACAGCGCGGAATGGGGCAGACTCAGCCCGAGGGCTTCTCCGACCACTTGGCTCGACGCGGCAGTGCCGAGGAATTGGCAACCGCCCCCGGGCGAACCGCAGGCGCGGCAACCCTGTTCCGCAGCGTGTTCCAGGGTGACTTCCCCATGGGAAAAACGCGCACCAATCGTCTGGATCTTGCCGAGATCCTCCGTTTCCTCGCTGAGCAGGGAGACTCCTCCGGGGACCAGCACGACCGGAAGATCCGGGCAACCCGCCAACGCCATCATCATCGCGGGCATGCCCTTATCGCACGTGGCGATTCCGACGACGCCTTTGCAGGTCGGCAGGGAACGAATCTGACGCCGGAACATCACCGCGGCATCGTTGCGGTAGGGGAGGGAGTCGAACATCCCGGTAGTCCCTTGAGTCCGGCCATCGCACGGATCGGAGCAAAACGCGGCGAAGGGCACACCGCCAGCCAGGGCGAGCTCCTGCGCCGCCGCTTCCATGAGGAGCCCGACTTCCCAATGCCCAGTGTGAAAACCGAGCGCCACGGGCGAACCGTCCGGACGCCGGATCCCGCCCTGAGTGCTCAGGACGAGAAAGTCATTCCCGGAAAGCTTGCGCGGATCCCAACCCATCCCCGTGTTTTGGGTCCACCCGAACAGATCGCCACTGGGCGCTTGGGCGAGGAATTCTTCGGAAAACGGGAGTTTGCCCGAAGGACCGGGTGCCGTGGTCCGGATGCGGTAGATTTCGGGATCAGGGGAATCGAGGATGGGGTGAGTCATGGCGGGTTTGCGTGAGTGATGGTGGAGGCGCCTTCGTGAGCGGTTACCAAACGCGCGCCGCTCCCAATATGGAGAGTGGCGTGTCCGGGGATAGGAGAATCATGCCATGCTCCATCGCTTGGGCCGCGAGGAGGCGATCAAACGGATCGGAAGAAGATACCTCACAGACCCCACTCCGCCACTTCGTCATTCGTCAGCGGGGCAAATGCCGATGCGGGAAACTCAAACGGTTCTCCCTGGATGTCACCGGCCTTGGGACGGGGCGAGGAAGCCTCTTTTCGAACCGGCACCAACATAGCCACCGGTGATTTGCCCCGGGCAATGATGAACTCCTTGCCGTTTTCGACCTCCGCGAGGTCCCGGGAAAGATGCGTCTTCGCCTCGTGGGTCGTGATCGTAGTCATCTGAGGAACTTTATCTTTGGCGCGCCGCTTAGTCAATTTAGTCCCTATGCCCCAAACAAGACCTCACCCTCCGCAGCGTGGGCCGCGACTTCCGACTCGATGGCGTAGAACCGCGTGGGGGGGGGAAGGAGATCCTGGCGTAAAAAAGCCCGCCCTGGAGCCGGAACTCCAGGGCGGGCGAGACATTCAATCATCCAGTTCTGCGAAATCGAGTTTCGTGATTCACTTCAGCCAACCAGGGCGGAATCGCCCAATTCCTGGGTGTCGGGAGTTGAGGTTCCGGGTTGGCTCGGCAAGGTAACCGCGCGTTGGGGATACCCTGCAGCTTGGTGGGCTTCGGATTCCAGGGCGATGGCTTGGTCCAACAAGGAGGCGGCCTTGGCTGCCGCTTGATTCGCCTCGGCTTGCAGCTTCTGTGCGGCCGAAACCGCCTTCTCCGCCCGGATTCGGGCCCGTTCGGCGACGCCTTTGGCGTCTTCAGCCCTTCGGCGAGCTGCCACCGCGCGGGTGTTGATGAAGGCTTCGGATTTTTCCTTAGCTTTCCGAGCGCGAGCGGGTTGGGCGGCGCGATCCGCTTCCGGCGTCGGGAGCCCTAGTTCCGCCCAGCGCGGGTCGTCCTTGGCCAGGACTTGCTTCAGCTCGGCGACCAAGGTGCGGAGGCGGGTCTGGAGACGGGTCGCCAAACGGTTGCGCTCCGTGAGGAGCGTCTTCTGCTTGCTCCCGTGCTTTTCCACCGCGGAGTAAGCGGTCTTCAAGGCTGCGGATACCTTCTTCAGATTCTCCACCGTCAGGCCGTTCTCCGCGTCTTGCCATTCGGTCCGCTTGGCGAAGAACTTCGCCAAGTTGTTGAGCAACTCGACCCGGGCCAATGCCTTGTCGGGAATCTGGGTGCTTTGGTCAAGATACCCGGCTTCGCCCCAGACCGGGCTCCACCGTTCACTGACTTTGAAACGCAGCACTTTAGTCGCCGCAGCAAGGACCGCCTCGGCTTCCCGAGAGATTTCGGCCAACGCCGCATCCAGGTTCAAAGCGAGCGTCAAGGCAACGCGGAACTCCGCGTCCTTTTCACGCAACACCGTTAACGCTGTAGAGGCTGCTTCACCAACCGCTTTAGGCAGGTCGGTGGTTTTGCAGAGGTTGAGGAAGCCATCAATGACCTGCTGAGCATAGCCAAAGAGCTTTTCGATTTTCTTGGTTATCTTCATAATCGTATATTTCCTTTCTGTGGTTGCTGGATGGATGTTTGAACGAACTACGAAATCCGATTTTCGAGTCCTGTGGGGATTGTATTTATGGAAATTAATTAATCAAGAATTATTTATATTTAAGATGATTTTCTAGACTGCGGTCGAGTGCGGAGCGTGGAGACTCGTCCTGAGGAGTAGCGGAGTGGCGGCCCTCAGGGCCTTCAAGTTAGGCGTTAGGAGTTAGGAGTTAAGCGTTGAACGTTAAGAGTTCACAAACGTTCAACGTTCAACTCCCAACATTTAACGCTCGACGTTGAAGCACCGGATCCACCACTCCCGGGCGGCGGCGGGGCCAGGCCCAGGGAGAAGGATTTCTCCAGGGATTGCGCTGGGCCTTCGAATCCATTGCCGCAACCACGCTTCGTGCCATACTGGGCCGTGGTCGATTCCTCCAGCCGCCCCCACCCATTCCTTGAGCGCGTTTTGGTGCGAAACTACAAGAGCATCGCGGCCTGCGACGTTTGGCTCAAACCTCTGAACTTTTTTGTCGGCCCAAACGGATCTGGCAAGAGCAACTTCCTGGACGCCATCAACTTCGTGGCCGATGCCCTGAGCACATCCTTGGATCATGCGTTGCGGATCAGGGGCGGGATCAACGACGTTCGGCGTCGCTCGCATGGCCGCCCTAACCATTTCGCCATCCGGCTTGAGTTTAATCTAGAGGACGGAACGGCGGGCCACTACGCCTTTGAGATTGGTGCGACCGCAGGAGGGGGATTCGAGGTGCGCGAAGAACAGTGCGCCGTCCGGAGAGCCGCGCTGGACCATGCTTTCTTTAAGGTAAAAAGGGGCGAAGTCCAAGAATCCTCGTTCGGTTCCCGGCCCGCCTATTCGAGTGATCGTCTTTACCTGGTGCGCTTATCCGGGGAACCGGAATTCCGCAATCTTTTCGACGCGCTGACTCGAATGAGTTTTTACAACTTCAATCCCGGCGCAATTCGGGATATGCAGCCCGCCGACCAAGGTCAATTGCTGCGAAAAGATGGCTCCAACGTGGCCAGTGTCTTCTCGCAGATTCATGACAAAACCTCGGTGATTGATTACCTCGGAGCGATTGTGCCGGGTATTGAGAACATCGTGGTCCGCCATCTGGGCGGCAAGGAGACGCTGGAGTTTGCCCAACGGATCGAGTCCGATGGAAAACCGCTGCACTTTCTCGCGAATTCGATGTCCGATGGCACCTTGCGCGTGCTGGCGATCCTGGTGGCGATCTTTCAGTCCGAGAAAGGCTTTTTGGGAAACGTTACTCTGACTGGACTTGAGGAACCTGAGATCGCCCTCCATCCCGGGGCGGCTGGCATTCTCTTTGAAGTCTTGCGCGACGCCAGTGAATTGCGGCAAGTCCTGGTGACAAGCCATAGTCCCGACCTCCTCGACAACGACCAGATCGATCCGCACAGTCTGTTTGCGGTGGAGTTCCGGGAGGGAGCCAGCGCCATCGCGCCCGTCGATCAAGTTGGGATTCGTGCCGTTCGCGAAAGTCTCTACACTCCGGGCGAACTCCTTCGGCTCAATCAATTGGTCCCAGACCGGGAAAGCCTCCAGCAAACGCGGAAAACGATCCAAGAGGACCTGTTCCATTTCTGACCTCAATGTCGCCCGCGAAGCTCATTCTTTCTACCATCGTCGAAGGCGACGGTGAAGTCGTAGCGTTCCCAATTTTGTTGCGCCGGATTGCGGCTTGGCTGAGTCCGGGACTGGTTGTCGAGGTTCCCAGGCCATTCCAGGTGAAACGGGATCGTTTTGTGAACAAGGCTGATCAGAGGGAACGAGCCATCCGGTTTGCCAGCCTCAGGGGAACGCCGGAAAACTCCGCCATCTTGGTTCTCATCGATGCCGATCAGGACTGTCCGGCCCAGTTGGGACCACGTTTGTTGCACGCGATCCAGTCCAGCCGTCCCGACTATCGGCACGCGATGATCTTGGCGAAATGTGAATACGAAGCTTGGTTTCTCGCAGCCGCCGCTTCGCTCAGGGGAAAGAGAAACTTTGTGGACGACCTGGAGATCCCTCCTGATCCGGAAGCTATCCAAGGGGCAAAGGAATGGATCAAGCGGCACCGGACCGACAAGAAGTACAGTGCCGTGCTGGATCAACCCGCGTTAAGTCACTTGATGAGCCTGAGCGAAGCCCGCCAGCGTTCGCCTTCGTTTGACAAGCTTTGCCGCGATTTGGAAGCGTTGTTTCGGGGGACGAATGGTTGATTACCGGTTCGCCCCCCAAACCACCCAGCCCACCCCGGCCGCTTCTTCCCCGTCGGAGCCCCATTCTCCACACCTTCCGTAGGCCGGACATTTCTGTCTGGCCCCTCCGGATCGCCCGAAGGCACAAAGAATTGGGTTTGTCCCCAGGCGGGCGACGCCTCCAAATGAACCTTATCCCCAGGCGGGCGGGATGGTTGAAATCACGAGGAATGGATGAATGTTTAGCCGCAGAGAGGCTGTCCCCGTGCGCCTTCCTATAACATCGGCAATAACATCGGCACTGTCGTCTCCGACGAGAATGGTCGTGTGAATCGTGCTCACTCCGTGAAGTCTACTCGCCTGCGGCTGATTTCACAACTACGGACATATTCGATCAGGCCCTGCTCCTTTCTCCCGCTCTCCGCTTCTCACGCTCTCACCGACCGCCTCCAAACAGCCCGCCAAACAAGCCGCGACGCGGGCTCCGGGCAGTAGCCGAACTCCCAAGAGTTTGGCCCGGCTCGGGCTGCGCCACGGCCTCCGGCTCGGTGCCCGCCGCTTTTTTCATTCGGACTGGGCGGCGGCCCATCGGAAACGCTTCGAAACGCGCTAGCCTGGCCAAACGGTGCCCTTGCCGACAGTCCGCTTTTGCGCGAGGGAAACGCACTCGTGGAAACGGATCGCACCTTCTCTCAGATCTTCACCCAGCGTCCCGATTGGCTTGGGCTGTTGTCGCAATCTCCCATGCCGCCGGTGGCGGAGGCGGGGCCGAAGGTCTTCAAGCCCAAAACGGAGTGTGATCTGGTGGTCGTTCCGGAGGATTCCGCTCAGCCTTGTCAGATCTGGGAATTCCAGTTTTACTTTGATCACTCCGTCCTGATCCGCACCGACTTGGCCCGACTGCTGGAATGGCGCCGCCTCAATCCCACGCGCGATTGCCGACGCCGGGACTACGTGCCCCGGGAAGTGACCGCCGTGGTGGTCTTCTCGGATCGGTCGTTGGAGGCTGCGGGCCCGGAAGCGTTTCCGCACATCCGGCGCATCTTCCTCAACGAGCGGCTCGCGGCGTTGGAACGGGATCTTCCAGGTTGTCCCCTGGTTTCCTTGTTGCGTCCCATGGTGGAGGATCGGGATACCGAAGTGGAATCCAAAGCCGCCCACGACTACGCCGCTCTGCGTGCCAATCCAGAACTCGACAAAGAGGACCAGGATTGCTTCTCTGCTCTCTTCGTGCAACTTTTGATGCAACGCTTCAAGAAGCGCAATTTCCAAGAGATTCAAGACATGATCCAAGATCTCCCCCCCGTTGAAGAAACCTGTGCCGGCCGCGAACTCATCGAACGAGGCCAGCGCGGTGCGATCCAAGGGTTTCTCGAAGCTCGGTTTGGAACTCTCCCTAGCGATGTCATCGTAGAATTGGGACGCGCTTCGGGGACGGAACGCCTATCTACCCTGCAACGCACCGCGGCGCTCTGTGCTTCACTGGACGAGTTCCTGGCGGCGCTGAGGCAATAGTGCAGCGAGCCGCTTTGTCCAAAGCCGATCAGGCCCTGCTCCTTTCTCACGCTCTCCGCTTCTCACGCTCTCAACGACCGCCTCCAAACAGCCCGCCAAACAAGCTGCGACGCGGGCTCCGGGCAGTAGCCGAACTCCCAAGAGTTTGGTCCGGCTCGGGCTGCGCCACGGCCTCCAGCACGGTGCCCTCCGCTTTTTTCATTCGGACTGGGCGGAGGCCTTCGTGATCGGAACCAGAGTCAGGGAACGAGTCGCCTCGGCGGGCTGAACGGCAGAGCCAATCCTCTTCCTGCCAACTCCCACCGCGCAGAACGCAGTGTGTTTTGGGGTCAGGTAAAATCTGCAGCAAGAAACCTCCATGCTTCGCATCCGCTGAAGGTCTGGACTTGGCGTGTTCTTACGCACGGAAAGCCTGCCCCAAAGAATTACGTTGAGCGAATTCGGTCACTCAAATGCTTCCCAGCTACTCGGATCGTCGAGCCACGATTTCAGAGTCCGGTGCTCACCGCCAAATTCCTTGAACACATGTCGCTTGGAAATCACATCCATCACGCAACGGGAGTCTGCTTCTTGGAAGACGTAAAGCTTGATGCCCTTTGCCAATGCGTAGCCCGAAATCACCGATAACGACGAGTTCTCAAACCCGTCCCGATCCTCCGCTTGATCGAGAATGACCCAAATGACGGATTCGACCCCTTGGAGTAGTATTGGCAGTTCAGCGAGGCTCCACGCGTGAGACTTGAACAGGCGCCACGATGACGGAAAAGCACTTGTCTGGACGAATCCCGATCCTTCCCCAGAAGGGCAAAGAACCAATCGGTCTCCGCCGGAGGTGAATGCTCCTGTTACCGTAACGCCTTGCCCGCCCAGCAAGGCCTCTTTCACGCTATCGACGGATTGGAGCTTCGTGCAAATGTAGCCCTTGAAAGGAGGATACTGTAGCCATTCTGGCAACTCTTTTTCGTAGTGAGCCAAATAGATCCGTTTTCCAAGCCCAAGCGCGTAGCCAAGTTCGAACCCGACGTTGGCGTTTGGCTTATCAAGAAATCCGATCACCCGGTCGGCCCAAAGGATGCCCGCCTTGACGATGTCCATCCAAATCTGCCCCTGGACAGCGTTCAGTCCGGGTACAAAGAGATTGGGTAATTTCTGATCGGCATCCAGCAATCGGTCAACGAAAACCAGATTGCGTTTCATCGCATCTGAAATCTGGAAGTCATACGCAACGAAGACATTCTCGGTCTTGAGTACTTCTTGTTGCGAATTGTCTTCTCGGGCGTCGTAGATAACTCTAGCCAATCGTTTTCCCAGCTCCTCGACGGTCATTTTGTCCCGGAGCAACGCGCCCTTCGGAATGAAGGTGGTTCCTCTGGTTCCATACCCTCGATCTACCGGGGTCCTGGCGGCCAATTCGAACCGCACCGAATCTCCATCGAACGATGCTTCCGATTCAGCGCTGCTAATGGCGACAATGGCCGGTTGCCGTGATTCGATGCCGAGAGCCAAGCGAGCCGTCCGGGCGAGGCTCACCCCTACTTCTACGTCCCGTCCTTCCTGGTTCCTTTGGAGCAGATCGAGGACGATCAGGTCGTATGAGGCCGCGTTTGCTGTAAGGTCTTCGTCCGCTAAACCTGAATCATGATACACCGGATCGACTTTAATTCTCTCCGGAAGGCCACCGACTGGATATGCCGAACGGACATAACGCCACGCAGCGATCAGGAATTTTGAGAAGCGCGCTGCCTGGGCAGGGTCGTCCTCAAAGTAAAAGCATCGAAAAACAGGCCCCGCTTTGGCCTCGGTTGTATCGTCCCCATTTCCATTCATTTCAATACCTTCGGTTCTTCGATCGGCTGGAGGCACCGTTTTCACCCAATCTCCACTGCACGAGAATCCTCCAGGATCTGGACGATCGCGCCCGCCAATTCGTCCTCCTTCACCTCGCCCATGCGAATGCTTCTCTTGGCGAAAAAGGCGACCGCTCCGGTTCCGTTGGGACCGAGTGGAACCAACCTTGCGGCATTCTCAAAGTGCGATTGTTCCTCGGCGAACTCGGGCGTGTCCGCAGCTCCACTGATCGCTAGAATCGGCACCCTTGATCCCTGATCCCTGACAACCTTGGCCATCTCCGTCCCGACGGACTCGAACTTTCCAGGTGAAACCTCGTCCATTAGGTCAACGACAAACAAGTCATAGTCCGTTGCGACTGCGTGTAACCGATCCAATGCCGCTGTTGCGTCCCTGGTTACTTCGAGGCTTAACTCAGCAGGGAGGGAGATTCGAGCCGCCTTTTGCACAACGGTCGGCCAAACGGCCCGAAGCACCTTCCCGAAGAAGTTCGCGTGCTCGGCATCATCCTCGAAGTAAAACACCCGGAATGCCATGATTTCACCTCCAACGATTCACCCTTCTTTGCAACTGACGTTTCCGCCATAATCCGTGTCACGTTACTCAATTGGAAAAATCACATCGACCTGGTAATCGAATCCGGGGGTTGTAGACACCCCGTGAACCAACGTGGCTCCGAAATCCTTCAATTCCGCAGTGATCTCCTTTAGACCCCAGCCACCCTCTCCCGGGGTTTGGGTGGAACGATAGCTGGAGTCCGAGCCGAAGTTCTCAATCTTTAGGTGAAATCGCTTCGGTTCCCCGCTTCGCTCATCCGTCGTCGAGTAGCTGAACCTTACCTTGCACTTTATGCTTGGATCTGGCTTCCGGTGGTAGATTAAAGCATTGCTGAGGGCCTCGGCGATGACGGAGTCCACGACTGCGTGGGGACAAAACACCTCCAAATTGCTTATTCCGTCCTTGCCGAACTCGTCCCTTGGTGAATCCCAGGTTAAATCGCCTTTTGAGGTCCACCGCGGATCATTCAGAGCGCTTGCGACCGCGTGCAGCGGATTGCAGGGACAGTCCCGGAGCACTTCGTCGATCAGGGCTCCGCCCTGTTTGGATTTATCGGGGCACTTCAGGAACAGCCTTCCTAGGTCATTGCGCAGCCGCACAAACTTCTTCCATTCAATGGAACCTGTGTGTGGTGCTGCCTCAGAAAACTGATCCAGCAGATCTCCAAGCACGCGCAGTTCATCACTGTATGGCGCGCTAAAGGCCATCAGCATGACCAAATCCGCTTCGCCGATCCTTCGTTTGTAGTATCGGCACTCGAGGACCTTTTGAATCGCTTGGACTTGGGGAAAGACCGTCCTCCGAAGCACTGGTGATGTTTTTCTCCATTTGGCTCGGATGTGACGCCAATCATCGACATCGGAAACTGGTCCTGGCCCTTGCTCCAGGAACCCGAGATGCATCATGAGATCAAGACTCGGAAGATCGCGGTGCGAATTCCGAAGTTCCTCCTCATAGAAATCCCGCAACGTTTTCCACGCCGTGCCGGGCTCGGGTGCCTGCTCAATTCTCGATCGCACCTGTTTTGCCAAGGCCGCCACCGCAGTGACTGCCGAGTGGATTCGTTGGATTTCCGCAGTGCCTACGGTCATTGCTAAGTCGCCTGTGGTTGTTCCAATTGCGTCGAGCCCAAGCACGATCTTGTCGAGGAACCCCTTCGAATGATGGTGCTTCTGATTCACATAGGTGAAACAATCGTAGACCAACTGCTGAAGTAGTGGTGGGTGCTCCCAAAAACGCGCAGCGATCTCGCCCGCCTTGTCGGCAAATTCCATCTTGTCGGACGCCCTCAGAACCACGATCGCATGGCGGTGTCCACGAAATGCTGGGTTCTTCAAAACGAGGGAGGCTAGCCGACTGAGCACTCCTCGTGACTCGGCAAAGACCAGCGGCGGCAGTTTGAACCAGTGAATCTCCGTCGCGAGCAAGGCGCACACTGCTTCGGCCTGAATCCAGGTGTTCCCGCTCCCATCGCCGTTCTCCACTCTAGCCACTAAGCCCTCCAATTGCCTGAACACCTTCAATCGAGCGCCAGTGTTCCGGCGCGCCAGGTTCAGGTGGGAGTGGAACTCAAACATTTCCGCCACCACGGCGGAATCGATGTGGGTTCCGTAGGGATCCCGCAAGTCCAATTCCCCGTGGAGGATCTGATGGTGATCGCGAGGACGCGAGGAGTTCACATAGGTCTCCGCGTATTGCCGTAGATGTCCAGCCGGATAATTCTCAAGCTCTTCGGAGATCCTGTCCCTTTGGCGGCAAACTGGACATTCGTGAGCCCCGTACGCTTTGATGTCGGCGTGGGCCAGGAATTGAAACCGGACGGGAACGGTCCGTATCTCGAGCGTTTCCGTTCGAGCTGGCGGGTCAAAAATCGAGTGGATCGGGAGCGGCGCTCCAGCCAGCTTTGTCGTCCTTTGAGGAACGGCCACCTCGCTAATACTGGTTAACACCTCCTCCTGTTCCGGAGACATGCGGCTGAGGCATACCACTGCAAACACGCGCCGGGCACCTGCTTTTGCCGCCTGGATCGCCAGTCGACTGACGGTGTGTCCAACCTGGGCGTTCCAGGTGAACAGAACCAGATCTCGATCCGAGCATTCATCAGAGATCCGGAACCGGAATCCGTCAGCGGTCGACTGTGCTTCAATCACCGGCACGGCCTTTCCTGCACCCAGTACGCGACTGACGTCCTCGACAATACTCGTCGGTAAATCATCGTGGATGACTGCAAGGAGACAGTTCCCGGCATCTATGTGATGCTCTATCACAAGCCGGGAGAACGCTTCGCAGGTCAACTGTCGACAGGACAGCGAGTGCTCGAACAGCCGCTTTTGGTCAAGGTAGAAAGTAAAGTGCCGGTTGTGGGGAAGAATGTGATGATTGAAGCAGAGAGCCTGAGCCTCGGAAGCAAATGCACGCAAAGCGGACCAGGAAATGAGGTGCTCCGGAACGGACTGCCCATCGTTCTCTGGACGTATCGGACGCCTAGAAATCGAATCGATGTGCCGTTCGGCGTGCTCCGGGAGGGTGTCTTTGAGAACAAAATTTTGGTCCCAAGCCAGAGCGACGAGAGGAATCCTCCGGTCGCTTTCTGTGAACCACAGAGGAATCCTCCGTTCGCCCTCTGTGGCCCCTTGTAGGTCCTGGTCAACCCTGGAGTCAGGATCGATCCTGAAGTCAAACATAGTCGCGACGACCAGTGGATTGCCGCCTGACCGCAACGTTTGGCCGATAACTTGGGCGGCCGAATTTCCGGATAGGAGGGAACTAAAAAAGAGAACCACGTTGCGATCCTTGATGATGTCCCAGACGCTTTCCGCATCTTGAAGTTCAGACGCGGGCGGCAGACGAATCGGTGATTCATTAATATTGAGCAGACGGCAAAGCCCGCGAGCGATGCCCTCATGCTCCTCTTCGTTATAGAAGAGATGATCGACTGGTTGACCTTCCAGCCTTTCTACGATCTTGCCAATGAGCGCGTGGATGAGAAACGGTGCTCCGAACGCCACCATCAACGAGTCCAGTAAATCCCTGAAGGCTGCGTCGTCCACCGTCAGGTTACGGGAGTCCACCAGGTTACGGATTTCCGCGCAAGTGTTGAATTGGCTAAACTGGTTGCGCGCAATTTTGGTGGCAACATTGGCCAGAGCCGGAACCTTTAAAGCCTTTTCGATCGTGGTTGGGGTCACCTGGAAGAGTCCGAACTCACCGACGGCCTTCTGAGTGTCGAGCCAACGGGACGCTACCTGCAAGGTTGGGGAGAGGTAGGACTGGAAGTTGCGTTCGACCCCGGTGGTAGTGGTCGGCCGAGGATCGCCGAAGACGACGTCGAGGAGGCGTTGCTCCGTCGCTGATTCGATTTCCTGAAGCACGTTACCGGCCAAAAATCTGATGGAAATGGCTCCGTCCTCGTGGAAATGAAAGAGATCCTGGTGTTGCCGGAAGTCCCGGATCGTCTGTTCCAAATGCGCTGGATTAGGAATGACCTTAGCCATTGCGTCGAGGGCGATCTTGCCTTTCTGATCTTTCTCAGCGGTGCGGATCAATGCCTCCTGCCAGGGGGCGATTCCCGCCCAATGAGTCCCACCTTCCACGTCAATGACCAAGATTGGGTTGGTGACCCTAATTCCATTCTCGATGGATGTTCCGAACTCTCGTTCGGTTTCGTGATTGAACGAATCAATGTAGATCGCCAGCTCCTTCGGAGGAACACCGTAGAGAATGAGCGCGAGCGCCCCCGGATTGGCAATATCCCGGATATCCCGGAAGGCACTCTCAAGCTCCAGCCCCAGCTTCGACTCGCCGCGTTGACGAGGTGGGAGAGATCCCACCACGGCGATGACACATCTGCGGTTCCTCGGATCCTGGGTGGAAAGAGCTTCCGCGAGCTTCTTGGTCTGGTCATCGGCCAAGCCCCCTCTCGTCACGTGCAAAGGTTGCGCAAAGAAAAACTCGATATCGGACTCTGTAACATCAGGACTTTTCGGGGTCTTCTCCTGTTCACAGACGGCCAGTTGGATGGACACGTAGGTGCCAGGCACGCTAATTTCACCGGTGCACTGAAATGGGCTGGTGAGGTCCGCGCCTCCATAGTTCCACCCCGCCAGAGCGTTACCCGCTCGAAGGGAAAACTGGCCGTGATAGGCCTGGACCATGCGCCGGATGCGGTGCAATCCACGGGTTCCTCGACGCAGGCGTCCCGCGTCCTTGGACGATGACCATCTGGCCATCGACCAAAACAGCGTAGCCGGAGCGAGAATCCCGCTACACTCCCGGGGCACTGCCTCCCGGGGTTCCGGTTCGGCCAGGTAAGCATCCTTTAACACATGATGGATGCCGTGACCAGAATCCCCGAGGGCGATATCGATCACAGGAAAATCGTTTGGATTGGACCAATCTTCGAAATAGGCGCGCTCCTCTTTCAGGAAATCTTCCGGCCTGACCCGGTCCCATCCGGCCCGAGTCCAAACACCAAGCAGGAAATGGGAACAGCCAGAATGTTCGGCGACGTTTTCCCGCAATTCATCAAAAATGACATGGGTGATGGCGTTTGCATCGAAATCGGGAATTCCCCGTCCTTGACTGCTGAGAAAACGCCTGAGGTCATCCTTCAACCCTTCCAACTGACGGAGTACGGATTCCGAACACTGGGGATCCGTGTCAAGCCATCGGAGCGGAACCATGTGTTCGAACACTGGTTTGTCCCAAACCGGACGGTTGCTGAGTGAAGCCTGGGCCGATTGGGATTCCATGCTCTGTTCCTCCTGCTCCTCTGGGGATTCCTCGTTCGGATCGAAGGCCGCCAACAGTTCCAATTGCCCCTCCCGCACTTCCGGCAGGTGCCGGCACTGGAGCGCCTCGGCAAAGTCGATCGCCTTTAAGAAATTCGCGGCTCCCTCGCGCTGGGACCGGTGATGCTCGATCTCATTCGCCTTTTGGTGTTGAGCCTGCTTGAGGTAACGTTCCTGCCATTCGCGCTCGCTGCGCCGAAGCTCCGGATTGGGCAAAGCCACCGTCACCCGGAGACCATCGCGCAAAGCCCTTTCCACAAAAAGGACCAGGCGGGCAGCCGCCCCTAAATCACATCGACGGACCAAAGAAAGATCGATGAAAAGGCCGACCTGGAGAGCGCTCGAGGTCCACCTGACCTTCCGGTCTTCGTTGTTCTTGTGGAAGGCTCCAGCCCCCCACAATGCTGCTTCGAAACTGGCATGGACCAATTTGCGGGTTTTGCTAAAATTTAGACGAATGGCCTTGTCAGTCTGCATCGTGCGGGGCTTCGGTAGGGGAATCCGAGTATCAAAGCATGACGAGGGTTAGCCGAGGCGCAATAAAAGTTTCCTGGACTTTCAAAGCTGTGGTGCATTTTTTGTTACTTTCAGCTAATCGATCGGTGAGATCGGCCTCCTGATTGGACATCCGCGCCACTCGGCAAAACAGCACCGCAAGCAGCATTCGGGTCCCGCGAGCGGATTGTTGCGACGACGATTCACCGGGTCTACGTAATTGCGTCGGCAATTCTCAGGGTCAGGCATTCTGTGCGTAAGAGCCTGCGAAACCCAGAGCTTCAGGGAATGGGAAGCTTCGGAATGCCGCCCGGCCACCAGTCGGCTGTAGGACGTTGCAATGGCGCCAAACCCATGCTCCGATCCCTGACCTGCCATGCCCGAGGAATCCGAAGACTCACCAAGTTCCGATTTCGACGAAGCGTGGATGGAATCTGATGGGTATCAAGGCGGAATGCGTGGGCAGACTGTTGCAAATCCATCAGATTGATCCCCCCTTAAATGAGTGTTAGTCTCTCCGCATGAGCGGGGGATACATTCGAGGCGCGGACCGGCAACCGCGTCTCTTTGTGCGAGAGTGTGTCGAGGATTACGTCGGAGCAAGGAGATTCTAAGGCTGTCCCGCCCTCGGTGCCTCTGAGTCCCAAACCTGCGGTCGACAGCGGCAGCCAGGGTGATCGTGCGCAGCCTTTCAGGCCAATCACCGCTCCAACGTGGCGCGGACTTTAGTCCGCAGATCCCAGACTGAAGTCCGGGCTACGTTGCCGACCGCAGGGCGTGGATTGGGCCTGAAGATTGCCCTCTGTGTTGAGATGATCGCGGCGAATCGCCTCTTTCGCTGAATCGGCGCACGGTGCCAGCTTTTTCACGCTGAAAACAGAGCTGAAGGGCTCAGCCGATGTTTGGCCAGTTCGCGGGAGGGGGGATCGAGATCGACGAAAGACGGGACAGCCGGTAGTCTCGCCCTTTCAGGGCTTGGGCCAGAATTGGGTTTTAACCCAGGGCTTCGCTCGTTCCTCGCTTTGCCCTGGGCTACCATGTCCGGGCCCGTTGGGCCCTGCGATTCTATTGAGGATTGAGGATTTTTGATTTCTTAGGGGAGTCAGAAATCAGCAATCAAAAATCCTCAATGCCGCCGAGGGTCGGTATTCAGCCTAAGAATAGAGACCTTCGCCGCGTGGTGTGGGGACCTGCGAGGACTTGGAGTGAGCCGTCCGAATGTTGCCAGGGCTTCAGCCCTGGAGGATACTGGTTCGAGGACTGAAGTCCTCGCTACATTTTCCGCCCGACGGTTTCACTCCAAGGATTCAACCCCTTTCCCCGCAGGTCAGGATGTCTGAGACTGTGCCGCTGATGACTTCGAGGGAAACCTTGAGGTTTGCTCGGATGTTTGCGATGACTTCGAGGGAGACCTCGAGGTTTGCTCGGATGTTCGCGATGACTTCGAGGGAAACCTCGAGGTTTGCCCGGATGTTTGCGATGACTTCGTGGGAAACCTCGAGGTTTGCTCGGATGTTTGCGATGACTTCGAGGGAAACCTTGAGGTTTGCTCGGATGTTTGCGATGACTTCGAAGGAAACCTCGAGGTTTGCTCGGATGTTCGCGATGACTTCGAGGGGAACCTCGAGGTTTGCTCGGATGTTCGCGATGACTTCGAGGGAAACCTCGAGGTTTGCTCGGATGTTTGCGATGACTTCGAGTGAAACCTCGAGGTTTGCTCGGATGTTTGCGATGACTTCGAAGGAAACCTCGAGGTTTGCTCTGCCGATTCAGAAACTTGATGGTGCGGGGCTTCAGTCGGCTTCCACCTCTGGACGCCGCCGGCACAATCCAACCCCTCCCGCCGATCCGTCCCGCTACGCCAACGGTGCGATCTCCCACCCTTTTCGATACTCCCGGCTCAGCCAGCGATTCGCTTCCTCCAGGTTGGTGATCCGGAGATTCTCGGCGTCCCAATCCAGTTTCTGGCCACGGCAGCGGACCGCGATGTTCCCGAGCAAGACCACTTCGGAGAGCGGGCCGGCGTAGTCGAAGCCATCGCTGGGTTGCTTGCCGCTGATGATCCCGTCGACCCAGCCGTGATAATGATCCAAGCCGGGGAGTTTTTCCGGTTCCTCGGTGACCATCTTGGCCTGCCGGTAGATCCGTGGAGCACCCACGTGAGGCATCACGAGGCTGCCGGTTTCGCCCAGGAAGAGGCTGCCGCTGCTGGGCAACGCTTCGTTGGGAGGCAAATCGCCGCCCTTGGTGCTGGGGAGCCGTCCGCCGTCGTACCAGGTGACCTTGAGTTGCGGGCCGGTCGTCGAGGCGAAGCCGGGGAAGGTGTAGTGGACGACGTTCTGGGCCGCCCAGACTTCGTCGTTCATCCCGGTGTGATCGGAGCATTGGACGGAGACCGGGGGCTTGTCGATGTTCAGGGCGGTGAAGACCGGATCGAGAATGTGACAGCCAAAGTCACCTAGCGCGCCGTTCCCGAAGTCTTGCCAATCCCGCCAGCCCCAGGGATGATAGACGCGATGTCCGCCGGCGTAAGGCCGCAGCGGAGCCACGCCCAGCCAGACATCCCAGTCGAGCGTTTCCGGCACCGGTTGTTCGGAGGGACGGGAGATGTGGTAAGACTTTCCGTGTCCGGTCGCGGCGCACCAGGAATGGACTTCCTTCACCTTGCCGATGTGACCGTCCTGAATCCATTTCGTGCCGGTGCGGTAGAATTCGTGGGAATGGATCTGGTTGCCCATCCGGGTAATGACTCCGGACTTCTGGGCCTGAAGACGAACTTGACGCGCTTCCCAGACGTTGTGAGTCAGCGGTTTCTGGCAATGAACGTGGATGCCGCGGCGCAGGGCGTCCAAGGTGATGAAGGCGTGCATGTGATCCGCCGTGGAAACCGTGACACCATCGATCTTCCCCTCCATCTCGGCAAACATCCGCCGGGAGTCCTGGAACCAACGGGCGTCCTGGTGTTCGTGCCGGGCCCGTTCCATCCGGGCGCGATCGACATCGCAAACCGCGGCGATATCAACTTGGGCATGGGTGCGCATGCTGGTGAAGTCGGACCAACCCTTGCCCTCCGTGCCCACCGCCGCCAAGCGGACGCGGGAGTTGAGGTTTTGTCCTCTCACAATGGCAGGGAAGCCCAGGGCTCCCGCCCCAATCGTTTGGATCCAGCGGCGTCTTTTCATGGCGGTTTGCACGTGCCGGATCGGCCAGATCTGTCGAATCAGTCAGATCGGGCCGATCAAAGTCGAATCCGCCGCTTCGCTTGCGCTTCTCCGGAGGGCCGCTGCAAATCATCCCAGACCCGTTCCATCGCTTCGGCCAACTCTTCCCAGTCCTCACGGGCGGTTGACCATAGTGCACTCGCCCGCAGGACCCGGCCCATTTCGCCGGAGTCCAGGCCCATGGCTTCCATCACGTGGGACGGATTGTCTCTCCCCGCACTGCAGGCACTCCCCGTGGACACCTGGAAGCCAAGATGGCTCAGGCGCGTCAGCCACGACAAATTCGCAAACGCCGGAAGCACCAGCATCGTCGTATTCCACAAACGCGGGGCCTTCCCCCCCACGATCCGCGTCCCAGGGATCGACTCCATCACCCGTTGTTCGAACTCATCCCGCCCCAGCCCATCGACCGTCGTCAACCGGGCCGACGCTTCCGCCAAGGCGGTCACCATGGCGAGGATTCCCGGAACATTTTCCGTCCCGGCACGCCGTCCCGATTCTTGAGCTCCGCCCACGGAAGCGCCCTGGAGCTGCCCCGTGCCGTCCGGGACAACGAGGAAGCCGACGCCCTTCGGCCCCCCAAATTTGTGGGCGCTGCCGGTCAGCCAATCGATTTCCCCAAGCCCGTCCGCTGGCATCTTCCCGAGCCATTGCGCGGCGTCGCAGTGAAAAGGGATCCCTCGCTCCGCACAAATCGCTCGGAGCTCACGCCATGGTTGAAGCGCCCCGGTCTCGTTGTTCGCCGCCATGACGGAAACGAGGACGGGGCGCTCCCGATCCAATAGGTTCGCAGTCGCCACGGTGTCGACGGTTCCGGCGGGATCTAGCGGCGCTTCCAGGACTCTCCCCCGGAACGCCAGCTCTGCGGCTTCTCGGACGCAGGGATGTTCGAGCGGGCTCCGCACGATCTTGGCATCGACCGGTGAAACCGCAGCCATGTGGCGAAAGACGAGGTTGGCGGACTCCGTTGCTCCGGACAGAAAAACAATGCGCCCTGGTTGCTCAATCCCCAGCGTTTCCGCGAGTTCTTCCCGAGCCTCCTCCAACAAACGCCGGACGCCTCCCGCCGCGTGATAAAGGCTGGACGCATTCTGCCAGCTGCCGTCCAGCGCTTCCAAGTAGCGCGCCCGGACGCCGGGAAAAAGCGGCGTCGTCGCGTTGGCGTCGAAGTATCCGATCACGGCGTTTTCGCGGCTTCGCGGATGGCGGTCGTCAGCTCATCGACCGTCCAGGTCTCGTCGGTAAAGATTTTCGTGATCCGTCCCTTGGTGTCGAGTACCAGCGTCCGAAGATTGTGCTCCATCGAGGCGGTGGGATCGTCGGTGTAACGGAGGTCGACGTCGGCAGCGATGTCCTTGATCGTGCAGCAACTGTCCGAAGAGAGGAGGCGCCAACGGGACGGATCGTAGCCGTAGGAATCACCGTAGGCCTTCATCTTCTCCGGGGTATCGTGAAAAGAATCGAAGGAAATCGTCAGCAGTTGCCAGTTCGACGGCGCAGAGGCATCCGCTTTCAGGGCCGCCGAAACCGCGGCGAAGTTGCGCATCATCTTCGGGCAAGCTTCCGGCATCGGGCACCGGGTGAAGACGAAGGTGAGGGCGACGGCTTTGCCGCGGCTGTCGCTCAAGCGGAAGGGCTCGCCCGCTTCGTTGATGAACTCGCGGTCGGGCAGAATGTCTCCGATCTTCAACGGTCCGTGGGCTGCGGTCGCAGCTTTGGCCGGTCGGTTGGTGAGACGCTTCTTGCCGGTGGCCACGACGTTCTCGATCCAGGACTCGAAGCCGTCCACGATGTAGTCGAAGAAGATCTCATCCCCGGCGGCCAGTGGCGTCAGTTCGGTGGGGCGGGCGGCGCGAAAGGGCATCACCATCGCAGGCATGTGATCCGGGATCGTTTCGTGGTCGATGACCGCCACCTCGGGCCCCTTGGTCTGGAGGAAGACGCCTTTGACCCGAAAGACCTGGGCGTCCGCAGAACGCTTGGGCGGTTCCACGCAGATGGCGACGGAAGCCAGCAAAGCGAGGGTGAGCGAGATCCAGCCGATCTTGCGGACGAGTTTGCGGTTGTGCATAAGGGCCAAGGGTTCGATGGGGTTCGTAACAGTTTACGATGACTTGGATCCTTTTGCTACGTCAAGGTGGTGTGCTTTCGCTCGCCGTGCTCCTCAGTGCGGCGGGTTGCGCCCCCGCGCCCTCACCTCCGCCTCAGATCCGTTCCTACCGGGAGGTCGGGGACTTCTCCCTCACTGATCACAAGGGTACCTCCGTCACCGCCGCGACGCTGCACGGGAAAGTATGGATCGCGAACTTCGTCTTCACCTCCTGCACCGCAGAATGCCTCGTCCTCAGCAAGCGGATGTCGAACTTGGAAAAGCGCTTTGCGACGAATCCGAACGTGGGTTTTGTCTCTTTCTCCGTCGATCCCGGAACGGACACCCCGGCCCGGCTCGCGAAGTATGCGGCCCTCTACGAGGCGGGAGATCGATGGTCCTTCGTCACCGGAGATTCCGCCGACATGGACACGTTGATCAAGGAGCGGTTCCTCCTTCCCGTGGCGCAATCCCCGGAAGAAGCCGCCGCCCTGCAAAAGGCCATGCTCATCCACAGTGACCGGTTTGCGATCGTGGATCGCAAGGGAGTGGTCCGGGCCTACGTCAATGGGATGCAGCCGGGCGCTGAAGATCAAGTGGCCCAAGTTGTGGCCACTCTTTTGGCGGAGTAGCGGTTTCTGGAAAAACAAAACCCCCGGTGTCGCCACCGGGGGTTTTCGGGAAAGATTACTTCGGAAGACCTTCGGTCGCCCACTTCTCAAGGTCGGCGCGGCTTACCGGGGCGGTGATCCCTTTGTACTTCTCGCGCCACGCCTTGGTTTGCTCCGCAGTGACGAGGTCAGTTTTACCGCCGTAAGTGTTGCGGACGTAGGTGAGAACCCCGGCCAGTGCCGCGTCATCGAGAGCGGCTTCCAGCGGCATCATGATCTGAAGGAACTTGGCGTCTTCCTTCTTGATACCCTTCATCACGGCGATCGCCATGATTTCGGGGGACTCCGCGCTGACGAGCTTGGAATCGGCATAAGCCGGTGCCATCGTCATCGGACCGGCCTTCATGCCTTTGCCGTCGAGACCGTGGCAAGCTCCGCAAACCATGTACTTCGTTTTGCCGAGTTCCATGGCGGCCGCCTTGTCGTCGGCGGAGCTCAAAGCGGGGATGGAAAGACCCAGGAGGAGGAGGAGGGAAGCGCTGCGATTGATCATCGGATTCAAGACGGTTTCAGTTAAGGAGTGATTCGGTAGTGTTCAGAATTCAGCAAATTGAGGGAGCGTCCTCATACTACGGAACGCGCTCTGACTCAACTCCGATTACGCCGCAACGACGGAAAATGGACGGGTGAAAACGAAAGAAGCGGAAAAGAATAGTTTTCAAAGGGCCGAAACGAGCTAGGGTTCATACCCTCCGCTGTTCGCGGTGGAACCGGGGTGTAGCGCAGTTTGGTAGCGCGCTTCGTTCGGGACGAAGAGGCCGCAGGTTCGAATCCTGTCACCCCGATGCCTCCAAAGGTTGGCGCTAAGGCAGCTGCCGCTCGAGACGTCCGGCGATCGAGGGCAGTTCCACTGGCTTGGCCATTTCCTTTTCCGGAATGGTTCAACTGTGGAGGCTGGTGCCCTTCGTGGAGTGCGCATCCACGCTTTCGATCTGCCACACTAGCGACACAAGTTTCTTGGTGCCACGCCTGATTCAGGCTTTTGTGGGCCGATCCGCCGATTCCGGGCCATGTGTCCGGCTCAACGCCGCTCCATGCCCGTTCCCGAGCTCGCCGCCTGTATCATCGAATCCACCCCGATCTTCTCCCGGATCGCCTGGAACACCGCTTCGTTGTCTCCAGCATTGTTCCACTTCAGGTTGATGCCGACGCGGTCACCTAAGCGCTCGTGAAGGCTCCGCCTGGATCTGCCGGTCTGCCTTTCGGTTCGGGAGGTGGCAGGGCAACCGGTTCAGGACCCTGGGGTTTCGAGTCTGTTTGAGGCGCGGTCCGGCGGAGCCGTCTTGAATCCAACCGGAAGAAAAACCAAAAGCGGAGGTCCCCGCCCGGGCCGAGCAAGGAGCGCGCCTTTGGCCGCGACGCCGCCGGACTGGGATGGGACCGGAGCGGGCGGGCGTGCGATGGGGTGGGCCTTGCGCGGCGTCCCCATCGTGCGAGGTACCATCGCCAACAGGAACTCATTCGAGATTCGCTCGCCCAAGGTTCGAAGCGGCATTCGACGACGATGTGGCTTGATCGAGCTCAGGGAAACTCCACCGGATTGGGAAAGCCTTTCAATCCCTTACCCTAAATTCGGAGTTGGTGGCCCACGGAAGACACAGAATGCACGGAAACAGAGGCGAATACCGGTAGTTTAGTGCCTCACCCAATCGATGACGACTGCATCGACATCTCACTAGTTCTTGTCCGTGCTTTCCGTGTGTTCCGTGGGCATCCATTTTCCTTTCTAGGCTTACGCTCCGCAGTGACGTCTCGAGCATATTGACCTGCTCGCTTAGCAACGATTCGTGCGAGGAAGGAGAATGAGCCATTCTCCCCGCAATCGTGATTGTGGTCCCCGGTTTCCCCGCTTGGACAGTCGGACCACAGGTCCAACTTACGATGGGGCGGTTTCGTAGCTTGGATCTGTGATCCGAGCGGCAACTTTCCGACCAACGGTTGCTTGGATGTCTGAAACTTCCTCGGTCCAAGTTGACCGCAGCGATCGCCAAGCGTTTCAAACTGCGGCAGCGCGTGCTTTGGAGCTTTCTGAGCGATTTTGTGCGCGGCGGCGGCTGTTTTCGACTGTTCCGGGCTGGAAACGTCCGCGGCAAACTCTGCCGCAGGTGTTTCCGCCCGGATTTGCCCGCAGCAAGATGCGTTTTGGGACGTTTCCGGCCGGAAAACCGCGCGGCGAGATTGGTTTTGGGTGATTCCGGATGGAAAAAGCCCGCGGCAGAGTTTGCCGGCGACGAATCCAGGCGAAAAAGTCAGCGGCAAACGCTGTCCGGGCCTGACACAACTAGGAAACCCCTAAGGTTTTGCTTGCCGTCGATCATTCGTCACCATTTTGATGAAAATGCGGCAGGAGGCAACCAACGCGTTGGATCAGGTCTTTGCGAATATGAAGCAGCACGCCAAGAAGGGGAGGGAACCTTACCTGCAACTTCTGGAGGGCTGCGCCCAGATTACCGCGAAGATGGCGAGTCTCTCCAAGACCCAGGAAACCCGCTCCCGCAATGCCAAAGCCAAGGAGGCGACAGGCACGGCTCCGCAAACCGCCACCCGCGCGGCAACGGCTGGTAGTTCCAGCAAGTCCGGTTCTCGATCCGCTGCCAAGACCAACACATCCGAAGCGGTCGATGAGCCCAACGCTCTCGCTGGGTGAGAGTTATCCCTCTACTCCACCGTATTGACCAACTCACCCAGGCCATCAATGGCAATGCCCACGCGATCTCCGGAACGTAGGGTAAAGCTGCTATCCGGGACGATGCCGGTTCCGGTCAGTAGGTAGGCACCGGTGGGGAATTCGTTATCCCGGAAGAGGAACCCGGCCAGCTCGGCGAAGCTGCGCTTGATTTGGGACACGGCGGTTTCTCCAGCGAAGACCACTGCGTTGTCCCGGAAGACCTGGATGCGGATCGCGGTGGATCCGGTGACGACTTCGCCCACCACGAGACCGGGGCCCATCGCGAGAGATCCGCGATAGACCTTGGCTTGGGGGAGGTAGAGCGGGTTTTCCCCTTCGATCGAACGCGAACTGACGTCGTTACCGATGGTGTAGCCGAAGACTTTTCCTTCCGAATTGATGGCCAGGGTCAGTTCGGGTTCGGGCACGTCCCAGGTGGAATCCTCCCGGATGCGGATCGGCGCGAGGTGACCGCGGGCGCGGGCTGGGGTCGCTTTGAAGAAGAGTTCGGGACGTTCCGCCTCGTAGATCTTGTCGTAAAAGATGTCACCGCCGGAAGCTTCGGCTTCTTCCATGCGGGCGGCGCGGCTCCGGAAGTAGGTCACGCCTGCCGCCCAGATTTCCTGGGAGCCCACCGGGGCCAGCCAGGGAGTGGCGGAGATGTCCTGAGGCTGGGCGAGATTCCAACTGGGGATTTGTTCCCGCAGCCACTTGAGTGGATTGGGCGCGGTGAAGAGGTGATCGAAGGAGAAGTCAGCGGTTTGGTATTGCTGGTCGTCCGCCGAAATGAGGAAATCCGAGGGGCCCCGGAAGATGGTGATCATGGGATGACCCTAGGAATTCACCGGAATGTTGCAAGCTCGGCGATGCAATCGAGTCCTACTCCTGATGAAATGGTTCCTTGCGGTCACGATTCTTCTCACGCCGGGGATCTATGCCGGGCATCCGGCGGAGGTTTCCAGCCTCAAACCCGAGGAAATCCGGGAGTTCGCCGATCAACCGGCTGCCATCCAAACGATGCTGCGCTACGCCTTGAGTCTCACGGAACGCAATCTGGGCTACCAATACGGTTCGGGCGATCCGGACCAGGGGGGCATGGATTGCTCAGGGACGGTGGCCCACATCCTTCAGCATGAAGGTTTCAAGTCTCCGCGCCAGTCGAATGAGATTTATCTTTGGGTGGAGCAAGCGGAAAACTTGAAGCGGTTGCGCGAGCCCAAAAGTCTGGACGACAAGGGATTCGCCGCGTTGCGACCGGGGGACATTCTCTTTTGGGAGGGAACCTATGCGGTGGGTGAACGCAAACCGCCTACTTCCCACGTGATGATCTATCTCGGTCATCTCAAGTCCAACGGGAACCCGGTCATGGTGGGGGCCAGCAGTGGCCGTTACTTCGCCGGGAAAGCGCGCCATGGCGTGAGCGTGTTCGACTTCGTCCTCCCCAACGGACGGGGCGATTCCAAGTTCGTGGGCTATGGTCCGGTGCCCGGCTTAGCCAAGCTTCCGGCGGAGGAGACGAAGGATGGAATCCTGTCCCGGCTCCGCGCTCCCTGACTGCGCCGCGAAATCCGCTGGAGTTCGCTCAGATCCAGACTATTAAGGGGGCTTATCGGTCCGGCGATGAGTGAGCACACCCAAACAGTGGAGAACAGTGAACTTGCCCTGTTGGATTTGAAGCCGCCTTGTCGCCTCTTGATCTGGCGACTCGCCGCAGCGGGGGGCGGAGAGTGGATTGGAGACATTCGACCAGCGCCTGCGGCTGCGGTGCGCAAGGAACTGTTGGAGTCCGGTTTGGGCCAAAGCGAATCTCGCAAGAATCTGGTGACGGGGCGCGCGGGAACTTGGGTGGAACTCACCGAAGCCGGTTGGGCCTGGACTGCCCAAAATCTGGGGGAGGATCCCGGCGGCGGATCGGCGGCGAGCGATACCTTGAGCGTGATGTTGAAGTCATTGCGCCACTTTCTGGACGGGCAGCGGCTCACTGCGGAGGACGTCTTCCGGCGGACGACCGAGGAGGCCAACACCGTGCCGTTTCCGGATTACATCGAAGAGGAGCCCGTGGTCATGTCACCGATGGTGGAGGCCGCGATCGCCCGGGCCTATCTGCGCATCACCTCAGGCCGTCATGGCGTGCGCGTGCTTCTGGCTCACTTGCGGCAATGCGTTGAACTGGTTCGCGAGGAGTTGGACGTCTTCCTCCGGCAACTGGCCGTCGAAGGACGACTCACCTTGGAGTCGCTCAAAGAAGGGGAGTTGTCCGACGCGGATCGCGCGGCCGCCCTGATCGGCTCCCGGGGCGAGCGCTACCACGTGGTCTGCATGGAAGAGTGGATCGAGTGAGATGAGCATCCGTGTGCTGTTCTTTGCCTCGCTCCAGGAGGTCACCGGTTCCGGCGAGTTGGAGTGGCCTTGTCCCGAAAGCGGCCGCACCGTCGATGAGTTGTTGCACGAACTCTACGACCGGTTCGGCGGACTGCGCGACTGGGACCGTTCCTTGCTTGTCGCTGCGGATTTGGAGTATGTGGACCGCACCGCCCGCGTCTGGCCAGGACAGGAAGTGGCCATCATGCCGCCGGTACAGGGAGGCTGATCCGATGAGGGACGACGGCTACGGAGACGAAGACGAGGAGGACGATTTGGAATCCGGCATCGTTCCCTGGATCGATACCCGGATCGACCTAGGCAGCGAGGCCGAGCCGATTCCGAACGATCTTCGGGAGAACCCGATCAGTCGGAGCGTCGGTCAGTTGCAAGCGCAGGCGTTTGGTCCCGTCCTGGCCGGTTGCGGACGTCGACTGGCGGCCAAGTTCGTCGATGCGGGGATCGTTGGGACGTTGTTTCTCTTCGGGACCATCTACGCGATCGGGCGGCTTTCCGCGGCGGAGCGGATTCCCTGGACGATCTTCGTCTTCACCTTTGGTCTCTTCGGCGGTTGGTTCTTTTGGATTTTCTATCACGCCATCTTGCGCGGCGATACCGTGGGGAAGAGGCTGCTCGGCTTGAAGGTGGTGGATGAGCGAGCCCGGCCAATTGGTCTGGGGCGCAGCGTGGGCCGGGTGCTGGCGGAAACCTTTTCGGTCGTCACTTTGGGTATCGGCTACCTGTTTGCGGTGGTCGATCTGCACAAGCGCAGCTTGCATGATCACCTCTGCGGCACTCGAGTGGTGCGGCGCAATTCGCTTCCGGCGCGACCTTCGCTCACCGGGTCGTGACGACGAGGATAATCGCGCTGAGCATCAGCGATGCGCCCAAGAGTCGCCAGCGGAGGATCCGGCTGCCGAGGTGTTGTTCCTGATTCATGAACCAGTGGCCGATGAGCCAGACCAGGATCACGCTGAGCAGGCCGCGCGAAGCATAGAGAATGTTCGCTGAAGTGGCGTTGCCGTGGATCGCGACGCAGCGGACGAAGAGGATGCTTTGAGAAGCGAGCAGGACGCAGCCGCCCAAGAGCCACGGCCAGACCTCGCGCCGGAGCGAGGTCAACGGAGCGGAAAAGCGGGTGATCAGGCCAAAGGAGAGGATGCCGTTGATCCAAAAGATGCAGGGGAGCAATCGGCCCACGCCCCAGTGTGGTCCCCACTTTTGCACAAGAAGATCGAACACCGCGAAGCAGATCGCGCCGATTCCTCCGCAGAGGATGGTGAGGCCTAGTCCTCGGGGATGCTTGTCGCCGGCCTTGCGGTTCAAGAAAACGATTCCGATCACGCTGAGGATGGCGGCGATCCAGAGCAGAGGAGGGACCGAATTCCCCGTCAGGGCGGGAGTCAAGAACGCTACAATGACGACCTTGAGACCGAAAACCGGGACGGCCACCGAGACGTCCCCCCGTTCCAGGGCGAGAAACTGGGAGATCTGCCCCCCAAACAGACAGAGGGCGATGAGGCCGGGTTGCCAGAGCAGGGCGGGATCAATTTCTGGGCCTCCTTCAAACCAGAGCAACGAAAACAGGGCCGCGCCCGTGAGATTGGCGGTGAAGGTGGTTCTCCATAAACCCGCCCCGAGATCGCTCGATCTTTTGAACAACAGTGCGCTGATCGTGTAGATGAGTGCCGATGCCAGCGGGAAGAGGGTGGCGGAGGATACGGCGGACACCCCGGTGCTTACTGCTGGGGAATGGCCTGCACAAGGCGCGAATCCTGCTGTAGTAAAAAAGTCAGGAGATGGAAAAGCTCCTCGACAAGTGGGGCGTTCGAAGGAATGTAGATCCTTCCGCTACACAGGATCCCCGATCCCTCTGTATGAAGAGAAAAGCTCAGAAGCGTTTCCGGTCCGAAGCTCCCCCAGCGCGACCGGTCCAGCGTCAGGGAGATAGGGCGCCAGTCGCTCAGATGGCTGTTCCTGGATTCCGGATCCCTGGGGAATTTGAGCCTCAAGAAGCGGTCGTGATCGGTTGCGCGGGGCTGATCCGGAACATGCCGCAGGTTTTCATCAACATGGTCCGGGCGCTCCATGGCCGGATCCGAGTGATTTGTCTCGTCAATCAGGATGATGAGGTTCTCGGCGAAGTGCTCTTGGCCGCCGCTGGGTTGCCCCGTCGGGCCGCCGAGTTTACCCGGCTTCCCTCTGTTTCCATGTGGGCCCGGGATTGGTGTCCCATTCCGGCCTTGGATGCCACGGGGCAACGCAGTTTGCTCGCTCTGGAACTCCGGCATTTGCGGACCAGCGCCAACGAAGAGGCGGAGCCAGAACTAGCCCGGATCTTCTCCTCCCCAGTCGTCAAAGTGCCTCTCACCCTGGAAGGTGGCAACATCCTTGGCAATGGGGAGGGACTTTGCCTCACTTCGACCACGATCTTTCCGAAGAACGCCGTCCGCAACCTCGACCACAGCCAACTCGGCTCGGTGCTCGCCCAATATTTTGGGGCCACCCAATGGGCTTATCTGGATCCGCTCAGCGGTGAAACCACCGGGCACATCGACCTTTTCTGCTCCTTCCTGGCCCCGGATCTGGTGGTGGTCGGACAATACTCCGCGAGCGTGGATCCGATCAACGCCGTCCTTTTGGACCGGGCGGCAGAGATTCTCTCGACCTTGAAGACCTCCCTGGGGCCGATGCGCGTTGTCCGCATGCCGATGCCACCGCCGACCGATGGTCGTTACCGGAGTTACACCAATGTGGCCTTTGCCAACAGTGCCCTGCTCGTGCCTCTTTATCCTGGGATCGATGATCACCTCGACCAGAAAGCTCTCGGCCTTTACCGGGAGTTGCTTCCGGATCGCGAAGTGATTGGGATCGACATCATGGAAATGTCCACCTTGGGCGGTGGCTTGCATTGCATGACCTGGAACGTTTGTGAAGCGGTCTCCATCGATGCGGAGATGGCGGGAGAGGGGGAGTTGCAGCCTTCCGACGGTCTTGCCGCTTCCTGTGGGCCGAATTTCCGTTGATGAACGATTGGTCTGGCTCGCTTCGGCACTCGATCGCAACAGCCGAAGCCGTTGAGGTTCGCTCTCCGTGGTCGGGGGCCATTCTCGGCGAAGTTCCGCTTTGTGATGAAGCGGTGGTCGATCAAGCGATCCGCGCTCTGGCGGATGGACGATCTGGCCCGGGAGCTTCGCCCGAAGCAGCTCTGGATGAGGCGCTTGGCCGGGCGGCCCTGATCCTTAGCCAGCGTGGGCGCGAGGTGGCCACGTTGATCACCCAAGAGCAGGGCAAACCGCTCCAAGAGGCGATGGATGAGGTGGCGGTCACGATTGGATTGATGGAGTCCTTTGCTCGCGCTGGCTACCGGCTCGGTCAACAGTTTCAGCCGTTGGCCGTTGAGGCGCGCGTTGACAATCGCTTTGGATTCACACGGCAGCGGCCCATTGGAATCACCGCGCTGTTTACGCCCAATACCTTTCCGCTTCTGATTCCGGCGAAGTTGCTCCTCGCTTCGTTGGCCGCCGGTGACAGCGTTTTGCTCAAACCGGCATCGGCGACTCCCTTGTCCGCGTTGCGCCTGCTCGATATTCTGGCTGAGGCGGGGGTTGCCATGAACTCGGTAAGGTTCTTGACCGGTCCCGGCGGGATTACGGGGCAGGCGATTTGCCGGCACCCAATGGTTGACCAGATCTGTTCCCAAAGTGGGACGGAGACTCTTCGGGCGATCCGGAGTGGGATGGGGCCGATTCCATTGCGTTATCTCCACGGTGGTTCGGGGGCTTGCGTGGTGGCGGCAGATGCGGATCTGAATCGCGCCGTGGAAGGACTGGTGCGGCAGCGTTTTGAGAATTCGGGACAGACTCCGCTTTCGACGGGGATGGTATTTGTCGCCAAATCCGTAGCTGACGAGTTGGTGGAGAAGCTTCGCTTGGCCCTGCTCCGATTCCCCGTCGGGGATCCTCTCGTGCCGACCACCCGGATTGGTCCCTTGACCGAGTTGAGCCGCGTCACCGAGAGCGTCTCCATGATTGGCGCTCTGATCGCCGGGGGAGGGCGTTTGGTGGCAGGAGGCGCTTGCGAGCGATCCGTGCTTGCCCCGGTTCTGTTGGCGGATGTGCCTCCCCGTCATCCTGCGCTTATGACGGGGAACGGCTATCGCGAGATTCTCGCTCCGGTCATCATGGTCACGCCGGTCGATGGGCCCCTGGAAGAAGTGGCCGCATGGTTGGACCGGCGGACCCAATTGGTCGTGAGCGTCTTCAGCAAAGATCTTGATTGGGCGACCCGTTTCGCCAGTTCGCTACCAATTTTCAACGTCCACGTGAACGGCCTCCCCACCTGGCGCGACGGCGCAATCTGCTCCTTGGACGCCGTTCGGCTGGGGCGGCGGCAGGTTGAAGCCCGGGTAAAAGAGGTCTCGACGCTTCAGGATATCGTGTTTCATCCCGAGGGGTGATCCTGCGGCGATGTCGGGCGTTCGTTGTCGTTGTCGTTGTCGTTGTCGAAATCGAAATCGAAATCGAAATCGAAATCGGTCGGATCGGTCGGATCGGTCGGATCGGTCGGATCGACTTATCGACAACGACAACGACAACGACCAGGAACCAGGAACCAGGAACCAAGGCCGCTTCGGTGTCTGATCCAAATTTTTTGATGGCGGGGTAGGTGCTGGAATGAGTAAGGTGATAGCCGCATCCTTCCATGGAGATTTCTTACCCTAGCGGATTGAAGGAGATTCAGGCGGTGAAGTCGTGGGCTCGACTGCATTCCCCTCTTCCTCGGGCCGAGACTTGGTTCTTGTTTTTGGCCTGCCTTTTGCTCGTCGCGTTGATTGGTTGGATCGACTGGCGAGTTGGGTGGGAGATCAGTCTCTTCATTTTCTACGCCCTACCGATTGCCTTGGCTTCTTGGTATCTCGGAGGCGTCTTCGGGATGGTCATCGCGGTGCTCTGTTCCGTGGCCTGGTGGATCGCCCAGGCGAGCGGAAATCCCTACGAGACGGACTACGGATTGGCCTTGGCCTTTCTAAATTGCGTTTTCTACTTCGGGATCGTCTCGCTCGCCACTGTGGCAGTCCGCAAACGGGAGGCCTCGGACTTGGCCCGGATCCGGGTGCTGGAGGAACGGCGCCAACTCGAGCGGGATATCGTTGCCGTGAGCGAGCATGAACATCAGCGAATCGGCCGGGATTTGCATGACGGTTTGTGCCAACAGCTCGCCGCCATTGGATGGGCGGCCCAGGCGTTGGCTGAGGATTTACGGGAAAGGGGAGATCCGGCCGCGCCGGACGCGGACCTGATTGGAGTTTCCATTCAGAAGGCGGTCACCGAAGCCCGTGAGTTGGCTCATGGCATTCTGCCCGTTCATGTGGATAGGCAGGGGCTGGCGGTGGCTCTTGGCCATCTGGCTGCGACCATGAGTGCGCTGACCGGGGCGGCTATCACCTTGGAGGAAGGCTCTAATTTTCGATTGGATGACCCGGGCAAGGCGATGCATCTCTATCGAATTGCTCAGGAAGCGGTCGCCAACGCCTTGCGTCATGGCGGAGCGCGCAGGATCGGCATCCATTTGAATTCACAAGGCGGCGTCCTAGAGATGCGGATCGATGATTACGGCACCGGACTTGATCCGGTCGCATTCGCTGAGGGCAACGGAATGGGACTGCGCACGATGCAATATCGGGCACAGGCTCTTGGGGACTGTCACTTCTCGATTTCGCAACGGGCTGACGGTGGCACGTCGGTCCGGTGTGCGTTGCAAACTCCTCACTAAACCAATTCTCATGGCGCCCCCTAGTCCCACCTCTGAGCAACTGATCTCCGTCCTCTTGGTGGATGACCATCTCATGTTTCGTGAGCACCTGCGCGAACTGATCAACCGGAGTGAGGGCATGACCGTTTGCGGGGAAGCAGAAAGCGTGACGGCAGCCTTGGACTTGGTTGCGAAAACCACTCCAGATGTCGCGGTCGTGGATATCACTTTGCGTGGGTCCAACGGCTTGGAATTGGTCAGGCGACTGAACGAGCAGGTGCCTCAGGTCAAGGTGCTCGTCCTCTCCATGCATGAGGAATCTCTTTATGGAGAGCGTGCCATGCTCGCAGGTGCGACGAGCTATCTGACGAAGCATCAGAGTTCCGCCGAGGTAATCCAGACGATCCATCGCATGGTCGCGGGTGAAACCTGTGGCAGCCGGGGGACGGCCCGGGCCGAAGTTTCTCCGCCTCTGGAGCGGTCGGCCGTCGAGTCGTTGGCCGGCAGAGAGATGGAGGTTTTTACCCTCCTCGGCCGCGGCAAGGGCACCCGGGAAATCGCCGAAACGCTCCAAATCGCCGAATCGACCGTGGAGACTTATCGTTCCCGGATCAAGGAGAAGCTCGGCCTGCGCAGCGCGGCCCAACTCTACGTGCGCGCCGGGAATTGGCTGCGCGATCATGGTGGCTGATCCAGGAAAAACCGCCCGTTGAGGATTGACCTCCTGATAGGATGATGGAACGGCAGGACCACCATGAGTTCTCCCCTCGATACCGGCCACCTGCTCGAAGCCATGCAATGGCGCTATGCCACCAAACGGTTCGACCCTTCCCGTCGCATCCCTGATGACGTTTGGTCCGTCCTGGAACAGGCTCTCGTCCTGACGCCGTCCTCCTACGGAATGCAGCCTTGGGAATTCTGTGTGGTCACTCGCCAGGACCTCAAGGAAGACCTGGTCTCTTCTTCTTGGGGGCAGCGTCAGGTTGCTGATTGCTCCCATCTCCTCGTCATCACCGCTCGCCTTTCAGTCGGGGAAGAGGATGTCGAGCGTCTCATGGCCGCGATTGAAACGACTCAAGGCCGGCCCCGGGACCAGATCTTGGGTTACCGCGATATGATCATTCGCGACGTCGTCACGGGACCCCGATCCGTGGATGCCCACGGTTGGGCACGCTTGCAGTGTTACATCGCTCTTGGGAATTTTATGGCCGCCGCCGCGCTGCTGGGGATCGATACCTGTCCCATGGAAGGATTTCTCCCGGATGTCTACGACAAAGCACTCGGACTGACGGAACGCGGGCTGAGCGCGGCTGTGCTCTGTCCTGCGGGTTACCGCCATCCGGAAGACAAATACGCTTCCCTGCCCAAAGTCCGTTTTCCTGTGGAGGAAGTCATTCGGCGGATTTCATGATGAGAGCGCTGCTCCTTCTTCTCTTGGCAGCGAACACCGTTTTGGCGCAACTCGGGCCGAACGGTGCAACCGCGTCGTTTCGCGGCAGCCTTCCGCCCAAGCCGGTGGCTGCCCTTTCTCCGGAGCAGGAGGCGGCGTTGCAAGCGGACCTGGCAGAGGTTGCGGGATCCTTCGCCGCCGTCGCCAAACACCCGCATGCCGCCGACGCGGATATCTTCCTCAAGGCGGTGCGGTATGCGTTGGAGTTCGACGAATGGTATGACAAGACGCCGGAAGATGGAGTCAAGAAGGCCACTGCTTTGTTGACGGAGGCCAAGTCGCGCATTGCCGCTCTCCAGCGCAACGAAACGCCTTGGATGAACGGAAGCGGCTGGAAGGTGCTTGGCTACTATTCCCGGATCGATGATTCTCCACAGCCTTATGGCGTGGAGATTCCCCAAGGCCTGATTGTGCCTGGCGGCAAACCGGTGCCGATGTGGATCTGGCTCCACGGCCGGGGTGATACGACTACGGATTTGCCCTTCATTTACGGGAAGCTCACCGCGAAAAAGCCCGGCCAGTTTCAACCGGCGGGAACGATCGTCATCCATCCCTTCGGCCGCTATTGCAACGGCTGGAAAAGCGCCGGAGAGACCGATGTCTTCGAATCTCGCGATGATGCGATCGAGCGATTCAATGTCGACAAGGATCGGATCGCCCTGGCCGGCTTCAGCATGGGCGGGGCAGGTGCTTGGCATATGGGTGCGCATTATGCGGACCAGTGGGCCTGTGTCCATACCGGTGCCGGATTCGTCGATGTGAAGCGCTATCTGAAGCTCACGCCAGATAAATATCCATCCTCGTATGAACAAAAGCTCTGGGGCGTTTACGACGTTCCGGATGTCGCGCGGAACTTTCTGAACGTGCCGCTCATTTGTTATAGCGGTGAACTCGATGCCCAACGCGATTCTGCGGAATATATGATGGAGATTTTGGGGCGGGAAGGTTTGCGCCCCCCGCATCTCATTGGAGCAGGAATGGGCCATAAGTATCATCCGGAGACCAGCAAAGAGGTGCAACGTCTCATCGAGGAAGCCGTCGCCAAAGGCCGTGATCCCTGGCCGAAGAAGGTCAGTTTGCAAACGCGCAGCTTCTTTTCGCCCAAGCTGTTCTGGGTGCGCGTTCTCAAGTTCGCCCAAGAGTGGGAAGACACCCGCATCGATGCCGAAATCATCGATGCGGAGAAGACCATCCGGGTGACGACGAAGAACGTCACGGCGCTCCACCTGGCGCGCAACGAGACCACCAAAGGCTACAAGGTTGTCATCGATGGCGCGGAAGCCGCAGGCACGGGAGAGATCGGGTATCAAGCCGGGACGCCCTCGTGGCGATCGTTGGAGCGCGCGGTTTCCGGCAAATCCGCCGGATCGCACGGTCCGGTCGATGCCGCGTTCCTGGATCGATTCGTCATCGTCCTGCCGGATCGAAAGGGCGTCTCGCCGGCGGTTGATCAATGGGTCGCCACGGAATCGGCCCACTTTATCACCCGATGGCGCAGCTTGATGCGTGGCGATCCGTTGGTCGTGAAGGCTTCCGACTTGACCGATGCAATGCGGGGCACGCGGATTCTTTGGGGGGATCCGGATTCGAACTCCCAGATCGCGGCGATCGCCGACCAACTGAAGGTTGAGTGGGTGGGGGACAAGCTCTCGATCGGCTCCCAATCCTTCGACCGCTCCCACCATGTGCCGTCGATGATCCAGGGATTGGCGGACGGCACCACCGTAGTCCTCAATTCCGGCCTCACCTTCCGGGAGGCACATGACCGGACCAATTCCCTCCGGAATCCCAAGTTGCCTGATTGGGCGATCCTCAACATCTCCGTGCCGCCGAGTGCGGAGTCCGCCGGCAAAGTCGTTGCCGCCGATTTTTTTGATGGCCACTGGGAAGCGGTTCTTCCGGATTGACAACATTTGAATGAGGATTGCGGGATCCGCCGTTGCGGCGAGTTCACTTGCCTTGGCGCGGGTCTTCGTCTATGCCATTCAGTGAAACCTGACATGAAGATCAACCTTTCCATCTGTTGGCGCGTCGCGACGAGCGCCCTGATCCTGGCCTCTTTGGTCAGTTGCTCCACGCCACCCGCTCAGCAAACCCAGAGCGGCGAGCCGGTAGTTGGGGCTGCTCCGGAATCTTTCATGGACGACGTCCTTGCACCACTCAAGAAGGCGTTGCCGCCGATGGCTCCGGCACCGCCCGTCATCGATCCCGAGAACGAGCTTGCGGGTGGTGCCATGCCCGAGCCGGAGAGATCGAGAATGGCGGAAGCGCCGATGGCCACGATGGCTGCCCCGACGCCGATCGATCCCAAGAAGGCGGAACCGCCCTTTCTGACCCAACGCGTCTTCTACGGAACGAACCGCAAGGTCGCCAACAAGTCCGATCCGAACAGCTTTTACGGAGGAAGCCGGAGTGACAAGCTTGAGGTCGGCTACTGCGAAGTCAGCATCCCCCTGACACACCAGGAAGGAAAAGTAGAGGCTCCAAATCCGTTGAGCTGGCAATATTGGTTCGCCGGAGAGTTCCAGGAGGATCCGAAGAAGCACGTCGTTTTGCTCGGAGTGAAACCGCAGGACCAGGCTGCCTTTGTCCGCGATCTTCAGGCCAAGATGCGCACGGAGTCCGTCCTCCGGAAACGTTGCTTCGTCTTCGTCCACGGCTTCAATGTGCCCTTCCGCAACGCCGCGCGCCGCACCGCCCAAATGGCTCACGATCTCGGCTTTCCGGGTGCACCGATCTTCTTCAGTTGGCCTTCCCAGGGCGGCGAAACCTATTATACCCTCGATGCGGAGAACAATCTCCGCTCCCGGCCCGAGTTACGCAATTTCCTGGAAATGGTCGCCAAGGACACGGGGGCCCAGGAGATCTACCTCATCGCCCACAGCATGGGCACCCGGGTGACCAGCCAGGCCGTTCCGGACGCTTACGCCCAGCTTAGTGGCGCGGCTCGTTCGAAAATCAAGGCGGTCATTCTCGCCGCCCCCGATATCGACGCCGATGTCTTTAACAATGATGTCGTCCCGCAAATGCAGGCCACCGGCATTCCCTTGACGCTCTATGCCTCGCGTGCCGACAAGGCGCTCCAGATCTCCAAGCAGTTCAATGGCAAGGCTCGGATCGGGCAGGATCCGTTGTTGGCGGCCAATGGGAAGAAGGGCATCGATGTCATCGACGCCTCATCTGTGAAGACCGATTTCACCGAGCACAATTACTTCGGCGCCTCCCCGATCATGATCCGGGACCTCAAAGCCATCTTCGACGGCCGCAAACCAGAACAACGTTCCTGGCTTCAGGTTCAGAACGCTCCGTCAGGCGGGAAATACTGGGTCTTGCCCTCGCCGTAACTCTCGGCCGAGTCTCCATTCAGTCGAAATCGAAATCGAAATCGAAATCGAAATCGAAATCGAGGACGAGGACGAGCCTCTGCTTTCCGATTGCGGCACAGCGTCGCATTGTGTTTCCTGTCCAAGCCCCGACAGGAGCGGCAATCTTTGAAGCAGCGCACCAATGACCCCCGACGAACTCGACTCTCAGCTCAGCGCCTTTCGAACCAAGTTCGCCCAGCTTAAGGCGGAACTTCAAAAGTCGATCGTGGGCTACGATGACCTCTTGACGGACACGCTCACCGCGATTTTCAGCAAGGGACACGTCCTCCTCGAAGGTGTTCCCGGCTTGGGCAAAACCCATTTGGTGAAGATGCTCTCCCACGTTCTCGGGCTTTCCGCAGGACGGGTGCAGTGTACGCCGGACCTGATGCCGGCGGATATCCTCGGCACTCAGATCGTCAACGAGAATGCTGCGGGCCGCCGCGCTCTGATCTTTGAAAAGGGCCCGGTCTTCGCCAACGTCGTCCTGGTCGATGAAATCAACCGGGCCACGCCGAAGACGCAGGCTGCCCTCCTCGAAGTGATGCAGGAACACGCGGTGACCTCGGGCGGGGAACGGCACGTTCTTCCGGAACCGTTCTTCGTCATGGCTACCCAGAACCCCATGGAGATGGAGGGGACTTATCCGCTTCCCGAGGCGCAACTCGACCGATTTCTGCTTAAGCTGCGAGTCCCGTTCCCCAGCCAGGCAGATCTTGTCGAGATTTCCCGCCGCACCACCGGGGCGGATGCTCCGGTCATTGAGCCCGTCATGACGGGGCCGGAACTGATCGAGTTTCAGAAGGCGCTCGCCCACGTCGCGGTGGCGGATCCGGTGCTGCATTACGCGGCGGCGATCGTCCTCGCTTCGCATCCGGATCAATCACCGCTCGATCGCGTCCGGCGTTACGTGGCTTACGGATCGAGTCCGCGCGGAATGCAGGCGCTCGTCCGCGCCGCGCGGGTCCGCACCGTGCTCGACGGTCGCACCGCAGTGGTGGAAAGCGACCTGCGCCGGGTCGCCAAGGGCTGTCTGCGGCACCGCATGATCCTCAACTTCGAAGGCGAAGCGGAGTCCGTCGATGTGGATCGCCTCGTCGAGGACATCATCGAGGCCGTGCCCGGTTCCGCCCGGAATGCTGCGTAGATGAGCAGGGCTTTCCGGGACCTCGTTCTCGTCCTCCTCCTCCTCGTCCTCGATGGGGGCCGAGCCCAGGCGCAGGACGATTTCGATCCGCGCTCCGTGGCGCTGCGGACCGCGTTGCATCACGACCCGTCGCTGGAGGCTCCCTTCACCGACCTCGTCGAACTTTATGGGGAAGCCGGTCGGAGCGCGGAATTGCGTCAGCTTTACCTAACCCACCTGACCCAGTATCCCACCGACCAAGGTGCCCGCGCCGTCCATCTCCGGCTTCTCCTGGTCGAGGATTCCCCCGAAGCGCCCGCCACTGCCCGGGAAGCGGTCCGTCTCCATCCTGGCGATGCCTACCTCCATTATCTGCTCCATCGCGCCACCGGCGATCTCGAACCACTTTCGCGAGCCATCGAACTGGAAGTGCGAACGGACCGGCGTCGTCTTTGGATCGAGGAATTGCTCGGATCCATGGTGAGCGATGCGGATCGGGCGCTCGCTGCGGCGCGTCTCAAAGAGGAGCGCGAACTCCGGCTGGCCAACGCTCCCGACGGATTGCCCGAACTGATCGGCTGGATGCAACGGGCGGGCTTCAACGATCTGGCCCGGGAAACCTTCGCCGTGGCTGAGGGCGCAACGCTCTCTCCGGACTTGGAGGTGGAACTCGCTCTCCTGGGGGCTCGTCTCGAACCGCAGAGTCAGGGCGCGCAACGGCTCGGTGCGCTCGTGGGCCGGTTGACCGCGGATCATCCGCGAAGAATCGAGTTGGTGTTGGCGCGCCGTGATCTCGTCGATGACCGGGCAGCCCTGCTCACCGAAGCCCGGGCGGCCTGGAAGGCGGAGGCGAATTCGGCGGAACGCGCGGTCGATCTGGCCACGCTTCTCGAAGCCGAAGGCAAGCTGCCGGAAGCCGCAGAGGTCCTTGTCGAAGCTGCCCTGCGGTTGCCGCATCTGGTCTGGATGGAGGAGCGTGCCCGTGATCTGAGCGAAGGGGAACTTCCCCTGTGGCGGGATTACCTGGGGCGACGGCTGAAAATTTCCCCGGAACGCAACGATCTCCGGGCGGAGTGGATCGCCCTGGCCTTCCAACTCGATGGTGCCAAAGCGGGCTCTGCGGCTTTGGAGGTTGCTGTGCGGGGAATGTATCAGGCGGATCGGGCCGATTTTCTCTCCGAGCTCGGTGCCAACTTGCTCGCGCGGGGCCTGCCGGACGGTGCGGAGGTGGCTTACCGGGCGATTGGTGGGGGACGTTTTGACGAACTCGCTGGACTGATCCGTGCCTTGGTCGCGAATGGAAAAAGCGTGGACGCGCCGCTCAAAGATCTGCCGTTCACCGGTGTCCCTCCAGAAGCATGGGTCAACTTGGCGGCTTTTTTGGAAGGGGAATCGTTTGAGACGGAGGCTCGCGACATCCTGCAACGCGGCTTGGCGGTGCAACCTGGCCACCTTGGGGCGTCGTTGGCCTTGGCCAAGCTTTCCCGGGCGGATGAAGCCGAAGCCTTGTTGGATCGGGTTCGCGAATCTGTGCAAGACGGGGACGACTACCGGGATTGGTTGATCGCTACGGCGGAGTTCTCCGCGAAACAAGGAGACGGCGACCAGCAATGGAGCCGTGAGGAAGCCCGATTGTCTGCGACGGATCGCGCCGTGGATGAGGTCTTGGTCCGGAAAGTGATGACGTTTGTCCAGGTCGCTGCGGAACGGAGTCAAGAGGCGCGCGCGCGCCGGGTGGTCACGGCCCTGATGGAGCGTGCCCCGGAGGCTCTCAAGAACTGGCCGGAGATGAGGAGGCTCGCCGTGATCGTGTGGGCCGACGACCCGTCGCGAGCCCCCGAGGTGGAAGGTCATCTCCTCGCCCTGCTCGATGCTGATCCGGCGCGGAAAGAGGAATATCGGCTCCGGTTGGCCTTGCTTTATGAGCGGGTCCGCCGTCCCGATCTGGCGCTCCCGCAACGGCAGGGGATCGACTGGTCCAAGATCGATGCTCCGGCGCTCCTGGACGAAGCGGCGCTCGCCCTGCCCGATCAAGCGACGGCGATCTGGCAAAGGTTGACGGAGATCCGCCCGGAGGACAGCGCGACTTGGGAGAAGCTGCTCGACGTCTTGGAAGGCTCCGAATTTCGACGTGCGGCCGGAACAGTGCTCTCCGGGGAGGTCTCTGACTCATTGCGCGCTGATTTGAGTGAGCGCGTCTTTGCTTCCTGGCAACGCGAACTCGAGGCGGATCTCCGGATCGGCGAGCTCGATCTGGTGCTGCGCAAGGTGCGGGATCTGGCCCGAGCTGAGCTACCAGAAGCTCAGCGGACCTGGCTGTCCTGGTTCGGCGGTACGGTCTTGGAGCAGGCTGGCCGGGACGCCGAAGCGGAGGAGTGGTTGGCGAAGGTCCCGGCGCCGTTGCGGGCGGTCCGCACGGATCCCCGGGCGGATGTCTCAGTATTGCCGCGACTCAATCCTCTTGTGAAGATCGCCTGGAAGTTTACCCCGCCTACCGATTCCCGAGTCGTCGGCTTGGCGAGTGCCGGGGACCTCTTGCTGGTGCTCGATGCGCAGAACCGGCTCGCCGCGCTGGAGGCATCGACTGGCTTGATGCGCTGGGAGCGCGAGGTTCGTGCGGCCAGCGAGAGATCGACGGAACCATCCACTTCGGCTGTCCCGCTAGGCGATGTTTTTGTGGCTCCCGATTTTCTTGCTGCGGATGGCTTGGCCTTTCTTGGTGCGGGGGATCGGGTGATTGCGGTCAGTGCCACGGATGGAACGATCCTTTGGGAGGGGAGCCCGGGAGCTTCGCCGCGCAATCGGAGCGGAGCCTTGGCTCCGGCACCGGTGAGGATCGGGCTGGCGGGCCAGGATCTACTGGTGGGATTGTTTCCGCAGCAGTGCGTGTTGGCCGCGTTTGAACGTTCCACCGGGAAGCTGCGCTGGAAACAAGAGGTAGAATCCGAGATGGCCGGAGCGGCTGCGCTGGAGCTTGGCTTCGTCGCCGCCGGTCGGTATGTCGCCACCTTCATCGGTAGATTAAATTTTTACCGCGCGGCCACCGGGGAACGGCTTTGGTCTCGCGAACTAGGGGAGAATGGGGGAGCTAGGCATCTCGCGATTCTGGGCAATCGTCTCCTCGCGATGCAGGGCACGACCGTGCATGATTTGCGAGTGGATTTCCCCAGTGCCTCCTACGCTTCTCCCATGGACGGCGTCTATTTGGGCGGGGACGAGCAGAGCGCCATTTTCCAACGCGCCGGTCAGTCCTCTGTGCTGGAGTTGGGGACCGGAAAATCGACCGTTTTGGGCGGCTCCGGACCGGGTGTCGTCGCGGGCAACGATATTGTGCGGTTTGGTCCGGAGCGGATCGCCGCGTGGAATCCGCGGACTGGCTGCAAATTGTGGGAGAACGCCACGCCTGCTGGGGTGATGCTCCCGGAAGCCAAGATGACTTCGTGGAGAGGCGAGATCACCGAGGAGCGTTGGCAGGGCTTTCCCGTAAAGCGGAGTCACCCACCGTTGGCTTTGGCCACGGCCAACGGGTTGGCGATGCTGTCCGGGCACGAGGTGATTTGGCTCGCCGGAAAGGAGACCCCATGAGCAAAGCGCAAGACGAGGAGATCTTCGATACCGAGTTTCTGGACCGGTTGCGGGCCATGTTTCTTCGGCTGCGCAAGCGCAAGCAATTGCGCCGCAAAGGCATTCAACGGAGCCCATCGGCGGGCCTGACCCGGGAGTTCAAGGATTACCGCCATTATGTGCGGCAGGATGATTACCGGAGCATCGATTGGCGGCTCTATGCACGCTTGGAACGAATGTTCGTGCGGCTCTATGAAGAGGTGCAGGAATTTCACATCCATGTGGTGGTCGATGCCAGTGCCTCCATGGCAGAACCGTTTGCGGAAAAGCGGATCAACGCCCTGCGCCTGGCGGTTGCTTTGTCGTACCTGGGGCTCATCAGCCAGCACCGTGTTTCCTTGTATGCCATGCGGGAGCGAATCACTGAGATTCTTCCATCCCAAAAGGGGCAGGGCAATATCCAGCGGATCGTCGAAACGCTTCGGTCCCTGGAGTTTGGCGGCATGACGCGGCTCCGCCAATGTCTCGGCGGCTTTCGTCCCACCCGGCAACGTTACGGCGTGATCTTCGTATTGTCCGATCTCATCGGGCAGAATCCGGATGTGCTCGACGATGCCTTGCGCAATATTGGAGGTTGGCCCGGGGAGAGCCATATCATCCAGATCTTTCATCCCTGGGAGCAGACCCCGGAGCTCGAGGGCGAGGTTGAGCTGGTCGATGTGGAGACGGGGGAAGGCCGCAAGATGTGGCTAACCCGGCAGGACATGGTGCGTTATACGGAATCGTTTAACGCTTATCTCCGTGTGGCGGAGCGAGCTTGCCTTTCGCGTCAGGTCGACTACCTCGCCTGGCGCACGGATGGCGCATTCGAAGATCTGTTCCTGGAGCTACTGAGTCGCGGGTCGGTGCTCGCGGGGCGCGGTTGAGCGGAGAGGTTTCCATGCAGTTCCTCCATCCCCAGTTCTGGTGGCTTGCGCTGCTCGGTATCATCCCGGTGGCGCTCTATTTCTTCAAGCGGCGCTCCCGCTCCGTGGCCGTCAGCACCATGGTGTTTTTTCGCTGGCTCGCCCAGGAGCATCAGGAGAGCGCCTGGCTGCGCCGGGTAAAGCGCTGGGTTTCCTTTGCCCTCACGATCCTGCTCTTCGGCGCGCCCATCTTTGCTTTGGCGCGGCTCTCGCAAGCCCCCTTTTCCGGAGGGACTCGCAACGTCGTCATTCTCCTGGACCGCTCCGCCTCGATGGCGGCGGTCGATGCCGACGGGACCTCTCGCTTCGACGAGGCGCGTCGCCTGATTCATGCACGAGTCGAGGCCCTGTGCAGCCAGGTGCGTGTCGCCTTGGTCGCTTACGATACCCGGCCCGAAGTGATCGAAGCTCGCGGCACGGAGCGACGGGCGCTTTTGGCGGCGGTCGATGGTTTGAGCGTCGGACCGGTCGCGGGTGATCCGGCGCATGCGCTGGAAACGGCGCTGACCCTGGCGCGCCTGGAAACGCCAGCCGAGATCTGGCACGTCACGGATCAGCCCGGAAATCCGTCCGAGCCGGAGAAGGGCGTCCGGGTGGTTCCGCTGGCCGTCGCATTGTCAGCGCCGTCCAATGCCGGATTCACCGCGTTTCAGGTGCGCAAGGAACCGATGCAGAGTTCCCGATTCACCGCCTTCGTCCAGGTGGCCGCGAGCAGGGGCGCACCCGGGCCCATCGAAGGCCGGATCGCCGGAACGATCGGGACCGCGCCTGTGCCACCCCGGAGTTTTTCCCTCAAGCCGGGTGAGGTGCAGGGCTTCGAGTTGCCGCTGACCGGCGTGCGCGGACAGCTTCTCCAACTCGACCTGGAGGCCGAGGGCGACTGTCTCTCCCTGGACAATACCCTGCTCGCGCCGCTCCCGGAGAGCCGGCCGGTGGTGGCGGTGCGGGTCGGGCGCAAGGACCAGGTGGATCCTTATGCTCACCTCGCGTTGCAGTCCCTGGTCGAGGAGGGGGAGCTGCGGATCTGGTCGGTGCAACCGGAGCAGTGGCCGGTTCCGGATGTCGATGTCGCGATCTTTGACAACTGGCTGCCGGAGCAGTGGCCGGAGGATTTACCGGTCGTCGTGCTCAATCCGCCAGGTTCCGTGGGACCGGTCCGGGCGCGTCCGTTGGGGAATGTTGGCTTGCCGCAACGCGAGATTCGGGAGGCTCAGGCGGATCATCCCGTTCTCTTCCGGGTGAGCACTTCCCGGCTGGCCTTGACGCAGTCGTGTGTCCTGGATGTCGCGGGTCCGTTGCAACCGTTGTGGCTGGCGGGTGGGGAGCCATTGCTGACGGCGGGCACTGTACGGGGACAGCGCATCGTGGTGATGGGTTTTTCTCCGCGGCAATCGGAGCGACTCCCCATGACGGCCTCGTTCCCGATTCTCATGGGCAACGCGATTTACTGGTGCTCCGAGAGCCGTCGAGAGCGGGAGGCAACTGGTTTCGGGGGCGGGAGGACGGGCGAGTTCGTCGAGTTCACCGGCAAGGAAGTGCGCTGGACCGCGATCCGGGGAGGTGAGTTGGTGAAGGAAGTGGAGAAGTTGGACCGGAACGTCGTCGAATTGCGTCGCTCCGGTGTGTGGGAAGATGCGGAGGGCCAGCGCGGCGCCGCCCACCTCTTATCGAGAGAGGAAAGTGACTTGCCTGTGCTGGGGACTGCGGTGGAAGCGGAGGGACAGAGCCGGGCTTTTGTCTCTTTGGGGGCGTTGACGGGCACACTGCTGGCCGCCCTCCTCTTCCTCTTGGTCTTGGAGAGTCTCTTGTTCCACCGGTTCGGGGTCTACTGAGGCGGCGTCGAGTGACGAAATCGGCGAAAGGCTGCAAGATCTGAGGGGGCGAATCCGAGTTGGGATGCATCCAGCAACATGAAATCCCCCTGCATCTTGGTTGTCGTGTGGATCGCTGCGTGGACGGTCACGCGGGCCGCTGATCCCCCGTTTGTCCCTACGGGATTCAGGGCGGGAGCACACGCCGAGGACATTTCCCCGACGAAGTTTCCTGCCCCCGTGAACGGGAATATGAAGGGAGCCTTTGCGGCGAGCATTCACGATCCGATGTACGCGCGCTGCCTGGCGCTTCACGACGGAAGGCAGGCGCTCGTCTTTGTCATTGTCGATGCGTGCCTCCTGCCCCGGGAAATCAGCGAGGAAGCCCGGCAAATCGCCTCCAAGGCCACGGGAATTCCAGCCAGCCACATCCTCATCTCGGCGACCCATACCCATTCTGCGGCGGCGATGACTCCCGCGTTTCAGTCGGATCCGGACCCCGAATATGTGAAGACGGTCGGGCCGCGCATCGCCAAAGGCATCATTCAGTCCGTCGCGAACCTCGAAGCTGCGGAGTTCGGCTGGGCCTTCGGCAGTGACCCGGATCATGTCTTCAACCGGCGGTGGTTGGTCAAACCAGGGAAATCTTACGAGAATCCCTTAGGTGGCACCAAGGATCGCGCCCAGATGAATCCTGGCCAGGTGAATCCGCAAGTCTCGGTTCCCTCGGGTCCGGTGGATCAGGACGTGGCCGTCATCGCAGTGCGGGGCGCGGCGGATCATCGACCGATCGGATTGCTGGCAAACTATAGCCTGCACTATGTAGGAGGAAATCCGGCGATCAGTGCGGATTACTTCGGGGCATTCGCCAGCGAAATGGCCACGCGCCTCAAGGCTGGGGATGGACGCTACACTGCCAAACCGGCCTTCGTCGGGATGCTATCCAATGGCACGAGCGGGAACATCAATGGCGTCAATTACGGTTCTCCGCTCCGCAAGAAGCTCAATCCTGGCGAGCAACTCCAGATCGTGGCTCGCAGCGTCGCGGATGCCGCCATGGAGGCTTACGATGTGATTCAATGGAAACGCGATGTGACCCTTGATACGGAAGAATGCGAACTGCAACTTGGCGTGCGCAAGGCCAGCCCCGAGGAGTTGGCCCAGGCGAAGGCGCTCCTGGAAAGCATCCCCAAAGACAAGGATGGCCAGTGGGCGGATAAGAAGGCAATTTACGCGAGAGAAGCCGTCAAACTGGCTGATTATCCAGACACCGTTCCAGTGAAACTGCAGATGCACCGCATCAACAATCTCAGCATCGGAGCGATTCCCTGTGAGGTGTTCGTCGAGATCGGGCTGCACTTGAAAGAGGTGAGCCCGTTTGAGCGTCACTTTACGATTTCCCTGGCCAATGGATACAACGGTTACCTGCCGACTCCTGAGCATCACGCGCTGGGCGGGTACGAAACGTGGCGTGCGCGCAGCAGTTATCTGGAGGTGGATGCGGCGCCGAAGATCACCACGGCGATGGAAACCATGTTAAGTACACTACAAAGTAGGGCGGGACGGCCGTAACATAATGAGAATTATTCTTTGTCTGCTCTTCCTGGCCTCTCTGAGGGCCCAGGATTTAAAACCGGTTCCGACCAAGTTGGCTCCGGAGGTAACAGGCGCGTTGGAGTTTCATCCAGACTTGATCTATGCGACCTACGGTGATCGGGAAGTGAAGCTTGATCTCTGGCGGCCCAAGACTCGCTCCGAGCCGTTGCCGGCGATTGTCTGCATTCATGGTGGGGGCTGGTTCAAGGGAGACCGTGGCGGCATGGCGAACTTGGCTCAGGCCCTTGCGGCGCGCGGTTTTGTGGCGGTGACGATCAGTTACCGCCTGAGCGGTGAGGCCAAGTTTCCGGCGGCCATCCAGGACGCCAAGGCGGCGGTGCGGTGGCTCCGGGCGAACGCCGCGACCTATGGGATCCGCGCTGAACGGATCGGAGCCACCGGGCTTTCCGCTGGAGGACATTTGGCGGCGTTGCTGGCTACCAGTGGAGGTGTGGCGTCGCTTGAGGGGGCGGGCGGGAACGCGGACCAATCCAGTGCGATCCAGGCCTGCGTTCCGATGGGGGCCCAGAGCGACCTGGAGACGGACCGGATCCGGGAGCTCAGCGCCAAAGTGGACGACCCATTCTACCGGACCTTCCTGGGCGGCTCATTGCAGGAGATTCCGCAAGTCTACGCCCAGGCTTCGCCCCGGCATCATCTCAACAAAGGAGATCCGCCGATGCATTTCCTGACTGGGCAGCTTGATGATGTGAGCACCCGCGCGGCGGAGATGCGCGTCGATCTCACGCGCCTGCAAATTCCCGGGCACCTCATGGAGATCCACGGCGCTCCCCATTCCTTTCTGGGGCAACAAAGTTTCTTCGACGTCGCTCTGAATGAATGTGATGATTTCTTCACCAGGCATCTTAAGGAACGTCTCCCCTGATGCCAACGAGCTGAACGCGGGTTGATTTGGTGTCCAGACGGGCGCGTATCGATGATGGTTCATCTTCTGTGCTAGAGGCGGTTGTATCCGCTCTCGGCTTCCCAGACGGTTTCGTTTGCCAGGCGGATGCTGTAGTCCGGCTGGGCGGCAAGAGAGGGGCGTGAATCATGGAGGTTCAGCAGCACTTCGTATTCACCTGGACGCATCTTGTCTGGAAGTCCGGCCTTGATCGTGAGCTTCTTCGTTTCTCCCTGACCAGGAAGCCACAGGCGCGGGGAGCGCGATGGGGGTGGTGAGGAGGAAATGAAGGGGGACGTTGCGCGGTCTGCACGAACTCGATGTGCCCATCGTCTTCGCAGTCCACCACATGTTAACGGACCTATCCGTCACGACTTGAGCCTCACGCAATCATCTTCTTGATCACCTCGCCTCCGAACTGGCTGAGCTGCTTGAAGCGACCGGCGTGGTAGTAGGTGAGTTTGTTGTCGTCGAGGCCGAGGAGGCGCAGGAGGGTGACGTGGAAATCGCGGACGTGGGCTTTGCCTTCGACGGCGGTCATGCCGAGTTCGTCGGTGGCTCCGATGGTGTGCCCGGCGTTGCAACCTCCCCCGGCGAGCCAGAGGGTCATGGCGTTGGCGTTGTGGTCGCGACCGTAGGCGGTGCCGCCGCGAACGCCGTTATCGGGAGTGCGGCCAAACTCGCCGCACCAGACGATGAGCGTGCTATCCAGGAGACCGCGCTGTTTGAGGTCGGAGATCAGGGCGGCAATGGGTTGGTCCACGCCGCGCACGAGATTGCCGTGGGCGCGCTCGATGTAGTCGTGGCTGTCCCAGGAGCCATTGTAGAGTTGGACGAAGCGCACCCCTTTCTCGATGAGCTTGCGAGCGAGCAGGCATTTGCGGCCAAAGGAATCGGTCGCGTCAGTGCCGATGCCGTAGAGTTCCTTGGTCTTCGCGTCTTCCTTGGAGAGGTCGAGCGTCTCGGGCACCTGCATCTGCATGCGGAAGGCCAGTTCGTAGTTGTCCATGCGCGCGGCGAGCTCGTCGTGGCCGGGATGCTGTGCGGCGTGCGCGGTGTTGAGTTTGGCGATGAGGTCGAGATTCTTGCGCTGCCGTGCTTCGCTCACACCGGGCGGCGGCGTGAGATCGAGAATGGGCGAGCCTTTGGCGCGTAGTGGCGTTCCTTGGAAGTTCGCGGGCAGATAGCCGTTGCTCCAGTTCGCGGCACCTCCTTGCGGATAACTGACTTCGGGCAGCACGATGAATCCGGGCAGATCCTGATTGAGCGAGCCAAGGCCGTAGTTCACCCACGCGCCGATCCCGGGATCTCCGCCGAAGCGGTTGCCGCAGTTCATCTGATACATCGCCGTCGGGTGGTTCACGCTGTCTACGGTGCAACCACGGAAGAAGCAGAGGTCATCCGCGACCTTGGCGAGATGCGTCCAGTTATCCGCCATGTCTGCGCCGCTCTGGCCGTGCTTCGCGAACTTGAACGGGCTCTTCACATAGTAGCGCTTGCCGCTTTCCATCGCGGACTTCTGTTTGCCTTCACGCACGAACTCCGTGAGGTGCAGCTTCTCCAGTTTGGGCTTCGGGTCAAAGGTGTCGATGTGCGACGGCCCGCCTTCCATCATGAGGAAGATGACGTTCTTCGCCTTCGCCTCGGGGAAGTGGCCTGGCTTCGGGGCGAGCGGATTCTTCTTGGCTTCCTCGGCGAGCAAGGCGCTGAAGGCCACGCTGCCGAGGCTTGCACCCAGGCCGTAGACGAACTCGCGACGCGTGGGCGCATGCAACGCGCGGGAACCGGCGCAGGGGAAACGGGGGGAAGTCTTCATCGTGGCGATTGACAATCGGGCCAGTAATACATAGTTTTACGTGTGATCAAGACCATCTCAAAAATCGGCAACTCCCAAGGAATCATCTTCGATTCGGCGCTCCTCCAATTGGCGCACCTCAAGGTGGGCGATGAGGTGAATGTCGAGGTCCATGCGGGCGGGACGATCACCATTGCGCCCATGAATCCCCCGGTGATTGAGGCTGCCACGGCATCTGAGGCTGCGCGTCGGCTCATCCAGAAGAACAGTGAGCTCTTCCGCCGACTTTCGTGAGTGCTGTCATTAAGCACCCCACGGTCGAGGCCGTGATCGCGATCCACAACGAAGTCTTGGCTGCTCATGGTGGCAGTCCAGGACTGCGCTCTCGTGAGCTGCTGGAGTCCGCCGTGGCGGCTCCGCAGGCGACGATGATGGGCTCGCCGTTGATCTCCGACCCCATCGAAATCGCCGCCTCCTATCTCTTCTACTTGTGCAGCAACCATGCGTTCATCGATGGCAACAAACGCGTCGCACTGGCGACGTGCCTTGTGTTTCTCAGTGAAAACGGCTTGTTGAAAGACGAGACTCTCGACGTTGATAATTGGGAAACCCTCACTCTCGCCGTCGCTGCGGGTGGCCTCAGCCGCGACGAAGTCACCGCGACGCTCCGCAAGCTGGTGAGCTGAGGCTTCAATACACATAAGCGAACTCATTGGAGTTGAGAAGCGCGAGGCACACATCAGCGAGGGCGCGGGTGTGCGCGGGAACGTCAGCGGGCTGGAGGTCGGGCACGAACTCGGCATAGGCGTGCAGCGTCTCGTTGAAGGAAAACTTCTCGCCAGTGTTCTCCTCTACGGCATCGCGGCGGACTTTGAGCGGTGGCTTTTGCGACGGTGGCTTTTCGTTGCCGACCAGGGCTTCGATGTCGCGCCAGTGAGCGAGGCAGCTTTGCGTTTCTTCGGCATTGGGCGGGCGGGAGAACGTGCGTGCGAAGACCCGCGAAACGGCTTCCTCATCACTCCGCGTTTCGTTCACGGCGCGGTGGGCGAGGGCGAGAGCGCGGGAGTGCGTGCTCTGGCCATTGAACAAGCTGAAGACCTGTGGCGTGACGGTGGAGGCCTCGCGTCGTTCGCAGGAAAAGTCCGGCGTAGGCGCGTTGAAGACTTCCTGCAAGGGATCGGGCAGACCGCGAATCTTCAGGGCATAAAGTGACCGGCGATGGCGCTGCTTGGGCAGGGGATTCGGCGTCCAGGCGGAGGCGAAAGTGCCCATAACTTGGCGGGGCTGCAGGGCGGCTTCAAGATTGATCTCGGGCCGATTGGGAATGCCGCCGAGCACGGGATTGATTTCGCCAGTGGCAGTGAGCATGGCATCGCGCAACTCCTCGGCGGTGAGTCGGCGCGGTTTGAAGACGGCGTAGCTCGTGGCAGTCGGGTCCTTGTCCGCGAGGGCTTTCAGATCGGGATGCGTGGCGCTGCGCCGATACGCTTCCGAGCTCATGATGACCCGGTGCATGGCTTTGAAGCTCCAGCCTTTCTCCACGAAGGTGGCCGCGAGCCAGTCAAGCAATTCGGGATGCGTGGGCTTCTTACCCGTGCTGCCGAAGTTATTCGGATTGCCTGCGATCGGTTGATCAAAATGCCAGAGCCAGATGCGGTTCACGATGGCGCGGGTGGTGAGGGGATTCTGCGGACTGGCGACCCAATCAGCGACGGCTTTACGTCGGCCTTCGATGGCGTCGGGGATCGGCGTCTTTTGCGCAACACTCAACACGCTGAGTACGCCAGGCTTCACCTTTTCACTGGAGCCAAAGGGATCGCCACCCGTGAGCACGCAGGTCTCCTCCAGATCGCCCGCTGTCATGCGATTCCCCGGAATGCGGAAGGGCGCGACGATGCTCACCACTTGTGGCGTGCGGCCGTTGTAAACAGAGAGCGCCACCGGCTCATAGCGGTCGAGCTCCCACTTCAGACGTTCGAGGCCTTTGCGCGCCACACGTTCCAGACCGAATTGTTCCGGCGAGAAGCCGACCAGCTTCGGCGGAAACTCGCTCTCCGGAATGGCTCGCTTTCTCAAGCTCTCGCGGGCGCTGCCAAACACATACGACGAGCCGCTCTTGCCGACTGACGGTTTGGCCCGAGCTGCATCGACTGCTGCGTTCCACTGGGACGCGTCTTTCTTTTGCTCGACAAACCAACGCTGGGCATTGCGCAACAGCTCGTCATCGAGGGCCGCAAGTTCCGCCAAATGCTCCTTACGGCGAAGCTCGAGGAACTTCTTTTCCTCGAAGCCTTCGGTGTTCTCGACGGGCAGAAACGGGGCCGGTCGCTCGGCGATTTGCGTCGTGGCGAACACCGCCTGCACCGAGTAGTAATCGCGCGTTGGGATGGGGTCGAACTTGTGATCGTGACAGCGGGCGCATTGCAACGAATGCGCGAGGAAGGTCTCTCCCACGCTGTTGGTCACGTCATCGAGAAAGCGCTGGCGTGCGATCTTCGCCACCTCCATCCCGGTCAGCTCCCACGGCCCCATCCGCAGGAACCCGGCCGCAACGATCATCTCAGGATTGTCGGGTACGATTTCATCGCCCGCGATCTGCTCGCGCACGAACTGATCGTAGCGCTTGTCCGCATTGAACGAGCGCACCACGTAATCGCGGAAACGCCAGGCATTGCCGCGCTCAAAGTCATTCGAGAAGCCCGACGAGTCCGCGTAGCGCGTCACATCCAACCAATGCTGCGCCATGCGCTCGCCGTAGTGCGGGGAGTCCAGAAGTCGGTCGATCACAGCAGCGAATGCCGCTGCATCCGGTCGGGTATCCTTCACAAACGACTCCACATCCTCGGGCTTCGGAGGCAACCCGAGGAGATCAAACGTCGCCCGTCGGATCAGCGTCACGCGATCCGCTGCAGGTGCTGCCGTGAGACCAGCGGGGATCTTCGCCGCGATGAAGACATCAATGGGATGCGGAGGCGGAGCGGAGTCCTGAAGCGCTTGAGTTCTGGAAACCGCATGCCCCCAATACTCCATCACTCCAATCTCCCGAACCGGCCGATACGCCCACAGCCCCTCGGGTTTGTATTTCCGGTTCGTCCACTCTGGCGAGAGGCCGCCGGATGTCTTCATCACCACCCCATCCTCTGCCGACCACTTTGCCTCGTTGGCTTTCGCGATGGCCTGCACCCGCGAGTCGTCCGGCCACGGCGCTCCACCCGCGATCCAGTCCTTGATCCACGCCATCTGCTCGGCGTAAAGCTTGTCCGCCTCCTTCGGTGGCATCGGCTCCCAGTCATCGTGCTTCCGCGTCACCGCGAGATACAAAGAACTCTCCTCCGGCTTGCCCGCGATGAATCCCGGCTTCTCACTGGTGCCACCTTTCCGCGTGGAAGCGAGCGTCCGCATATCCAGCCCGCCTTTGATCTTCGCCTCATCGTTTCCATGGCAAGCGAGACACTTCTCATGAAAGAGCGGTGAGATGCGCCGGACAAAAAGCTGCTCGGCTTTGTCATCAGGTAAGGCCGAAGGCACCATGAACCCCAGCATGGAAATCAAAAACCACCCCCCGCCGAGACGGGCGCGGTTCCACAGTGGCGGGCAGGGTTGCGTGAGTTGCATGACTTTTCTTCCCGTCAGCGGAACCGAGAGTGCCAAAAAATTATCTCCGGAATCATTCAGCGGCATGGTGCAGAAACTCCAGGAAGCGATGGATTTGAGAAACGTCCACCCTGGCTCGTGACAGGGAATTCAGCCGGGAATCCATCCGGAGAATCAAAGGCGGCTTCATCGGCCCGACGATGATTGAACCACCGGACTCTGAGCCCAACCAACTCCTCCTCGATCAACGGAGAGCATCGATCCGGGAATGGAGGTCCGAGCCGTGATGAGTCATCCTACCCCTGATGCCTCATCCGAAACTGCTTAGGCGTCAAGCCGATGCGTTTGCGGAAGTGCTGGGTGAAGGCGCTTTGGTCGCAGAAAGCGTGGGCTTGAGCGATGTCGATGACTTTGTCGGTGGTTTGGATGAGGGCTTCGGCGGCGGCCTCGATGCGGATGCGCAGCATGAGTTCGTAGGGCGTGACTCCGAGGGCATGATAGATCTTGCGATACAGGGTGCGCTCGGAGAGGCCGCATTCGCGGGCGAGTTCGGCGGTGCTGAGGATGCGGCTGGTGTTCTTCTGGATGTGACTGACGATGAGGGTGACTTCGCTGCTGGGCTGCTGGGCTGGTGGCGGCTGCGGCCTTCGTCGCGTCGAGTGAGGCCCATGAGGCCGATGATTTTGCCGTTCTCGCCACGCAACGGGACCTTGGTGGTGAGGAACCAGCTCAGCGTCCGCTGTTCGTCATACCAGACTTCGAGGCGATTGATCAACGGTTTGCCCGTGCGGAAAACGAGCGCGTCATCGGCTCGGTAAGCCTTGGCGGCTTGCTCGGGGTAGAAGTCTTCGTCGAGCCGGCCAATGACATCGGCTTCACGTTCGAGACCTAGCCGGGTCCACATCGGCTCGCTGGCAGCGATGAGGCGGCTCTCGCGATCCTTGACAAAAAAGAACACGTTGGGCTGCTGATCAAACATGAGCCGGAATGCCTGCGGATCAGCCATACTGGCGAAAAAGGCACTCTGGATGGATTGAAGAGACATGGCGGGATGATAACAACTTTTGGCAGATCTAGGCCCTATATTTCCGAATGGAAAGGCGTTTTACTGTGAACATGAAGTCCCGGCGATTCCTCAGCTTCCTTACTGTTTGCCTTCTCGGCTGCACGGGGGCCTCAGCCCACAATACGACGCTCACGCTGCGTCAGGATGATGCCACGAACACGATCTCGGTGTATCGCGAAGACGGCAAGGAACCGCTCCTCACACAAAATGCGCGGCCGGATTTTCGGCCATACGTTCATCCGATTGTGGCACCGGATGGGAAAGGGGTGCTGACCGAGTTTAGCCCAGGGCATCACAAGCATCAGACGGGGCTATACTGGGGGCTGAAGCAGGTAAACGGACGTGACTATTTTCACAATCCGGGCGCGGACTTTTGGCGCAAGGTCTCCAGCGCGGTGCTCGTGCCGAAAGGCGAGGCGGTGAAGTGGACGACAGTTTATCAACTGCTCGATGCCGAGGGCAAGCCGGTGATGAACGAGACCCAGGTGTGGACGATGCGCGATAGCGATGGTCGTTACCTGCTGGATCTGGAATGGAAAGGCGAAGGGCTCGTGGACTTGACCATGGCGAAGCAGCCTTACGGCGGGCTCTTTCTGCGTATGCCGTGGAAGCCTGGAATGGAAGGCGGCGTGATGAACAGCGCGCGTCAGGGTAACGGGCGTGCTGAAGGACAGCGCTCAATCTGGGTGGATGTTGGCTTGAAGCTGGATGGCCGCGAGGACCAAGCGCACATCGCGATTTTTGATCATCCGAAGAACGCAGGTTACCCGCAGCATTGGCGTGTCGATGGGCAGATGGGCGTGGGGCCTTGTCGGGCAATTACGGGCGATTGGAAGATTGCCAAGGGCAAGACTGAGACAGTGCGGCACCAGTTTGTTGTCTACACCGGCAAGCTCAACGATGTCGCGGTCTTGGATGCGTGGAAAAAGTACACCGGTCAAGGTCACGACGCCGTGATGTGGAACATCGCCAAAGCGGAAGGCAAAGCCGCTGGGTTTCTCACAGGAGAGCAAGCCGTCGCGAAGATGACGGTGCCGACCGGATTCGAAGCCAAGCTCGCCGCCGTGGAACCAATGATCACCCAGCCGATGGCGTTTTGTTGGGACGATCGCGGCCGCCTTTGGGTTGCGGAGAATCGGGACTATGAAACGCGCGGGACCGGTTTCTCCGCCGACGGCCACAGCCGTATTCTCATCCTGGAAGACACGAATGGCGACGGGAAGTTCGACACCCGCAACGTCTTCCTCGAAGGCATTCCCTTTCCCGCCGGCATTGCGGTTGGGTTCGATGGCCTCTGGCTCGGCGCTCCGCCCAATCTGCTCTTCGTGCCCGACAAGGATCACGACGACAAAGCCGACGGAGCCTTCGAGATCCGGCTCACCGGCTGGGGCATTCAGGATCGCCACGAGACCTTAAACAGCTTCAATTGGGGGCCCGATGGCTGGCTCTACGGTTGCCAGGGCTTCGCCACACGCTCGACGGTGGGCAAGCCGGCCGATGGCGGCAAGATCTTCCGCAAGGGCGATTCGTTCCCCGTCGAGATTCCGGTCAAAGATGGCCAATACATCGACGGCGGCGTTTGGCGCTATCATCCCACGAAGGATCGCTTCGAAGTCGTCTCGCACGGATTCAGCAATCCTTGGGGCCTCGATTTCGATGACCACGGCCAGCTCTTCATCACAGCGTGTGTTATCCCGCATCTCTGGCATGTGATCCCGGGCGGCATCTACCATCGCCAAGGCGGCAGCCACATCAATCCGTACGTCTTTGATGATATCAAGACCATCGCCGATCACCGGCATCGTTCCGCGCATGGAGGCGCGCGGATCTATCTTGCCGATGAGTTTCCGCAGGAATACCGCGACCGCATCATCATGGCGAATCTCCACGAGCACGATGTCATCACCGATATCTTGGAGCCAAGCGGATCGGGGTTCATCGGTCATCACGGCAACGAACCGCTCTTCGCCAACGACAATGCCTGGGTAGGTTTCAGCATGGAGCTCGGTCCCGATGGTGCCGCCTATGTGCTCGATTGGCATGACACCGAAATTTGCGGCAATGCCATTCACGACAAAGACACCGGCCGCATCTACCGCCTCGCGCCCAAGGATCTTCCTGGGAAGACCGGAATCAATCTCGCCGCACAGTCCGATCTCGAACTCGTCGGTCTGCTGACGCACCGCAACGATTGGTATAGCCGTCGTGCTCGCGTGTTGCTGCAACAACGCGCCGCCGCGGGTCATCTCGATGCCTCAGTGCCTGCAAAGCTGTGGGAACTCTTCACGCAAGCCAAGACCTCAGCGCATCAGCTTCGCGCACTCTGGGCTTTGCACATTACGGGGAATCTTCCGGCGGATCGTTTGCTGCCGCTGCTCGATCACGCCGAACCATATGTCCGCAGCTGGGCCATTCAGTTGCTGGGCGAAGATCGCGCTTACAGCCCCGCGGCTTTGGAGAAGCTTGCCGCGATGGCGGAGAAGGATAGCTCGCCGATCGTGCGTCTCTACTTGGCCTCCGCGCTTCAGCGCATGCCGTTGTCGGACCGTTGGTCGATCGCGCAGAACCTCGTTGTGCATGCAGAGGACAATGCGGATCATAACTTGCCAAAGATGATTTGGTTCGGCATTGAGCCGCTTGTGGAAGCCGATGCCTCGCGTGCGATGGCGCTTGCCACTCACAGCAGGATCCCGGTGCTCGCCCAATACATTGCTCGCCGCGCCATCGCGGCCAAACAACTCGAACCCGTGGCTGCCACCCTGCTGAGCAACCCCGATCTCGCCCTACGTCTCCAGCTTCTGGAAGGCGTGCGTGATGGGCTCAAATCGCTGGGCCGCAATGTAGTCACAAAGCCGAAGAACTGGGATGAGGCCTTTGCCGCACTGGATGCAACCAAGGATGCCAAGCTCACCGACTTCACCGCACAGATCGGCCAACTCTTCGGCGATGCCAAAGCCGCGGCCGCGCAGCTTGCTGTCCTCAAGGACACAGCTGCGCCCATTGAGCGTCGCCGACAAATCCTGACCGCGTTTGCCCGCGATGCGTATGCTGCCGCGCTGCCGGTGGTGCTGTCGCTGCTCGATGAACCCGCCGTGCGCCGCGATGCGATCCGGGCCCTGGCTTCGTTCGATGATCCACGGGTGGCGCAGACGCTGATCAATCGCTATACCGGGCTCTCCGCCGCCGAAAAATCCGAGGCCGTCGCCACGCTATCCGCACGTCGCGGCACCGCCCAGGCGTTGGTCAATGAACTAAAGAAGAACACCATTCCGAAAAGCGACGTCAGCGCCTTCGACGCACGCCAGCTCTACCGCGTGCTCGGGCCGTCGTTTGTTGAGTTTTGGGGCCCCATCACCCAGCTCGCGAGCGACAAGCAGGCGGAGATGGCGAAGTACAAAGGCCTGCTCACCGACGCCGTGCTCACCAAAGCCAATGTCGGACACGGCCGCGCGATCTTCGAGCGCACCTGCGCGATTTGCCACGTCCTCTACGGCGCGGGCGGCAACGTCGGCCCAGATCTCACCGGTTCCAATCGCGCCAATCTTGACTACATTCTCGCCCAAATCATCAATCCCAGCGAGGTCATGCAGGAGAGTTATCAACTCGTCATCGTGACCACTCGCGATGGTCGCACTCTCTCTGGAATGGTCGCCGCCGAAGACAACCAACAGCTCACGCTGCGCCTTGTTGGCCAAGACAGCATCGTCACCAAATCCGAGATCCTCTCCCGCGAGAAATCCCCCATCTCGATGATGCCTGAGGGTTTGCTCAAAACGCTCAAAGACGAAGAAGTTCGCGATCTCATCGCCTATCTGCGCACCACGGCGCAAGTGCCGTTGGCGAAGCCGTGACGCCACTGAACACCTGCTTCGCGCATGAAACTCTCCGTGTTTCTCCTCGGGCTGACGTTTGAAGCGGCAGCAGTCGGTGGAAATTGATTGGATCGAATCGCAAGGGAGCGGAGACCCAAAGCGCTGGGATTTTTGAAACAAGACGCTTTATCGCCCCCCCTTGAAACGAACACGCATCAATCTTCTCGCCGCCCTGCTGCCGTTGCCGCTGTTGCTGCTGATGGTTTCGCGTGGCGCGGATGCGCCGACTGCCAGCCAACGCGCAACACCAGTGAGCGCGACGCTCGGCGAATGGACTGCGAACAAGGACGCGCGGCTTTCGTTCGTGGACAACGAGCTGCGCATCGAGTCGGGCGGACGCGATCCGTGGTGCTTCACGCGGGAGATACCGGCGGCGAAAGGGCCGCTGACTTTGGAGCTTTCGATGAAGTCCACGGCAAAGGGGGGCGGGCAGATTTTCTTCACGACTGCGCCGAAGGACGGCTTTGGCCTTGCGAAGACGATGAGCTTCGCCGTCACGCACGATGGTGAGTTCCATGACTACAAGATCTCGCTCGGCGATGCGGAGCGCGTCTATGCGCTGCGCATTGACCCGGCGACTGCGCCTGGCCGCATCGCGATTCGCACGCTCGTTCTGCGCGATGCGAGCGGTTCGGTGGCGAAGGCATGGAAGTTTGCCGACGCGCCCGCGCCGGTGGTAGTCAAGCATGCGACGCCGAATGTGCTGCTCATTCTCATCGAGGATGCGGGCGCACATCTCGGGCTGCTAGGCACACCGGGACTGAGCACGCCGAACCTGGATGCGCTAGCGCACGACAGCGTATTGTTTCGCAAATACTTCGTCGGCTACCCCGTGTGCTCGCCGTCGAAGGCGTGCATCTATTCCGGCCTGTATCCGCATCGCAACGGACTCATCAACAACACGGAAAATCTTTTCAAACCCGCGTCCGAGATCACCACCAAGGAGCGCAGCCTCGGCGCTTACGCGAAAAATCAGATCAAGCCTGAGGTGCGCACGCTCGCCGAGATTTTGCACGAGCGCGGCTACCACATGGGGGTGAGCGGCAAGCTGCACGTCTCGCCAAACGAGAAGTTCCCGTATCACGAATTCATCCCCGGCAAAAACGTTGTCGGCGCATTCATCCGCCGCGCACAGGCGACTGGAAAACCGTGGTTCCTCTTCGATAACGCGCACGGCGAACCGCACCGGCCTTACGTCAGTAGCGACGCGCACCCCATCGGCGTGGATCCCGCGCAAGTGAAGCTGCCAGCGTATCTGCCGGACACGCCGGAGATTCGCAAAGACTGGGCGGAATACTTGAACGGCATCCAGCTTGCCGACGCCGAGGTAGGCCGCGCAATGCAGGAACTCAGGGCCAGCGGCGAACTCGACCACACGCTGGTCATCGTCATGGCGGGCGATCACGGCCCCGCCTTCCAGCATGGCAAGATGACGCCTTACGAACTCGGGCTCCATGTGCCTCTCATCGTCCGCGCGCCCGGCGGCGCACGCGATCTCCAGAGCGATGCGCTCACCTGCGAGGTGGACCTGATGCCGACGATTCTCGACTACCTCGGGACCGCGCCGCCGCAGCCGGTGGACGGGATTTCGCTGCGTCCGCTCATTGAAAGCAAACCCGGCGCGAAGGGCCACGAACACGTCTTTGCCGAAGTCTCCGGCCGCGTCCCCGGCAGCACACGAGGCATGGAGGAGCGCAGCGTGCTCGATGGTCGCTGGCATCTCATCGTGCGCAGCAAGCTCGACGAGCCGCGGATCGTCGGCGCGGACAGTTGGCAGTTCGAGACGTGGCGCAACCGCAGCTACCGCGAGACCATCCGCGTGAAGGAGCAGTTCCCCGAGCCGTTCCGCATCCTCGCCGAGATGGATCCCGCCAAGCTCGGCGGGAAGCCACCCGCCTTTGAACTCTACGACTTGGAAAGTGATCGCGACGAGATGCACAACCTCGCCAACGATCCCGCGCATCGCACCGAACTGGAGCGCATGTTCGCCGCACTCAAAAAATGGAGCGCGGAGACGCATGACGCCACCGCGCCGTTGCCTGCGTTGCCCGCCCCCTCATCGAACTGATTAACAGATGAAATCCGCTCTCCTGTTACTTGCTTTCAGCACCTGTTTTGCCAATGCCGCGCATAGGCCCAACATCCGCTTTATCCTCACTAATACAGAACATCCTGAAACATCACACTCACGACCATGAATCAGTCATTTCGCACCTCCCTGTTCAAGCTCTTAATCGTCTTTGGATTGGCGCTCGTTCAGGTCTCCGCGCCTGCCGCTGAAAGGAAGAACATCGTGCTCATTGCTGGAAAGCAGAGCCACGGTCCCGGAGCTCACGAACACAACGCAGGCGTCCAGTTGTTGGCGAAATGCCTCCGGGCCGGGGTGCCGGATTTGGTGGATGTGAAGGTGCATTTGAATGCGGAATGGCCTGCGGAAGAAGAGATCAAATCCGCTGACACGATTTTGATTTATGCGGATGGGTTTACCATGCATCCGGCGTTGCAGGGGGATCACCTTCAGCAGCTCTCCGTCGAGATGAAGCGTGGCTGTGGTTTTATGGCGTTGCACTGGGCAACTGAGGTGCCCAAGAATAAGGGCGAGACCAGTAGTGTTCGGCACGATAGCTGCTTCGCAGGCGTGATATCCAGGTGACGAAATCGTCACTTGTACAGGACATTTAGTTCGCGTTGAATGTCGACGTGGGCCAAGCCAAGGAACCAATCAACGC
>Ga0247843_1000714_pt1 | contig 75883 bp, 66 predicted proteins | sample LaCruzMarch2017__FD_192420 | JGI IMG/M metagenome (GOLD analysis project Ga0247843, IMG submission 192420) | Freshwater microbial communities from meromictic Lake La Cruz, Castile-La Mancha, Spain - LaCruzMarch2017_8m | ecosystem: Environmental > Aquatic > Freshwater > Lake | place: Spain...
TCACTTCGACCGGCTGGGTCTGCCCAGGCTCTCATGACCTCAACTTCTCGAACCGCCCGGTGCGGACCCGCATGCCGGGTGGTGTGGCAGGGGCGCAGCCGATAATGGCTGCCCCCTATGCCGATCATCACCGGCCTTGCCGGGTTCGGTTGCGAGGCTTTGCAGGCCCATTCTTGGGCCGTCCTATGGCGTTGAATAGTCCTATCCCCGCCCCAACTGGACAACCTGCACGCCCACCCAGAGGCCGCTCGCGCCGAGTACGGGGCGGCGGTGGCCGCTGGCGACTATTCGGCTGCGCACGCCACCGTGGGTGAAGCGGTGGGGCTGATCAATGACGCCCCTGCGGCGCAGGCGGTGCTGCAGCGCATGGCGGACGAGGCGAGAGTGCGGCTGGGCTGAGCGCCTTACAGGCCAGACGCAGGCAGCTGGTCGTACAGCCGCGCCGTGATGCGCTCGCCCCACAGGTCGATCTTGGCCACGGTACCGGTATGGAGCAGGTTGGCCAACCCGCCGCGCACTTGGTATTTGGTCGCCAGTGCATCGGGTACTTCAATACCAGCGACTGCCGCCTGGCTCTTGAGACAGAGCTGTTTATTTTTGGTCTCGTGGGCCTGGCCACTGCCCGTGTGGTACACCATCGACACGGCCTTCGCCCCGGCTTACGGCGTCTGGGTTTGCCCAGCGGCGGCACCGGCATCGTGACCATTCTTCACGAACGCATGCATCCGACCGAGCGCTTTCCGGAAGACTTTTCAGGCGGACCAAGGGCCTGGTACGCCCCCATTTCCAGGACTTCTCACCGGCGAGCCAGGCGCGGGCCCAGCCATAGCGCGAGGCCGGCGGCCGCCACGAGCGGGAACACGCCCCACTGGATGAGGGCCAGGAAGGTCTCATTCGAGCGCAACGCGCCGGAGTAGACGAAGGCGCCGATGAACGGTGATGCCGCCAGATGCAGGTTGCGGATGAGTTTGAACGGGAGTTGCATGGTGTGTCCTGGTCAGAACGGGATCACTGGGGCCTGGTGAGATCGAGCACTAGCCGGCCCTCGACCTGTCCGGCCTCGATCAGCCGATGCGCCTCGACGGCCTCTGCCAGCCCGAAAACGCGCTGGATGCGGGGCGCGATCCGGCCGGCTTCAAGCAGCTTGAAGAGCGTCGAGAGATCGTCGTGGAACCAGTCGGGATGCGCGGCCCGGCGCTGCGCGATGTCATAGAAGGTGACCCGCCTGGCTGCGCCCGACCGGGAGGACAGCCCCTTGATCCGCAGGAAGTCGAAGCCGAAGCGAAGTCGCGCGAGCAAGCCCGGGCTCCCGTTGCCGGCCTTGTGGGCGTTCCGAAACGCGGCGCTGAAGCCCAGCGCAACCAGCCGTCCACCCGGCGCGAGGCGGGCCGTGACCGCGGAGAGCGCCTCCCCCCGAGCGGCGTCGAGGATGGCTTTGAAGCCGTTGAAGTCACGCGAGAGGCGGTCCAGCTTTGCGGCCGCATTGGCCCCATCAGTCGCATCGTAGGCAACGAAGGCCGCACCAAGGCTGGTCACGGCCTGCTCCCGCCGTGCAGAGGCCACACCAACCGCCGGCATCCCGAAGGCGCGGCAAAGGTCCAGCGCGGCCAGGCCCACGGCCCCGCTGGCGCCGTAGACCAGGACCGGATCGCCCGGCTTCACCTCGGCCTCGCGGAACAGCGCCTGGTAGGCCGTCATGTAGCTCAGGATCATCGGCTCCGCCTGGGTTGCGGCCAGCCCTTGCGGCACCGCGACGAGCATGTCGGCCGGGCGCAGCAGTTGGGTGGCATTGCCGCCCATCTGCGTCAGGTCGGCGACCCGGTCACCGATACGCCATTGCGTGACACCCGGGCCGACTCCGTCAATGCGGCCTACAACGTCGTAGCCGAGCGTCAGGGGCAGGCTCAGCCTGAGAACGGGATAGAGATTCCGGCGGATCAGCGTGTCGGTGAAAACCAGGCTCGACGCCTCGGCCCGGATGCGTACTTCGCCCGGGCCGGGCTCCGGCAGCGTGGCATCCTCCACCAGGCGGATGACCTCAGGACCTCCGAACCCGCGGATCTCGAGCCGACTGACAGCCACGGTTGGCATCCTCAGGCGGGGCGACGCAAGGCGCGCCACAGGAACAAAAACCCGAGCGCCATGAACCAGAGCTGGATGGCCGTGGTGGACACCACGATCGAGACGGGCGGTGCGATGCCGAAAAGCTCCAGGGCAGGCAAGGCGACGACGCCACCCACCGCGAGCCCCGACAGGCCCGCCCAGGCGGGCAGCTGCCTGTCGCGCAGGATCAGCAGGCTGGTGGCGAGGGCCCAGATCGCGGCGAAGGCTGCCACCCCCAGACTCTCGCCGATGGCGCCACCCCAGGCGTTGATGGCGGCCTGCATGGCCTCGATCGCGGCGCGGCCCTCCGCCGACAGGCCGGGGGCGGCGTGGGCCTCGGCCAGGACCATGCTGCCGGTCAGCCAGCGCAGGATGCCGATCGCCCGCGCGAGCGCCGAGGCCGCGACCGCTCCAATCGCGATGAAGGCCAGCGCGCCGAGCGGGCCGGAGCGGGCCGCCAGGCGAACTGTCAGGACGCCGGTCACGAGGAATAGCAGCGAGTAGCCCAGGTACAGCCCGTATCCCAAGCGCACGCCGTCGAGCTGCGCCCGCAGCAGAGGCAACATCTTCGCAGGCGGATAGTCGAGGCTGTCCGGCCACTGTATCGCGGTGCCGAGCACGGCCATGGGCGCGAAGAGGCTGAATCCTTGCAGGAGCAGAACCACCCCGGCCGCCAGAAGCAGGCCGCGGGATGTCGTGGCGTGGCCACTGTTATGAGTGTTGGTAAGTACCATGGGATCTCCGGTAGGTGGGGGTTGGAACTGAAGCGGGATCACGGCCTGCCGAGCTGAGTCACTGCCGCCTCCCGGTGGCGGCCATCCACCTGGTTCAGGAACTCGGCGATGCGGCGCTCCAGGTCTGGGTAGTGCGGGTTGAAGGTCGCGCGGGCGCCGGCTGCGCCAGGGGGCGGCGTCTGCCCGCCAACGCCATACCAGACCTGCGGCGCCTCTTTGCAGGCTCGGATCTCGTCTTCCTTGCGGAACGGAGTGCTGCCGCAATTGCGGTACGCGCCCGCCACGCCGTAGTGCGGGTTGTCAGGCGACAGGTGCACAGCAAGGTGGGAGAGTCCGACCACACGCAAGGCGTCGTCGGCAGCAGGCAGCCAGATCACGCGCTTGCTGGACGCATCCTTGGGCGGCGCGGAAAAGTAGTTGACAAACACGCTGCGTGGATCGCCTGCATTGGCGGCGAAGAACTGCCGGGTGGCGGCCACATCCAGCACCTCGTCGTCCTCGCTCTGCACGACCAGCCAGGGGGTCTTCACGGCGCCTACTCGTCTCACGCGACTGTCCATCAGGCTGAGCAACGCCATGGTGGACGCGATGCCCTTTGTCGGCATGGCGCCATACCGCGCGAAGTCCTCGCGCGGGCCCAGGTCCAGCCATGGGCGGAACGCCGCCACCCAGCGGGCCAGCCGCGCCAGTGTGTTGGAGCGAAGTCGGTAGGCCGGCGACAAGCCGATGACCGCATCGACCTTGTCAGGCGAACCGGCTGCCACCGCAAGGGAGAGGGCTGCGCCAAGGGAGAAGCCGGCGAGCACGACGACATCGTTTTCACGACCGGCCTGCGTGACCGCCGCCTCGACGTGAGCCAGCCAGTCCCGGTGGTCGACAACCATGAGGTCCGCCGGACGCGTGCCATGGCCCGGGAGCAACAGAACGCGGGATTCGAAGCACTGCCTGGAGAGGGAGTTCGCCAGATCGCGCATGGCGAATGCGGTGTCGGACAGCCCATGAACGAGGACCGCGATACCTCGCGGTGCCTCGGGCTGGCATCCCGGGCCTGGGGCCATCCGAAAGGGTGCCACCGACCGCAGTTCTGCATCGGCCATCGAGGGCGCGAAAGGCAGCCTGTGGACGCCCAGCTCCCGAGTCACATCCGCGACATAGTCGTCGAAGTCGGCGACGGGCGCCGCCGCTGAGGGGTCGCGCCAACCGCTGCTCAGAAGTTCCGCCCGCGGTGCGACGCTCCCATTGGATGCGCAGCCCGACAGGAGCGCGAACAGGGCCGCCCCGGCGAGGACGGCGGGCAGGGATCGCTTGTGAGGCCGAGAGTTCCGTGTCGACAAGGGTTGCTCCCAAGAAATTGAATGCCCCGAGTCTGCAGTGCATGGTCGAGGCGGAGCAAGCCCCACCCGCGCATGCCAGCCATGCAGATTTGCAGGGGGTGACCGCCGAACGCCGGAGTGATTCCGTCTGGCCGGCGATGTCAAGCGTTCGGCCTTGCTGTCGGCTGGGCGGATGGTCAGATTGCTCACGGTCTGGGCTCAAACCACAGGTCTCCGCAGGGGTTGCCCTCCAAGGTGGGCAGGCCGGTCCCGGCAGCGCGCGCGGCCAGTGCCTCGCGCGGCGCGTCCCGCAGGACCACGGTAGTGGCCTCGCGCATGGCCCGCACCGGGAAGGTGTCGGCCGGGGGCAGGCCGCCGGCCAGGCTGATGGTGCCCGGGCGCGCCGTGATCTTCGGGGTCTCGCAGATGGTGGGGGGGGGAGGGTGAGCCGCTCGGCGCGGCGGGCCAGGGTCCAGGAGTGCGCCGCCAAAGTTCACCACGCCAGCGCCCATGCAAAACTGTATGCTTGACATGCGCAAGCTGGTCTGGCCATCCCCGCTGGGGCACTGCACCATGGCGTCCACGACCTCTACTGTCACAGGAGCCCTCCATGCCCAGCCTCGCTACGCAGCAACACTTGATTGATCCATCACCTTCGTCCCACGGCCGCCGCCAGTTCATTCGCCTGGCGGGGGGAGGCGCCGTCCTGGCCGTAACTGGCGGACTTGCGGGTTGCGATGGCGCCTTGCCCGACGCCGCCGTGCAGCCCTGGCGCGAGGCGGGCGCCGCGCAGTCTGACGTGCGACGCTATATGCTTGCCCACGCCCTGCTGGCGCCAAACCCTCACAACCGCCAGCCCTGGATCGCCGACCTGCGCGAGGCCGGCAAGATCCACCTCCTGTGCGACGGCGAGCGCCTGCTGCCCGAGACCGACCCCTTCGGCCGGCAGATCCTGATCGGCTGCGGAGCCTTCATCGAATTGGCGGTGATCGCTGCGGCGCAGAGGGGCCTGGGGGTGCAGGTGGACTTGTTCCCTGAAGGCCCCCCCGCCGGCAACACCCTGCCGGGCGGGGCGCGGGTGGCCAGGTTGACGCTGGGTGCGGGCGGCAGCGCAACGCCCGACCCGCTGTTCGCGCAGATCGTCCGTCGCCACACGCGCAAGACCGCCTACGACACGGCCCGGCAGGTCCCCGAGACCCTGGTCAGCGCATGGCAGGCCACGGCCCAGTCCCTGGGCCTGAAGGCGGGGCTCGCGACGGGCGAGGCCGCCATGGCACCGATCCGCAAGATTGCCCGCGAGGCCTACGAAATCGAGGCGACGACAGCGCGCACCTGGCTGGAATCGGCGCGGCTGATGCGCATCGGGCCCGATTCCATCGCGCAGCACCGTGACGGGATCAGCATGAACTCGCCCATGGTGCGGATGGTCCACGCGGTGGGCCTGTTCGACCCGATGAAGGTTCCGACGCAGGGTAGCAGCGACCTCAAGCGCGTGCTGGACCACTGGATTCCTTACGAGACAGGCAGTGGCTACCTGTGGCTCGTGAGTGCCGACAACCACCGCCCCACGCAGGTGAACGCAGGCCGGGTCTACGTGCGCCAGCACCTGCAAGCTGCGGCGGCCGGCGTGGACATGCACCCGCTGTCGCAGGCCCTGCAGGAATTCCCGGAAATGCGCGGGCCCTTTGCTGCGATGCACAAACTGCTGGGCGTGCAGCCAGGCCTCGGCGCGGTGCAGATGCTGGCGCGAGTGGGTTTCTCGACCCAGCCCGCCGGCCCCTCGCCCCGGCGCAATCTCGGGTCCATGATACGTGCCTGAGGTGCTGGCCAATGCCCCATGTGCCCCACGGAATAGCCCCGGCGGTGGCACCGTTCGGAGACACTGAGCGCATGCCCATGAACTCCAGGCCCCACCCTGGCACGTCCCGGTCCGATGCGCCGGGAACGCCGCGCATGCTCGCCCCCCCGGCGGGCCCCAGCGTGGACGACTGGAACCTGCTGCGCACCTTCATCGCGGTCTACGAGGCGGGCACGCTCACAGAGGCGGCGCAGCGCCTGGGCAGCACCCAGCCCAACCTGGGGCGCCACATCCGCGCGCTGGAGGCCCTGCTCGGTGAAGCCCTGTTCGTGCGCCTGCCTGGCCGGCTCAAGCCCACCGAGCGCGCGCACGGGTTGCACGCCACCCTGCTGCCCATGAAAGCCGCCGTGCAGGAGGCCGGTCGGCTGTTCGCCGAATCCGGCGCCAGGGTGGCGGGCACCGTGCGCCTGACGGTGTCCGAGGTGTACGCCAGCCACGTGGTGGCGCCGCTGGCCGCACAGTGGCTGGCCGAGCAGCCCGGCCTGGAGATCGAGCTGTCGGTCTCCAACCGGGCGGAGAACCTGCTGCGCCGCGACGCAGACATCGCGGTGCGCTTCTTCCGTCCCGAGCAGGACGACGTGATCGCGCTGCACGTGGGCAACACCGAGCTGGGCCTGTACGCGCACGAGTCCTTCATTGCGCGTCACGGAGAGCCCACCGGCTACACCTTGGCGGAGGAGGCTTTCGTGGCTGGCTTTGACCGCGAGACCTCGCCACTGGCGCCCATGATGAAGGGCGCGCCCCCGCCGCAGCCGGTGCGTTTCCGGCTTCGCACGGATGCCGCCCTGGCCCGCCAGGCGGCCGTCGAGACCGGTTTCGGCGTCGGGGCCTACCTGGTGGACGTGGCTGCAGAGCACCCCGGGCTGCGCCGCATCCTGGCCGAGCGCTTCGGCCAGCCGCTGGAGGTGTGGCTGTGCGCCCACGCCGAACTTCGCCGCTCGGCTTCCATGCGATTCGTCTGGAGCCGGCTGGAGCAGGCGCTGCGGCAGCGACTGGCACCTGTCACCACTTCTGCGGCGGCCCCACCGACAGCCGGCGGCTGACTCGCGAAGGTGGATCTCAGGGGCGGCCTGCTCAGCTACTGCATCGACGAAGCTGCCAAGGCGCAGGCCGAGATGGCTGACGGTGGCCCGCGTACCGCAGTGATACGTGGCACCCGGATGATGTCTGCCCCGATGCGCGCCAGGACCTGCCTGATCTGCACCCGCTCGTTGATGAACCTGGGTGCCTCCTGCCGAAGGGCGATGACGAAAGGCATGAAGAAGTGTGACCGAGCATATCGACCTCTGCGCCATGTCCCTGCCATGTACACCACTCCTTGGCCGAGCGAGCGAGAGGTTCGGGCGGATCCGGGCTATGCACGCGGATTTTCAGGGGCAAGCGCATATTGTCGGCATCGCCCCCATGTCCTGACCGCTTGGGCGCGATGATCGCGCCGGTGAAAGGCCGTGTCCGACTCTGCCAGGGTGTCCTGCAATGTGCAGGTCATGCAGCCTGCCGGCCCTCCTCCACCGCATGGCACGCTATCCGGACATCGCCAATCGTCAGCAGGGCCGGACGCTCGGTTTTGCATCGGTTGTTTGCCAGCGGGCAGCGGGGGTGGAAAGTGCAACCCGTCGGTGGGTTCAGAGGGTTGGGGACCTCGCCTTGCACGGGCGTGCGGGCACGCCCGGTGTCGCGCATCTTGGGGATCGCATCGATCAGCATGCGGGTGTAGGGGTGGCGCGGGCTGTCGAACAGCGCATGTTTGTCGGCCAGTTCCACCAGGCGCCCGAGGTACATCACGCCGACCTGGTCACTCATGTGGCGTACCACGGCCAGGTTGTGGGAGATGAAAAGGTAGGTGAGCCCGCGTTCACGCTGCAGGTCTTTCATGATGTTGAGCACCTGCGCCTGCACGCTCACATCCAGCGCAGAGGTGGGCTCGTCGCACACCAGGAAGTCGGGCTTGGTCGCCAGCGCCCGGGCGATGGAGATGCGCTGGCGCTGCCCGCCGGAGAACTGGTGCGGGTACTTGACCATGTCGAGGGGGCTCAGCCCGACGGATTTCAGCAGCTCACCCACGCGCACCTTGAGTTCGGCCGCGTCGGTGATCAGCCCATGCTCCTTGAGCGGTTCGCCAACGACATCCTCCACGATCCAGCGAGGGTTCAGGGACGCATAGGGGTCCTGAAAAATCATCTGGATACGACGGCGCAGCGTCGCCGCCTGCGCGGTCTTGAAGACGGCATGGGCGTCCTGCCCGTCAAAGGTCAGGCTACCCCGCGTGGGCTCGTACAGACCCACCAGCAACCGGGCCACCGTGCTCTTGCCGCAGCCGGACTCGCCCACCAGTGCCAGGGTCTTGCCCTTCTCGATGTCGAAACTCACGCCGTCCACCGCGTTCAGAAGCTGGCGGGGCTTTCCTTCCAGCACCCGGTTCAGCCAGGGCGGCGAGACATCGAAAGTCTTGGCCAGGTCATGCGCCTGCACCAGCGGGGCGGATGGCATGTTGCCTGTGCTCATGCGCCACCCCCGGCATTCAGCCAGCAGGCCGACCGGGTGGCTGCGGTGGGCATCAGGTCGGGCCGATCCTGTCGGCAACGGTCGAAGGCCTTGGGGCAGCGCGGGTTGAAGGCGCAGCCTTTGGGAATCGCGTTCAGGCGGGGCATGGCGCCGTCGATCTGGTTGAGCCGCTCACGGTCCAGGCTGATATCGGGAATGGCAGCCATCAGGCCCTCGGAGTAGGGGTGCGAGGGATGGTTGATGACCTTGTCTACCGGGCCGATCTCGGCAATGCGTCCGGCATACATCACGGCCACGCGGTCGCAGGTTTCGGCGATCACACCCATGTCGTGGGTGATCAGCATGACCGCCGAGCCATGCTGCTTGCAGATGCTCTTGAGCAGCGTGATGATCTGCGCCTGGATCGACACATCCAGCGCCGTGGTGGGTTCGTCAGCCACGATCAGCTTGGGCTGGGCAGCCAGTGCCAGGGCGATCACCACGCGCTGGCGCATGCCGCCCGAGAACTGGTGCGGATAGTGCTCCATGCGCTGCTCTGCCGCCGCGATGCCGGTGTCGTTGAGCAGAGAGATGGCCCGGTCCCGGGCCTGTCGGGCGGTCAGTGGCAGGTGCGTCTGAATGGTCTCGGTAAGTTGCTTGCCCACGGTGTAGAGCGGGTTGAGCGATGTCAGAGGGTCCTGGAAGATGGCGCCGATCTTGCGGCCCCGGATGTGGCGCATGCGCTCGTAGGGCAAACCGTCGATGCGCTCGCCTTCCAGAAAGATCTGCCCCCCACCGATTCGCCCCGGTGGCTCCAGCAGGCCGATGATGGCCGCGCCGGTCAGCGACTTGCCCGCCCCCGACTCGCCCACCACGCCCAGGATTTCCCCAGGTGCGATGTCGAACGAGATGTCGTCCAGCGCGCGCAGGGTGCCATGGCGCCCCGGGAATTCGACGATGAGATTTTTGACTTGTAGAAGACTCATGGTATCGGGGCGGCTTCAGCGCAGGCGCGGGTTGGTGGCATCGCGCAGCCAGTCGCCCAGCAGGTTCACGCTCAGGGCGATGACGATCAGCATCAGGCCGGGAAAGACGGTGATCCACCACTCGCCGGAAAAGAGGTAGTCGTTGCCGATACGGATCAGTGTGCCCAGCGAAGGTGAGGTTGGCGGCGCGCCCACCCCCAGGAACGAGAGCGTGGCCTCGGTGATGATGGCGGTGGCAACCTGGATGGTCGCCAGCACCAGCACCGGGCCCATGACGTTGGGCAGCACATGGCGGCGCATGATGCGCATCGGCGTCACGCCGGTGACGCGGGCGGCCTGCACGTACTCCTTGTTGCGCTCCACCAGCGTGGAGCCACGCACCGTCCTGGCGTATTGCACCCAGCCGGTCAGCGTGATGGAGACGATCAGCACGCCGAGCGCCAGCGAATCCTGCGCATTCGGGAACAGCGCTCTTCCCACGCCGGCAATCAGCAGGGCCACCAGAATGGCGGGAAAGGACAACATCACGTCGCACAGGCGCATGAGGGTGGAGTCGATCCAGCCGCCATAAAACCCTGCCACCAGGCCCAGGGCCACGCCGATGACCACCGACAGCACTACCGAGGCAAAGCCGACCGCGAGCGAAATGCGCGCGCCATACATCAGGGCCGACAGGATGTCGCGTCCCTGGTCGTCGGTGCCCAGAAGATACTTGCTGGAACCCGCAGACGACCAGGCGGGGGGCAGGCGGGCATCGCTGAGTTCCAGCGTTGCCAGGTCGAACGGATTGTGCGGCGCGACGATGCCGGCAAAGACCGAGCAGAAGACGCACACCAGGGCCACCAGCGCAGCTCCAACCGCGACCGGTGAAGTGCGAAAGCTGTAGGCGACGTCGCTTTGCCACAGGCGCGAAAAGGCAGAGATCATGGGGATCGATTCGCAGTGTGTTGATGCACAGGCATTCGGTGGGCGGGGCGGTTCAGTGGCCGGCCGCACCATCCACGCGCAGGCGGGGGTCGACCACGAAATACAGCAGGTCGACCACCAGGTTGATGACCACGAAAATCAGCGAGATCAGGCACAGATAGGCCGCCATCACCGGGATGTCGGCAAAGGTCACCGCCTGGATGAACAGCAGGCCCATGCCGGGCCACTGAAAGACGGTCTCGGTGATGATGGCAAAGGCGATCAGCCCACCGAGTTGCAGGCCGGTGATGGTCATCACCGGCACCAGCGTGTTCTTCAGCGCATGGCCAAAGTGAATGGTACGGTTGCTCAGCCCGCGGGCGCGCGCGAACTTGATGTAGTCGGTGCGCAGCACCTCCAGCATTTCGGCGCGTACCAGGCGCATGATCAGCGTGAGCTGGAAGATGGCCAGGGTGATGGCGGGCAACACGATGTGATGCCAGCCCTTGGCGGTCACCAGGCCGCTGCTCCACCAGCCCAGCTGCACCACCTCGCCGCGCCCGAAGCTGGGGAACCATCCCAGCGTCACGGCAAAAAGCAGGATCAGCAGGATGCCGATCAGGAAGGTCGGCAAGGACACTCCCAGGAGCGAGATCATCATGAGCAACTGGCTCAGGAAACTGCCCCGGCGCAGCGCGGCGTACACGCCCATGGGAACGCCGATCACCAGCGCCATCAGGGCCGCCACCAGGGCCAGTTCCAGCGTGGCTGGAAAGCGCTCGGCGATCAGTCGCGAGACCTTGGCGCCCTGGCGCAGGCTCAAGCCGAACTCGCCCTGCACTGCATTGCCGAGGAAGTGGACAAATTGCACCGCAAACGATTGGTCCAGCCCCAGGCCGACCCGCAACTCGCGGATCTGCTCGGCAGTGGCGTCCTGGCCCAGAAGAAACACCACCGGATCGCCCACGTACTGAAACAGCATGAAGGCGATGAAGGCGACGGTGACCATCACGATGATGGACTGGAACAGGCGACGCAAGACAAATGCAAGCATGGAGAGGCGTCTGTGAGGTGCGGAAAAAACAAACGGTCAGGGCGTCTGACCGTTGCAGGATGAAGTTTCAAGGCCGCACGATGGGCCTTGCGGGGGCGGGTAGCGTCAGACTCAGTTGACCTTGATCAGGCGCCAGTCGAGCCGGTTGTCTGCGCGGTGCACGACCTCGATGTTTTTCTTCATGGCCCAGGGGATGACCTGGTTGTGCATGGGAATGTGCGCGACCGTGTCGTTCTGCAGTTGGAGCGCTTCGGTCAGCATACGGTTGCGCACCTGCAGGTCGGTCTCGGCCTTGACGCGGTCCACCAGGTAATCCATGCGCTGGTTGCTGTAGCGCCCGACGTTGTAGTTGCCATCGCCGCCGGTGCCCACGGTGCGGGTCAGGGACTGCAGGCTGTACAAGGCATCGAAGGTCGGCACGCCCCAGCCCAGCATGTAGATGCTGGCTTCATAGCGCTGGATCATCGGGAAATAGGTTACCAGCGGCAGCGTGCGCAGCTTGGCCTTGATGCCGACCCTGGCCCACATGGCGGTTACCGCCTGGCAGATTTCCTCGTCGTTGATGTAACGGTTGTTGGGGCAGGCGAAGTCCACCTCGAAGCCGTTGGGGTAACCCGCATCGGCAAGTTGTTTCCTGGACGCCTCCGGGTCATAGGGGTGGCGTTTGTTGACCGCTTCAGTCCAGCCGTTCACCTGGGGCGAGACCAGCGCGCCAGTGGCCTGCGCCATGCCCCGCATGGTCACGCGGCTGATGCTGTCGATGTCGATGGCCTGGTAGAGCGCCTTGCGCACGCGCAGGTCTTTCAGGGGGTTCTTGCCCTTGACGTTGGAGCCGGGCAATTCATCGCGGAACTGGTCCAGGCCGAAGAAGATGGTGCGGTTCTCGACGCCGTCCATCACCTTCAGGTTGGGGCTGTTCCGCAGGCGGGCCAGATCCTGCGGGCTGGGGTCCAGCACGAAATCGAGCTCTCCCGACAGCAGGGCGGCCACCCGGGTGGCCTCCGCCTTGATCGGGGTGTAGATGATTTCGGTCACGTTGGTGGGAACGGTGCCCCAGTAGTTGGGGTTCCTGACCAGCACCAGCTTCTGGTCGGGTTGCCATTCCTTGAGCATGTAGGGCCCGGAACCCATGGCGTTGCGGTGGGCGAACGACTCGTCCTTGGTGCGGATGTCCTTGGGTTCGAGCGAGTTGTTCTTGGTGGCCCAGGCCTTGCTCATGATGCGCAGTTCGGTCAACTGGTTCAGCAGCACCGGATTGGGGCCCTTCATGATGAAGTCCACGGTGGAGTCGTTCACCTTCACGACCTTGTCGATGCCCTGCGTGTACACCGCATAGTTGGACGTCTTGGCCATGGCCCGGGTGATCGAATAGACCACGTCGTCTGCCGTGAGGGGCGAGCCGTCGCTGAACTTGACGCCCGAACGCAGGGTGAATCGCACCTGGGTGGGCGAGATGTCGCGCCAGCTGGTGGCGAGTTGGCCTTCGGTTTTGAAGGTGGTGCTGTTGTAGTACACCAGGGAATCAAAAATTGCGGCATGCACTCCGTTGCCCAAGGCGTTGTTCTGGGAATGGATGTCAAGCGTGGGGATGTCACTGGCGCTGGACCACTTGAACTGCTTGGCATGCACGGTGGAGCCAACCCCAACCATCGCCAGGGTGATGGCGGTGCAAACGGCGATAAACCTAGGCTTCATACAGCTCCTTGTAAATGAGTGAAGACATGCGGGACTGTGCAATATTCGCGCCCGGATTGCATCGGTGTTTTCCCTCCCGGAGCCCCATGGAGCAGGCCACCCGGTGCAAATCAGCTTGCGCTCCCTCGGGGCCGCTCGCATGGACTGATCCCATCCAATCCATGGAATTTCCTCGCCGTGAACGACTGCTCCGCGGATTCTGCCCCTCATGCGGCGCGCGCCGGATGTCGCAGACCGCGGCGCGCCTGGTGGACCACGTCGTCCTGCTGTTGCCGGTGCCGCAGGTGCTGCAGCGCGTGCTCAGGCATCAGTTCTTGCCCGCGATGGCCTTGATGTCCCTCATCAAGAGGAGCGGGTGAAATGGGTCCGATGCACCGGGTTCGAACTCCCAGTTTCGCTACCAATGGCGCGCGGCATCGTCCTTCGCGTGCAACAGCGGGGCATGCATTGCGGCGGGATCGACCGCTCGCGCGGTGCGGCCCTGTAAGGCCGAAACGGGCAGAGTGCGCTACCCGGCACCCGCCTTCACGCGGCCAGCCCGCTACTGCAACCCTGCGTCGTCGCCGATCAGTTCCAGGTAGGCGTCTTCCAGCGTCACCGCCTGCACGCTGACGGCGCTGATCTCGGGGCCGTCGAGCGCGCCCACGACATCGCGCAGGCTCAGGACATGGGGCAGCAGGCAGCTGACCTGCCCGGCGCGCTGGCGCGCCGCCCAGCCCAGGCCCTGCACCCGCTGCACGGTGGTGGCGTGGTCCCGCGACTTCAGCAGCGCCACCGCCTTGCCAGGCACCCGGGCCAGCAGTTCGGGCACACTGCCAAGTGCCGCGACGCGACCGCCCTGCATCAGAGCCACGCGGCTGCAAAGCCGCTCGGCCTCGGCCAACTGGTGGGTTGTCAGCAAGATGGTGGTGCCGCTGTCGCGCAGGCCCTCGATCAGGCGCCACAGGTCCAGCCGCGCCGCAACATCGACGGCGGCGGTGGGCTCGTCCAACACCAGCAGTTCCGGGCGGTGTACCAGTGACACCGCCAGGTGCAGACGCTGCCGCCACCCTCCAGACAGTCGCCCCACCCGGGTGGCTGCGTGCGGACCCAGGCCGAAGCGCTCCATCAGTTCGGCGACCCGGGCCTGGCGCTGCGCGGCGGGCAGGCCGTACAGACGGCCGAAGAAGTGCAGGTTCTCGGCGGGCAGCAGGTCCGGGTACAGCGCACAGTCCTGCGCGCACAGGCCGATGCGCGCGCGTGCGCTGGCGCCCAGCACGGACAGCGGCTGGCCCATCAGCTGCACCTGTCCCGCATCGGCCTGCAGCAACTGGCAGACGATGTTCAGCAACGTGGACTTGCCACAACCGTTGGGGCCCAGCAGGCCCATGACCTCGCCGCGTTGCACCTGCAGGCTGAAGCCGTCCAGCACCTGGCGGCCGCCGAAGCGCTTTTGCAGGCCGTCGATCTTCAAGGCCGGTGTCATGCCGATGGCTCCAGCGTCAGCAACTGCCGGTACGACCTGACGCCCAGCGCCAGCGACAGGCCGCAGAACAGCAGCAGGAACGACAGCTCGAAGCGCAGCTCCGCCACGCCCAGCCCGTACGCGGCCACACCCTTGAAGGCCTGGTTCATGTGCAGCATGGGGTTCAGCTGGGCCACCGCCTGCATGGCGCCGGGCATGATTTCCAGCGGGAAGAAGGTGCCACCCAGCACCAGCAGCGGCACCCCGATGGCGGACAGGGCCACCACCACTTCCTCGCTGCGCCGGGCAAACCTTGCGCCCAGGAAAAAGCCCATGCCGACATAGGCAAACACCGACAGCAGCAGGATCACACCGCCCAGCCACAGGCTTCCGTGGTAGCGCGCGCCAATCAGAAAGGCGATGCTGTAGAGCATGACCACCTGCGCGGCCGCCAGCAGCAACTGCGCCAGCACGACCCCCAGGAAGTACGCCACCGGTCGCAGCGGTGACGCCAGCAGGCGGCTCAAGGTGCGGCGTTCGCGCTCGGCGGCGATGATGGCCACCGTGCCGCCCAGGCAGCTGAAGAACAGCGCCGCCCCCATCAGGATGCCGGCCGCCGCGGCGTCCAGCCCGGCGCGCATGCTGGCGTTGTGCGCGTAGACCAGCCCGAACAGCAACATCATCGCCGCCGGGAACACAGCCCAGAAGATCAGGCCGCGACGCTGGCGCCACTGCTCGAGCAGCAGGCGCTGTGCGACGGCGAGCGATTGTTCCAGCAGCAAGGGGAGGGCCGGGCGTCAAGCCCGTCGTCTGACTCTGGCCACGTCGGGCAGCACCGTTTCCAGGGCCTTGGCAGACATCAGCACGCCCGGGATACCCGCGCCCGGGTGCGTGCTGGCGCCCACCATGAACAGGCCCTCGACGTCTTCGCTGCGGTTGTGCGGCCTGAACCAGGCGCTCTGCAGCAGCAGCGGCTCCAGCCCGAAAGCGGCACCCCGGTAGGACAACAGATTGTCCTGAAAGTCTCGCGGCGTGGTCACGAAAGACACCGTCAGGTGTTCGCGCAAGCCCGGCAGAACGGTTTTTTCGAGGGCTTCGGCGATGGCCGCGCGGTAGGGCTCGGCATGGCTGGCCCAGTCGGTGCCGCTCTTCAGGTGCGGCACCGGCGACAGCACATAGAAGGTGTCGCAGCCGGCCGGCGCCATGGCCGGGTCGGTGGCCGTCGGGCGGTGCAGGTACAGGCTGAAGTCATCGGCCAGGTGGTGGCGCTTGAAGATGTCCTTCAGAAGCGCTTCGTAGCGCGGGCCGAGCACCATCATGTGGTGCGGCACGTCCTCGAATCGCTTGTCGGTGCCGAAGTACCAGACGAACAGGCTCATCGAGTACTTGCCGCCCTCGACCTTGGCATCGCTCCAGACCTTGCGGTGCCGCGCCTCGATCAGGTTCTTGTAGGTCCAGGCGGTATCGGCATTGCTGACAACGATGTCGGCCGGCAGAAACTCGCCGCTGGCCAGTGTCACGCCCGAGGCGCGCCCGTCGGTGACCTCGATGCGACGCACCTCGGCGCCAGTGCGCAGGCTGCCGCCCATGCCTTCGATCAAGCGCACGAGGCCGCTGACCAGGGCGCCGGTGCCCCCCATCGCCCAATGCACGCCGTACAGCCTCTCCAGCGCGTTGATCAGCGAGTACACGCAGGTCACCGAGAACGGGTTGCCCCCGATCAGCAGCGACTGCAGGCTCATGGCCTTGCGCAGCTTGGGGTGCTTCAGGTGCTTGGCCACCATGGCATGCAGGCTGCGCCAGCCCTTCATGCGGGCCATCGAAGGCAGCGCCTTGAACAGGTCGCCGATGCCGTCGAACGCATGGCAGCCCAAGGCTTCGAAGCCGAGCCTGTAGCAGAGATCGGCCTCGGCCACGAAGGCGTCGTAACCCGGCCCCGCAGTGGGGTCGATGCGCAGCACCTCGGCGCGCATCCGTTCGCGGTCGCCGCTGTAGTCGAAATGGTCGCCGTCGGGAAATCGGACCCGGTAGAAAGGGTCGAGCAGGCGCAGTTCGACGTCGTCGGCCAGACGGCGCCCGGCCAGGGCCCACAACTCTTCCAGCAGGAAGGGCACGGTGACGATGGTCGGGCCGGCGTCGAAGGTGTGGCCGCCGACGTGGTGCACCCGGCCACGGCCGCCGGGAACGTCGAGCTTCTCGAGCACCTGCACCCGCCAGCCTCGGGCGGCCAGGCGAACGGCGGCGGCCAAACCGCCAAAGCCACTGCCTACGACAAGCGCCAGCGGTGCATCTGGGTCCATCCTCGCGGTACGCTGCCCGGCAGCGTCGGTCTTCATCAGCATGGAGCAATGCCTGGGGTAGTGCAAGGGTCGGCCAGTATGGGCCGGTGCCTGCACAAGACACGAAGTGTCGGTCTCGGCATAGATTTTGTCGCAAGATTGGCCGAAAGACCCCCTTTCACGCCGCCGACCACGCTGTGCTGCCCGGGCCGGTACCTGGCCGAGCCGCGATGGATCAGCGCAGGGGGCAGGTCTTCGTGTGGCAATGGGGGCCGCTCTGGATGCCGGTTGCGCAAGTCAGGGTTGCCGTGGCGGTGCCACACAGCGTGCTACAGGCAGTCGCCACGGGCATTCTCTCGCCACTGCAAAACGGCTTCTCGGAATGATTGCCGCTGCCTGCCCATGTCGATTGCCGAGATTCAGCCGGGGGCGAGTTGAAGCTCCAAGGCATGACGGGCCGCCGATTCGGCCTCGAATGCCGCCACGCGCGCGCTTGCCGCTGTTTCCGACTCAGCCCTGCCAAACAGGTAGCCCTGCATATCGGTCACGCCGTGCCGGACGAGGATGGTCGCCTGCTCTTGTGTCTCGACGCCCTCGGCGGTTGTCTGAATCCCGAGATCCGCAGCGAGCTGAGTAACGGCGCGGATGATCGCCAGACAGGCCGGCCGGGAGCTCAGGTTGGCGATGAAGGAGCGATCGATCTTGATGCGGTCGAACGAAAACGTCTGCAGATACGCGAGCGAGCAATAGCCCGTCCCGAAATCGTCCAGGGCGAAGCGCACGCCGAGTCTGTGCATCGTCGTTATGCAGGCCAGAATCTCCGGGCTTGCGTCGAGCAGGACGTTTTCTGTCAACTCCAGTTCCAGCCGATCAGGGCGCAAACCCGTGGCGCTGAGGATGGAGGCGACCTGGAGGGGCAGGGACTCTTGGCGCACCTGCACGGGGGAAAGGTTGACAGCGATTTTCAGTCGGTCCGGCCATCGCGTCGCTGCGCGGCAAGCCTCCTCCAGCACAAAATGACCGATCTCGATGATGAGGCCGGTGTCCTCCGCGATCGGGATGAATTCGTCGGGCAAGACCAGGCCGCGCGTCGGGTGCTGCCAGCGCAACAATGCCTCGAAGCCCGCGAGGCCACCGGAGCGAACGCCGACAATAGGCTGAAAATTCACAACGAACTGACGCTTGTCGATAGCTTGGCGCAGGTCAATTTCGAGCAAACGACGCTCACCTGCCTTCTCCTCCATCGAGGGTTCGAAGCGCAAGGCGCCACCGCGCTTTTCGACCTTTGCGGCATAGAGGGCCAGGTCTGCACGGCTCAGGACTTCATCAGGCGCGGTACCGTCGCGCGGCGCCTGCGCGATACCGCTCGAGGCACTCGGCATGAAGGTCTGGCCTCCGATCATCAACGGCGCGGCCATGGCGTCGAGCACCTCGCGGGCGATTTCTTCGGCCCGAATGGTCGCCTCCGACCCCTCGAGCGTGATGATGAATTCGTCGCCGCCCCAGCGCGCAGCGGTGCCGCGCTCGTTGACGACCTCGCGCATGCGCGCAGCGAGTGTCGCAAGATAGGTGTCGCCTGCCTGATGGCCGAACGTATCGTTGATGGCCTTGAAGCCATCGAGATCCACGCAGATCACCGCGTAGGACGAGAGCTCGGGAAGCCGCTTTTCGAGTTGGTCCAGATGGGTTGTCATCATGGCGCGGTTCGGCAGGCCGGTGAGCGTGTCGGTGAGGGCAAGCTGCGCGATCTCCTTGGTGCGCGAGGCGACCTTCTCTTCGAGTTCGCGGGCCTGGCGCTGTGCAGCGATCTTCTCCCCGCGAAACCGGCCCCAGAAGGCGCCAGCAGCGAGGGCGAGTGCCGCTATGACCGTAAGGCCCGTGGACTTGAAGGAACGGGCGGCCTTCGCTTCCGCGGATTCGCTGAAATCGGCGTTTGGCCGCGCGACCCAAACCTTCCAGGGGCCCCTCGGGTCCTTGGAGCCGACTTCGTAGTTCGCAGAGTAGAAAAGAGAAGGATCCGGAAGACCCGCCGCAAAATGCGGCCTGGAGGCCTCTGTTTCCGTCATGTCGGTTTCGAGAGAGTATGCATGCGCTGAATGGTGGAGCACCGCGTTGGTTTTTGGCAAGGCGGCCGCAAGGGCGCGGTCGAGCACAATTGCAGCCACCACCCCCCTGAAGGCGCCGTCAGGGCCAAAGAAGGGCACGGACAGCAGAATGCCCATCCGGTCTGCGTCCTTGCCCGAATGGATGTAGAAGGTGTTGTCGCAGGTGATCAGGCTCTTCGAGCCAATCATGGGCACGTTCATGCCCGAGATGCTTTCGCGTCGCGGATAGCGCTCGCGCAGGTATTTGACCTGCTTGGCGAATTCGCGGTACTCATGGATTTCTATTTCCTCATGCGCGTCGGCAACCAGTTTGTCGCGCAACCGTTCCTCGACCCTCTCCGCGGCATCGACGATGAGTTCATCAAACATGACGATCGGTTCTTCCGGCTTGCCCGTGACCGGGTCGATCCGTTCAGGATCGAAGTCGCCTGGAATGACGTAGACCTCTGATATCGCGACGGCGTTGGCCAGGTTGTTGTAGATCTGCTGGAAGGTCTCACGGCTGTCTCCGACCAGCGAGACGCCGTGACGATCGATGGTACGCACACTCGGGAGTGATGCCAGTGTGCGCAAATCCTCGTAGACATGCTCGAATAGTTGCTCGATCTGCTTGAGTCTCGTCTGCGTTTCTTCGTCCGAGTTTTCTACGAAGGTCACGCGCGCAATATCCAGTCGCCGAGACGTCTCGATGAGCACGAGGCCTGCGAGCAGCAGCGCGACGGACAGGATCACCGTGAAACCGCCAAGCATCCGCCGGTCAGCTTTCATGTTCCTGAACTGTGAAATCAGTTTTGCACGACATTTCTATCAAAAAAATGATATTCAGTATATCTCAGCAGTTTTTGCGCCAACTTCGCGAGATATTTCTATCAAAAAAAAGATTTTAGCGTACCTCGGCCAGATCTTCGCCATGGCGTTTGCCCAACAGGCCTGCAGAGAGTCGCTGCGCGATATCGAAGCCCGGCTGCGTGCGCAGGCCAGGCGGCTGCATCGCAGGGGCTTTCGCTGCCAGACGGTCTCCCGCAACACGCTGGCCAATGCGAACGCCGCCAGGCCCTGGCAGATTCGGGCGGGCTGTGCCCAACACCTGATTGGCAGGGCATGTCCGCTGTATCCCAACGAGCCCTTGGGTGTTGATCTGTATGCCACCGCCTGCGCGTTCGATGCCGCCACCATCGACCTGCGTTTGTCGGTTCATGGGAAGCCGAAGCGACCATGCCTTGCGCCAGTCGGCCTCCGTCAAGGCCGCAGCTTCGCAGGTGGCGCGTGCGGGTGGCAGCATACCCGGCCAGCCCATCTGCAGTGCCGTCGCCGAAAAGCTGGCGGCGCTGATGACGGGCAGCGATTTCAAGGAGCGCGCCGCCCGTGGCGATCTGGACCAGGCATCGGCCTTGCCTGACCGGGCAGCCGGTCAGGCACATGGCCGGGCCGGCCGGCGCGCCGCGCGGATCGGGCGATGCACTCCGATTTTCAGGGGCGACCAGAGGACGCAGGGTGGGCAGCCTCTGGAGTGCAGAAAACAGGGGGAAAAAACGTCGAATATCTTTACACAGCCAGCGGCGTCTTGGTCGATTTTCCCTTGATGCGCTGGGTGTTCAAGAGGTTGGCCCAAGTTTTGCTTTTGGTCTCTCGGGGCGGCCTTTGCGCAGTGCGCGTAGCCGCAACCAAGCCAGAGCATTGGAAGGTCGGACAGCATTGGGCTGATCCGTGGTCAATGCAAAACGAAATCTCTTAAAAGGAAAACCATGCTTCGTCTCGACATGAATGTGATTGCGCTGTCGGATAAATTTGGAACCGGGGCCACCTTCAAGGGCACTGACAAGAACGACGCCGTGAGGGGTACCGACGGCAACGACAACATCCAGTCGGGAGGCGGCAACGACCGCGTGTACTCGGGTGCCGGAAACGACTATGTCGACGCGGGCGCAGGGAACGACTATGTCGATGCCGGCTCCGGCAACGACGTGGTTTACGCAGGCCTCGGCAACGACACGGTGATCGGCGGCACCGGCAGCGACAAGATCTTCGGCGAGGGCGGCAACGACTGGCTCGACGGCGGCGCCGACGACGACTTCATCGACGGCGGCGCCGGCAACGACTGGATGTTCGGCGGCGCTGGCGTCGATGAGCTGCTCGGGGGCGGGGGCGACGACCAGATGTGGGGCGGCAGCGGCAACGACGTGATGTTGGGCGAGGGTGGCAACGACGCGATGCGCGGCGACGACGGCAACGACACCATGGACGGCGGCGCGGGCAACGACTGGCTGTGGGGCGGCGCCGGCAACGATGTCATCGCCGGCGGCGCGGGCGCCGACTGGCTGCAGGGCGGCAGCGGCAACGACCTCCTCTTCGGTGGTGACGGCTGGACGACCGACGGAGCGCGCAACGTGTTCGAGTTCGGCTTCGGCGAGGGGCGCTCGCTGGCCTCGGTCGCTGCTGCCAACGGCAATGACATCATCGCCGACTTTCAGGTCGGCAAGGACTCGGTCGACATCCGCTCGCTGGTGGCACGCTTCTACGACCAGCAAAAGGGCTTCTACGACTTCCTCGACACCAAGACCCCGGGTACCTTCAGCCAGGGCGGAGTCAGCATCACCACCGAAAACGTCCTCTCCTACGGCGAGAGCAGCGCGCGCATGACCTTCACCGCCGGCGGGTCCTCCTCGTCGGTGACCTTCCAGGGCGTGGAAGTCGGCGCCCTCGGTTCGGCAGCCCTGCTCAAGCCCACCTGGAAGCTGATGTACGGCGGCGACGGTGCGGAGACGTTCTCGCCACCGACGCAGGACTATCTCGGCAACGCCGGTGGCGGCGTGCAGATGGTGGTCTATGCCGGTGGCGGCGACGACACCCTCAACGGTGGCTCGGGCGCCGACCGCATGTACGGCGAAAACGGCAACGACCTGCTGGTCGGCAACGGCGGCTCCGACACCCTGGCCGGCGGCAACGGCGACGACAAGGTCGACGGCGGCAGCGGCGGCGATTGGATTTACGGCGGAGCGGGAACCGACGTGCTGGTGGGCGGGGCAGACGGCGACCGGCTGTGGGGCGAAGGCGGCGACGACCTGATGTACGGCGATGCGGAAAGCACTGCGTCCACCACGGGCGGCGCCGACGCCATGTGGGGCGGCGCCGGCAACGATTCGATGCACGGCGGGGCAGGCGATGACGCACTCTACGGCGAGGCGGGTGCCGACCGGCTGTTCGGCGGCACCGGCAAGGACATCATTGACGGCGGCAGCGGCAATGACACCCTGGAAGGCGGTACCGGCGCGGACACGTTCCTCTTCCGCGGCAACTTCTCCGTGGACTGGGTCAAGGGTCAGGCCTGGCTCGACCTCGGCTCCGGCGGCGCGAATCAGGGCAAGGATGTGATCAACGACTTCGAGAAAGGTGTCGACAAGATCCGCCTTGTGATTGCCGGGCAGCCGGATGACAAGACGGTGTTCACCAAGTCGCTCGGCAACACCTGGCTGCCGGATGTGCCGGCGCAGGACCAGGCCTTGAAGGCCGGTGTGTGGGCGCATATCCTGACCCAGGTCGACACCGACGGCAATGGCATGGTCGACTCGCTGCTGGTCGGCGAGTCCACGTCGTCGGCGGCAATCTCGAGCGGCATGGTCACCGGCGACACCAGCTGGTCGATTCTCGTCAAGGGGGTGTTCTCCAACACCGCAGCCAGCGAGACCCTCCTTCTGCAGGACGTTTTTGAGGTAGCATAAGTCCATCGGCGACCAGGGAGACGGCCGGCGCCGGCGCGCAACCGGCATCGGCCGTCTCGACTGTCCCCCGGCCGCTGAGCGGCCTTCGCAGGATCGACTTGGTGTTCTCAGCCTTATACAGGTTTTACCGCACGCGCCTTTTCTGGGTATTTGCCTTCGCACTGGTCGCGAACGCGCTGGCGCTCGCCTCCCCGGTGTTCATGCTGCAGGTCTACGACCGCGTGCTGTCGAGCCGCAGCATCCCGACCCTCGGCACGCTTCTGGCCATGGCTCTGGTCTGCCATCTGACAGTGAGCCTGCTCGACATCGCCTGCAACAACATTCTGGCGTCGATCGCGGCCGACTTCGAGCGGCGCACCGGCGCGGAACTGGCCCTCATCCTGATCCGCGACACGGCGTCCGGCTCCGGTGACACCTCCGCCGCCACGGTGCGCGACGCCCAGCAGGTCTCCCAGTTCATTTCTGGCACCGGGCTCAAGAATCTGCTCGATCTGCCGTGGTTTCCCCTGTTTCTCGCGGTGATATTCCTCATGAGTCCGCCGCTGGGCTGGATGGCGCTGGTCGGCGCAATCGTGCTCGCCGCACTCGCCATCTGGAACCGCTTGGCGCTGGACCGCCATGTGACCGCGGCCAATACGGGAACGCGGCGTGCCGGCCAGCTCTACGACATGATGTTGCGAAATGCGGAAGCGATCCAGGGTCTTGGGATGGTGGGTGCCGTCGTCACGCGCTGGCGAGCGGCGGTTGACCATGCGCTGGCCGGCCAGGTCGCCGCCGGCGAGGTGAACGCGCGGTTTGCGGCTGCGATCAAATTCTGCCGCTATGCGCTGCAGTCCTTGATGCTGGCCGCCGGCGCCTGGCTGGTGATCGAGGCGCAGTCCTCGCCTGGCATCATGATCGCCAGCACGATCATCCTCGCGCGCGTCCTGGCTCCCATCGAGCAACTCGTGGCCAACTGGAAGAGCACGGTGGACACCCGTATTTCCTGGGCCCGCCTGACCAGAACCCTGGCAGGCGCCAGGGCGAGCGCCGTCCGTACCCGGCTTCCCGAGCTGGTCGGCGACCTGCAGGCCGAGGGCGTGGGTATGGATCTGCCACAGGGCGCTGGAGTTGTCCTGCGGCAGGTCAGCTTCAGGATACCGGCAGGCGCGTCGCTGGCGGTGACGGGGCTGAGCGGCGCGGGCAAGTCCTCCCTGATGCGCCTGCTGGCGGGCATCGGCGCGCCGACCCGCGGGCATCTGCGCCTGGATGGTGCTTCCCTGGCCGACTGGGATGACGCACAGCGCACTTCCTTCGTCGGCTACCTGCCGCAGACTGTCGAGCTTCTGCCGGGCACTGTGGCGGAAAACATCGCCCGCTTCGGCGCCGCCACCAGCGACGAGGTGGTCGCCGCGGCGCGGCTGGCGCGATGTCACGAGATGATCCTGCGCCTGCCCGGTGGCTACGAGATGCAGGTCGGGGACCGCGCCGAGAAACTCGCCCCCGGACAGCGTCAGCGGATCGGGCTGGCGCGCGCCTTGTGCGGGCCGGTCCGCGTCGCCGTTCTCGACGAGCCTGACGCGAACCTGGACGGTCCCGGCGAGGCGGCGCTGCGCGAATGCCTGCGCGATTTGGCGCGGCGGCGCGTGACCGTGGTTTTCGTGTCGCACCGCAGCAGCATGATCCGCATGGCTGACAGGCTGCTCGTCCTGCGCAACGGCAGTGTCGAGGCCTTCGGTCCGCGCGAGGCGGTCCTGGAGAGGCTCGCGGCCGAGGCAAAGGAGGTACGCCGTCCGCACCCTGGTCCCGTCGCCATCGGCGATGCCGTCGACGGGTGACCAGCCGATGAACGACATCACGCGTCTCGACAGCCCATCAGGGCCACCCGCAGCGCTGTCCGGCCCCGCCGAGCCGGACGGGCGCCAGGCCGACCCATCGCGCCGCGGCATCGGGCTGGGTGCGATGGCAGTCTTGTGTTTCGCAGGCTTCGCGCTCGCCTGGGCTTCGTTCATGCCTCTGGAAGGCGCCATCGTCGCGGCCGGCGTGGCCAAACCGGAATTCAACAGTCGCCCGGTGCAGCATCGCGAAGGGGGTTCGGTGAGCCGGATCCTCGTCAGGGATGGCGATAAGGTCGCAGCGGGGCAGGTCCTCTTCGAACTCGCCAACGAGGAAATGTCCGCCGGCGCGGAAGTCGCGTCGGTTCAGCGCGATGCTGCGGCATTGCGGCGCCAGCGCCTCGAGGCCGAGTTCAGAGGCGATTTTCGCTGGGTACCGAGGCTCGACGGAGCCGGGGACCAGTCTCCATCGCCGGCCGCGATCCAGATCGCAAGGGCCGAGGCCGACAGTTTCCTGCTTGGCGTCGAGGCGCACGAGCGCCAGCGCAAGTTCCTGGCGGAGCAGATCAGGGAAGTTGAGAGGGAGGTCACAGCGCTCGAAGCGAAGGTGCAGGCGGACAACAGCGGCGCAGCGACGGTGGCGGCAACGCTTGCGGCCAATACGGACCTGCACCGCGCCGGTTTCGTGAGCGCAATTGCGCTGCATACCTTTCAGCGCCAGCTTGACGATTACCGCTCCCGCCGCGAGGCGAGCATGGCTGATCTGGCGCAGGCGAGGCAGCGGCTCAATGACACGGCACGGGCGCTGTCGATGCTGGATGTAGATCGCCGGCGCAGGGCTGGTGCCGATCTGGCGATCGCGCAATCCACCCTCGAGGACATGGCGCAGCGCCGTGTGGCCTCGGCGGCGATCGCCGACCGGCTCAAGGTGCGCGCGCCGGTCGCCGGGACGGTGTTCGGCACGACGGTGTTTTCCAGCGGGGCCGTGGTGGCGGCCAACCAGACTCTCCTGAGCATCGTGCCAGACGGCGAGCCCATACAGATCGAGGCCCGCATCACGCCGGACAGCAGGCCGCATGTGGCGGTCGGGCAGCGCGTCGAAATGCGTCCGCTGATCCAGGGGGTGACCATGCCGGATGTCATCGCCGGCGTGGTGCGGCATGTTTCCTCGGACCGCATCGTCGACGAGCGTTCCGGTCAACCCTACTTCACCATACGTGTGGCTTCCGAGGACGATGCCGGGTACAAGGTCCGGGCCGGGATGACGATGGATGTTTTCATCCTCACCGGGCCGCGCAGCACCTTCGATTACCTGAGAAAGCCATTCTCCGACGCGTTTCGTCGTGCCTTGCGCGAACCATGAGCCGACGCCGCCGACCGTGACGGTTCACGCGACCCTGCGACCAGTACCGCTTCAGTCGGATGCACCCGGACGAGGACCTTTTCCGAGTCCGCGGCCGCGTTATTGTTGAAATTTTCGAAACTCAGTACATCGCCGCAGCGTAGGCTGCGCCCTGCAAGAACCCGCCACGCCGGCGGAGCTGGCAACCCGGCTGCCGTGGGAGCCGATCGAAGCGTCGGTGCCGGTCGGAGCAACGCCAATGGACCGCTGCTCGTTGCAGGGCTCGATGGGTGATGCGCTGCACGCCATCAGCTGTGCAGCCGGCTACAGCCTGCGCAAAGCCCACGCGCAAGACCCCTTGGGGGACGGCGCCACGCTTCCGGCGATGGGTCCGCTGGAGTGCATGCAGCGGATGGCAGCGCTGGTGCTGTGGCCGCCAGTCGGCCAGCGAGAGGTCCTCGACCAGCGCGGTCGGCCCAGCCGTCGGACTCCACCGACACATCACAGTGCATCCCCCGCAGCCTGGGCTCGGCCGCGAGTGCCGCCGCCGGGTGGTCCCGGTCGATGTCGCAGACAAAGATGGGCGCGTCCGCGTCCAGCAATGCCTGCGCCGCGCCCCATACCGCTTGCAGCGGCCGTGACGAGCGCGCGCTGGCCCGCATGCCCGTGTGTTGGCAGCGTGCTGATCCCGTGATGGCTCACAGCGTCAGGATCGTGCAGCCCGTGGTCTTGCGCGCTTCCAGGTCGCGGTGGGCCTGCTGCACCTGCTCCAGCGGGTAACGCTGGTCGATGCGTATCTTCACCTTGCCGCTGGTGAAGATCCCGAACAGGTCGTCGGCCATGGCCTGGGTGCTTTCGCGCGTGGAGATGTGCGTGAACAGCGTCTGGCGCGTCACGTAGATCGAACCCTTGGCGCCCAGGATGCCGGGCGCGAACGGCGCCACGGCGCCGGAGGCGTTGCCGAAGCTGGCCATCAGCCCGAAAGGCGCCAGGCAGTTCAGCGACTTCTCCCAGGTGTCCTTGCCGACCGAGTCGTACACCACCTTGACACCCTTGCCGCCGGTGATTTCCTTGACCCGGGCTTCGAAGTCCTCGGTGTTGTAGTTGATGGTGTGGGCGGCCCCGAGCTCGCGCGCCAGGGCGCACTTGGCATCGCTGCCTGCCGTGCCGATCAGCTGGTACCCGAGTGCCTTGGCCCATTGGCACGCAATCAGGCCCACACCGCCGGCAGCGGCGTGGAACAGGATGTGGTCGCCGCTTTGCAGTCCGCCCTGGGGCAGGGTCTTCTTGAGCAGGTACTGGGCCGTCAGGCCCTTGAGCATCATGGCCGCACCGGTGTCGAAGTCGATCGCGTCGGGCAACCTGCACACGCACTTTGCAGGCATGACGCGCTCCTCGCAGTAGCTGCCCGGCGGTTGGCTGGCATAGGCGGCGCGGTCGCCGACCTGCAGGTGCGTCACCCCGGCGCCAACCGCCTCGACGACGCCCGAGGCCTCCATGCCCAGTTGCAGCGGCAAGGGCAGCGGGTACAAGCCGTCGCGCTGGTAGACGTCGATGTAGTTCAGGCCGATGGCCTTGTGGCGGATGCGGACCTCGCCGGGTCCGGGCTGGCCGACCTGCACGTCGACCAGTTGCAGGACCTCGGGTCCGCCGTTTTTCTCGATACGAATGGCTTTGCTCATGGATGTTTCCCTGGGTTGAAAAAATCGACTGTCGCGGCCGCCACCGTGCCGACAGCCCTGGCTGGCGGCCACCGGCGCCCGGCAGACATACCGTAGGATATCGCCGATGTACCCGATGCCTACCGACGACAGCCCGGACTGCGGCGGCGACGCGCTCATTGCCTTTGCTTCCATCCTGCAGCGGCCCGTCACCGGCAAGGCCCTCGTCCACCCGGGCCCGGATGCGCAGCCGCACTGCCGCCGGCGCGGCCAAAGGGTGGTGTGCATGGCAGGGACACGGCGCACGGACGGGTCTGAAGGGTCTCAGCGGCGTTGCATGGACACTTGTGTCGAGATGGAGTGTTTTGACCATGAACGGGACGAGACTGCCCGGCATGATGGCTTGAGCCTGCCCCGCGCTTTTTGCAAGTAGTATCCGACCATGAACTTGCCTTCCAGATTCTGGGCAGACCTGACATCCCGTCACTTCTCCCAACTTGCGGCCAGCAGCGTGATTGACCAGACCGTGGCGGTGCTGCCCGTCGCCGCGATCGAGCAGCATGGCCCGCACCTGCCTGTGAGTGTGGACACGACGCTGGTTGACGGTGTGATTGAAGCTGCCCTGCCACACTTGCCCGCAGCGATGCCCGTGCTCTTCATGCCCACGCAGCAAGTGGGCAAGAGCAACGAACACATCCGCTACCCCGGTACGCTGACGCTGAGCGCGCAGACGCTGATCAGCGTGTGGATGGAACTGGGCGCCTGCGTGGCGCGCGCGGGCATCAAGAAGCTGCTGCTGTTCAACAGCCATGGTGGCCAGGTCAGCGTCATGGACATCGTGGCGCGTGACTTGCGCACAGCCCATGACCTGATTGTTTTTTCAGGCAACTGGTTCACACTGCCGTTGGGCGACGAGGTGATGAACCTGTTCAACCCGGCAGAGCACCGCTTCGGCATCCATGCGGGGGATATGGAAACGTCGATGATGCTCGCGCTGCGGGAGAGATATGTGGACATGCAGCACGCCCAGCACTTTCATACCCAGGCTGAACAGCGGGCTCTGGAGTATCCTATTCTTGGCAAGGCCGCAGTGGCCAGACTGGGCTGGCAAATCCAGGACTACAACCCGTACGGTGCGGCGGGTGACGCGACGCAGGCCACCGCCGCCAAAGGCCACGCCGTCATCAACGCGGCGGGCCTGCAGTTGGCGCTGCTCTTGCAAGAGATCAGCAGCCTGCCCCTGTCAACCTTGAATGCCCACCCCCACCGCTCTTCACAGCCATCTTTATGAGTACCCTGCTGGAACTGCGTGGCATTGAAAAACGCTACGACAACGGCACACTGGCGCTTGCGGGTGTGGACCTGGCCGTCGGACGGCATGAGTTTGTCAGCCTGCTGGGCCCGTCAGGCTGTGGCAAAAGCACGGCACTCAAGATGATCGCGGGTTTGTCGCCCGTTACCGCAGGCTCCATCGACTGGACAGACAAATCAGCCGACCACGCCAAAGACATCAGCTTCGTGTTTCAGGAGCCCACGCTGATGCCGTGGACGCAGGTGTTTGAGAACGTCTGGCTGCCACTGCGGCTCAAGGGTGTGTCAAGGCAGGCGGCCAAGCCGCAGATTGATGCGGTGCTCGACAAAGTTGGCCTGGCGCAGTTTGCCCATGTGTACCCGCGTGAGCTGTCAGGCGGCATGAAGATGCGGGTGTCGATTGCCCGGGCGATGGTGACCGAGCCGCGCCTGTTGCTCATGGACGAACCTTTTGCCGCGCTCGACGAAATGACGCGCTTCAAGCTGAACAACGACACGCTGGCACTGTGGCAGGCCCAGCAGTTCACCACGATTTTTGTAACGCACAGCGTGTACGAAAGCGTGTACTTGAGCAAGCGCATCATCGTGATGGCGGCCCGGCCGGGCCGCATCATTGCAGACATACCCGTCGACGAGCCGTACCCACGGCTGGATTCCTTTCGCAACACGCCGCGCTACGCCGAGCTGTGCGTGAAAGTTTCACAAGCGTTGCAGAGAGCAGGGGACCATCATGGCTGAACCATTCCAACCCGCGCCCGATCCAGGTGCTGTTGGCGCGCTTGTCCCTCCTTCCCATCTCGGGGGAGGGGGCAGGACCACAGGCCAGACTGTTCAGAAAATACTGCCGTTTGTGGTTTTTGGCATGGCCTTGCTGGCCTGGGAGCTGGTGGTGCGCATCAACAGCATCCCGCACTACATCCTGCCAGCGCCCACGCTGGTTTTGGGAACGCTGTGGGACAACCTGGGCTCGCTCATGGTGAGCTGGCTCTACACCATGAAGATCACCTTTGGCGCGCTGCTGCTGGCAGTCGTCGGCGGTGTGGCACTGGCCATGCTGTTTGCGCTCAACAAGTGGGTGGAGCTATGCCTGTTTCCGTTCGCCATCGTGCTGCAGGTCACGCCGATCGTGGCCATCGCTCCGCTGATCCTGATCTTTATCGACAGCACCACTGCTGCCCTGCTGCTGTGCGCGTGGATCGTGGCGTTTTTCCCGATCCTGTCGAACACCGTGGTTGGCTTGCGCAGTGCTGACCACAATCTGCGCGATTTGTTCACGCTGTACCGCGCATCGCCCTGGCAAACGCTGCGCTTCTTGCTCGTGCCATCGGCGATGCCCTACTTTATTGCAGGCCTGAAAATCGCCGGGGGCCTGAGCCTGATCGGTGCGGTGGTGGCTGAATTCACCGCCGGCGCTGCAGGCAAGGAAACCGGCCTGGCATCACGGATTCTGGAAGCCAGTTTCCGAACAGAAATTCCCAAGATGTTTGCCGCGCTGGTGCTGGTGTCTCTGACAGGCATCATGATTTATCTGGTCTTCATGGGCGTGTCCAGGCTGGTCCTGGGCAAGTGGCATGAAAGCGAGATAAAAAGCAGCCGCTAGCCAGCCCCAGGAGCCCTGCACCGTGCTGATCAAGAACGTCATCATCCCCGCCTGCGTGCGCGGCTTCTCTGTGGGGGCTGACCGTTTCGATGTCGGCATAGAAAACGGGGTCGTGGCCCGGATGCTACCGGCCAAGGCAGATCCTGATTCAACAGCATCAGGCACGCTGTTGCCATGTCTGGTGGATGTCCATGTCCACATCGACAAGACCTATGTGGTGGATGAAGTGGGCGCTGTAAATGGCGACTTGTTCAAGGCCATTGCGCTCATGGGGGAGCACCGCGCAAAACGGACGGCTGCGGACACTGCCAGCCGCATGCAGCGTGCCGTGCATGAAGCCTACAGCCACGGCACGCGCGCCATGCGCACGCATCTTGACTGGACAGAGACCAGCTTTCCCCAAGTGTTGAGCGTCTTCGAAGCAGTGCATCGCGACTGGCTTGGCCGGGTCGAACTGCAATGCGTGTCGCTCGCCCCGCTCGATGCTTTTGGCAACACTGAGCATGGCTTGGGCCTGGCGCGCGAACTGCGCAGAGTCAACACCCAGGCAAAAAGCAACACGGCGCTGCTGGGCGCGTTTGTGTACCGCAATTCGGACATGCGCGCCAAACTTCAGCGGGTATTTGACTTGGCCCTTGCGCATGACCTTCACCTGGACTTTCATGTCGATGAAGGCCTGGATGTGGATGCCTGCGGCCTCCAGGCCATCGCAGAGCTGACCCTTGCCAACGATTACCATGGCAAAGTCACCTGCAGCCATGCGTGCTCACTCGGCGTTCAGCCGCTGGCTCAAGCGCAGACCACGCTCAAGCTGTGTGCCGAGGCGGGCATTTTTTTGGTCGCCCTGCCCACCACCAACCTGTACCTGCAGGGTTCCTGGGACACCACACCTGTCGAACGCGGCATTACCCGACTGAAAGAGGCTGCGGCCCACCAAGTGCGGGCGTGCATGGGGACAGACAACGTAGCGGATGGTTTCTACCCCTACGGAAGTTATGACCTTCTGGACAGCTACGCACTGGGCGTACAGGCCGCGCACTTGAGCCCTGCCGACGCCTGGCTGGCCAGCGTCACCACCGCACCCGCATCGGCCATGGGCTTGTCCTGGGGCGGCAAGATCGCGGTCGGTTGCCCGGCCGATTTTGTGCTGCTGGCGGCAAGAACACCGTATGAGCTCATCACACCCGCAGGTCGCCTGCGCCGGGTGATGCGCGCCGGTCAATTCCTGACTTTTTGAGATTCCCCCATGACAAACCTGGACGAGTTCCTGGCCGATATTGCACCGATTGAATGCAACCGGAATGCTGCGCAGGTCGCGGTGAAGTCCAAAGACTATTTCTGGTACAGCCCCATCCTGACCGAGCTGCTCGACGGCAAGGCAGGCGACGCGATCGTGACGCCACGCTCACAGGCTGACGTCATCAAGGTCGCCGCAGCGTGTGCCCGGCACCGCATCAACATCACGGTACGTGGCGGCGGCACGGGCAACTATGGGCAGTGCGTGCCGATGGCGGGCGGCATCATCCTGGACACCACGCAGCTCAATGCTGTGCTGAAAATCGAAGTCGGCGCAGTGACTTGCGAAGCCGGCATTTTGATCGCCGATCTGGAGCAGGCGGTGCGCGCCGATCAGGTCGTCTCGGGCGGGCAAGAAATCCTGATGTACCCCAGCACGCGCGATATCGCCACGATTGGCGGTTTCATTGCGGGAGGTTATGCCGGGGCAGGCAGCGTGCGCAACGGCATTTTGAAAGATGCGGGCAACGTCACCATGATCCGTGTGGTGACGCTGGAAGAAACACCCCAGGTCATCGAGCTGCATGGCGCCGACATTCAGAAGGTGCACCACGCCTACGGCACCAACGGCATCATCACTGCGCTCACGCTGCGATTGAAGCCGGCGATCGATTGGGTACACCATATTGGCCTGTTTGAAAGCTACAGCGCAGCGCTGCGCTTTGGTTGCGAGGCGACGGAAGCCATCGGAAGCAGTGTCGATGCGTTTTTGATTACTGCGGTCGAGCGCCGCATGGCGCCGTATTACACGGCCAGTTTCGGTGCGCGCTTTCCGGCGGACAAAGACGCGGTGTTTTCGATGGTCAACCCTGCCCACCTGGCTGCGTGGCGTGCGCTGCTGGCAAAACACGGCGGCACCGAATCAATGGCGCTCAACGAGCAAGCGGTGAAAGCGCACAACCTGCATCCCGCCTTTGAATGCGCCTACAACCACACCACGCTGATGGCGCTGAAGGTTGACAAGAGCTGGACGAACCTGCAAACCGTTGCGCCATGGCAGCCTGGCGTGGGCATTGACATCGCACTCGTTGAAAAGCAGATGCAGCGCTGGGGCGATGAAGTGCTGCAGCACCACGAGTTTGGCCGCCAGTACGGGGGCTGCGTCGCGTTTGGCCTGCCGCTGGTCAGCTACCTCGACAAGGAGCGGCTGTACGAGATCATGGCCGAGTTTGAAGCCGACGGCTGCATGGTGTTTGACAACCATGTCATCACGATCGAAGACGGCGGCATGAAGACGATTGACACCGCGCAGATCGACTTCAAGAAAGTTGCCGATCCGCACGGGCTGATGAATCCCGGCAAAACGCGCGGATGGCTGCCGGAGTACGCCACACCCTGAAAACCCTGATGCGGCGCGGCATGGTTTGTGCAACCATCACATGTGGAAAAAACAAAGACAAGCCCTCTTCTCCCTCAACAACCTGGAGTCACACCATGAGCATTCGTACCGGCTTTCATTTAGCTGCCAAATCAATAGCTGCCTGCACCCTTGTTCTGGGGGCTGCAGGCGCCTTTGCCCAGGAAAAAATCGTTTTTGGCACGAACTGGCGGGCGCAGGCGGGTCACGGCGGCTTCTACCAGGCTGTGGCTGACGGAACCTACAAACGGATGGGGCTGGACGTGGAAATTGCCCAAGGCGGCCCGCAAATGAACAACCGTCCCCTTTTGGCCACCGGGAAGATTGATTTCTTGATGGCGGGCAACCTGCTGCTGAGCTTCGACAACGTGAAAAACGGTGTGCCTACCGTGGTAATAGCCGCGATTTTCCAGAAAGACCCGCAGGCGATTTTTGCCCACCCCGGTCAGGGTTACGACAAGTTTTCGGACCTGACCAAAGCGCCCACCGCCTTCATCAGCAAAGACGGCCAGTTCAGCTTCTGGCAATGGATGAAGGCCGAGCACGGCTTCAAGGACGAACAACTCAAACCCTATGTTTTCAACGTCGGCCCGTTCATGGCCGACAAAAAATCCGTGCAGCAGGGCTATAGCATCAGCGAGCCGGTCAGTCTGAGGGCGCAGGGCTTTGATCCCGTGGTTCACCTGCTGGCCGACAACGGCTTTTCGACCTACAGCACCACGATCGAAACCCGTGCCGAGCTGGTGCGGACCAAACCCGAGATGGTGCAGAAGTTTGTCGATGCCTCGCTGATCGGCTGGTACAACTACCTGTATGGCGACAACAAGGCCGCCAATGAGATGATCAAGAAGGCCAACCCGGAAGCCACCGATGCCAATATTGCAGGCGGCATCGAGCTGATCAAGAAGCTCAACATCATCGACAGCGGCGAGGCGCTGACCAGCGGTATTGGCGCGATGAACACCGCGCGTGTCAAGGATTTCTACGACAAAATGGTCAAGGCAGGTTTGTACAAGCCGGGCGATGTGGATCTGAGCAAGGTGGTGACCACCCAGTTCGTGAACAAGAAGGTCGGCATGGACATCAAGGCCAGGGCCGGTGTGAAGTGACAGGCGACAAGTCGTTTGAAGACCCTGGTCGTTTATTGCCATCCGAACCCGCAGAGTTTCAGCGCGGCGCTGTACGGCGTCACCGTTGAAGCCTTCAAGGCGCGCGGTGATGAACTGCGCTGCCTTGATTTGTACCTCGAAGATTTCCAGCCGATCCTGACGAAGGAAGAGCGCGAAGCCTATCTGGTGAATCCAGGGCTCATCGAGCAGCGTGTGCAGCCCCATGTGGATGCGCTGAAGTGGGCAGAGCATCTGGTGTTCGTCTTCCCCATCTGGTTTTACGGCCCACCCGCCATGCTCAAAGGCTGGCTGGAACGCGTGTGGCTTCCGGGTGTGGCGTTTTTGCCGCCGCCACAAAGGGGCAAGGCTGCCGTGCCGGGTCTGCGCCACATTCATCGCTTGAGCGTCATCACCCACGGCGGCGCGCCCTGGTGGTGGCTGAAGCTCATGGGCGACCCGGCAAAGAAACTGTTCATGCGTGGTTTGCGGGCGCTGATGGCCAAAAACTGCAAGACCACATGGCTGCAACTGCACAACATGAACAACGTGACGCGGGCTGACTGCGATGCATTCATCGGTAAAGTCTCCACCACCTTGAAAGCAATGTGAGCCTGCCGACAGGCGCGGCTATGGCCAACTCTTCTGCTGCAAAAGCTTCGACAACCTGCTGTACCTGGGCGACGTCACCATGGCCAGCACCATCCTGGACCGCCTCATGCACCGCTGCGCGATGCTGGAGTTCGAGGGCAAGGGCTGCCGGCGCAAGGAGGCCGCCGCGCACATCGCCATTACCCCGGTGTCGCCATAATCCAAGCGTCCTGCCTGGGGGAATTTGGGGTGGCCACGGGTGGTGGAATTTGACAAGGCCATCAGGGCCGTCACGCCAGCCGCGTTCAACAATGATCGGGCCATTGCCCATGACTCCGATGCGCATGACGGCGGCTGAGCTGACGGGCGAACGCCGGCTGTTGGGTCCGGCGGTATGATGGAGTCGCCGTGTTCAATCTTGCGGTCAGCCCCTGTTGCTCTGGAGTGCTTCCATGCGTTTGATATCACCGGTTCGCCGACTGACCCTATGGATGCTGATGCTGTTTGCCATCTTGGCGCCGCTGGCGACCGTTTCGGCACAGCCTGCGGGCGCGCCCTTCACCATCGGCGTGATGCCCAACCTGAGTGCGCGCGTCATTTTGACCAATTACCAGCCGATGCGCGCTTATTTCGAGCGCGAGCTCAAGCGTCCGGTCGAAATTTTCACGGCTGGCGATTTGCGCAGCTTCAGCCAGCAGACTCAACGTGGCGATTTTGCGCTGGCGGTGACTGCAGCCAACCTTGGGCGCCTGGCGCAACTCGATGCCAAATGGGAGCCGCTGGCCATCTATGAGCCACAGATATCGGGCGTGATCGTGGCCTTGGCCAACAATTCCGATTCGTCAATGAGCCAGTTGCGCGGCAAGGCGCTGGCGGTTGCCAATCCGCCCTCGCTGGTGGCCGTCGGCGGCTTGCACTGGTTGGGCATGCAAGGCCTGCGGCTTGGCGCCGACTTCAAGACGGTGGTGACACCGAATGACGACAGCCTGGGTGCCGTGCTGCTGTCGGGTGAGGCACCGCTGGCCGTGATGAGCATGGGTGAGTTCCGGGCCAGGCCAGAGGCCTTGCGCAACACGCTGCGCATCGTGACCGAGTTTGCCAAGGTACCCGGTTTCCTGGTGATGGCCAACCCGGCTCTGCCGGCGGCGGAGCGCCAGCGCCTCAAGGCGCTGCTGCTGGCATTCGGTCAAAGTGAGGAGGGCCGACGGTTTCAGGCACTGGCGGGCGTCACCCTGATCCGCGAGGTGACGGAGGCCGAACTCAAGTCGCTGGACAACGTCACTGAGGCGACGCGCAAGGCACTGGGCGGCTGAGCTGCATGTGGCGTGACCTCAGCCTGCGGGGCAAGCTGGTTCTGACCGGCATTGCGCTGCAGTTGGGGGTGTTTGCGCTGGTCAGCGGCAGTGTCTACGTGCTGGTGGGGCGCTTCCTGGAGGCCGACCAGCAAGAGCATGCCAGCCAACTCAAGCCGCTGTTCAATGCCGCGTTGTCGGTACCCATGGCACAGCGCGACTATGCCTCGGTGTCTGCGATCCTGAACGAGAGTCTGGCCAGCCGCGGTCTGCTCTACGTGATGGTCTGTGACGCGCAGATGCGGCCCATCGCCACTGCGGGCGAGGTGCCGCAACAACTCGCAATTGGTAGTGGCGCGGCCGGGCTCGCTGACCCGCCAGAGAGTGGCAGTCCATATACCACCTCGCTGACGATCGGGGGACAGGTGCTGGGTGAACTCAAGTTCGGCATGTCGCGGGACCGGCTGGATCAGACGAAGCGCACCATCATGACCTATGTGCTGCTGGTCGGCGCTTTGGCGTTGATGGCTTTTTCCATGCTGCTTTGGCTGGCCAGCTTCCGCTTGACGCAGCCCCTGAAGGCCCTGGTCGGTGCGACCCGTGACATCCGCGAAGGCCGCTATGAACTGGCCCTGGCCGGCGGCGGTGCAGATGAAATCGGCGTCCTCATGGACGCCTTTTCGCGCATGAGTGCCGAAATCGAGCGCAAGGTGTCCGACCTGACCCAGAGCGAGGCACTGCAGCGGCGCTATCTGGAGGAGTCGATGCAGAAGCAGGGGCTGGTGGAGCAGGCCCTTCGCCAGGCCCAGGAGGCCACCATAGCCAAAGCCGAGTTTCTGGCCAACATGAGCCATGAGATCCGGACCCCGCTGAACGCCGTGCTGGGTTTTTCTCAACTGCTGCAGTCGGCTGCGCTGGACGGCGTTTACCGCGACTATCTGTCGAATCTGAAAGTCGCCGGCCAGTCCCTGTTGCGCACCCTCAATGACGTGCTGGATTACTCCAAAATGGAGGCTGGCAAGCTGGAGATCGTCAAGGAGCCCTTTGACCTGACGGACTTGCTCGACAGCGTCTCCGGCCTGTTTTCCTTTCAACTGATGGAAAAAAGCTTGCCATTGCGCGTTCAGGTCGACGCCGATGTGCCGCGCCATCTGGTGGGCGACGCCCTGCGGCTGCGGCAAGTGCTGATCAATCTGGTCGGTAATGCACTGAAATTCACCGAACGGGGAGAGATTAGTGTGCATATTGAACGCCTGGCCGAAGCCGGTCAGTCTTTGACGCTGCGCTTCACGGTGACGGACACTGGCATTGGCATGAGCCAGGAGCAGGTGGCGCGCCTTTTTGCCGACTTCACGCAGGCCGACAGCTCCATCACCCGGCGTTTTGGTGGCACCGGGCTTGGTCTGTCGATCTGCCGGCGTCTGGTCGAGATCATGGGCGGCGACATCTTGGTGCACAGCGAACCCGGGCAAGGTTCGCTCTTCAGCTTCAGCGTTGAGCTGGACCAGGCCGGTGCCGCAGCGGGCGATGCTGGCGCTCTCGCCGAGGCTGCGCCCGACTTCAGCGCGCTGCGCGGCGCGCATGTGCTGCTGGTGGAGGACAACCCGGTCAATGTGGTGTTGTCACGCGCCTTTTTGCAGGACATGGGCGTCTCGGTGGCGACTGCGGGGGACGGGCTGGAGGCGCTGGCCCAGGCCAGAGCCCACGCGTTCGACGCGATTCTGATGGACCTGCAAATTCCAGAGATCGACGGCCTGGAGGCGACGCGTCGCATCCGGGCGCAGTTGGGCGCCAAGGCGCCGCCCATCATCGCGCTGTCTGCGGCTGACATGGCGACCAAGCTGGATGCAGTGCGTCAGGCTGGCATGGTTGACCATGTGTCGAAACCGATCCAGCAGGATCAACTGGGCGCGACCTTGCTCAAATGGGTGCGACGCCCGAGCGGGATGCGGGTGGCTGTGCCGGCCGATACGGCGCCGCGGGCCGTCATGGCGGTGGACCGTGTGGCCTTGGCGGCGCTGCTTGAAGAGCTCGATCGCCAGCTCTCGCGCAATATGCTCAGCGCCCGTAGCCAGGTCGCGGAAATTGAGCAGATGCTGGCCGATACCGACCTGCGGGGCGCATTCGAGCCAGTGGCCCAGGCCACTCGCAAACTCAGATTCAAGGGGGCGCTGGCCGCGCTCTCGCAATTCTCGGCTATGCTGGCAGGCACCGCTGTTTGAAGCCCTATGCCGACCACTGCGCGCATCCTCATCATCGACGACATTGTGGAAAACGTCGAAGTGCTTGGCGCCGTGCTGGCGGGCCAATGCGAGATCCAGTTTGCCACCTCCGGGGCAGAGGGGCTGGCCCTGGTCGCCCAGGAGCCGCCAGACCTGATCCTGCTCGACGTGATGATGCCCGACATGGACGGCTACGCCGTGTGCGCAGCACTCAAGGGTGATCCGCAGACCAGCGGTATCCCGGTGATTTTTGTCACAGCCAAGAATGACGCCGCGAGTGAGTCGCGCGCACTGGCTGCCGGCGCCGTCGACTTCATCCACAAGCCGATCAATCAGGAAGTGGTGCTGGCGCGCGTGAACTTGCATCTGGCCTTGCAGAGCCGGGAGAGCGAACTGCGCAAGCTCAATGAGGAGCTGGAACACAAAGTGGCAGAACGCACACTGGCGCTGCGCGATGCCCTGACCCAGGCCGAGGGGGCCACCCGCATGAAAACGGATTTCCTGGCCAACATGAGCCATGAGATCCGCACCCCGATGAACGCCATCATTGGCATGACCCACCTGATCCTGCGCACCGAACTTACTGCCCGGCAGCGCAATTACCTCAGAAAAATCGAGGCCTCGAGCCACCATTTGCTGGGAATCATCAATGATGTGCTCGATCTGTCCAAGATTCAGGCCGGCAAGATGCGCACCGAAGTCGTCGATTTCAGGTTGGAGCAGCTGATCGACAACGTGGTGGGCCTCGTGGCGGAAAAAGCGGCCGACAAGGGGCTGGAGCTGATCGCGAGCATTGCGCCGGGGACGCCCGAGCTGCTTCAAGGGGACCCGCTGCGCCTGGGGCAGGTGTTGGTCAATTACGCCAACAATGCGGTCAAGTTCACCGACCGGGGCGAAGTCGAGATTGGGGTGGCGCTGCAGCGCATCACCGACCAGAACGTGGTGTTGCGGTTCACGGTGCGTGATACCGGCATCGGCATCGATGAAGAGCAGCGCAAGATACTGTTCAAGGATTTTGAACAGGCCGACACCTCCACCACGCGCAAGTATGGAGGCACCGGGCTGGGGCTGGCCATCGTCAGCAGGCTGGTGTTGCTGATGGGGGGCGAGTACGGCATGGACAGCACGCCGGGCCAGGGCTCGACCTTCTGGTTCACGGCGGTGCTGGGGTGCCGCGAGGGGCTGCAGTCGGCGCCGCGGGTGCCAGAGATCATGCTGCCTGTTCGGGTGCTGGTGGTTGATGACAACGCCAGTTCGCGCCGGCACATGAGTGAGATGCTGGCGCGGATGAGTTTCAGCGTGGCATCGGCCGATTGCGGCGATGCGGCCTTGCAGGCAGTGCAAGCCGCCCAGGCAAACGATGAACCCCATGACGTGATCCTGCTGGACTGGCAGATGCCGGGCATGAGTGGGGTTGATGTGGCACAACGGATTCGTCAGATGAATTTGTCCCGGCAGCCTCACCTGTGCCTGGTGACGGCGTTCGGACGCGAGCAGCTGTTTGCCGAAGCCAAAACCCAGGGCATCGATAGCCTGCTGGTCAAACCGGTCAGAGCCTCGGTGATGTTCGATCACCTGATGCGCGTGCTTGGCCGTTCGGCCCTGACCGCCACTACGACCGACCGAGGCAGCGCGGTCGTGTTCAAGGGCATCGATCTGACACCACTGCGGGGCGCGCGCATGTTGTTGGTGGAAGACAATGAAGTCAACCGCGAGGTCGCTGTCGACATGCTGGAGGATGCTGGGGTGGTGGTGACCACGGCCGAAAACGGTCAGCGCGCGCTCGACCTGCTCGGCAGTGGCAGCAGCTTTGACCTGGTGTTGATGGATGTGCAGATGCCGGTGCTCGACGGTATTTCGGCGACTGCCGCAATCCGGGCCCGACCGGCGCTCAATGCCTTGCCGGTGATTGCCATGACGGCCAATGCCATGGCCGAGGACCGCCAGCGCTGCCTGGACGCTGGCATGAACGATTTTGTTGCCAAACCAATCGATGCCAACCAGCTTTGGCGCACCCTGTTGCGCTGGACGCCGCGGCGGGCCCAGGCCGGCGGCGATGCCTTGGCGGTCGAGGGCATCGCTGCCGGCGAGCCGGCGCCGGGCGTCATCGGCTTGGTGCTGCCCTGGCCGGTTGATGGGCTGGACACCGCCACGGGCTTGCACCACTGCCTGGGCAAGCCGGATTTTTACCGTTCGCTGCTGCAGAAGTTTGTGGACCGGCAAGCGCACGTTGGCTACCAGATCGAACAGGCGTTGAGTGCCACCCAATGGGAGCTCGCCCGGCGTCTGGCGCACACCCTCAAAGGTGTCGCGGGCACATTGGGCGCACTGAGGTTACAGACGATGGCCGAGGCCATGGAGCAGGCCATCGTGGCAGGCCAGGCCAGAGCGGTCGACCCGGCTTCGCTGCTGTCCCAGGTGCGGGCGCTCGACGAGTACCTGCTGCTGTTGATCCAGCAACTGACCGTGGCACTTGGGCCGATGCGCTCACTGGCGGCCCGGAGTGCGAACGAGACTGCGCAAGAGGATACGCAAGACCCGGAAGTGCCGATTGCCGACATTGCCCGCGATCTGTCACACTTGTTCTCCCAAGGCGAGTTTGGCGCCGTGGCACTGCTCGATCGCCACAGCCGACGGCTGCGCATGGCGATGGGCCCCGACTTTGAACGGCTTGAGCGGGCGGTGCAGGAGTTTGACTTTGGCCGCGCCCTGATGATCCTGCGAGAAACCATAAGAGCTGCCCCCCCCACCCCGTAAGGCAATCATGCAGAACCGCCCAGCCAACTACAAAGCCACCGTCATGGTGGTGGATGACACTTCCCAGAACCTGGGTCTGATGACCGAACTGCTGCGTGATGATTACCGCATCATCGTCGCCAATGGCGGTGAGCGGGCGCTGGCGCTGCTGGGCAGCGAAACCCTGCCGGATCTGATCCTGCTCGACATCATGATGTCCGACCTCGATGGCTACGAGGTCTTGAGCCGTATCAAGGCCAATCCCCTCACCAGCAACATTCCGGTGATTTTCCTCACTGCCAAGTCGGACCCAGCCGACGAGATCCGCGGCCTGCAGTTGGGTGCAGTCGACTATGTCACCAAGCCGATCAGCCCGCCGATCGTGCAGGCCCGGGTACGCACTCACCTTGCGCTGAAAGCCTCGGCCGATTTTCTGCGCGACAAAAGCGACTACCTGGAACACGAGGTGGCCCGGCGCACGAGCCAGATCAGCACCATTCAGGATGTCACGGTACTGGCCCTGTCGTCCATGGCAGAAACCCGCGACAACGAGACCGGCAACCACATCCTGCGCACGCAGCGCTACGTGAAACGCCTGGCCATTCAGCTGCAGGATCACCCCCGCTTCCAGACCGTGCTGAGTGGCGCCTACATCGACCTGTTGTTCAAGTCGGCACCGCTGCACGACATCGGCAAGGTGGGTATCCCGGACAACATCCTGCTCAAACCCGGACCGCTGACGCCATCCGAATTCGAGATCATGAAAACCCACACCACCATTGGGTACAACGCCATTGCCCGAGCCGAGCAAACTTTGGGCATAGAGGTGGATTTCCTGATTCTGGCCAAGGAAATTGCACTATCGCACCAGGAGAAGTGGGACGGTTCCAGTTACCCGCAGGCGCTGGCAGGTGATGCCATACCGGTGTCGGCGCGGCTGATGGCGGTGGCCGATGTCTACGACGCGCTGATCAGCAAGCGGGTGTACAAGGCGGCGATGACGCATGAGCAGGCGCTGGCCATCATGAGCAAGGGGCGGGGCTCGCATTTTGACCCCGACATGCTGGACGCTTTCCTGCAGTGCCACGAGGATTTCCGCACGATTGCCCGCCAGTACGCCGACGAGGCGGAGTAAGTCTGGCCGTGTCCGTCCGGTCAGGCGTGCACCAGCAAGTGGGCATGGCGGGCCTGCAGGGTCTTGCCCTGCTCGGCCGCCTCGCGCGCCACCACCATCGCACGCAGCACCAGATCGGCCATCACCTGCGGCGCCTGGGTTCGGCTGACGGCCCGTCGGGCGCGTCATGGGCGTCCACGATGTGCGCTACCAGTGGATGGCGCACCACGTCGGCGCTGGTGAAGCGGCAGATCGCTACCCCCTGCACCTGCTTGAGCACTCGCTCGGCGTCGATCAGGCAGCCGAGCTGCGTCTTGGACAGGTCGATCTGGCTCACAACCCCTGTAACCACGGTCTTGGAGCAAAGCCGATGCGGGTCATGAACATCTTCATCCGTTCGGGCGTGGTGTTCTGCGCTTCGTCCAGGATCGCAATGGCGTTGTTCAGCGTGGGCCCGCGCATCAAGGCCAGTGGCGCTACCTCTAGCCTGCTTATTTCACGCAACCCCCACTGTACGGGCCGGTGCGGCCTGATCGGTGCCTCGTAGGCCTCGGATTGCTTGATCGCGGTGTAATTGGGGTCTTACCGATGCGATTGGATAGGGTTTGTGCATGAATCCCCCCACCCCGGCTTGGGTTGCGGGCCTGTTTGATGTCAACGCGCGGGCCAGGCACTGTATGGAATTTATGGTGAGCGCAACTGGCTCATGGCATGCGCAAAGATGTCAGCGCTGGGCCAGTTGGAGGCCAGAAACAGCCGGATGCGTCGCGTGTTGCGGGTCACCACGGCGGCAACCTTCAGCAGCTTGATGCGCAGCGTGTCCACCTGTGCATTGGCCAGTGCCGTGCCCTGAAGCGCCAGCGCTCGCAGCCGCTCGATGAGTACGTAGCCCAGGGCCGCGAGCAGTACGCGCAACTGGTTGCTGTGGAAGTGTCGGCAACTCGTGCGCGTGGCAAACAAACCCACCTGGCTTCCTTGATGCGGTTCTCTGCCTCGCCGCGCTGGCAGTACATATCGTCGTACAGGGCCTTGGGGGCGCCCGTCAGATTGGTCACCACGTAGCGCGGGTTGGTGCCCTGTGGGCCGCACTCCAGGCGGGTGATCACACGGCGCTCGCGTGCCCAGCTTTGTGCCGCATAGACGAACTCGCCGAGTTCGCGCTGCTTGATGCCGCTGGCCTCATAGGCATCCTTCATCGCCAGCTCCACAAACTCGGTCATCTGCTCCAGCCGGGTGTTGCGCGCCAAGCCCACGAGGTAGTGCACATCGGCGCGCTCGCAGTAGTTCAGGATGCGCTGACGGCAAAAGCCCGAGTCGCCGCGAAACACGATCTTTACCTGTGGCCACGCCTGGCGCAGCCGCGTGACCAGCAACTTCAGTATGGCCGCGGCATGCTTGGCCCCATCAATTCGGCTGGGGCGCAGGTAGGCACACAGCAACTGCTGGCCGCAGAACACATACAGCGGCAGGTGGCAGTAACAGTCGTAGTAGCCGTGAAAGAAGCGGCCCTCTTGCTGTCCCAGCAGCATCACGCCACCATCGCTGGTCATGCTTCCGCCGTCAAAGCGGCCTTCCACGACACGCCGACCGAGACGGCCAAAATCAATCTTCTCAGCTCCAATTTCTTCGGTACAGTTTGGCATTGGCGGTCCTGTGTTGTGATTGGCCTCAGATACCAATGACAACGTCCCTATGGGCAGGATCGCCTACACGTTTGCGTGAACTATTCAGGCTAATTTGACCCGCCGCCCGCGCTGCAGCCCAAGCCCTTTGCCGTGGGCCTGGGCTTCACACAGGGCTTCCCGCCGGATTTCGAGCCCCAGCCGTATGACATTTCGCTGGACGTCATCTTGAATGAGAACGGCGCGGTCTGGCCGGTGTGAGGTGTCGCATCGCCGTCGAGGTGAGGGCGCCTGGGGGGACGGATCGTATCATGGGGGGTCAGGCTGGTTGTCGTTGGCCGCACCCAGGACCAGGGATGCACCGCCCGGGTCGCCCGTGAACCGCGACCGGACTCCGGCAACCGACCGGCAATAGTCCCTTCGGCTCACGGTTCCGCGCGCCAGCCGAGCGGGTTTGTAACGACGGTGCACCAGAATTTTCCTGCGGTGAGGATGGTCCTTGCCACCAACAGGAACACCACAATGCGCTTGCGCCCCATCGCCTTCCTCATCGCCACGCTCGGCATCTCGGTCATCGCCTTGCCTGCTTCTGCCGACTTCCGGATCAATCCCTATCTGCAGAATCCTTCGAGCGACGGCATGTACTTCACCTGGTTCGGTGCATCGGCGGGTCCTGGCTCGCTGTCCATCAGCGGTCCGGGCCTGCCGTCACCATTGGTTTTCAACAGCCCGGGGTCATTCGAAAGCGCGCTGGGCTACACCAATGCCGAACTGGCGCAGAACATCACCGGTCTCTCGAAGGGCTCCTGGCTAGTCCCCGGTGACAACTACAAGCATACTGTCGACGTGCGGTCACTGCAGCCCAACACGACCTACCAGTACTCCGTCTTGCAAGGCAATTCGGTGTTCCAGTCGAGTTTCAAAACCGCTCCGACCCGGGATGCCTGGACGTCGATCCGATTTGTTGCGATGTCCGACTCCGAAACCGAGCCGGCCGGTCGTACGTCGCGCCGCGAGTGGCAACCGGGCGCACTGGCTGCCGGCAGCCTCAACCGCCCATCGTCGACGGTCGGCGGCACCTGGGACCAGAAGTTCGGCACCCGGGTGCAGGCCGGTGTGCGGACTCTGAACTACCCTTTGACGGAGGATGAGGGGTACCGACGCAATGTCCAACTGGTCAACAGCCGCAATCCCGATTTCGTGATGATGCCCGGTGACCTTGTGCAAGGCGGCGGTTATCAGCCTGGCTGGGACGAATTTTTCCGCCAGAACGCTGGTGCCGTAGGCACCGGCCTTTCAAGGCACCCGATCCTGCCCGCCCTGGGCAACTGGGAGAACTTTGGCGCCCTCAATGGCGGTTATGGTACGGACGCCGACGGCCGATTCGGCCCGAAGTTTGGCCGTGACAAGTACCACGTCTATTTCGACGCGCCGGCCAATGGCACGCCGGCACATCGCGACAACTACTATCGCGTAGATTACGGCCCGGTCACCATCATCACCCTCGACAGCTCGAACGGCCTGCCCGACGATCGCCCGCAGAACTACCCGAACAAGGTGACCGGCACGCAATTCAACGGCCCGGGCACCGACACGCAGAACAACTTCACCAGGGAGCAGTATGAGGCGGCCGGCGGCACCGATCTCTCCGACTTCAATCCGGGCAGTGCGCAGTGGAACTGGGCGCAGCAGCAGTTGGCCGATGCGCGCGCCAAAGGCCAGGTGGTGTTCGTGCAGTTTCACCATGCGCCGTTCAGCAACGGCGAACACGGTGTGGGTATGGACCATGCGCTGACCACCGGCCAGGGCGGTACGCCGATGCGCCAGTACCACTCCATGTTCGAGCAGTTCGGCGTTGTCGGGGTGCTGTCCGGTCACAGCGAAATGTTCGAGCGCAGCTTTGTGGACAGCGATGGCGACGGCTTCGGCGTGCAGTACTACGACGTCGGTGTGGCGGGCGACGGCCTGCGCAGCGGCAAGAAGAACGGCAACCTGCTGAGCGACCCGGCGCTGAACTACAACAGTTTCAGCCAATGGACGGCCGACCAGTCCGAGGGCGAACAATGGGCGCTGGTGGACGGTGTGCTGCAACTGGTGGGTGGCGGCAAGCACTATGGTCACCTTGAAGTCGACATCGAGCATTTGGGAACCGACGCCCTGTATGCCAAGGTGACCCTCACACCGGTGTACCTTTTCCCGGTGCTGGACAGCGAGTACAACCTGATCGAGACGCAACGCCGCGTGTACGACGACGCCGTGACCGTGTACCTCGACAGCGCTGGTCAGGTGACCGCGGTTCCGGAGCCGGCCGAATACGCAATGCTGCTGGCCGGTCTCGCGGTGGTCGGCTTCGCGGCCCGGCGCCGTCGCCGCGTCTGAGCCACTCGCGCAGGGCGGGCACCCGGGGTGCCGGTCGGTTCAAGCACAGCACGATCCCCGTGGGCGGCACGTTGGCCGCAGGCGCATGATGCAGCGCGATGCCGGTGTCGGGGCGGGTGTGCTTCAAGTCCTCCAGGCGGGGGAGCAGCCACGTGACCTTGCCCCCCGCCCCATGTCGTCCCGGGTCTTGCCCCGGGTTTCGTTGCGGCGCCTGTCGGGCCGCCGGCTGGCAAGCGTATGTGATTTGAAGCGGGCCGTCTGGTCCTCGATGCAAGCCATCGGCGAACCCGGCGTCGCCGCTCTGGATTCTGGGTGGCGTTGGGCTCAAACGCGACGAGGGCCACGGCAGCGCTGTCACGCTGATCCAGCGCCTCGGCTCTGCCGCCAACCTGGACATCCACCTGCACTGCCTGATGCTGGACAGGGTGTGCCGGTGCGGCGGCGATGGCGTGCCGGTGTTCGTCCAGGCAGTTGCGCCCAGCGACGACGAACTGCACGCGCTGCTGCACACGGTCATCGCCCGGCTGATGAAGATGCGCACGCGCCGGGGCGTGCTGATCGAGGAGATGGGGCAGACCTGGCTGGCTGACCCCAACGCTGACGGGTACGAAGCGCGCACGCTGCTGAAGAACCCGCCGATCCTGATCTCCGACGAGGCGATCAGCGCGCTGGATTCGGCCAACGAGCGCGCCATCCAGGCCGAGTTGCAGGGTGTGGCGCGCATGCTGATCTGCTGGCTGTCGATGGCCGTTACGCCCGGATGTGGGCCATGCAGCAGACTGGCGAGTGAACGATTTGCCGGTGACGATGGGCCAGCGTATCGTTCAGGCGTGCGCCGTGAGCCTGCGGCCTGCCCCGGGCCGGGCACTGCCACCGATCATGGATACTCCGGCCGGGAACTTTCCCGTGAAAGGTTGCGCGGAGGCGGTATGGAACGGTACAGAGGTTTTTGGCTTGGCATGCTCGCAATGGCGCTGATCGCGATGTCGGGCTGTGCCAGCCTGGCGCGGCACGAGGCGGTGCCCCAGGCCCTGACCGCAGCGGCGCAGGTGCCGGGACTGGCCGACGTGCGCTACCTGGTGGGCGATCCGCGCGACATGGCGCGTCTGGCCGAGGATGTGGCAGCGACCTGGCCGCGCGAACGGGCCTGGCTGCAATCACAAGGCAAACCCACCCGGGATCTCCCCCCCAGCCATCTGCTGGCGCTGTCCGGTGGGGGAGACAAAGGCGCCTTCGGCGCCGGGTTGCTGAATGGCTGGTCAGCCGCCGGAACCCGGCCGGAGTTCCTGCTGGTGACGGGCGTCAGCACCGGCGCACTGATCGCGCCATTCGCGTTCCTGGGCGCCCGCCACGATGACACGCTCCGGCAGCTGTACACCATGACCGGTTCGCAGGAGCTGATCCGGGTTCGCAGCCTGATGGCTGCGCTGACCGAGGACCACATGGCAGACACGGCGCCCCTTCGCGCGCTGCTGCGCCGGCATATCGACCAGAACTTTCTCGACGACGTTGCCGCCGAATTCCGCAAGGGCCGTGAACTGTGGATCTCCACCACCAACCTGGATGCGAGCCGGCGGGTGATCTGGAACATGACCCGGCTGGCCGCCAGCCGGCACCCTCGGGCGGTGACGCTGTTTCACGACATCATGATGGCCTCGGCGGCCATCCCGGGCGCTTTTCCACCGGTGATGATCGAGGTCGAAGCCGAAGGCAGGGCGTACCAGGAGATGCATGTGGACGGCGGCGCCATGGCCCAGGTTTTCGTCTATCCGCCCGATCTTCGACTGGCCCGGCTGTCCGCCGACCGGGACGGCGAGCGCCCGCGCAGGCTCTATGTACTGATGAACGCCCGGATCGACCCGGACTGGGCCCAAACCGAGCGCTGGGTGATTCCGATTGCCAGCCGGGCCATCAACTCCATGATCAACTCCCAGGGCATCGGCGACCTCTACCGCATCTACCTCACCGCCCAGCGTGACGGGGTCGCCTTCAACCTGGCCCATATTCCGGGGGATTTCGAGCACCCGCGTCGCGAGGAGTTCGATACCGCCTTCATGCAGGCCCTGTACGCGCGGGGCTACCAGATGGCGCTGAAGGGCTTTCCGTGGCTGGGGCGGCCTCCCGGCTTCGAAGAGGATATCGGGCCAGCCCGGTAGCAAACGCGCTGCCTGGACCGAACCTGTCGCTGCGCCGGCCGCGCCGCAGGTGTCACGCCAGGGACCCTCACACGCCGGCGTGGCCGGAGGCGCACCGGATCGGGAGTGGGCCGGGCGGGTTGTCGCAGCAGCGCTGGTGGAGCATCTTTCGATCGGCCGCAAGTTCAGCCGTGCTTGCGCCCCACCACGTAGCTGACGCCCTGGGCGCCGTAGCGCTCCGTATGCTCGCAGCCCTTGGCCATGGTGAAGACATCGCCCACGCGGTAGGTGGTGACAACGCCTGCGACGCCCAGAGCGACTTCGCCGTCGGTTACCAGAGCCTTGACCGCGAATGGGTGGGTGTGGGCCTCGACATACTGGCCTGCGGGCAGGGACTTTTCGACAACTTCGTCAAATCCCTCCTGACGCAATTCTTCGGCAAAGGCTTGGGGGTTCATGGCTGGCTCCTGCACTGTGGATGCCGGATGGTAGCCCAGGGGCGCAAGCGGCACGGGCGGCTGCTTGCCTTGGAAGTGCGTGCAACTGGTGCGCGGGTCGAGGCGCAGTCCCATGATCCCGGCACCTACGGTGCCGGCAAAAGCCAGCCAGGAGAATCAACGTCGACCCACCGGCTTCTAGGGAAAGCCCTTATGCAACCGGATGAATCCCCTCTTATGATGTGGGTTAGTTCAACTGCAAGGTGAACAAGCAAACTGGTGAATTCCAGGCGCGGCAGCAGACCAGGCGCACCGTGGCGGCATGTTCGCCCTTCCTGCGACTCCAAGGCTCGCACCTCTTCCTGGTATTCGGGTATGGGCTTGTCTCCGAACGCTCCGCCTGGCAGCGTCCTGCGGTTCTCCGTCATTGGCGTGGAACGCACTCTGTAGTTGTCCCTCCACCCTGGATCGTTTCCCGACGATGTCCAAGGCCCTTGTTTGTCCCGTATTCTTTGCCGCTTGCTGCAAAAACATCGATGACCGTGACCCTTCTGGACCTGCTCGCCACTGGCGCTGATGCCGCACCCGCGCTGAGCGCACCGAATCGCACGACGCTCAATTTCGCCGGGCTGCGCGGGCTGGTCATGCAGACCGTGGCTTCTCTCAACGCCATGGGCATCGGCCGCAACGACCGCGTCGCCATCGTGCTGGCCAACGGGCCCGACATGGCGGCCTGTTTCGTCGCCTGCGCCAGCGGCGTGACCAGCGCGCCGCTGAACCCCGCCTACCGTGCCGAAGAATTCGAGTTCTACCTGTCGGACCTGAACGCCAAAGCCCTGATCGTCGAGCAAGACAGCACCTCACCCGCAATTGAGGTGGCGCAGCGGCTGGGGGTGCGTCTGATCGACCTGGTAACGCACGCGGGGCAGCCTGCGGGCAGCTTCAACCTGGTGCCGCGTGACGGCCTGGGCAGCACGCCCTCGGCCCACGGGGGCATGGCACGGCCAGACGACGTTTCCATGGTGTTGCATACCTCGGGCACCACCTCGCGGCCCAAGATCGTGCCGCTGTCGCAGGGTAACCTGGTCGCCTCGGCCCTGCACATCGGGCGAACCCTGCGTTTCATGCCCACAGACTGCGGGTTGAACATCATGCCCTTGTTCCATATCCACGGGCTCATTGCCGGGGTGCTGGCGCCACTGGCGGCGGGCTCGCAGGTGTTCTGCACCCCGGGCTTCAATGCCCTGAAGTTCTTCGGCTGGATGGAAGAGGCCAAGCCGACCTGGTTCACCGCAGTGCCAACCATGCACCAGGCCATCCTGTCGCGTGCCGGCAAGAACACCGACGTCATTGCCCGCCACCCCTTGCGGTTCCTGCGTTCGTCGTCGTCGTCCATGCCGCCGCAGGTCATCAAGGAGGTCGAGCAGGTCTTTGGCGCGCCCTTGATCGAGAGCTATGGCATGACAGAGGCCGCGCACCAGATGGCCTCCAACCCGCTGCCGCCGGCCATTCGCAAACCGGGCAGCGTCGGCGTGGCGGCCGGGCCCGAGGTGGCCATCATGGGCGAGGATGGCCAATTGCTGGTGCACGGCCAAATTGGCGAGATCGTCATCCGCGGTCCCAATGTGACGCGCGGCTACGAGAACAACCCCAAGGCCAATGCCGAGGGCTTTGCCAACGGCTGGTTCCGCACCGGCGACCAGGGCGTGATCGATGCCGACGGCTACATCAGCCTGACCGGACGGCTGAAGGAAATCATCAACCGCGGTGGCGAAAAGGTCAGCCCGCGCGAGGTCGACGAGATCCTGATGGACCACCCCGCCGTGGCGCAGGTGGTCTGCTTCGGCATGCCGCATCCCAAACTGGGTGAAGAGGTGGCCGCTGCGGTGGTGCTGCGCGAGGGCGCGCAGGCCAGCGAGCGCGACCTGCAGGCATTTGTCAGTGCACGAGCCGCCGACTACAAGGTGCCCAAGAAGATTCTGTTCATGGACGAGATTCCCAAGGGCGCCACCGGCAAGTTGCAGCGCATCGGCCTGGCCGCCAAGCTGGGCCTGGAATGAGGATCTGCTGACGCACCAGTCCATTTTTTTCCGTTCGTCGGCGTGAGCCGGCGGTTTTCAACCACCCGTGTGACTTCCCTCTGAATCTAGGAGACGACATGAGCTGGATTACTCGCTTCTTCGCCCGCGCTTTTGCGCGACCCCTTCCCGCCTTGCTGGCTACGGCCGCGCTGGCCACCAGCGCGCCCGTGCTGGCGTGGGAACCCACCAAACCCGTCGAACTGGTGGTGCCTGCGGGCACCGGCGGCGGCGCCGACCAGATGGCCCGCTTCATCCAGGGGGTGGTGGCCAAGCACAACCTGATGAAGCAACCCATCGTTGTTGTCAACAAGTCGGGCGGTGCCGGTGCCGAAGGTTTTCTGGACGTGAAGGGGGACAAGGGCAACCCGCACAAGATCATCATCACGCTGTCCAACCTGTTCACCACGCCGCTGGCCACTGGCGTGCCCTTCAACTGGCGCGACATGACCCCCGTGTCGATGATGGCACTGGACCAGTTCGTGTTGTGGGTCAACGAAGAGTCTCCGTACAAGACACCCAAGGCCTTCTATGACGCGCTCAAGGCCGGCCCTGACCGGTCCATGAAGATGGGCGGCACCGGCAGCAAACAGGAAGACCAGATCATCACCGTGCTGCTTGAAAAGGCGGCCGGCAAGAAGATGATCTACATCCCCTACCGAGGGGGTGGCGAGGTGGCGGTGCAGCTGGTGGGCAAACATGTGGAGGCCACCGTCAACAACCCCATCGAGGCCGAATCGCACTGGCGTGCCGGCAAGCTGCGCGCCCTGTGCGTGATGGACAGCAAGAAGCTGAGCTACACCACCAAGGTCACGGCTACCCAGAGCTGGGCTGATCTGCCGACCTGCGCCTCGGCCGGCATCCCGGTGGAATACACCATGCTGCGCGGCATCTTCATGGCGCCAGGCGTGACGCCCGAGCAGACCAGGTTCTATGTCGATCTGCTGGCCAAGGTGCGTGCGCTGCCCGAGTGGAAGGACTTCATGGACAAGGGCGCGTTCAACCAGACCACCCTATCCGGGCAGGCCTTCTTCGACTGGCTGGGCAAGACCGAACAGATGCACCGCGTGCTGATGCGCGAAGCGGGCTTCATGGCGAACTGAGCCCTCCATGAGCGAACCTGACCTTGAATCGCCCAAGCTGGGCAGCCGGGTACCCGAACTCGTCGTGGCACTGTTGCTGATGGCGCTGGCCGTGCTGGTCATCGTCGACAGCATCCGCGTTGGCACCGGCTGGGGCGATGAGGGCCCCCGTTTGGGCTACTTTCCGTTCTACATCGGATTGGCGCTGCTGCTGTCCTCGGGGTGGGTGGCACTGCGGCAGCTGCTGCGATGGCGCACCGAGAACCCGGGCTTTGCGGATCGCGCGCAGCTGGGCCTGGTCTGGGCGGTGCTGTGGCCGTCGGTCGTCTACACCACGGCAATCGTCTTCCTGGGCATCTATGTCGCGTCCCTGCTGCTGATTGCTTACTTCATGCTTCGCCATGGCAAGCATGCTGTGCCGCTGACGCTGGGTGTGGCCGCAGGTGTGCCGCTGGCCTTCTTCCTGGTGTTCGAGCGCTGGTTCCTGGTGCCACTGCCCAAGGGTCCGCTGGAAGCCCTGTTCGGACTCTAGCCATGGATGAAATCAACAACCTCCTGCACGGGTTCGGCGTCGCGCTGACTGTGCCAAACCTGGGCTTCATGCTCATCGGCATCGTGCTGGGTGTGCTGATCGGGGTGTTGCCAGGCCTTGGCGGTGCCAATGGCGTGGCCATCCTGCTGCCACTGACCTTCAGCATGAACCCCACCTCGGCCATCATCATGCTGAGCTGCATCTACTGGGGTGCGTTGTTCGGCGGCGCCATCACCTCCATCCTGTTCAACATCCCGGGCGAGCCCTGGAGCGTGGCCACCACCTTCGATGGTTACCCGATGGCGCAGCAGGGCCGCGCCGCACAGGCGCTGACGGCGGCCTTCACGGCGTCGTTCGTGGGTGCCATCTTCGCGGTGCTGCTCATCACATTCCTGGCGCCGCTGTTGGCCAGGTTCGCGCTGAAGTTCGGCCCCGCGGAGTTCTTTGCCGTGCAGTTGCTCACCTTCTGCAGCTTCGTGGGAATGAGCAAGGAGCCGCCTGCCAAGACCATCGCCGCCATGATGCTGGGCTTCGCCCTGGCCGCCGTCGGAATGGATACGGTGACCGGCCAGTTGCGCATGACCTTCGGCCAACCGGAGCTGCTCAAGGGCTTTGGTTTCCTCATCGCGGTGATCGGCCTGTTCGGCATCGGCGAGATCCTGCTCACCATGGAAGAGGGCCTGTCCTTCAAAGGCAAGAGCGCACGCATCAACTTCAAGGTGGTGTGGCAAACCTGGGGCGAGCTGATCCGTCATTGGCGGCTGTTCCTGCGTTCGGTGGTGGTGGGCTGCTGGATGGGCATCACGCCCGGTGGCGCGACACCGGCCTCGTTCATGAGCTACGGCATGGCGCGGCGCATGTCCAGGTCACCCGACGAATTCGGCAAGGGCCGCATCGAAGGGGTCATCGCGCCCGAGACCGCTGCACACGCCGCCGGCACTGCGGCCCTGCTGCCCATGCTGACGCTGGGCATACCCGGCTCGCCGACGGCTGCGGTGCTGCTGGGCGGCTTGCTCATCTGGGGCCTGCAGCCCGGTCCCATGCTCTTCGTGGAGCAGAAGGAGTTTGTCTGGGGGCTGATCGCCAGCATGTACGTCGGCAACATCGTGGGCCTGATCGTCGTGCTGACCACCGTGCCCTGGTGGGCAGCCATTCTGCGCATCCCGTTCTCCATCATCGGGCCGGTCATCATCGTCATCTGCGCGATTGGCGCCTACACCGTCAACAACGCCATGTTCGACGTCTACATGATGATGGTCTTCGGCGTGGTGGGCTATCTCTTCAAGAAGCTGCGCTACCCCATGGCGCCCATGGTGCTGGCCCTGGTGCTGGGGGACATGGCCGAAGCCAGCTTTCGCCAGGCGATGCTGTCGTCGCAGGGTTCCCTGCGGATCTTCTGGAGCAACCCGCTGGTGGGCTCGATCACGGCGGTTGCGCTGCTGATGCTGCTCTGGCCGTTGTGGGGTGCCGCGAAGAACCTGGCCCGACAGCGCGATAACCAGCAGGCCGCAGCATGAAGATCGCGGTCGTGGGGGCGGGTGCGATCGGCGGTTATCTTGGTGCCAGGCTGTCGCTGGCCGGTGAAGACGTGACCTTCATCGCGCGCAACCGCAACCTGGAAGCCATCAATGCCCGCGGCTTCACGCTGCAGCACGAGGACGGCAGCACGCAGCACGCCACGAGTGTGCGTGCCGTACAGTCATGCGCCGACGCCGGACCGCAAGACGCTGTGCTTCTGACCGTGAAGGCGCACCAGGTGCGCGACCTGTTGCCCGGGCTGCAGGGCCTGTTCGGGCCCCGGACCATGGTGGTCAGCATGATCAACGGCATCCCGTGGTGGTACTTCCACCGCCTGGCGGGGCCGCACGAAGGCCGCGGCCTCGACAGCGTCGATCCGGGTGGCATGATCGCAGCCCACATCGAGCCCGAGCGCGTCATCGGCAGCGTGGTCTACCCCGCAGCCGAGCTGGTGGCCCCGGGGATCGTGAAGGTGATCGAAGGCAACCGCTTCACGCTGGGCGAGCCCGGTGGCGAGCGCAGTGAGCGCATAGAAGCACTGTCGCAGGTGCTGATGCGCGCCGGCTTCAAGGCACCTGTCAGCAAAGACATCCGCGGCGAGATCTGGCTCAAGCTGTGGGGCAACCTCAGCTTCAACCCGATCAGCGCGCTCTCCCATGCGACTCTGGAGGACATCTGCCGTTTTCCGGCGACACGCCAACTCGCCGCAGCCATGATGGGCGAGGCGCAGGCCGTGGCGGAAAAGCTGGGAGTGCAGTTCAAGATTTCCCTGGACAAGCGCATTGCCGGAGCCGAGGCCGTGGGCGCACACAAGACCTCGATGCTGCAGGACGTGGAGCACGGCCGCGAGCTGGAGTTGCAGGCGCTGGTAGGTGCAGTCATCGAATTGGGCGAGATCACGGCCACGCCGGTGCCCACCATTGCCGCCATCCACGCTGCCACCGCGTTGCTGGGACGCACCCTGGCGGCACACCATGGGCGCCTTCGCATCGAAGCCGCCTGAGCGCCATGGCCGGCCAGGCGCGGGCGCCAGACCTGGCGCTCCGGCACGATCTCACGCCGCAACTCCCTGCCCGGCGCCTGGGCTCCCGCGCCGGGCTCGGCGCCGGCTAGTTGTCGCTTCACCGATTTGCACCGAAGCACAAGCCCATGAACCGAAATCAACATTGCGACGAATTCCGAGAGCAAGCGCTGAGCAAGGTCCGGCACCGCGACCGTCATTCCTGACCGCGAACGCTGTGTGCACGGTGCCCAATCGGCCTCTGACCTGGCGCGCGCACTGGAGTGGATGCAGCAACACCCGGCTGCCGACCTGCAAACCGACACCGTTTTGGCAGATGCAGCCCAGGGCGAGTGAACCTGATGAGCGCGAACGACAACCTGATTCGGCTCGACCTGGACAACCCGGTCTTTCAGGACAATCTGCTCAGATTGCAAAAAAACCGGAACGCCATGCAGCCACCGATACCCTGCGAAAAATACGGCAACTGAGCCGGGGGCGTCTGCCCGCTCAGCTGGGTCAGCAGCAAGCAACCCAGCACCATGCCGGCCTGGCTGAATGTGATCAGGCGCTCGGCGCAGCGCAGCCGGGGCAGGATGCGCGCATTGGCAATGCTGCCCACGGATGCGACAGGCTGGTGAGGCGGAGTTCGGTGGCGGGGTGGGCAGCGCCGGCAGGTGCGGGCATGGCAGATCGGAGAGGGAAGGCCGGGTCTTGGTCATCCAGCCTCGTCATAATCCGGCCATGAGCGCACCGCGTCCGTTCCGTGCCAGTACCGCCATGGGCTGGGGCCTGGCCCTGGCCCTGCTGCTGGCCGCTTGCGCGGTGCCGCCGGTACCCGCGCCGGCACCCATTGCCGCCAAGGCGCCAGCCGGCCTGGCAGCACTGCCCGCCCCGGCAGGCGTAGGCACCGACCTGGCGCGTTACCACTGGCTCAACCGCCTGACCTGGGGCGCCAGCAGCACCGCGCTGGCGCAAGCGGCCGGTCAGACCAGCACCAGCCTGCTGGACCAGCAACTGGCCAAAGGCCCGGCCGCGCTGCCAGCGGCGGTGCAAAGCCAGATTGCCGCGCTGACGCTGAGCCAACAGCCCTTCCCCGACCTGATGTTCGCGCTGGAGCAGCGCCGGCGCGATGCCGATGCGCTGAAAAACGACGATGCAAAAAAGGTCGCACAGCAGGCCTACCAACAAGAGCTGAACCGTCTGGCGCGCGAAGCGGCCTCGCGCCACGTGCTGCGTGCGCTGTACTCGCCGCGCCAGCTGCAGGAGCAGATGTCCTGGTTCTGGCTGAACCATTTCAGCGTGTTTCAGAACAAGGCCAACCTGCGCGCCATGGTGGGCGACTATGAGGACAGTGCGATTCGGCCGCACGCGCTGGGCCGGTTTCGCGACCTGCTGGGTGCCGCCGCCCTGCACCCGGCCATGCTGCGTTACCTGGACAACGAGCAGAACGCGGTGAACCGGGTCAATGAAAACCTGGCACGCGAGCTGATGGAGCTGCACACCCTGGGTGTCGATGGCCCCTACAGCCAGAAAGATGTGCAGGAACTGGCGCGGGTGCTGACCGGTGCCGGCGTCAACCTGAGCCCGACCGACACCCCGGTGGGCCGGCGCGAGCTGCAGGGCTATTACGTGCGCCGGGGTGTGTTCGAGTTCCACCCCGGCCGCCATGACTTTGGCCCCAAGACCTTGTTGGGGCAGCCGCTGCAACAACGCGGCCTGGCCGAGCTCGAGGAGGCACTGGACCGGCTGGCCAGCCACCCAGCCACCGCCCGCTTTGTCAGCCGCAAGCTGGCGCAGTACTGGCTGTCCGACAACCCGCCACCGGCGCTGGTGGAGCGCACCGCGCAGGCCTTCATCGCCTCGGGCGGCGAGATCGCCGTGACCCTGCGCACCCTGCTGGGCTCGCCCGAGTTTGCGCAGGGCGCGGGCCAGAAATTCAAGGACCCGATGCGCTACGTGGTGTCGGCGCTGCGCCTGGCCTATGATGACCGGGTGATCCTGAACACCGGGCCGGTGCTGAACTGGCTCAACCGGCTGGGTCAGCCGCTGTACGGCCGCCAGACGCCAGACGGCTGGCCGCTCGACGAAGGCGCCTGGGCCAGCCCGGGCCAGATGACGGTGCGTTTTGAGGTGGCGCGCGCGATCGGCTCGGGCAGCGCCGGCCTGTTTCGCAGCGAGGGGCCCACACCGCAAGAGGTGCCGGCCTTTCCGCAGCTGGCCAATGCGCTGTACTACCAGGCCTTGCAGCACAATCTGGGCAGCAGCACCCGCGCAGCGCTGGCCCAGGCCGGCTCGCCGCAGGAATGGAACACCTTTTTGCTGTCTTCCCCCGAACTGATGCGGCGCTGAAGCGCCAGAAGGAGCTGCCATGCAACGCCGACACCTGCTGCAATCCCTGGCCGGCACCGGCTTGGCCCTGGGCGGTGGTCATCTCTGGGCGGCCGGCCCGGCGCAGCCCTGTTTTCTGGTGGTGTTCTTGCGCGGCGGCTACGACGCGGCCAACCTGCTGGTACCCGTGGGCAGCAGCTTCTACTACGAGGCGCGGCCCACCATCGCCGTGGCCCGCCCGGGCCAGGATGCCAGCGCGGCGCTGCCGGTGAACGCCGACTGGGGCCTGCATCCGGCGCTGCGCGACAGCGTATACCCGCTGTTCCAGAAGGGACAGGCGGCGTTTGTGCCTTTTGCCGGCACGCACGACACCACGCGCAGCCACTTCGAGACGCAGGACGGCATCGAGCTCGGGCAGGCCCTGGATGGCGGCCGCAACTACCGCTCGGGCTTCCTGAACCGGTTGGCCGTCACGCTCAAGGGCGCGGGCGCCATGGCCTTCACCGACCGGCTGCCGCTGGTGATGCAGGGCGACATCCAGATACCCAACACCGCGCTGCGTGCCGTGGCCAAGCCGGCGGTGGATGCGCGCCAGAGCAGCATCATCAGCGCCATGTACCAGGGCACCGAACTGGCAGGCTCGGTCAACCAGGGCTTCACGGTGCGCGACGAAGTGGTGCGCGAAATGGCTGCCGAGATGGACGCCGCCAGCCGCAACGCCATCAGCGCCAAGGGCTTCGAGCTGGAGGCGCGGCGCATTGCCAGGCTGATGAAAGGCCGCTACAGCCTGGGTTTTGTTGATGTGGGTGGCTGGGATACCCATGTGGCCCAGGGCGGCGCCAGCGGACAGCTGGCCAACCGCTTCGAAGAACTGGGCCGCGGCCTGGCCGCCTACGCGCAGGAAATGGGTGGCCGCTGGCGCGAGACCACGGTGGTGGTGGTGAGTGAGTTCGGCCGCACCTTCCGGCAAAACGGCAACAACGGCACCGACCACGGCCACGGCAGCGTGTACTGGCTGCTGGGCGGCGGCCTGCGCGGTGGCCAGGTGGCCGGGGAGCAGCTGCCAGTGACCGCCGCCAACCTGTTCCAGAACCGCGACTACCAGGTGCTCAACGAGTACCGCAGCCTGCTCGGCGGCCTGCTGGCGCGCCAGTTTGGCCTGAGCCCGGCACAGCTGGCCACCGTCTTCCCCGGGGCAGAGCCGCGCGATCTGGGGCTGATATAGGCTTTGGCGACCTGCTCGACTGACCTTGACCACACTGGCTGGTGGCGCAGCGGCGCTGGGTCGTCGTATCAAACTTGAATTGGCCCCGGTCTGATCGATCGGGCAAGACTTGCCCGGTGCGCCCGGAGTCAGCGCAAGCTGCTGTTGGGAGATCCCCATGAAGCAGCCTGGCCTCACGATCACGATGCGACCCGACTGGCAGACTGCGCTGCGGGCCACAGGTAGGTCGGCAAAAGCCAACACCTGCCAGGGCGAGGTCTTGAATTTCCTATTCCCAACTCGTTGCAGCACCGCAAAGCAGTCCGTCAAGTCCAATCTGCGACCCAACATGCTCGCTCTCGCCACTGGCGAGGGGCGCGCGCGCGTTCACCGGGGAGGCCACAGAGTCGAAGCCGGATGTGGTGAAGTGTGCCAGTCTGTGCAATGCCCACCAACGCTTTTCAGGCGAAAGGTGGCCGAGAGCTCCGAAGGGTCGCTGCCGGTTGGTGCATCCGCCCGAACGGCGAGCTTGCCGATGTCCCGCTCAGGCCGTAACTTGTGTCAACGGCCTGCGCTTCGCAAGGAGCAACGCAGATGAGGCGCATGCAGCACCGACAACCTGCCCGCCGAGAACGTCGGACGGGTAGTGCAGTCCACACGCCACCCGACCGCCAAACACCAAAGCAGCCGATATCCACCAAGACCAGACAAAAATGATCGATGCGCGCGTTCTTGTCAGGAACCAGCCTGCAGCGAAAACAACGCCGGCATGCGTGGATGGGAAGCAACCGCTTTCTCGATGCGGCAACAAACCGATCACCAAGCCCGCGTCAATCGGCCGCTCACGCAACCAGGCGAGTTGAATGCCGCGAGCGCAAAGCCCGCCGCCCATGGCGGCCACCAGGACGAAAGAGATCGGGTAAAGCCGCCGGGTGGTGCTCATCCGGGATAGCGGATGCACTCTGACTCCGTTGGAATCTGCGGGACTTACTCGGGCGGGTCGTTGATCAGTCCCATCTCCTGGCTGGTCATTAGCTTCTCGATGTCGATCAGGATCAGCATTCGGTCCTCCACTGCGCCAAGGGCCAGGATGTGGTCGCTGGCGATCATCGAGTTGAACTGCGGCACCGGTCGCAGTTGGCTGGGCGTGAGTGTGATCACGTCGCTGACGGCGTCGACCACGATACCCACCACGCGGCTTCCGATGTTGAGCACGATGACGACGGTGAAGTCGTCGTAGTTGGCCTGTTCCAGGTTGAACTTCAGCCGCATGTCGATGATGGGAACGATGACACCGCGCAGGTTCACCACGCCCTTGATGAACGCAGGCGCATTCGCGATGCGGGTAGGCACCTCGTAGGACCGGATCTCCTGTACGCGCAGGATGTCGATGCCGTACTCCTCGGCGCCAAGTTTGAGGGCCAGGAATTCACGCAGGTTGGTTGGTGCCGACCCACCGGACGTGGTCGGGCCGCTGGTTGCTGCTGGCAGGCTCATGTGTGTTTGCCTTTTTGCTGGGTGGAATTTTCGAGTCTGATGTCAGCCAATGTAGGTTGAGACGTCGCATTGATCCATCAGGCAAACACCTGAGGCCGGTGCGCAAAAGCCCTTACAGCCGCGTTACGCCGGACGTAAAGGGTCTGGCCCGCTCCCCACGAGGCTCTTCCATCATTCGGGGTGTCTCGCCCGGGCCGAGGCGGTCAGAAAGTAGTCCAGTCATCGTCACCAGACGATTTTGCAGGGGCCGTGCTGGCCTGGCGGGTCTCCGTCCTGGTGATGAGGGTCGGAGCTTCGGCCCCGGGTTTGGCTCTGGTGGGCAGGCGGGTCACGTTTCGGGTGCGCTCCTGGCTGCGGCGCTCGACTGCGGGGAAGCCCTTGCCGGGCGCCGACACTGCGGCAGGCGCCACGGGGCCAGCCACAGCGGGCGCCTCACTGCCATGCGCGAGCCTGAACACCGCCACCGCCTGCACCAGTTGCTGGGCCTGCGACTTGAGGCTCTCGGCGGCGGCCGCGCTCTGTTCGACCAGGGCGGCGTTCTGCTGCGTGGCCTGGTCCATCTGGGTCACGGCCTCGCCCACCTGTGCCACACCGGAGCTCTGCTCGCTGCTGGCGGCGCTGATCTCGCCCATGATGTCGGTGACCTGGCGGATCGCGCCAACGACCTGCGCCATCGTCACCCCCGCCTGGCCCACCAGCGCGGTGCCCTGCTCGACGCGCTGGACGCTGTCATCGATCAAGACCTTGATTTCCCTGGCGGCCTGCGCCGCGCGGCCGGCCAGGTTGCGCACCTCGGAGGCAACGACCGCGAAGCCGCGGCCCTGCTCTCCGGCACGCGCGGCCTCGACTGCGGCGTTCAGCGCGAGGATGTTGGTCTGGAACGCGATGCTGTCGATCACGCCGATGATGTCGGCGATCTTGCGCGAAGCCTCGTGGATGCCCCGCATCGTGCCTTCCACCCGGCCCACTACCTCGCCGCCCATGGTTGCCACATCCGAGGCCTCGCGCGCCATCTGGTTGCCCTGACGGGCGTTCTCGGCATTCTGGCGTACCGTGCCCGAAAGCTCTTCCATGGAGGCGGCTGTCTGCTCCAAGGCGCTGGCCTGCTGCTCTGTACGGCTGGACAGGTCGTTGTTACCCTGTGCTATTTCCGCGCTGGCCAGCGCCACACCTTCGGCGTTCCGGCGTACCTTGCCGACGATATCCACCAGGGTGTCCTGCATGTCCGCCAAGGCCTGTTCGAGGTCGCCGATGCTGTCTCCTCTGCGCGGTCCTTCGCGCCGGCGGGCTGCGAGGTCTCCAGCGGCAACACGCTGGGCCAGGGCGGTGCAGCCCCGGATTGGCCCCTGGATGCTGCGCAGCACCAGCCGGTAGAACAGCAGCACCAGACCCACGCCCGTACCGGCCACCAGCAGCGCGATCATGCCGGAGCTGGCGTGGTTGGCTTCGAATTCGGCCATGGTCTGGCCAGCAAACTGGTTGCCCGCCTGTACCGTGTTGTCCACCGCGCCGCGGTGCGCCAGGTACAGGGCATGGACCGATGTCATGTTGCGCCTGGCCAGCTCCAGGTTGCCGGCGACGACGGGCCTGATGATGTCGGCCTCGGAGGCTGCCAGGAATGCCTTTGCCGCAGTGTGCTGGGGCCCGAGCAACCACTTTTCCAGACCGAAAGGCGGGTTGCTCGTCCAGTGGTCGACTCGGGCCTGGTAGTCTGCAACCAGCCGATCCGATTGCCTGCGGGCCTCCGCGCTGGTGATGGTCCCCTCGACGGCCTGCGACAGGACCAGCCGCAACTCGATCAGGTACATCGGTGGCGGCAGAATGTCGGCCACGACGTCCTTGGCAACAAAGGCCTGGTTGGCCGCCCGGTTCATCTGGCCCTTCAGCCACTGTGCCTGCGCGGCAACCATCAGGGCGGCGCCGACACCGATCGCCCCGAGCAAAAAAATGGACCATTGGAGAGAGCGAAAAATCTTCATGTTTGATCCTGTCGCGGGGAGGGCCCGCACGGTAGCGGCCAGTGTCGGGCGAGTCCTGGCGCAACAGGATCAGGTCGATACCTGAGTACCCGCCGGAAAAACACCCGAAGGGCAGGCCGCACGCCGGCGCGCGCCATCCGTCCTGGTTCCGGCCTGCAGGCTTCAGCTACGGCCGCGACGCGCCAGTGCGCCTACATCGAGGATCAGCGCCACGCGCCCGTCGCCCATGATGGTGGCACCCGATACGTCGCTGACCCGCTGGTAGTTGGCTTCCAGGTTCTTGACCGCCACCTCCTGTTGCCCGAGCAGTTCGCCGCCCCTCGGCCTCGACCACCACCATGACCGGCTTCACCAGGACGGTACCGTTGCGCTGCACGTCGAACACGCGCTCGAGCTCCACCACCGGCAGGTATTTCTCGCGCACGCGCACCATCTGGCCGGAGCCACCGATGCTGCGTACCGTGTCGGGCTGTACCTGGAACGACTCGACCACCGACGTTGCGCCCAGCGAAGACGAACTGCACGCGCTGCTGCACACGGTCATCGCCCGGCTGATGAAGATGCGCACGCGCCGGGCAGAACGCAGTTTCAGTGCAGACTAACCTGTACCCAAGTTAGGTCGCAACCAAGACCCCCTGGCGCGGCGGCACCACGCACCTGGTGATGAGCCCGCTGGAACTCCTGCAGCGGCTGGCCGCGCCGGCTCCCAGGCACAGGCTGCACCTGATCCGCTTCCACGGGCTGCCAGTACCCTGCAGCCGGAGTGGCGCTGCGCGCCGAGTCGGCAAGCCCTGGCCAGCCTCAGGGTCAACCCTGGCACCAGGCCAATCCTGCGCGCCGTGAACCTTCAAAGACCTGCCAACTCGCCAGCGCCGGGCCGGCAGGCGCCCGGACTGCGCGCTGAACCCGCCCGGACTTGCGTACTTCGGCCCTTTGCGGGCTCGGCTGCGAGCCTTGTCAGGCCCGTTCTCGAGCCTTCCGATGGCGTTTGTTGATCCCATTCCCAGGCTGCCGAACAGGGCCTTGCCGGAGCACTGACAAACGCATGCCGCGCATGCCTGTCGCAGGCATGCGCCTCGTGGTCTCGGGTCCTCCGACGAGGTGGCGTGCGAACGACCCGCCATTTGTCAAGAATGTGTCACATATGGCGGTTACCGTCGAACGGCACTTTCATCCTCATCCTCTCGTCAAAGGCGACCAACGTGGCTCATCACCCCAGCGAAGATTCCAACACCAGCAGCAATGAACATTTCTCGGACATTCTGGATCGTGCACGGCTCAGCCGCCGCAACCTGATCCGGGGTGGCGTCGGCCTGCTGGCAGCCAGCAGCCTGCCGGTGCTGGCTGCCACCGGCTACAGCCTGAAAGCCTCCAATGCCACGAAAAAGCTGGGCTTCCCTTCGGTCGGCAAGTCGCTGGTGGACAACGTGAGCCTCCCTCCGGGCTACACCTACACGGTTCTGCATGCCACCGGGGACCGGCTGGTATCGGGCATTCCTGCCTATTCCGCGGATGGCGCCGAGATGGACGACTGGAGCCAGCGCGTTGGCGACCACCACGATGGCATGGACATCTACTTCATCGACGCCAATGGCAAGTACACCACCCGCAACACCGGGCGCGCCGTGCTGGTGGTGAACCACGAGAGTTCTGCCGATTCGCATTTCTTCCACCCCAACGGGCAGACCAGCAACGGCGTCTCGGGCAAGAAGTTCAGCCAGTTCGGCGATTGGGATCTGGGCACCCGCCCGGCGCTGGAAGTGCTCAAGGAGATCAACCACCACGGCGTGTCGGTGGTCGAACTGCGCAAGGGTCCGTCGGGCTGGACCTATGTGCTCGATTCAATCTACAACCGCCGGGTAACCCCGCAGACACCGGTACGCATGGGTGGCCCGGCCGCCCACCTGGCGGACATCCGCAAGTTCATGGTCACAGCCTATGACACCACGGGCGCCACCAGCCGTGGCACACTCAACAACTGCGGACACGGCATCACGCCGTGGGGCACCTACCTGGCCTGCGAGGAAAACTGGGCCGTGTACTTCGGCATGCCGCAGGGCTCACCGGCGCAAGAGGCCAAGGCCAGCGAATCGAACCGGCGTTATGGCGTGGTGCGCGCAGCGCCGGCAGCCAACGCCACGCGGGCCGCCTCGCAGGGCTGGTTCACACCGTCGGACAGCGACGACCGCTTCACACGCTGGAATCCAGCACCCAAGGGCGCCAGCGCCGCCGCGGATTTCCGCAACGAGCCGAACACCTTTGGCTACAACGTCGAGATCGACCCGCTGTCCAGCGCCACGCCCGCCAAGCGGATCGCCATGGGCCGCATGGCACATGAAGGCGCCTGGTGTGGTCTGCCGGTGGCAGGCCAGCCCTTGGCCTTCTACATGGGATGTGATTCGCGCAACGAGTACATCTACAAGTTCGTCACGGCAGCCAACTGGGACCCGAAGGATGTGGGCGGCGGCATGGCAGCCGGCGACAAGTACCTGAACGAAGGCCGGCTGTATGCCGCCAAGTTCAACCCGGACGGCTCGGGCGAGTGGCTGGAACTGAGCTTCACCGACCCGCGCATCTCGGCCTACCCGACCTACGCCTTTGCCAACCAGGCCGATGTGTATGTCAACGCGCGCCACGCTGCCGATGCCGTGGGCGCAACCAAGATGGACCGCCCGGAGTGGGGCGCGGTCAACCCGGTCAATGGCGAGGTGTACATGACACTCACCAACAACAATGCCGCCAACCGCGCCCCGGGCAAGACCGACGCAGCCAATCCCCGCGCCTACATGGACCAGGATGGCAGGAAGGGCACTGGCAATCCCAACGGACACATCATCCGCTGGAAGGAAAAGGACAGCGCCTCGACGGCGTCCGCCTTCACCTGGGACATCTTCCTGTTCGGGGCCGAGGAAGACATGCCCGCAAGCGTCAATCTGTCGGGCCTGACCGCCAACAACAGCTTTTCCTCCCCCGACGGCCTGTGGTTTTCGAAGGTCACCGGCATCTGCTGGATCCAGACCGACGACGGCGCCTTCACCGACGAGACCAGCTGCATGCTGCTCGCAGCGCTGCCTGGCAAGGTCGGCGATGGCTCCAAGGTTACCGTGAACAACCAGATGACCGTGAGCGGCGCGGACGTCAACGGGCGCCAGGAGACATTCATGGGCGCGGCACTGGGCGAAGCCAGACTGCGCCGCTTCCTGGTCGCGCCTCTCGGCGCGGAAGTGACCGGCATCACCGAGACGCCGGACGGCAAGGCGATCTTCGTCAACATCCAGCATCCGGGCGAAAATACCAAGGCCCTGGGCACCGCTTCCAGCTTCAGCGGCGCCGAGAGCCAGTGGCCCGGCAACCAGGGGTATGGCCCGCGAACCGGGCGCCCTCGCTCGGCCACGATCGTCATCACCCGCACCGACGGCGGTGTGATCGGCGTTTGAAGCCGGGCCAGCCTGCCCGGCTGCCGTCCGCCGTTTTCGCTTGCGTCAGGATATACGCATGAAGCTGGCGATCGCAGCCGTCCTGGCCCTGCTCGGTCTGGCCTGTTCTCTGCAGGCCGGTGCCGTCGACAAGCCGACGACATCGCCATCGGCGCAGGATCGACTGCAAAACGCGCGCGGGCACATCGAGGCCAAGCGCTGGAATGCCGCCCGCGTGGAATTGCACATCGCCGAGCGGGATGAACCGAACAATGCGGACATCCACAACCTGCTCGGTTTTGCCTACCGCAAGCAGGACAGGCGCGACCTGCCCAACGCCTTCAAGCACTACCGACGCGCGCTGCAACTCGACCCGACCCACAAAGGCGCGCACGAGTACATCGGTGAGGCCTACCTGATGGACAACCAGCTTGCCCCCGCCGAGAATCATCTGGCCGAGCTGGAAAAGCTGTGCGGCAACCGGACCTGCGAGGAATATCGGGATCTGGCCGACGCGATCGCCAAATACAAGGCCGAAAAGAGATAGCGACCCCACCCCCTTCCCCCCGACGCCATTTCCCCTTTTCCGACCTGCCGCAGCCATCGCCGTGGCAGCAACGACTACAGACCACCCAAGTGGGGCCCGCACGCATCAGTTGGGCGCGGCTACTCACGCGGATGTTCGACATCGACATGCAGCGCTGTCCGAGCTGCGGTGCCGGGCTGTTCAAGATCATCGCCGCCGTCCTGGAGCGGCCTGTGCGCGGCGAGATCAAGCACTACCTGCTGAAGGATATCAAGCGCAGGTACTTCAACGCCTTGGCGGCACCATGCGGTATGCGTTGTGGCTGCCGTCTGCCTTTCACCTTTGATCGATCGCAGCAACATTCCGCACTGTGTGCGCTATCGAACAGACGGCACCCATGTACGCAGGCAGACTGCACAGACCTGCTCTCATCTGATCAAGCCCCGCCCGTGAAAACACTCGTAGTCTATTTCTCGCGCACCGGCCAGACCCAGCGTGTCGCCAATGAAATTGCCCGGCGATGCGATGCCCACCTGGAAGGAATCCGTCTGCAAAGGCAAGGAGCATCGTGGTTCGCCGGTTGGCGCTACAACTGGCAGACCCTGACGCACGCTGAACCTCCGATCTGTCGCCTCACTCGCAACCCCGCAAACTACGATCTGGTTGTCCTCGGAATCCCGACCACTCGGACGGGCCTGGCGCCACCCATAAGGTCGTACGTGCGTCAGTACGGCGATCGCATACGGCATATGGCGCTTTTCTGTGCGGAGGGGACGGGTATTGACGCACAGGGGTTCTCGGAAGTGAGCGCGTTGTACGGCAAAAGGCCGGTTGCGACCTTCGGTGTCGCCAGAAAGCATCTGCCCGCTATTGCCCATCGCGAGCAACTGATCGATTTCGTCGAAAGTATTCGCGCAGAGCCCCCAGCCCATTAGGCAACGAGCAGACGGCGCCACGGTTGAGGGCGTCGGAACTGGTTGTATCCCGCAGCGTGTTCCTGGCCCAGCGGCAAGCGTCGCACCTTGCGACCGGTAGCCGCGAAGGCCGCGTTCGCCAGTGCCGGCGCCACCAGCGGCACGGCAGGCTCGCTGACACCCCCGGCTTTTCGGTGCTGGCCAGCATCTTCCTGGCGCGCAAGCCATGGATGGCACAGGTGCGTCCATGAAAGGGAAGTCGGTCCACCGCGCCCGGGAACCAAGCTCCAAAGGCCGCCAAGGGGGCCTGAATCGGGCCGGAATCGAGATCTCGCAGCACAGGCCGACAAACAGCGTTTCAAGAACGGTGGTGGTTCAGCACAGCCTAAAATCAGCGGCGGCGAGTGCGCTGGCCCCGCCACAACAACAACAACAACCAGGAGTTGCCATGCGCGCCCGTCGCATCACTGTCTTTTCCGCCCTGTGGGCGGCATCCGGCCTGGCGCAGGCAGCCGAGATCAACGGTGCCGCGCTCAGCGCCTGGTGGGGTCTGCCGTTCTCCGGCATGCTGCTGTCGATCGCGTTGATGCCGCTGCTGGCGCCACATTTCTGGCACCAGCACTTCGGCAAGGTGGCGGCGGGCTGGTCGCTGGCGATGCTGCTGCCGTTTGCCGCCCTGTTCGGTGCCGGCACGGCAGGGCAGGCGCTGGTGCACACGCTGGTGGCCGAGTACATCCCGTTCATCGTGCTGCTCACCGCGCTGTTCACCGTCTCGGGCGGCATCTATGTGCGCGGCAACCTGCACGGCAGCCCGCTGCTCAACACCGGCATCCTGGCGCTGGGGGCGGCGCTGGCCAGCCTGATGGGCACCACCGGCGCGTCGATGCTGCTGATCCGCCCGCTGATCCGCGCCAACGACAACCGCCGACACACGGTGCATGTGTTCGTGTTCTTCATCTTCATCGTCAGCAACATCGGCGGGTCGCTCACGCCGCTGGGCGACCCGCCGCTGTTCCTGGGCTTCCTGAAGGGCGTCAGCTTCTTCTGGACCGCCCAGCACCTGTGGCCTGAAACACTGTTCATGCTGGCATCGCTGCTGGTGATCTTCTACCTGCTCGACAGCTTCTGGTACCGCCGTGAAGGCACGCTGCCGGCCGACCCCACGCCCGACAACACCGTGCGCTTCGGGCTGGACGGCAAGGTCAACGGCCTGCTGCTCGCTGCCGTGATCGGCCTGGTGCTGATGAGCGGCACCTGGAAGCCCGGCATCAGCTTCGACATCGGCGGCACGCCTGTGGAACTGCAGAGCCTGGTGCGGGATGTGCTGCTGGTGGGCGTCACCCTGGTGTCGCTGTGGCTTACGCCCAGATCGGTGCGCCTGGACAACCAGTTCAGCTGGGCGCCAATGCAGGAGGTGGCCAAGCTGTTCGTCGGCATCTTCGTCACGATGCTGCCGGTGCTGGCCATCCTGAAGGCCGGTGAGGCGGGGTCGTTTGCAGCCGTGGCACGCGCTGTCACCGGCCCGGACGGTCAGCCGCTGCCCTGGGCGTACTTCTGGTTCTCGGGCATGTTGTCGTCGTTTCTCGACAATGCGCCCACCTACCTGGTGTTCTTCAACCTGGCCGGCGGCGACCCCGCCACGCTGATGGGCCCGCTGGCCACCACGCTGGCCGCGATCTCCGCCGGTTCGGTGTTCATGGGTGCCAACAGCTACATCGGCAATGCGCCCAACTTCATGGTCAAGGCGATCGTCGAGGACCGCGGGCTGCGCATGCCCAGCTTCTTCGGCTACATGGCCTGGTCGTTCGGCATCCTGGTGCCGCTGTTCGTGGTGATGACCTTCATCTGGATGGTGTGACACGTCCGCGGTGGGCAGTCTTGCAGCGCGTGCCAATCGCCCCTGGGTTGCCAGGTCAGCGACAATTCGTGCATGACCTTTGTTTCCCTGATCGAACGTACCCGTGGCGGCACCCTGGAATGCCAGCACCTGGGCGCTGTGGCCGTCGTCAACACCCAGGGCCGCTTGCTGGCGTCAGCGGGCGACCCGTACTGGCTCAGCTTTACGCGATCCACGCTCAAGGCGTTCCAGGCCCTGCCATTGATGCAGGCAGGCGGTCCGGCGCACTTTGGCTTCACGCCCAGGCAGGTCGCCCTGCTGTGCGCCAGCCACAGCGGCGAGGCCTCCCATGTGGCCGAGGTCGACGGCATGTTGGCCAAGACGGGGCTGCGCTACCAGGCGCTGCGCTGTGGCTGCCATGTGCCCTACATCTACAACGACACCCCATTGCCACCCGGACTGCAATTCGACGAACGTCACAACAACTGCAGCGGCAAGCATGCCGGTTTTCTGGCCTGGTGCGTGCAGCATGGCGCAGCGCTGGACAGTTACGAAAACCCGGCCCACCCGCTGCAGGCCGCCATCCGCCTGCAGGTGGCGCGCACTGCAGGACTGGATGAGCAGGACCTGGTGATGGGCATTGACGGCTGCTCTGCCCCCAACTACGCGATGCCGCTGGCCCATCTGGCACGCAGCTACGCGCGGCTGGCAACCGGCACTGCCGACAGCGAATTTGGCGAAAGCTTTGCCCAGTTGTCTGCCGCCATGACCGCCCACCCCGACCTGGTCAGCGGCACCGGCCGCAACGACGAGGCCTTCATGCGCGTGGGCCGCGGCGACTGGGTGAGCAAGGTGGGCGCCGACGGCGTGCAGGTCATCGGCAGCAAGAGCCGTGGCGAGGCGTTGGCCGTGAAGATTGCCGACGGCGACAAACCCGCGCTGTTTGCCGCCACGGTGGAGGTACTGGATCAGCTGGGCTGGCTGGACGACCCGCAGCGTGAAACGCTGGCGCCCTGGCGTGCACGGGAGATCCGCAATGCGCGCGGGTTGCTGGTGGGGGAGCGGGTGGCTGCCTTTCGCTTGACAATCCCATCGTGAGTGCTGCGTTGTGGATGGCGTCTCATGGTGGTTGTTGCGGACCATGGAGAATGAACCGGATACCCGCGCCACGCGTGGCAACAGGATCTTTTTGGCCCTGCGCAGCGTCGACAATAGACTGATGGATTTCTTCTTTCTTGCATTCTTCGCAACCATCGGCGTCTACGCCGCCAAGACAGCTGAACAACGCCAGCGCATCGCCCTGCTGAGCAGCCACCTGCAGAAGTTCCAGCTGGAGAAACACATGGAACAGCTCATCGACGGCTACCTGCGCGCACTGGGCGAGAACGATCCGCAGCGCAGCGCGCCGATCTGGAGCAATCTGGAAAGCATCGAGGCCGCTGTGCGGGAGGAGTTGACCCGGCTGGCCGATGACCTCCATGGGGTATGGGGTGAGCGCACGCGGGTGAGCCGCTGGCCGGTGGCCGTGCCGTTCGCCAACCGCCTTTTCCCGGCCAGCACCTTCGACCTGCGCACACTGCTGAAGGTACACGCCAGGGGTTTTGACACCACGCTGCGCAACGGCGAGCAGCTTGTACGACGCGAACAGGCCTTTCGCCTCACGGCCGAACTGATGTTGTTCCAGCACAGCTGCCACTGGTTCTGTCGCTCCCGAACGGTGGCGTCGGCCCGCCTGATGGCGTTGCACAAGACCGGGTACGACCAGGTGCTGGCGGCGGTATCGCCAGAGACCCGGCGGGACTACCTGGGCCTGGTGCAAGCCTGACGCGCGGGTTGGCGCCTCAGTGGAACAACCAGGAGCGCATCTGTTCCTGGGTGAGGTTGCTGCCGCACAGCACGGTGGCCAGGCTCCCGGAGCGAAGCGACGGATGCTCCATGGCCGCGGCGACACCCACGGCGCCTGCGGGCTCGACAAGCAATCCGGCCTTCTGGAAGATCGCGCGCATCGCGTCCTTAATGGCATCGTCGCTCACCAGAAGGACGTCGTCCACCAGTCCGACCATATCGCTCAACGCTTCGGGAACCGGACGGCGTACCGCGATGCCGTCGGCGATGGTGTTGACGGCGCTGCGTTCGACCAGCCGGCCTTCTTTCCAGGAGACGGCCATCGAGTCCGCACCCTCGGCGCAAACACCGATCACCCGGATGCCGGGTGCATGCGCCTTGATCCAGCTGGCAGCACCATTGAGCAGCGAGCCGTTGCCCAGTGGCAGCACCAGCGCCTCAAAGTGATTGCGCGCAAGCAACTCCCGCGCGATGGTGCCAGCCCCCTCCGCGATGCTGACCTCCCGGCCATCCTCTACCAGCACGGAGCCCGACGCGTCGCAAAACCGCTGCGCCTCGTCCTTCGCGGCGTCCACGTCATCGCCATGCAGCCGGACCTCGGCGCCCATGTCGCGCATGCGCGCCACCTTCATGGCATTGGCATTGGTTGCGCAGTAGACGACCAATGGCCAGCCGCGAGCCCTGCACACATAGGCCATGGCCTGCCCCCAGTTGCCGGCCGTGGCACAGACCAGGCCCCTGCCGGCCAATTGAACCGCGTTCTCATGCAGGAAGAAGTCGGCGCCGCGCCCCTTGAACGAGCGAAGCGGGTTGAGCGTTTCCACCTTCAACAGCAGCGATGTTCCCAGCAGCTGGTTCAGCGGCTCACATTCGAACTGAGGGCTGTCCCGAAAGACGGGATCGATGACAGTCGCTGCACGCTCGATGCTGCGGATGGAGATGCGCTGGTTCGGATTGATCATGGTCTTCCTGGTGGGTTGCACTGCAGGACGTCGCGCCTGCGTGGCAGATGGCTGCGGAAATTATGCCTGCTCGTTGCCAGGCTGGAACGGCTGGCTGAGGGCGCGAAAGCCATTCCAGTTGGCTGTTCGGCAGAGACTCGCAAGGCCGCTGGTCCCGCAACCGTGCGGCGGCAGCGCAGGGAATTCCGCCGACCGTGTTTCGACGGTCATTCAGCCGGCTGCGAGGGCGGCCTGTCGGTACGGGTGGCCGATGGCCGCATCCAGGCAATCGGCCCGTCGATCACGGCCCCGGATGCGTCCCTGGTGATCGACGCCGGTGGGCGCACGCTGGCCGGGGCTGATCGACTGCCACATCCACGCGCTGGCCAGCGCCTTGTCGGTGCAGCTGGTGGAACTTCAGGGTGAGGCTTGCCGCGCGGCCCATGGCCTGCGCATGGGAGCGCACTGCACCAAGATCATGGGTTCCGGTGGCGTGGTGTCCCCGACCGACCCTTGCTGGATGACCCGGTACCGGGAGGACGAGATCCGTGCCATCGTGCAGGAGTGCGAAGCGCGCCGCACCTGTGCCACCGCGCGTTGCCATCCGGCGAGCGCGATTCGCCGGTGCATCGAGTTCGGCGTCACGCGCATCGACCCGCTGGCCCAGGACGGCCAGTGCCTGAGCCTGATCGCGCGCGCCGAAGCGATCATTCGCAACCGCCTGTAGCCTGTCCGAACGCAGGCCCTTCGGGCTCAGGCTCCCGGGGCAGCCTGCGCCGCCCACGGACGCATCCAGCCCAGGCCCTCCAAGGTGTCGCCCAGCGGCAGGTATTCGCAGCCGATCCAGCCCGTGTAGCCAATGGCGTCCAGATGCCGGAACAGGAAGTCGTGGTGGATTTCGCCAGTGCCCGGCTCATGCCGGCCGGGGTTGTCGGCGATCTGGATGTGCCCGATGCGCGCCAGGTGGCGCTGGGCCGTGGCGGCGAGTTCGCCGGTCATGCGCTGGGCGTGGTAGAGGTCGTACTGCAGGTACAGGTTGGTGCTGCCCACGGCGTCCAGCAGGTCCGCCCCTTGCGCCATGGTGTTCAGGAAGAAGCCCGGCACGTCGTGGTGGTTGATCGGTTCGGTGAGCAGGCGCAGCCCGGCGCGGGCCGTCTCGGCGGCGGCATACCGCAGGTTTTCGATCAGGCATGCGCGGGCATCGCCGCCGGATACGCCGTCGGGAAGAATCCCCGCCAGGCAGTTCAGCTGCGGACACCGCAGGGCGTGGGCGTAGTGGATGCCTTGCGCCACGCCGGCGCGGAACTCCGCCTCGCGTCCGGGGATGCAGGCGATGCCACGTTCGCCGGCGGCGGTGTCGCCCCCGGGCAGGTTGTGCAGCACCATCTGCAGGCGGTGCTGCTGCAACTGCGCCGCGAGGGCCCCGGCCTCCCACGCATACGGAAACTGGCATTCCACGGCCTCGAACCCGGCGGCGCGGGCGGCGCCGAAACGTTCCGGAAAGGGAAGGTTGGCAAACAGCAGGCTGAGGTTGGCGGCGAATCGGGGCATGGGTCGGGTTCCTGTGTTCAAGGGCGCATGCGCAGGCGCTGGCGCACCCACCCCAGCGCCGCCGCAAACGGCAGTGCCGAGCGCGGCAGGTAGGGGCAGCGCCACAGCCCGCCATGGCAGGCCTGGCGGGTGAAGAGTTCGAGCGGATGCGCCAGCGGCGTGGCAGGGTTGGCGGCAGCGCCCGGGTGGCGCAGGTCATGGACCCACAGGGCCGCCATCAGCGCGTTGGTGGTGGCAGGTTCGAACACCTCGACGCCGAAACTGCCGGCCCCGGCAAACCCGGCCGCCAGCGCCGGATTCTTCACCACCGAGCTGGTGGTGGTGGAAGGGGCGACGTTCAGCGAGACGAGGTGTCCCGCAGCCCGGGCCACCAGCGCGCGCCACTGCTGGATGCGTTTGGCCAGCGCGTAGTTGGGGCCTTGCTGCAGCACCAGGCTGTCGGTCACGCCCAACGCGCCCTGGCCGTTGGCCGCCGACGCGGTGTTGGGCTGGAAGAAGCGTGTGCCGGTGGCCAGGGCCAGCAGGCCCTGCAGCGCTCGGCTGGCCAGCGGGCGGCGCGCGAAGGCTGCCAGCGCCGCGTCCTCCACTGCGCGCGGCACCGCAAAGACGTCGGTCGGCGTCGCCAGAAAAGCCAGGCCGGTACGGGCGTCGGCCGCGCACAGGGCCTGCATCACCATGTCCATCCCCAGCACGACCCGCACATGCCGCTCGCCGTCCAGGTAGGCGAGGGCGGCGATGTCCAGCGGGCCGGGCAGCGTCTGCAGCCACGCAGCCACGGCCGGTGCATCGCGCAACAGATCGACGCCGGGGATGGGGTCAGCCACTGCGGCGGAGCGGGCGTCAGCCGCCTGGTGGGCCGGGGCCATCAGTACGCCGTTTCCCTGGCGGGCCTCTGTCTGCAGCCTTTGCCAGGTGCCGGCGTGGGGGATGTCGACCGCCACCACCGTGGCGCGCCAGCGCATCAGCCAGCGCAGCGGGCCGGCTTCGCTGGCAGCGCCCAGCAGCACCAGGGTGCGGTCCGACAGATCGAACCATTGCGGATGCGCCACGCAGCGGGCCAGGGCCTCGGCGGCGCCGGGTTCGATGATGCCGCGCTGCTGCCAGTCGCGGACCTGTGCCAGCAGCGCATCGCCCTGCAAGGACTTGCCGCGCACGGGCACGGTCCATGGCGCGGGTGACGGGTCGCCCTCGCCCCGCACGGTGCGGGTGTCCAGGGCAGGGCCTGAGCGGGTGTCGAGCGCATCGCGCAGCGTCTGTGTGCCAACGGAGTCCTGCCACTGCAAGGTGGTCCAGGCGGCATCCAGCGCGGCTTGCGCACTGGCAACGACCTGCTCGGGGCGGGCCACGCCGCACTGGACCAGGCGGCGGATATGTGCGGGGTAGCGCGAGCGCCACCGGGTCTCGGCCCGTGTCTGCTCGCCAGCCGCAGGGTCCAGCACCTGCATGGCGGCGGCCACGATGCGGCTGCCGGCGGCACTGGTGCTGCGTGCGCCATCGGCCCCTGCAGAGAACACGATGCCCACGGCCGGGGCGGGGTCGGGGTGGGTGGCTGAGGCCATCTGGGGGCAGGCAGGAGGGGGGGCGAGATTTCCAGCCATTGTTGCAGAGCATGCGGGCCCGCCGCGCCGACCCGGCGTTTCGGCTTTGCCGCCCACGTGCACAGCAACCTGCACCGCGTGGTGCTAGTCGACGAGATGGATCAGCGCGAGGTGTCTGCGCTGCGCGAGAAGAGCTGGATGACCACCGTGCCGACCAAAATGAGCGCGATACCGGCCATCTCGCCGCGGTTGAGCTGCTGGCCGAGCCAGACCCAGCCGATTCCCGACACCAGCGCGATGCCCACACCCGACCATACCGCGTAGGCGACCGCGACCGGGATGACGCGCAACGCCCGCGTCAGCGCGATGAAGCAGGCCAGGTACCCGAGCACCATGACCGCAACGGGCCCTGCCCGCGTGAAGCCGGCGCTGGCCGCGAGTGCCGAGGTACCGGTCGCGCCGCCGACGATGGCCACGGACAGCATCAGCCAGGCCGCCCAGCGCCGGCGTGCACGGCTGGCATCGTGCAGCGCTGCGCCCGCTTCGCGTGCCAGGTCGGCGAGCGGCTCGTGGGCGCCCGGGCCCACCTCGAAGACCTCGTCGCCGGTATCCGCCGCCGCCCGGTTCTGCTGGGTCGGCAGCCTGCTCAAGGGAGGGCCTCCGACGACCAGTGCAACACCGCCACGCCGACGACGATCAGCGCAATGCCCAGCATGGCCGGTGCGTCCAGGCGCTGCTTGAACACCCGCCATCCAATGAGGGTGATCAGGGCCACGCCCGCGCCTGACCAGATGGCATAGGCCACGCCGACCGCCAGGTTTTGGAGGGAAAGCGAGAGGAAGTAGAACGCCACTCCATACCCGATGAGCACCACCAGCGAGGGCTTGGGCCGTGTGAAGCCGTCAGAGGCCTTCAGGGCGGAAGTGCCGATCACTTCGGCCAGGATGGCAAGGGTCAGGTAGAGGTAGGGCATTGCGTTGCGTTGCAGTGGGCTTGGATGGCGCCGGCGCGTCCACATGGGTTCTATCGTCCGCCGTCGTCGGTGCGAAGGATAGCGCCTTGGTCTTGCCCGGTGTCTGCCGTTGTGTCGCGAGGCTGCGGCGGCCATGGCCGCCGCAGCCGGTAGACTAGCTGCCCATTCGACAACCCATCGCGGTCGCGCTTCGCGGCCTTGCGACACTTCGAGAGGCACTCCGGACATGGGGCATCCCGCAAACGATCGGCATCGGGACAGCGTGCGCGTCAGCGGCGCGCAAACGTCAGGCCTAGCCTCAATACTGTTTAATTAGTGTGATTTCTGGCAGAATCCGCCGTGGAGGTATTCCATGGCAAGAACCAAAGCAACTTTGGGCGCCGGAGCCCGACTGGCCGACTACCTGACGGTGGGGTATCTGGCCTT